>ERZ1090881.44-NODE-44-length-59699-cov-12.223224_pt1 | contig 59699 bp, 52 predicted proteins | sample MGYA00478470_ERZ1090881 | MGnify/ENA primary metagenome ERZ1090881 (study PRJEB33644, sample SAMEA5815736) | chicken gut metagenome | biome: Chicken; feature: Gastrointestinal Tract; material: Caecum | place: Ireland | collected 2019-01-01 | study: A study of the...
ACTTTTTGACCGCTTGATTTCAAGCGCATTTCAAGACCGCCTCGTTGTGACCGCTTCGATATGCCTCCGTATTTTCTTGTGCCGCCACCGACGGCGTCTGTCAAAGCCTAAAAAGTATATCACATATATTGGGCAATGTCAAGTAAATATAAATCTACTTACATAAAGGTGTCCGCCGCGGACTGTCCGGTTTTGGCTCGGGACTTCGGACGCCGCCGCAAAATCATGATGTTTTCATCGTTAGGGGGGGAATTGCCGATTAGTACGGTAAATAGACGTAATAGACCAATTTTTGCAGCGAATGGCTTTTTACGCGTGAAAAGCTATTGTTTGCCGCAAAAAAAAACAGGTTTTACAAAAAAAACAGCGGGATAATATTCAAAATATTGCTGAGAAGTTGACTAAAACGCCGTCGATTGTTATAATAATAGCGCGGCGAAAAGCTATTGTTTGCCGTAAAAATCATCTTAAAGGAGCTACAATGAAATCAAACGTCACTACCGATATTTTCGAAACGGCAGGCAGCGGCGCATCCGCAGAAGAAATTCTCACCGTTTCGCATCTGTACAAGCGGTTTAAGCTTAGCCGCAAGCAGAAACAGATTGCCAAAAAGCAGGAAGATTATATAATAGCCGTCAACGATCTGTCGTTTTCGGCGTACAGGGGCGAGATATTCGGGCTGCTCGGGCCCAACGGCGCCGGCAAGACGACGACTTTGCGTATGCTGTCCACGCTCATTCGTCCCGACAGCGGCGACATCGTCATCGACAACAGCAATGTTTTGACGCAGTCGGAAGCCGTGCGTTCGAAAATAGGCTTTCTTACCAGCGATTTAAAGCTGGAAGAATTTTTTACGCCCAATTATTTGTTCGACTTTTTTGCCGATTTGCGCGGCGTGGACAGGCAGACGCGCGACGAGCGCAAAAAGCAGCTTTTCTCCCTGTTCGGAATAGAAAAGTTTGCCGAAGTAAAGGTGGGCAATCTTTCCACCGGCATGAAGCAGAAGGCGTCGCTGGTGATATCGCTTGTGCACGACCCCGAATTCATAATATTCGACGAACCCACCAACGGTTTGGATGTGCTGACGGCAAAGGTCGTGACGGATTTTCTTTTACATTTGCGCGACACCGGGCATACGATAATCGTATCCACACATATTTTCAGTCTGGTGGACAAAATATGCGACCGAGTCGGCATTATTCTGGACGGGCACATGGTGACCTGCGGCGAAAAAAGCCGTATCTGCGGCGGGAAAAACATGGAAGACGCGTTTTTTGACATTTATTACAACTACACCGGAGGGGAGCAGCAATGAAAAACAGTATTTTCACCATTTTCAAAAAGGAGATGGCGCGGCACTTCGGCGACAAAAGACTGGCTTTTACGACGATTCTTCTGCCGGGGCTGCTGATATTCATATTGTACACGATTATGGGACTTTTGATATCCAACGTCATGCTTCCGGGGGCGCAGTACGAATATAAAATTTACGCCGTAAATATGCCGGAAGAGGTGCGCGTAAGCTTTGCCGATCAGGGCATAACATGTACGGACGTCGGCGAAGACCGTATAGACGAACTGAAAGAAGACATAAAAAATCAGGATATAGACGCTCTCGTTGTTTTTCCGAAAGATTTTGAAGACAGTATCGCGGGCGGCGAAAAGGTGCCCAACGTAGGCATTTATTACAACAACGAAAAGACCGAATCGGGCATGGCGTATGAAATGCTCAGTTCCGCTCTCAACGAATACGAATCGAGCAAAAACAATTTGTTCGATATAAATGCCGGCGACGAAATTTACGATTTTGCCGACCAAAACAGTCTGCTGGGCGGAATAATATCCTCTATACTTCCCATGCTGGTGCTTATAATGCTGTTTTCGGGAGCGCTGTCCATTACGCCCGAATCGATAGCGGGCGAAAAGGAGCGCGGTACCATTGCGGCGCTGCTGGTAACGCCTGCAAAGCGCAGCGGAATAGCGATAGGAAAAATTCTGGCGCTGTCGATAATAGCGCTTTTGAGCGGCATTGTCACCATGATGGGTATCGTGCTGTCGCTGCCGCAGCTGTTCGGCTCGGCAATGGCGGCAACGGACATGGAGCTGAGTTACGGCTTTATAGATTATCTGATGCTGTTTGCGCTGATTTTATCCACGGTACTGATTATAGTCGCCGTCCTGTCGATAGTTTCGGCGTTTGCGAAAACCGTAAAAGAGGCAAACTCCTGGTCGTCGCCGCTTATGTTCCTGATGATGGGGCTCAGCTTGTTTAACATGTTTGAATTTTCCGCGCCGCTCGTGGTGTACCTGGTGCCGTTTTTCAACAGCGCGCAGTGCATGGGCGCGATATTCGCCTTCCGGGCGGACTATGCGGGATTTTTCATCACGCTCGCCGTCAATCTCGTATATACCGTGCTGGGCGTGTGGGCGCTTGCAAAAATGTTCAACAGCGAAAAGGTCATATTCGGCAGATAGCACAATTAAAGAGCGGCAAAAAAAGACTTATTTTGCGCGTTCCTAGCGGATGCACGATAGTATGCGGATATTGCGCCGCAACGGCAATCGGCCGTATGTGCGGCAAAGATGCGCGCGGCCAATAAAAATACGTTTTAAGAGGAAGATAAAATGTTTGGATGGCTTACTAAAATTTTTATTAAAGACAGAGACAATACAAGCGATCCGCATGTTAGAGAAAGTTATGGAAAGCTGACGGGCATTACCGGTATAATACTCAATATAATTCTGTGCGCGTCAAAAATCGTTACGGGTCTGATAACGGGCGCTATTTCGGTAGTGTCCGACGGTATAAACAACCTGTCCGACGCGGCGTCGTCCATAATTACGCTCGTCGGCTTTAAGCTTTCGGCAAAAAAGCCCGACAAAGAACATCCTTTCGGGCACGGCAGAATGGAATACTTCGCGGGGCTTTTGGTGTCGCTTATTATTTTGCTGGTGGCGTTCGAGCTGTTTTCCGAATCGCTGCAAAACATCATTGACGGCACCGTTCCCTCTTTTGCGTCCGAAAATGTGCGAATAATCACCATTTGCGTGCTGGGCGCGTCGATACTCGTCAAGCTGTGGATGGCGCTTTTCAACCGGTATTGCGGCAAAAAGATAAACTCGGTTGCCATGCAGGCGACTGCCGCCGACAGTGCGACGGACTGCATATCCACCGCGGTCGTGCTGGTGTGCACCGTGCTTACGGCGTTTGTGGGCAATTTCCCGATAGACGCAATTGCGGGCATAGTGGTGGCGATATTTATTTTTTATACCGGCATTAAGTCGGTTAAAAGCATACTCGACTTGTTGCTCGGCAAAGCGCCCGACCCCGAGCTGGTGCGCGAAATAGCCGATTATGTCGTCAATTTCGACAGCAACATAGTGGGTGTGCATGACCTGATAGTGCACGATTACGGTCCCGGCAGAAAAATGATAACGCTGCATGCCGAAGTGCCCGCGGAAGGAAACATGGTGCAGCTGCATGAGATAATCGACTCCATAGAGCGCGGGCTGGCAGAACATTACAATTGTCTTGCCACCATTCACATGGACCCCGTCGTCACCACCAGCGAGCGCGTCAATATGCTGAAAGCCAAGTGCGTCGAAATAGTCAAATCCATCGACCCGGGCTTTTCGGTGCACGACTTCCGCGTAAGCGAAGGAAAAGAGCACTCCAACGTGATTTTCGACGTGGTGCTTACGCGCGACACGCGCCTGACAAATGCTCAGATAGAGGCGATAATACGCCAGAAACTCGCCGAATACGACAAGACTTTGTGTCCGGTGGTGGAATTCGACCTGCCGTTCGTATAAGCAAATTTTCGGCGCTTTTATTTGACAAATCGCACAATATCTGGTAATATTATAGACGGAAAACACATTATGTGCGGCCGGCAGGGCCGCGCAGCAGGAGAAAAACATGGATTATGACGTAATAATCATCGGAGCCGGACCCGGCGGTATTTTTTCGGCATTCGAGCTGAGAAACAGCGGCAAAAAAGTGGCGGTGTTCGAGTGCGGGCATCCGCTCGAAAAGAGAAAATGCCCCATCGACGGCAAAAAAGTAAAGACGTGCATAAAATGCAAAACCTGTTCCATTATGTCGGGCTTCGGCGGAGCGGGAGCTTTTTCGGACGGCAAATACAATATCACCAACGATTTCGGCGGCAATCTGTACGAGCATATAGGCAAGGAAACCGCGCTGGCGTTGATGGAATACGTCGACGAAGTAAACGTCAAATACGGCGGACACATGACCAAGCTGTATTCGACGGCGGGGTCCCGGTTCGGCAAGATATGCCTGCAAAACAAACTGCACCTGTTAAACGCCAAAGTGCGCCACCTCGGCACGGACATAAATTATATAGTGCTGCAAAATCTTTACGCCGAGATGCGCGACAAAATCGAATTTCATTTCGACTGCCCCGTAAAAGAGATAAAACACAATTCGGACGGCACCTTTACCGTGGTAGCCGACCGCGAATATACCTGCAAGGACTGCATTGTTTCGGTGGGCAGAAGCGGCAGCAAGTGGATGGAAGAAGCGTGCCGCAAGCTGGATATTCCCACGCTTTCCAACCGTGTGGACCTGGGCGTCAGAATAGAGCTTAAAGCGGAGATTTTCGAGGACCTTACAAACGAATTGTACGAAAGCAAAATCGTCTACCGCACCGAGAAATTCGAAGACAACGTGCGCACTTTCTGCATGAATCCGCGCGGTATCGTCGTCAACGAAAACACCAACGGAATCATTACCGTCAACGGTCACAGCTACGAAGGAGACGATAAAAAGACCGACAATACCAACTTCGCGCTGCTGGTATCCAAGCATTTTTCCGAACCGTTTAAAGACAGCAACGGTTACGGCGAGAGCATCGCAAAGCTGTCGAATATGCTGGGCGGCGGCGTAATAGTGCAGCGTTTCGGCGATTTGGTGCGCGGACGCCGCAGTACGCAAAAACGTATCGACGAAGGCATTGTCGTCCCGACGCTTAAAGCCACTCCGGGAGATTTGAGTTTAGTGCTCCCCAAGCGCATACTCGACGGCATTATCGAAATGATTTACGCGCTTGACAAGGTGGCGCAGGGCACGGCGAACGACGATACGCTTTTGTACGGAGTGGAGGTCAAGTTTTACAATCTCGAAGTACAGACCGACGAAAATCTCGAAACCAAGTACAAGGGACTGTACGTCATCGGCGACGGCAGCGGAGTCACACATTCGCTTTCGCACGCATCGGCCAGCGGAGTATATGTCGCGCGCCGCATACTGTCGGAAAAATAACGAAAGATTATAAAAAACGATTGCAAAAAGGCAATCGTTTTTTGTTTTATTCGCGGCAGGCTTTGACGGCGGCAATCACTTTTTTGTCCAGTCCGTCGGGAAGAGCGCCGCGGTTTACGGCATACGCCTGCACTTTGTTGACAAAAAGAAATATAAATTTTTTTGTAACGCGCAGCTTTATTATGTCGCGGTAAAAGACGTCTTCGCTCAAAATCTGACTGTCGTCGCGGTATACGGCGACGCTGACGTAAGTGCGAAAAAAACAATAGCGGTTGAGCGTGGGAATACGTCTTCTTTTAACAGCCAGAATTCTTTCGGAAAAATAAAAGGCGAGCGTTACGACGGCGGCGCACAGCAATACCGCCACCGCGACGTTGTTGTACAGCTTTCCCCGTCCGGCGAAGATATACACCGCATTTATCGCCGCGCAGACGAAAAAAAGAATACACAGCGCCATCATCGTCCTTCTTGCGGGGCGGCTCATGGCGTCGCGCACGCTGTTGTCTATTATCGTATCGGCGCAGGCGACGGGCAGCTCGGCGGCGTCCGACGCCGAAACGTTTGTCATAAGGGGCTGCATCAAAGCGTTTTTAGGATGTCGCTTACCTTTTTCATATCCACTTTGCCGGCATAGTTGAGCTTGAAGTATTTCATCACGGAGGGAGTGGACTTGTCTTCCATCTTAGCGATGATATCCTTTATTTCGTCATCGCCGAGCATCTGGGGAAGATAAGACTTAACTACGTCGATATTGGCGGTAAGAGCGGCAACTTTTTCGTCACGGCCGGCCTTAATAAAGCCTTCGCGCTCCTCGGTCAGCTCCTTTTCGCATTTTTGCAGTACTTTTACTATGTCCGCGTCCGTAGGTTCTTTGCCCTGGGCGCGCAGGTCGATAGTAAGCAGCATGAGCTTTGAAATGATATTGTTAAGCGCCTCCACGTGCACGGAGTCGTGAGCTTTCATTGCGGCTATCTTTTCTTTTTTGAATTGTTCGAGCGTCATAATTTGTTGCACCTCTATATAATATTTTGCCGTAAAACGCGGTGTTTTGCCGCCGCCGGCATTGTTTGATAATATTATATAACGCTTATCGGCTTTTGTCAAGAGCGTAGGAAAACTACCGCCGGGCAATAAAATAATTGACTTTTTTTTGTCGATATGGCATAATTGCCGTGGAAAAAAGGAGGTTTGTATGATAACTGTAGTCGGAACGGGCTTGGAGAGCGGGGATATTACCGTCCGCGGTAAAAAAGCCATAAAGAGCGCATTAGAATTGTATTCGCGCACCAAAACGCGCTATAAATCGCAGCCGCTGTGCGAAAAATTTTCACAGGCGGAAAGCTACGAGCAGCTGGACGAATATATAGTAGAATTTCTGCTTGCCCGCGCGGAGCAGTGCGATAAAGTCGTATATATCACGATGGGAGACGGGTTTGGCGATACCGTCGTTAAAAAGCTGTCGGAAAAAACCCGTACGGAGATAATTCCCGGCGTTGCCGACAACCGCAGCCGCCTGCCGTCGGGCAGTTTTATGACCTTGTCCGCGTACGATATAGGCCGGGCGGAAAACATCGACACGCGCTTTCCGCTGCTGGTTTATCAGATAGACGATAAGTTCGTTGCGGGCGACGTCAAGCTTGCTCTCATGAAATTTTATCCCGACGATTATCGTGTGCGCCTTACCAGCGGAAAAACCGCCTTTGACGTCAAGCTTTCGGAACTGGACCATGCCGACATAAAGCAGGGCTCCAGCATATACCTTGACGAGGACGTCCGGCTGGTGGGTAAAAAGCGTTACGGCTATTGCGACTTGCTGTACATCATGAAACGCCTTACCGCGCCCGACGGATGCCCCTGGGACCGCGCTCAGACGCACGAGAGCATAGCCGTCAACATGTTGGAAGAAGCGTACGAAGCGGTGGACGCAATAAACCGCGGCGACACCGAAAATCTTAAAGAGGAATTGGGCGACGTCATTCTGCAGGCGGTATTCCACGCCGACATGAGCGAAAAGGAGGGCGACTTTGACATAAACGACGTTATAAACGATTTGTGCGTCAAGCTTGTGAGCAGACACACGCATATTTTCGGCGAAAATAAGGCGGACAATGAGGAAGAAGCGCTTTTTTATTGGGAAAAAGCCAAAGCCAAAGAAAAACATTATTCAACGCTTGCCGAACAGCTCAATCGTCTGCCCGAGAATTTTCCCGCCGCAATGCTGCTCTATAAGTTTGTGCGCAAGGCAAATAAGGCGGGTGCGGATATCACCGCCGAAAAGCTTAAAGGCAGCATAATGAAAAATCTGGACGGCGCCGACGAAAACAGCATGAAAAAATTGTTGTCCGCGGCTGTTATGCTGGCGGCGGTGAGAGATATGCCGGCGGAAGAGCTGATGCTAAAAGAGTTTGCCGAGCTTAAATCTACGGCGGATGCGCAGGACTGCGCGTCGGCGGCGGAAAAAGTATTATGAGCATAAAAATAGGCAACGTTACTCTTAACGGCAACGTTACGCTTGCGCCCATGGCGGGGTTCGGAGACGTGGCTTTCCGCCGTCTTTGCCGCGATTATGGAGCGGCGCTTACAACGACGGAAATGATAAGCGCGAAGGGACTTATTTACGGCAGTAAAAAGACCGTGGAGATGCTGCGTTTGGCGCCCAACGAAAGCCCTTCATGCGTACAGCTGTTCGGCTCGGAGCCGAAAGACTTTCTCGAGGCGGTCAGCCGTCCGGAGCTTAGCGCATTTGACATTATAGACATAAATATGGGCTGCCCCGCGCACAAAGTGGTGTCAAACCACGAAGGAAGCGACCTTATGAGGGACTTTAACAGAGCGTCTGAAATAATCAAGGCGGCTGTGTCGGCGTCGGGAGGGCGCCCCGTGACGGTAAAGTTCCGCGCGGGATTTTACGACGACGATATATGCGCGGCGGAGTTTGCCAAAATGGCGGAAGAAAGCGGTGCCGCGGCGCTTACGGTGCACGGCAGAACCGCCGAACAGGGATATTCGGGCTTTGCCGACTGGGACATCATCTGCAAAATCGCGTCGTCTGCCGATATTCCGGTTTTCGGCAACGGCGACGTAAAACGCGACAATCTCAATATACGTCTTAATATGACGGAAGGCGTGGCGATAGGAAGGGGCGCCTTGGGTAACGCCGATATTTTTGCCCGGCAGAAGAAACCCGCGTCGAAAAAAGCCATGCTCTTAAAACACTTGGAGTATATGACCTTTTATTTCGGAGCGGAATTTACCGCCGTAAACATACGCAAGCATCTGCCGTATTATTTTGCCGGCGGCAAGGACCTTAAACAATTCCGTGCGCGTCTCAATACGATAAAAGACGCTTATATCATGTACAGGGAAATAGAAGATTGTCCCGAGCTGCCGTAATTAGCGGGTAAAAATAGGACATTTTTGCCATGGCGGCGACCGCAAAAAGACAAGTTTGTACCTTTATTTCGCTTGCAAAATACAGCAGAAATTATATATAATTTATGTAGCAAATATCATCGCCGCGCGCCGCATCGCTGTGCCCGGCAAGGAGGAAAATTCCGTGAAGAAATTATACGCTCAGTTTGGTTATGAGGCAACACTGCCGCCGCGAAGCTATTATATACCTTTTGCGGACAAGGAGGAATGGAACGAGGACCGCACGCAAAGCAGCAGATTTATGTCGCTTTGCGGCAATTGGAAAATACGCGCCTACAAGAGTCCCGAGGCGGCCGAGGCGGCGGATTTTTTGGCGAACGAACCCGAAAAAGACATAGTCGTCCCCTCCTGCGTGCAATATTACGGGCTGGACTATTTTCAGTACACCAACGTCAATTATCCCATACCGTTTGATCCGCCCTATGTGCCTACCGAAAACCCGACCTACCATTACAGCCGCCGCTTCAACGTCAAAAAGAGCGGCAGTCAGTATATATTGTTCGAGGGCGTAGACAGCTGTTTTTATCTGTACGTCAACGACAAATACGTCGGATTCAGTCAGATAAGCCACAGAGTGAGCGAATTCGACATAAGCGAATATATCGTCGACGGCGAAAACAAGTTGGACGTGCTGGTGCTGAAATGGTGCGCCGGAACATATTTCGAAGACCAGGACAAGTGGCGTTTTACGGGCATATTCCGCGACGTATATCTTCTTACGCGTCCGCAGCAGCACATAGTGGATTACAAAATCGAGACCAAGGCGGACGGAGAGGTTACTTTCCGTCTAATGGAAGGAATCTCCGCCCTCGTCACGTTTGAAGGCATGACAAAAAGCGTCAGGCAAGGCGAAACGATAGCCTTTAAGGTGAGCGACCCGCATTTGTGGAGCGCCGAAACGCCCTATCTGTACGACATGGACATTACGGCAAACGGCGAATTTATACGCGAAAAAGTGGGCATACGCGAAATAACGATAAAGGACGGCGTGTTTTTGCTAAACAACATGCCGATAAAGCTGCGCGGCGTCAACCGTCATGATTTTCATCCGCAAAAAGGCGCTGCCGTCAGCCTGGACGACATCATGACCGACCTTAAACTCATGAAACAGCTCAACGTCAACGCCATAAGAACGTCGCATTATCCGTCCTGTCCGCAGTTTTACCATCTGTGCGACAAATACGGCTTTTACGTATTGGACGAGGCGGATCTGGAAACGCATGGCTGCGTATGCGGCGAGCTCAATCGCCCCGAAGGCTATATAGCGCAGCAGCCGGAGTACGAATACGCCATGGTCGAACGCCAGAAAATGTTGGTGACGCGCGACAAAAACCGCGCCTGCGTCATCATCTGGTCCATGGGCAACGAATGCGGATGGGGCAGGAATTTTTATGCCTGTTCCGCGTTTATAAAGAGCAGCGACAGCACTCGTCCCGTCCATTACGAACGCGTAACCGCCAAACATTACGACGGAAAACGCAATAAATACGTCCCAAACTTCGAGGACATGTACACGGCTCCCGTAGATTTTACCAGCCGTATGTACGCCTCTCCCGAATTTATGGCGACCGATTATTTAAATGACGAAAAGGATACGCGTCCGTTCGTCCAGTGCGAATACAGCCACGCGATGGGCAACGGCCCGGGCGATCTCAAAGATTACTGGGACGTCATATATTCGTCCGATCGTTTTACGGGCGGCTTTATCTGGGAATGGGCGGACCACGGCGTTTTGTACGGCACGAAGGGATTCCGCTATGGCGGAGACTTCGGCGAAACGCTGCACGACGGCGAATTTTGTATCGACGGCATCGTGGCGCCCGACCGCAAAATAAAAACCGGCACGCTGGAAATGAAAAAGGCTTACGAACCGGTGAAGATCGAGCTGGACGATGACAATATCGTCATTATAAGCCGCGAATATTTTGCCTCGCTGGCGTTTACGGCGGAAATCACCGTCAAACAGCGTAGCGGCAGAGTCATGACGCAGAAAGAGCAGATAGCTCTTGAACCCGGCGGCAGCGTCGCCATACCGGTGGACACCGACGGCGCCCGCCTTGTGGAAGTAAGCCTTCGCTATCTGACGGACGACGGTCTGATTACGACTGGCAGCGAATTCGCGCGCGCCGGATTCGATTTTCCTTCGGACCCGCGCGAAACGCTTACGCCCTGTCCCGTCGTCATGCAAATGCAGCCCGATAAGATTGTTGTAAAGGCCGGCGTAAACGAGTACACGATAGACGCGGGAACGGGTGAAATTCTCTCGGTAAACCATGGCGGCGTCAACGTATTTGCCGATAAAATCACGCTTAACGTCTACCGCGCATATACGGACAACGACCGCAATATCAAAAACGACTGGAAAAACCAGCGCCTGCATTTGTCGCGTCAGGACGCATATAGCGTTGCGGCAACCGGGGAAGACGAAATTACCGTTACGGGTAAAATCGCCTCCGAAAAACGTGACCCGGCAGTTAAGTTTGTCATGAAGTACAAATTTTTCGCCGAAGGCGTCAAGACGTCGATAGAGTACGATTATACGCCGCTTAAAAAGTCCGTGTTTTTGCCGCGCATAGGCCTTATGACAAAGCTCAATAAAAATTACGAAGACATCGAATTTTACGGCTACGGACCGCAGGAAAGCTATATAGACAAACGCTATGCCTGCATAAGAGACATATACAAGACGACGGTGGGGGACAATTTTGTCCATTATATACGCCCGCAGGAAAACGGCAGCCATTACGGCACGCTTTATGCCGAAATCACAGACGGAAAGACGACCGTAAGACTGCAAAACGGCACAGGATTTTCTTTCTGCGCGTCGCCGTATTCGATAAAGACAATAGAAGACGCAAGACACGACGACAGTCTGCCCGAAAGCGACGCTACTTATCTTTACGCGGATTTTTACATGAGCGGAATAGGCTCCAATTCGTGTGGACCGGAACTTAACGCGAAATACCGCACTCCGGACAGCGGCAAAGGAGAAGTGGACATCATCATCAAATAAAAACTCCGCCCGCAGTAGAGGAAATAAAATGACGTTTATACGCCGCCCGCCCCCGATGGGACGAACGGCGTATTTTTTTGTCCCGCCGCCCGGAATTATGCCGTCGTTTCGTCTGATTTTACGGCCAAACATAGCAAAAACCATGGTTTTTTCGGTTTTTTCGTCCTTTAAAAAGCTATTCGGCTCTTGACAAACGTTAAAAACGTGGTAAAATATTATGTGGACAAAAAGGAGGCTAAATATGAAACAATTCAAAACTCAATCCAAACGAATACTCGATTTGATGATAAACTCGATATATACAAACCGCGAGATTTTTCTGCGCGAACTAATATCCAATGCCAGCGACGCCATCGACAAGCTGCATTTTAAGTCGCTTACCGACGACAAAGTGGATCAGGATTTTAAGATAAACCTTATCGCCGACAAAAAGCAGCGCACTCTCACCGTGGAAGACAACGGCATAGGCATGACGGCGGACGAACTGGAAAAAAACCTGGGCACCATCGCCGAATCGGGGACGCTTGCCTTTAAGAACAGCGAAAAAGAAAAGACCGAGCTCATAGGGCAGTTCGGCGTGGGCTTTTACGCGGCGTTCATGGTGGCAAAAAAGGTAGAAGTGACTTCTTTGGCGTACGGCGAACAGCAGGCGTATATGTGGTCGTCGTCCGGTTCGGCCGGTTATGAAATAAAGCCTGCGGACAAAACGAGCGTAGGCACCAGCGTCAAACTTTACTTAAAGGACAACGATGACGATTGCCGTTACGACGAATACACCGAAGAGTATTACCTGCGTATGCTGGTAAAAAAATATTCCGATTATATCCGCTATCCCATCGTCATGGACGTTACGCGTTCGCGCAAGAAGGAGGGCAGCGACGAACAGGAGGAATACACCGAGACGGTGACGCTCAACAGCATGGTACCCCTGTGGAAAAAGCAGAAGAGCCAGATAAAAGAAGAGGAATATAACAGCTTTTACGAGGCTAAGTTCCACGATTACGAAGCGCCCTTAAAGGTGATACACGCCAACATGGAAGGCGCTGTCAATTATACGGCGCTGCTGTTTATTCCCGCCCACGCAGGCAGCGAATATTATACGAAAGATTATAAAAAAGGCCTGCAGCTGTATTGCAACGGCGTGCTCATCACCGATTGCTGTGAGGATCTGGTGCCCGACTGTTACGCATTCGTAAAGGGCGTGGTGGACAGCAGCGATTTGTCGCTTAATATCTCGCGTGAGGTTTTGCAGCAGGACCGCCAACTCAAAGCCATTGCCGGCGGCATAGAAAAGAAAATCACCGCCGAACTCGGTAAAATGCTGGAGAACGAGCGCGAAAACTACGATAAGATGTTCGAAGCGTTTGGACTTACGCTTAAATTCGGCGCCTACAACAACTTCGGCTTTAAGAAAGACGAACTAAAAGATCTGTTGCTGTTCCGTTCGTCCACGCGCGATAAGCTAATCACCTTAAAGGAATACGTGGCCGCCATGAAAGAAGGTCAGACGGACATTTATTATGCCTGCGGTTCCGACTACAAGACCATCGCCGAAATGCCCCAGACGGAGCTTTTGCGCGCAAAAGGCTACGAAATGCTGTACTTTAAGGACAGCGTCGACGAATTTGTCGTGAAGGTTCTGGGCGAATACGACGGTAAAAAATTCCGCAACATACAGGACGGAGATCTCGAACTCAATTCGGAAGAAGAAAAGGCGGCTGTAAGCGAGAAAAAAGAGCAGTACAAAGAGCTTTCAGATTATATCAAGGAAAAACTGGGGGATAAGGTTTCGGCCGTGCGCTTTACGGACAAGCTGGTGACCAGCGCCGTCTGTCTTTCCGCCGACGGAGATATTTCGCTGGAGATGGAAAAGACATTTAAGGCCATGCGCGCCTCTTCGCCCATGCCCGTGGAAGCGAAAAAGGTGCTCGAGATCAACATCAATCACCCCATTGCCGAAAAACTCAAAACGTATTACGACAGCGACAAGGAAACGCTGGATAAATATATTAAAGTGCTGTACGGCGAGGCCAGAATGTTGGCGGGATTTGATATAGAAGACGCGACGGAGTTTACGTCGGTAGTCAATTCGCTTATCTGAACGCGCGGCATTTATTGACAAAAAGTCACATCCGACAAAAAAAGGAGACACGAATGCAAAGTAAAATCAACGTAGGAATGATAGGAATGGGCGCGCGCGGACAGGCGCTTTTAAAAGGCGTGCTGCTGAGTATGCGCGGCGTTTGCGTGGCGGCGGTGTGCGATTTGTATTCCGACAGGGCGGACGCCGCCGCAAATATCATTAAAAATTCCCATAATTCATCCGCCGCGGCATATACCCGTTTTGAAGATATGCTGGACAGGGAAAAACTCGACGCGGTAATTGTGTCGTGTTCGTGGGAAGACCATGTTTCCGTCGCCTGCGCCGCTCTTGAAAGAGGAGTGGCCGTCGCAATGGAAGTGGGAGGCTGTTATGATACGGAAGAAGCATGGCGGCTGGTAAACACGTGGGAGCGCACCAAAACGCCGTTTATGTTTTTGGAAAACTGCTGTTTCGACCGCGGCGAAACGCTGGCGACTAATCTTGTCCGGGCGGGCGTATTGGGAAAAATAGTGTACTGTTCGGGAGCGTACGCCCATGATCTGCGGCAGGAAATTGCCGGCGGATATCAAAACCGTCATTACAGACTACGCAATTATCTGCATCGCAACTGTGAAAACTATCCCACGCACGAAGTCGGCCCCATCGCCAAAATTCTTAACATCAACCGCGGCAACCGGTTTGTAAAACTCACGTCCGTGGCGTCGCTGGCGGCAGGCATGGAGCAGTATATTTGCGACCACAAAGAGCTTTATCCCGAACTGGCGGGCAAAAGATTCGCCCAGGGCGACATAGTGGACACAATCATCACCTGTGCCGGCGGCGAAACGGTTTTAATAAGGCTGGATACGACTCTGCCGAGATTTTACGACAGAGCTTTGTGCGTCAGAGGCACAAAAGGGCTGTATGACGGCAGCGCCGACATGGTTTTTGTCGACGGCGTTGACGAGGATATGTTCGACACCCGCGCGGCCTATAAAAAGATGGCGGGCAACAGCGCGAAATATATCGACTATCTGCCGGCAGCATGGCGCGACATCACGCCTGAGCAGATGGCGTCGGGGCACGGAGGAATGGATTATCTCGAGCTGAAAGAGTTTTTCGACTGCTTAAAAACGGGCGCCCCCATGCCCATCGATGTGTACGACGCCGCCGCATGGATGTCCGTCACCGCGCTAAGCGAGCAGTCGATAGCGACGGGCGGAGCGCCGGTGATTTTTCCCGACTATACGCGCGGAAAATGGACGACCCGGCCGCGTCTCGACGTTTCCGTTATAAACAAAACATGAGCAGCAATAGTCAATTCGATAGCGGCGTTACAATGGAAGAACTGCGGCGCGCGGGGAAATATGCCTTGCTGGATATGCGACCTGCCGGCGCGCGCGAATACGGCATGATACCGGGCGCTCTTCCCTATGAACGGAATTATGCCGCCGGAATTACCGCAAAAGGCGTAAAGGCGGTGCTGTACTGCCACCGCGGAGACAAGAGCAAGGCGGAGGCGGAAAGTCTGACAAAGGAGGGCGTAAAGGCGTATTATCTTAAAGGCGGATATATGCGCTGGCTGCAAGACGCAATGTCGGCGGCGGACGACGGAGAGATATGCAAAAGGGCGGAAGAGAGCATAAGAAAAAAATTCCGCACCGTTCTTATGAGCCGTTTTATAAAAGCGATAAAAACTTATCGTCTTCTAAGCCCCGGCGACAAAGTGGCGGTGTGCATATCCGGCGGCAAAGATTCGATGCTTATGGCAAAGCTCTTTCAGGAGCTGTTAAGGTACAGCGAATTTGAATTCGGCCTTGAATTTTTGGTAATGGACCCCGGCTATAACGCCGAAAACCGCGCCGCCATCGAAAGCAACGCCCGTCGGCTGAACGTGCCGGTAAAGATTTTCGAAACCGATATTTTCAGCGCGGTTTACCACATAGAAAAATCGCCGTGCTATTTGTGCGCCCGCATGCGAAGAGGATATTTATATAATTACGCCCGTTCGCTGGGATGTAACAAGATAGCTCTCGGGCACCACTACGACGATGTTATAGAAACTATCCTTATGGGGATGCTTTACGGAGCGCAGGTGCAGACCATGATGCCCAAGCTCCACAGCGCCAATTTTCCCGGGATGCAGCTTATAAGGCCCATGTACCTTATAAGGGAGGCGGACATAAAGGTGTGGAGAGATTATAATTCGCTGCATTTTATACAGTGCGCGTGCAAGTTCACCGACGACGTCACCCGTGCCGACGGCGATGAAATGCTGTCGAAACGTCAGGAGATAAAGCAGTTGATCGGCGAACTGAAAAAGCGCAATCCCGACGTCGAAAAGTGCATTTTCCGCAGCGTCGAAAACGTCAATATCGATACGGTGATAGCGTACAAGCAAGGCGGAGTAAAGCACAGGTTTTTGGACGAATACGACGATAAATAAAAAAAGACAGAGTTTCTCGCTCTGTCAAAAAAAACAGCGGACAGAGCCAAACTGCTCTGCCCGCTTATTGCAATTATTCGATTTCGAGATGACGTTTTCCTTCGTCGCCTTTTTCTTTCTTGGGCAACGTGAGTTTCAAAACGCCGTTTTCGTATGCCGCCTTGATACCGTTGGTATCGATTCCGGACATATCGAAACTACGCGAATACGAACCGTACGATCTTTCGACGCGGACAATTTTGTCCTTTTCTTTTTGCTCGACTTTGGAATGTCTTTCCGCGTTTACGGTAAGAACATCGCCGTCAAGATCCAGTTTTATATCTTTCTTTTCAAAGCCCGGCAAATCCGCTTCCAGCAGATAATGGTCGCCTTCATCAATCACATCGGTTTTGAATTCGGCAAGATCGCGGTTGTTGAAGAAACTGCCAAACGGATCGGAGAAGAAATTCCTTTCAAATTCTTCCATCTCGCGATAAGGATTGTAACGAGCCACATTACGATTATTGTTATTTCTACGTGTAATATCAAACATAATAAGTACCTCCCGAAAAATAAGATTTTTTTACTGTTATGTCAGCCTTTTTGCTTTTGTTTCCGTTGCGGCCGACTGACGGTAGATTATTTAACTGAATGCCTTATTTTGCCTCCTTTTTCTTTTTTCGCCCACATTATAGCACCGATATTAAATTTGTCAAGAGGTAAATTTAAATTTTTTAATACTTTTTTCTTATTGTAAAGTTTTACGGTTTTGTCCTATATAAAATTGTTGCCGGCGCCGGCGTTATTGCTTTTGCGGAGAGCGGTTGAGCGCGCGGCGGACGTGGTTTAGGTGCCGGACGAAATTGCCGCTGCCGATAAATTCGGCCAGCACATACTGGTCCATTACGGGTACCGAGCAGTTGAAATCTCCCAGCTTTTCGTCGTACAGCGGCAGCAGTCTCTTAGGCAGAATCATATATCCTATGCGAAGCGACGGCGACAGGCTTTTGGAAAAAGTGTTGATATAAATTACCCGCTGCGAGACGTCGAGCGCCGTCAACAGTTCGCGCGGCTGCCCGGGCAGAAAGAATTCACTGGCGTAGTCGTCCTCCACGATAAACGCGTCGTTTTTTTCCGCCCAGCGCAGATATTCGAATTTTTTGGCGGCGGAGGTGGTGATTCCGGAGGGGAAACTGCGGTACGGCGTAACGTGCAGCACGTTTGCGCCGCTTTTTTGCAGCACGTCGCCGTCTATTCCGTCGTCGCTGATGGGCAAAAGGCGTACCTCGGCGCCCATTTCGCGGTATACCGCCTGAATCTTGGCGTAAGACGGATTTTCGACGGCGTATATTTTTTCGCGCCCCAGCAGTTTGACGATGTTTTCGTAAAGTTGTTCCGCGCCGGAGCCTATGACGATGCGTTCGGGCTGGGCGAGATAACCGCGGTAGTGCAAAAGATATTCGGCGATGGCGTTGCGCAGCACCTCGCATCCTTTTGCGGGCGCCTTGACAAAAAGTCGGTCCTGCTGTTCCGACAGCACTTTGCGCGTCGTCTTTATCCAAAGCGAATATTGAAAATCGCGCATTTTTTGCGGCTGTGGCAGCGCGAGCAGATTGAGTTTTTCGTTTTCTCCTAAATAACGCGGTTTTAGCGCGCGCACGGGCAGGACGAAATAACCTTTGCGCCGGGACGCCGCGATATAACCTTCGTCTTCCAAAAGAGCGTACGCCTTTTCGACGGTTATTATGCTTACGTTTTCGCGGTCGGCGAGAACGCGTTTGGAGGGCAGTTTTTGTCCGTCCGAAAAATGTCCGTTCAAAATGCTCTGTTTAAGTTTGGTGTATAGATAATAGTATTTTTTCATAAAGCCCGCCTGATAAAACTGGTCTTAAAAAATATTAAATAATTGACTATTTACATAATACCATATTGTTATTATAATAAAATAGATGCTAAAAGTAAAGAGGTATTTTATGAATTATCCCAGAATTATGACAATGCAGGACATTTCGTGCGTAGGACAGTGTTCGCTGACCGTCGCGCTGCCGATAATTTCGGCGTGCGGAGTGGAGACATGCGTATTGCCGTCGGCGATATTATCGACGCACACGGCGGGATTTACGGGATACACTTTCCGCGATCTTACCGAAGATATTCCGCTTATAGCGCAGCATTGGCAGCGCGAAAACATTAAATTCGACGCAATATACACGGGTTATCTGGGCAGCGAAAAACAGATAGGTTACGCTGTCGATATGGCGGGCAAATTGCTCTGCCCCGGCGGGTTGCTGATAGTCGACCCGGCGATGGGCGACAACGGAAAGTTGTACCCGGCTTTTAATGAGAAATTCGCCGCCGAGATGACAAAACTCGTCAAAATCGCCGATTACGTTCTTCCCAATGTGACGGAGGCCTGTTATCTTACGGGAACGCGGTACCGGGACAGTTACGACGCCGGGTATATAAGCGGTCTTGCGGACAAACTGCTGGATATGGGCGCGCGCAGCGTCGTACTTACGGGCGTTTCGTACGACAGCGACACGACCGGCGTTTACGTAAAAGACAAAAAAGGCGAGTCGTATTACCGCCACGAAAAAATAGGCAAGGGCTGCCACGGAACGGGCGACATATATTCGTCCGCCTTTACGGGAGCGATTGCAAGAGGACTGAGTGCCGTGGCCGCTGCCGCCGTCGCCGCGGATTTTGTCGTAAGATGCATTAAGACCACGATAAACGACAAAGAACATTGGTACGGCGCGCGGTTCGAGCCGGTATTAAAATACCTTATCGACGATATAGACAAAAAGTCCGCGGCTACCAAATAACCCGCATGTAAAGATTTCATGCAGCAATAAAAAAATCCTGTCCGTAACGGGCGGGATTTTTTTCTTTACGTTAGTCTTTATTTTTCTAGCCGAACGGCGGTTTACCGCTACATTTGCGGCGTATCTATCTGACCGGGAAGGCTTTTGGAGGGGGTGACCGGGAAGGTCACAGTGACGCAGGTGCCTTCGCCGAAGGTGCTGTCGATATCAAGATGCGCGCCGTAACGCAGGCATATATGTTTTACTATCGCCAGCCCCAGTCCGGTGCCGCCCGTCTTTTTTGAGCGCGATTTATCCACGCGGTAAAAGCGTTCGCACAGCCGCGGAATATGCTGTTGTTCTATGCCGATGCCGGTGTCGATGACTTTAAGAATCGTATTGCTGTCGTCCTGCATGACGTCGATGGTGATTTTACCGCTCTCTTTATTGTAATTGATGGCGTTGGAGCACAGGTTGTCAAGCAGTTCTAAGGCGTTGGAACGCAGCATATTGACCCAGCCCTTGCCGGTTATCGAAACCGACAGTTTTTTCTCTTCGGCACGCGGCGACAGCTCGGCCATAATTTCATGCGCCGCCGCAACGAGGTCGACTTTTTCGTCTTCCTCATCTTCGCGTACGGAGACCGTGTTTTCCAGACTTGACAGCTTTAGCATATCGGATATTATGGAGCTGAGCCTTAGACTTTCGTCGTGGATGGAGGTGAGTTTCTTTTTGGTAAATTCGTCGGTATTGTCCTTTTGCAGCAGTATTTCCGTCAGTCCGCGAATAACGGTAACGGGCGTTTTAAGTTCGTGCGAGGCGTTTTGGAAAAAGTCGCTTTTCTGCCGTGCCACGGATTTTTGCGATGTGACGTCGCTTATCACGATGATGGTGGTGATTTCGTCGCGCAAAGTCTCGTCTTCCACCTTGGTGATGAGAATGTTCAGGTCCTTATCGTCCAAACGGAAGTCGAAAGTAAAATTTTCGTCGGCGTGCGACGATATAAGCGCGTACAAATCGAGATTATCTACTACAAAAATAAGATCGTGTTTTTCGCCGTCCGGCGTATAGTCGTTGATGCCGAACAGTTTTAAGGCGCTTTTGTTGATAAACACTATGCGTTTTTCGCTGTCCAATGCGATTATGCCCTGCGATATCGCGCTTAAAACCGTAGACAGCGTCTTTTGCTGCGTTTCGGCGTTTTGTATGTGGCGGCTTATGCGCGCGTTGACGTCGTTGATGCTGCCGATAAGCGAATACATTTCGGCGTCGCGCGTGCTGGTTTTTATCGGAGTATAGTTGCCGTCGGCAACGCTTTGAATGCTCGCGCTTATATCGCTGAAACGAGCGGACACTTTGCGCGCTATCTGATTTCCCGCCTCAAAGGAAAGCGCCAGCACTATAAGAAGCAGCAAGATGAAAACCGGCATCGACAAAGTGACGTAGCTTTTTATCAGCGTTTCGCGGACGGCAAGGCGCAGTACGACGTTTTCGCCGTCCGACAAAGCCGTCTTTATGGCATAATAATTCATGTCGCAGCCGAAGGTTTCGGAATAGCGTCTCACTACCTTGGGCTGACCCTTCATGGCGGCGATAAATTCTTCCCGTTCGGAGTGGTTTTCCAGCGGTTCGGAGGTGTCGGTGTCAAAAAGAACGGTGCCGTCTTCGGCGATAACGGTAATGCGCAAATCCTGCGAAGAACGGTATTGCTCCAGCTTGGAAAAGTCCTCTCGGCTGTTGACAAGAGAAGCTACCAGCTTTGTCTCGGTTTCAAGACGTTCCAAAACGGCGTTTTCCGCACTCATATTGATGGCGAAAATGCCCGATCCGAAAACCAGCAGCGCCGCCAGTATCGTCACCAGCGACACTACCAAAAATATTTTTCTTTTCATTTATTTTCATAGCGGTAGCCGACGCCTCTTACGGTGACGATGCAGTCCGCCCCTCCGGCTTTTTTGATTTTGTCGCGCAAGGACGCTATGTGCATATCCAGCGTGCGCGTTTCACCCATAAAATCTTCTTTCCACGCCTCTTTGAACAGCGCCTCGCGAGTGACGGTGACGCCCACATTGGCAATCAGCGATTTAAGCAGCATAAATTCTTTGAGCGTAAGCCCCAGGTCCTTATCGTTGTAAAACACTTTGTACAGGTTGCTGTCCACAAAGAAGCCGCCGGAGGAGGAGACGTGCAGATTTGCTCTGCGCAGATTGGCTTTTACGCACGCCAGCAGTTCCAGCACGGAAAAGGGCTTTTTGATGTAGTCGTCGGCGCCCTTGTTAAGACCTTTGACATAGCTTATTTCGTCGCTTTTTGCGCTGACTATTATGATGGGAACCTGCTGGTCGACTGAGCGGATATTTTGCAGAATTTCGTATCCGTCCATGTCCGGCAGCATCAGATCCAGTATTATAATGTCGGGCGTGGTTTGTTTAAATGCGGTGAAGAATTGGGCTCCGTTGTAAAAAAGCCGGACGTCGTAATCGTCGCCCAGGGCGCCTTCGTACACTTCGCGTATTCCGTCGTCGTCTTCAACGATGTATATCAGCTGTTTGTTCATCAGAATTTTTGGTGAACCCCCGTTTCGTTGTATTTTGTCCATTCGGCGACGTTTACCGCATGGTCGCCTATGCGTTCGAGATATTTGGCTATCATCATCAACTCTATCGCCTGGTCGCCGTTTTGCGAGTTTTCTTTTATACATTCGATAAGTTCGTTTTTTACGGTGATAAACAAGTCGTCCATTTGGTCGTCGGTGCGAATCACTTCGTCGGCAAGCTTTTCATCGTTGCAGATAAACGAATTGACGCTGTCGCGCGCCATTTTGACGGCGAGATCGCCCATCGCGGTGATGTGCGTAAGTTTTTTGATGTACTTATCGCCCGGCATAGTGTACACGATGTCGCCTATATCGCTTGCCTGGTCGCCGAAGCGCTCGATATCGGTGATCATTTTAAGAGCGGTGGACACTTCCCTGAAATCTTTTGCGACGGGCTGTTGTTTGAGCAGCAGGCGCATACACTTTTTTTCGATGTCCATTTCGTATTCGTCGACGCGTTTGTCGGCGTCGCGCACGCTTTTTCCCAGCTCGCGGTCTTTTTTTTCGAGAGCCTCTATGGCGGTGCATATCATCTGTTCGGTAAGGCGGCACATTTCCACCAATTCCAGCTTAAGATGGGATAATTCTTCTTCAAATATTTTTCTTACACTCATAACTGTCTCCATTATAACATATATTTTATGTTTTTACAATACTTATTGCAAAATCAACCGAATCTGCCGGTGATATATCTTTCGGCGCGGGGATCTTTTGGGGAAGTGAACATTTCGTCGGTGTCGGAATATTCCACCAGCTCGCCCAAAAGGAAAAAGCCGGTTTTGTGCGATATACGCGCCGCCTGCTGCATATTGTGGGTGACAATTACAATAGTGGTGTTTTCGCAAATACTCTGACAAAGGTCCTCTATTTTACCCGTCGATATGGGGTCGAGAGCGCTTGTCGGTTCGTCCATGAGCAGAATCTTCGGGTTGACGGCAAGCGCGCGCGCTATGCAAAGACGTTGCTGCTGGCCGCCCGAAAGTCCCATTGCCGACTTGTCGAGACGGTCTTTCAGTTCGTCCCACATGGCGGCGGAACGCAGCGATTTTTCCACTATCTCGTCCAGTTGGGCGCGCTTGTGTATGCCGAATGTTCTCGGGCCGTAAGCCACGTTGTCGTACACGCTCATGGGGAAAGGATTGGGCTTTTGGAACACCATACCCACGTTTTTCCGCAGGTCGTTTATGTCGATTTTCGAATAAATGTCCACGTCGCCTATCATAAACTTACCGGTAATTTTGCAATTTTCCACAAGGTCGTTCATGCGGTTGAAGCATTTAAGGAAAGTCGATTTGCCGCAGCCGCTGGGACCGATGAACGCCGTCACGCGTTTTTCGGGTATTTCTATATTTATGTTTTTAAGAGCCTGAAAATCACCGTACCAGAGATTTGCGTCGGTTACCGAGATGTTCTGACCGAATGAGAGAGCTTCTTGTTTATTCTTTTTAGCCATTGTTTTTGCCTCCGAGTTTTTTTCCGAGTTTGCTGACAAGCAGTTCGGCAATGAAATTAAGCGCGAGCACGACTACTATCAGGACGACTGCCGCGGCATATGCTTCGGGACGGTGCCAGCCTTCGCCCGCCAGCTGATACATTGCCACCGCCAGAGTGGTGCCGCTGTCGGTAATGCTGTGGGGAATTCCTTTCATCATGGAGCCCATTGTCCATATAAAGGGGGCGGATTCGCTTATTACGCGCCCCATGGACAGTATTATGGCGGACATGATGCCGGGAAGAGCGGAGGGGACGACGGTCTTAAAGATTGTGCGGACTTTTCCGGCGCCCAGAGCGTAGCTGCCTTCGCGCAGGCTCATGGGCACGGATTTAAGGCTTTCTTCCGTCGAACGTACGATGGTGGGCAGCAGCATCATACTTATCGTCAGCGTGCCGGCAGCGATGCTGACCGTCGAGCTGAACAGCGGCACAAAAACTATCGTTCCGAACAGTCCGTAAACGATGGAGGGAATGCCCGCAAGCACGTCTATTGCCGAACGAACCATACGCATGAAAAAGTTTCGGCTGGCGTATTCGTTGATGAATATCGCTGTAAGCAGGCCTATCGGCACGGAGATGACTATGCTAAGAGCCACCGTTTCCAAAGTCGTAATGATGGAGGGAAAGAGCGTTACTTCGCCCGAACCGAATTTGAACGGCGCATACAGTAGCTGCGGCTGGGATATAAGCGTCGGCAGCCCCTGTACGAAGATAAAGCCGATGATAACGGCGAGCGAAAGCGCCGTAACCGCTCCCGCGCAAATCGCCACAATTTTCCCTATAAGCGGCGCCTTGATTTTGTACGCGCAGGAGGCGAAGAAACTCTTTACCCGACGCGTCCAAGAAAAAGACAGCCATTTGCGTTTACCCGACGACACGGTGACTTTTTTTACCACTTTTCCGGAGATGAAGGCAAACAGTATATTGATTATGAGCACGAAAAACAGCAGCACAAGTCCGGTGGCGATTAAAGCGCCTTTTTGCACTTCGCCGGCGTAACCCAGCTCTGTGACTATGTTTGCGGTAAGCACGCGGAAGGAAGAAAACAGTCCGTCCAATTCCGCGACGGAGTTGCCCGAAACCATGACCACCGCCATGGTTTCGCCCAGCGCGCGTCCTATGCCCAATACCAGCGACGCGAATATTCCCGATTTCGCCGCGGGACACATTACCGAAAACACCGTGCGGCTGTGCGTCGAGCCCAGCGCCACCGAGCCTTCGTAATAGCTTTGCGGAACGGCCTCGAGACTGGTGCGCGACAACGAGACGACGGTGGGCATTATCATTATGCCCAGCACCAGGGATGTGGCCAAAAGCCCGCTGCCGTCGTTGGGCGCTATCATTGCCAGCATGGGCAGCAAAAACACCATGCCGAAAAAGCCGTAAATTATGGAGGGAATGCCCGCCAGCAGGTTGATTACGCTTATAAGCACGCGTTTGAGTTTTTTCGGACAGTAGTATACGAGGAAAACCGCCGTGAAGAATCCGGTAATGCCGCCTATTATCAGCGCTCCCGCCGTAGCGGCGAAAGTGCCGGCTATCATGTAGGCAATTCCGTACGAACCGGTGAGGGACTGGTCGTAAGTAGCCTCTCTGTCCGGCGCCCATTTGTTGCCGAACAGGAAATTAAAAAATCCTATTTTGTTTAATGCGGGAATGCTTTCGGCTATTAAAAAACCGAAAATTGCGACAACGGAGATTATTGAGATAACTGCCGCTGCCGCAAATATCGACTTCCCTATTTTATCAGAAGTTTTAGTTTGAGCCATATTTAATCCTTATTTTCATGTATATTATTTTGTAAGTTCGCTGAATTTCGTTATGTTTCCGGTGTAGATCTGATAGAGTTCGTTGAGGGTAAGGTCATCGACGATGTCGTTGGCGTTGTTTACGATTACGGCAACCGCGTCGAGGCAGACGTTAAAGCTCGTGATTTTGTCGTTTACGACAGCTGCCGACGAAAGACCGATGGTGCTTCCCGCAGTGTCGTTTTCGACTGCGCTTACGCCGGTGGAAGAACCCTGAAGTTCAATATCGAATATGGTAAGCGGATCGGATACTCCGTAAAGTTCCGCATAAGCCGCCATGGCGGATTCGATGAATTTTTCCATGGAAGTGGAGCCTCTTATGATGATTTTGCCGCCGGAAGGAAGCGAAGCCTGTTTGGTGTATTCGACAACTTCGATGGGCGAACCTTCGTTGCCGCGCTGAGCGGGGTCGGACAGATAAACTGTGCCGGCTTTGTCGCAATGCTGCTGAGAAGCGGAGCTCATAAGATAATTCATGAAGTCCTGAGCGACGGGGGTAAGGGTAACGGAGTTATTGGTCATTACGACGAACGGACGCTGTATTTTATACGTTCCGTCCAAAACCGTTGCGTTAGAGGGTGCGACGCCTTCGACTTTGACGGTTTTTATGCTATCGTTAACCGAACCGAGCGATATATAACCGATTGCCTGTTTTTCGGACGACACCTTGGTAAGAACGTCGCCGGTTTTGCTCAGAACGACGGCTTTATCGGTAGTACGATATACTTTTTCGCCGTTTTCGTCTTTTTCCTGCAGGTAGTGCGTTCCGTCCGTCACTACTTTATCAAACGCTTCTCTTGTGCCGCTTGCCAACTCTCTTGCGACTACGGTAATCTGCTTATCGGGATCGAACGAGTTGCTGCAGCCCGCAAACGTAAAGGCCATTACAAAGGCCATAACTGCGGCTAAAATTGTGATAACTGTCTTTTTCATAAATTTTTTTTCTCCTTGTTTTTTCATCGACCACATTATAACGCAGCCGATATATTCGCGCTATCAATATTGAGTAGCGTAAACGTAAAGTTTTTGTAAAGTCGGCGCTGTTTGCCGTATAAAGGCACAATGCGTTTTGATATAAGGCCGATAAACGGGAAAAGTCGCCGCGTAAATTCGCAAAAATGTACTTTTCGCGATGGACAAACGATTTTTTTAATGTTATAATAAGCATAACAAATAACAGACGGAGCGATTATTATGGATTTTTTATACTGCAAACCCAATGTTCTTATTATAAACAGTCAATACGAAATCATTCTAAACACCGTGGAAGAAGGCGTTGTATATATAAAGATAGGAAGGCGCGTCTTTTACGAAAACCACACGGGCATAATGCCCAGCGTAAGTCTTGTGCACAAATTCCGCGTGCCGCAAAAACTGTTGGACGAGCAAAAACGGTACACGGTATTTTATAAGCGCGTTTTCGACAGAAAAATCAATTTTCCCGTCGTCGGCGAGTTGCAAAGTGCGTCGTTTGCCTTCCGTCCCATAGAAAAAACCGACGAAATAAATGTTTTTTACATTGCGGATATACATACGGCATGGGAAAAAGCCGAAAGCGTGTCGCGCTATTACGGCGACGACCTGGATTTATATATAGTAAACGGCGACTTCGGAGAGAGCAGCAGCCTGGAAAATCTGCGCGATCTCAATAGACTTATAGGCAATGTCACTCACGGCGAAATTCCCGCGGTAGTGGGACGCGGCAATCACGATACCCGCGGCAAATACGCCGAAAAAGTCACCGATTATATGGCGACAAACGACGGGCGAGCCTACTTTTCTTTTTCCGCCGGGCAGGTATGGGGCATGGTTTTCGACTGCGGCGAGGACAAATTAGACGATCATCCCGAGTACCGCTCGCTAAATTATTTTGAAAAATACAGAAAGGACGAGTTGGCTTTTCTGCGCCGTACAAAGCCGGAAGACAAGACGTTCAGGTTTGCCGTGTGCCACGTGCCGTTTATGAGCTCGGTCGCTATGTGCGGCATATTCGACATAATGCCCGACCTGTACAGGAAGTGGGGCAAGGAAGCCGACCGTATGGGCTTTGAGTTTATGCTGTGCGGCCACACGCACAAAACACAATACATTGCTCCCGGCGACGAAAGCGACAAGTTTTGCCACAGCTATCCCGTCATAGTGGGAGTAACGCGCACCGACGACTATTTGTCCGGCTGCGCGGTGCAGCTAAAGAAGAGCGGTTCGGTCATGCGCTTTGTCGGCAGCGACGGCAAAGTATCGCCGCTGTACGGCATAACAGACGGCAAAGAGATAAAATAATGCTAAAAATGGAGTTTACCAGGAGGTTTTTATGTCTTTTAGCATAATTGTAGATTCTGCTTCGGATATCGAACTTGACGAAGCGCAGCAGATGGGAGTTACGTTGCTGCCGATGGAAATAACCTTCGGCGACGAGATATACCGCGACGGGTACGATTTGACGCACAGGGAATTTTTCGAAAAGCTCATCGAATGCAGCGATGTTCCCAAAACCAGTCAGATTTCCGAATACGTCTTCGACGAGGCAATAAAAAAGAGCTGGAAAAGTCGGACGCGGTTATTATTATAGTCATGTCCGGAAAATTGTCCGGTACGTGCGAACAGGCCCGTAAGGCGGCCAAAAAATACGACGGCAAAGTCAAAGTGTTAGACAGCCTTAACGTCGCCATAGGCGAACGCATTCTCGTCGAATACGCGGTGCGGCTGCGCGGCGAAGGCAAAGGCCTTAACGAAACTTACAATAGTTTGGAGGAAAAAAAGAAAAAAATCCGGCTGCTGGCGCTGCTGGACACGCTGAAATATTTGCGAAAAGGCGGGCGCATATCGGCCATCAAGTGCATTTCGGGCGAGCTGCTTAACATTAAGCCGGTTATATCGCTGCATGGCGGAGAAATAAAGCTTGTAGGCAAGGCGATAGGTTCGAAAAAGGGTAACAACCTATTGAATAAGATGATAGAAAGCACCGCCGGCATCGACTTTACCATGCCGTACGGCTGTGTGTACAGCGGTCTTGACTCCACGGTGCTGGACAAGTATATATCCGACTGCTCCCATATATGGAAGGAGCACACTCAAATCGTTCCAAGGCGTATGATAGGCGCGACCATCGGCACGCACATAGGGCCGGGTGCAATAGCCGTGGCATTTTTCGAAAAATAACCGAGCGGACGACGAGGGAAAGTGACGAAAACTTTATTAAAGAGGTTTTGCAATGGAAAATTCGTCGCACAAAAAAACTTTGTTCCAAAAGTTGGCGGAATGGGCAAAGCCCGTGGACCTCACCGTGGGCAAGCCGTGGAGAGTAATAATAAAATATTCCGTCCCGATAATGTTATCGTATTTTCTGCAGCAGATTTATGTGCTGACCGACGCTATCATCTGCGGACAGGTGCTCTCGGCGGAACAAGTGGCGGGAGTAAACGACACTTTCCCGCTGACATTTATATTTTTGCAGTTCGCCTTTGGCTGTACGGCGGGATTCAGCGTAATAACGGCGCGTAAAGTGGGCACAAACGATATAAGCGGAGTGAGAAAATCTTTTATGACTCAGGTGTATCTGTCGGTGCTTATATCGGCGGTGCTCACGCTGGCGTCCACGCTGCTGCTGACGCCCATGCTGCGGCTTATAAACGTAACTTCCGAAAACCCCGAGGTGTACAACGCGGCGTACGAATATTGTTTCGTTATTTTCATCGGCATTTTCGCGCAGATGGGTTACAACTTTATATGCGGCATCCTGCGGGCATACGGCGATTCGGTAACGCCGTTGGTATTTTTGGTCATTTCCACGCTGCTAAACGTCGGGCTGGACATATTGTTTCTCGTGCCGCTGGGCATGGGTCCTATCGGCGCGGCGATAGCGACGGTGCTCGCCCAGCTTATCAGCGTGGCGGCGTGCTGCGTATATATGTTTGCCCGCTACAAAGAACTGCGTCCCGCGCGCGATGACTGCGCTTTTCGTCTGCATGATATTTTGGAGCACTTAAAGCAAGGGCTGCCTCTCGGCTTCCAGTTTTCCATACTGGCGTTCGGCATAATAGTGATGCAGGGCGCCGTCGTGTCTTTCGACATAATGAAGTCGGGCATAATGGTGGCGGGAACACCGGCCCAGAACGGTTTCGGAGCGGCGTCGAAACTTCTCAATTTTCTCATGTCGCTGTTTCAGGGGCTGTCGTCGGCAATTCTCGGATACAACGCGCAGAACTACGGTAAAGGCGAATACGAACGTATACGCAAAGGAACCGCGCAAACGCTTGTAATTATGCTTGTAATAGCGGCGTTTTGCATGGCGTCGGGCATGCTGCTTACCATCGGCGGCGCCTATCAGTACATTTTTCTTTCCGCCGATAAAATAAGCCCTTCGTCCGTAATGTACGGTAACGCCTATTTGTTTACGACGCTCATCCCCTTCAGCGTGCTGGGCTATCTGCATGTGATGCGCAGCGCCGACCAGGGTATAGGAAAAGTGGGATATGTGCTGGGCGCGGGCATTTCCGAACTTGCCGCCAGGGTGCTTATATGCGCATTTCTGCCGGCCGCCATCAACGGAGCGGCAATAGACAGCACCGCGTCGCTTGCCGCATATGTCGCCGTGTGCATGGGCGACCCGGGAGCGTGGCTGGCGGCTTGCGTTGTCCTTACGGTGCCGGCGGTAAAATATATCTTCAAAAAATTCGCTCCCGGCTGCAAAAATCCCTATTGAATGACCGGGATATTAAGGGTTTTTAAAATAATACAATCAAAATTCGACGCCGACCTTTGCAAGGGTTGAAAAAAACAGGTTTTTGATGTACAATATATGTACGGAGGACAAATCTATGAATATCGTGTATCTTAAGTACGCCATCACCGTCGCAAAAGCCGGTTCGCTTACTAAGGCTGCCGAAGAATTATATGTTGCGCAGCCCAATTTGTCCCGCGCTATAAAGGAATTCGAAAAAGAGTTGGGTATCACCATTTTCGACCGCAATTCCAAAGGCATCAAACTCACCGCCGACGGCGAACTGCTGATAAAATCCGGAAAAAAAATACTGCGCGAAATAGACGAAATGGAAGAACAGGTGCGCAGCCGCCAGAGCAAGAAAGTCGTTTTTGCCGTGTCCGGACCGCGCGCCGGCTATATCTCGCACGCCTTTGCGGAGTTTACCAGGCAGCTGAGCGGAGAAAACAGGTTCGACGTTTATTATAACGAAACCACTCCCCGCCGCGTAATATCCAACATCACCGATAACGGCTACAAAATGGGAATAGTGCGCTATCCGGTGCGCCACGATAAGTTTTTTAAGGATATTCTGGACGAAAAAGAACTTTCGCACGAGATGATAGCCGAATTTACCAAAGTGCTGCTTGTGGGAAAGGACAGCCCGCTGGCAGGCAGTAAACGGGTTTCCGTGCAGGACCTCGGCGGCTTTATCGAAATCGCCCATGCGGACAGCCATGTTCCGGGCGTGGCAATGGACGAAATTCAAAAAGACGAACTCACCGACGGCGTGGGACGCAAGATTTTCGTCTTTGACCGCGCCGTTCAGTTCGATATACTCGTCGCAAACCCGTCGACGTTTATGTGGGCGTCGCCTGTCTCCGAAGAGACTGCCGCGCGTTACGGACTGGCGCAGGTGGAGTGCCCGGACGCGGCAAAAGTCTACAAGGACACGCTGGTATATCCGGCGGGATATAAGTTCACCAAGTTGGACAGTGCCTTTATCGACGCCTTGTGCGCCGCAAAACGCAAGTACATCGGCTGAAACCTATATACGGCTTTTAATGTCCGTATATCATTTGGGATATATACTTATGTAAAATAAGTATTTGCTTTTTATCGCATATAATGATACAATTATATCGATAAAAGGAGGCCGTAATGATGGATAAAAAAATTCCCAAAGCCGTGCTCATGCGTTTGCCGATATATCTTCATTATCTCAAAACTCTGCCCCGTTCGGAAAAGAAGACCATTTCGTCTTCCGCCATTGCCGGCGCGCTTAAGCTGGGAGAAGTGCAGGTAAGGAAGGATCTTGCCCTTGTCAGCGGCGCCGGTAAGCCCAAAATAGGATATTTTGTGGACGAGCTCATCGGGCATTTAGAGCATGTTTTAGGCAGCCGCAATATCACCAAAGCGGTAATAGTGGGAGCGGGCAAGCTGGGAAAAGCGCTTATGTTCTTCGACGGATTTCCCGAATACGGCATAATGATAGACACCGCCTTCGACTGCGACGGCAGCAAGTGCGGCCCGCTCGAACGCGGCAAGCAGGTTCTGCCCATGGAAAAACTTAAAGATTACTGCCGTTCCGAAAACATAAAGATAGGCATCATCACGGTGCCGGAGAAAAAGGCGCAGGAGGTGTGCGACAGCCTTGTGGACGCGGGCGTGTCGGCGATATGGAATTTTGCTTCCGCCAGCCTCGAAACGCCCGACGGCGTAAAAGTCAAAAACGAAAACATCGCATCGTCGCTCGCCGTGTTGTCATGCAATTGTTAGGACGCAAAAAAATATAAGGAGATTGGATATGGAAGAGAGAACCTACAGTCGTGTGGACAGTCTCGAAACGCTGGACGCGGCGATAAAGCGCGTCAGAGCGGCGCAAAAACTGTACGCTTCTTATTCGCAGGAGCAGGTGGACGCCTGTTTTACCGCGGCGGCAATTGCTGCCGACAAAATGCGTCTTCCGCTGGCGGAAATGGCGGTAAGCGAGACGGGGATGGGCGTTGTAGAGGACAAGGTGATAAAAAACCATTATGCCGCCGAATACATCTACAACGCGTACAGAGATACCAAGACCTGCGGCGTGATAGAGGAGGACAAGGCTTTCGGCATCAAAAAAATCGCCGAACCCATTGGCCTTATAGCGGCCATAATTCCCACCACGAACCCCACGTCGACGGCTATTTTCAAGACGCTTTTGTGCCTTAAAACGCGCAACGGCATAATAATAAGTCCGCATCCGCGCGCCAAACAAAGCACTATTGCGGCGGCGAAAGTGGTTTTGGAAGCGGCGGTAGCGGCGGGCGCGCCCGAGGACATAATAGCGTGGATAGACAGTCCCGGTCTTGACATGACCAATATGCTCATGAAGGAGTCGGACACCATTCTGGCTACGGGCGGTCCGGGAATGGTAAAGGCAGCCTATTCTTCCGGCAAGCCGGCGCTGGGCGTGGGAGCGGGCAACACTCCCGCCGTTATAGACGAGACCGCCGATATAGGGCTGGCGGTAAACTCCATCATACACAGCAAGACGTTCGACAACGGCATGATTTGCGCGTCGGAGCAGTCGGTAATAGTGCTTGACAGCATTTACGACGCCGTCAAGGAAGAATTTGCCGCCCGCGGATGTTATTTTCTAAATCCGTACGAGACCAACAAAGTGCGTAAAGTGCTGATAATAAACGGCGCTCTCAATTCCAAAATAGTGGGACAGCGCCCATATGTAATAGCAAAACTCGCATCGGTCAACGTCCCCGAGGGCACGAAAGTGCTTATCGGCGAAGTGGACAGCGTCGATTTGTCGGAAGAGTTTGCGCACGAAAAACTGTCGCCCGTGCTGGCGATGTACAGGGCAAAGGACATCGACGACGCCTTTTACAAAGCACAGCGCCTCATTGCCGACGGAGGGTACGGCCACACCTCTTCGATATATCTCGACGCCGTGGCCGCAAAGGACAAACTCGACAGGTTTTCCGCCGAAATGAAGACGTGCCGCATATTGGTCAATACGCCGGCGGCGCAAGGCGGAATAGGCGACATATACAATTTCAAACTGCCGCCTTCGCTCACATTGGGCTGCGGCAGCTGGGGCGGAAATTCCGTTTCGGAAAACGTGGGAGTCAAACATTTATTAAATATAAAGACCGTTGCCGAAAGGAGGGAAAATATGCTTTGGTTCAGAGCACCCGAAAAAATTTATATCAAAAAAGGTTGCCTGCCGGTGGCTCTCGACGAGCTTAAAACCGTCCTGGGCAAAAAGAGATGCTTTATCGTGACGGACAGCTTTTTGTACAGCCACGGTTTCGTCCGTCCCATAACCGAAAAATTAAGTCAGATGGGAATAGAGTACACGACCTTCTTTGACGTCGAACCCGATCCCACTCTTGCCAGCGCGAAAGCCGGCGCTAAGCAAATGCTGGATTTTAAGCCCGACTGCATAATAGCTCTGGGCGGCGGTTCGGCGATGGACGCGGCAAAAATCATGTGGGTGCTGTACGAACATCCCGAAGCGGACTTTATGGACATGGCGATGCGCTTTATGGACATAAGAAAGCGCATCTACACATTCCCGAAGATGGGCGAGAAGGCGTATTTTATAGCGGTGCCGACGTCGGCGGGCACAGGCTCGGAGGTTACACCCTTCGCCGTCATTACCGACGAGAGCACGGGCGTAAAATATCCGCTCGCCGATTACGAACTTCTGCCCGACATGGCCATTATCGACACGGATTTCCACATGACGGCGCCCAAAGGGCTTACGGCCGCGTCCGGAATAGACGCCGTGAGCCACTGCCTGGAAGCATACGCGTCCATGATGGCGACCGACTATACCGACGGACTGGCGCTTAAAGCGCTCAAAACCATTTTTGAATATCTTCCCATGGCATACGACAACGGTCAGACGGATGTCGTCGCCCGCGAGAAAATGGCCAATGCCGCGACAATGGCGGGCATGGCGTTTGCCAACGCGTTTTTGGGAGTATGCCACTCCATGGCGCACAAGCTGGGCGCCTTCCATCACATTCCGCACGGCATAGCAAACGCGTTGATGCTGGACGAAGTGATACGATTCAACGCTGCCGAAGTTCCCAATAAAATGGGCACTTTCCCGCAGTACGACAGGCCGCACACGCTCGAAAGATATGCGCAGGTGGCCGAATATCTGGGGCTTAAAGGCAAAAACAACGCGGAAAGCCTTGAAAACCTTATCCACGCGCTGGACAAACTCAAAGCGCGCGTGGGCATCAAGCCGACGATACGCGACTATGTACCCGACGAACAGAGTTTTCTTGCGCAGTTGGACGAAATGACGCGTCAGGCGTTTGACGATCAATGCACGGGCGCCAATCCCCGCTATCCGTTGATGAGCGAAATAAAACAGATGTATCTAAACGCGTATTACGGTAAAAGCTTTAAAGAAGAGCCCCTTCCCGATGCGGGCGAAAGCGCCGATGACGAACACAACTTCAAACAAGCGTACAGAAGAGAGAAAAGCGGCGTTATTGGAACGGCCAAGGAGGACTGAGCAATGAATTTTGACAGAGTTATTGCCATAAGAAACAACAAAACCGTTTATCGCGACGGCGACAACTGCATAAAGCTGTTCGGCTCGGACTTTAGAAAAAGCGATATATTAAACGAAGCGCTTAATCAGGCGCGCGTCGAAGAAACGGGGCTGAGCATTCCGCACGTAAGGGCCGTAACCGTTTACGACGGCAAGTGGGCGATAGTGTCCGACTTTATAAAAGGCAAGACTCTTGCCGAACTCATGAAAGAAAATCCCGGGGAAAAAAGCCAATATCTCGATAAATTTGTGGACATTCAGATGTCAATACACAAAAAGAGCTGCCCGCTTCTCACAAAGCAAAAGGACAAATTCAGCAACAAGATTGCCGCGACTGATCTGGACGCCACCACGAGATATGACTTGTACACGCGTCTTCAGGCCATGCCCAACCATTCCAAACTTTGTCACGGCGACTTCAATCCCTCCAACGTCATAATGGGGGAGGACGGCAACGCCTACGTCATCGACTGGTCGCACGCCACCATAGGCAACGCTTCGGCGGACGTGGCGCGCACATATCTGGTGTTTTGGCTTAGCGGCGACATAAGCGGAGCGGACGAATATCTCGATTTGTACTGTAAAAAAAGCGGTACGGAAAAAGGTTATATTCAAAAATGGATGCCGATAGTGGCGGCCTCGCAGCTCACTAAGGGCAATGCCAACCAACGCGAATTTCTCATGACGTGGATAAACGTCGTGGATTATGATTGACAAGCTAAAAATTCTATTACTTAAGGAGAGAAATATATGTTGAAAATCAAAGTATGTATCGGTAGTTCGTGCCATATCAAAGGCGCCCGCCAGGTTGTCGAAAATCTGCAGTACCTGATAGGCGAAAACAAACTGGGCGATAAAGTGGACCTTAGCGGCACCTTTTGTATGGGCAGATGCCAGGAAGGCGTTTGCGTTACCGTAAACGACGAGTTCTTTTCGGTAAGCCCCGATACCGTCGAAGAATTTTTTAACAAACAGATACTCGCGAGGGCATAAAAATGGTAGTGGTCAAAGTATGCGTCGGCAGTTCGTGCTTTATAAAAGGCGCGTCCGAGATCGTCGAAATGATGGAAAAAAAGGTGAGCGAAGGCAAGCTGGACGGCGAAATCGTGCTTGTGGGCAGTTTTTGCGCAGGCAAGTGCAACCGTATCGGCGTCACAGTCACCGTTGACGACGACGTATATACGGGCATTACAAAGGAAAATTTCGAAAAATTCTGGACGGAAAACGTAATGAGCCGCATAGCCGCTCAGCGCTAACGCGTCGGCTCAAAGGAGGCAGATATGACAAGTTGTCTTACGCTAAAAAAATCCAATTGCAAAAACTGTTATAAATGTATAAGGCATTGCCCCGTCAAGTCTATACGTTTTTCCGCCAATCAGGCGCACATAATAGAAGACGAATGTATTTTGTGCGGACAGTGTTTTGTCGTGTGTCCGCAAAACGCGAAACAGATTGCCAGCGAAACGGAAAAGGCGAAAGTGCTCATCCAGTCGGGCGCTCCCGTTTATGCCAGCATAGCCCCGTCGTTTATCGCGAATTACGATGGAGCGGGTATTGCCGGCATGAGAAGCGCGCTAAAAAAGCTGGGCTTTACAGACGTTGAGGAGACGGCGATAGGCGCGTCCATCGTCAAGACCGAATACGAAAAAATGCTGGCGGAAAAAGACCACGATATCATTATTTCGTCGTGCTGCCACTCGGTAAACCTGCTCATACAGAAGTATTTTCCGCAGCAGCTTCCGTATCTTGCCGACATAATGTCGCCCATGCAGGCGCACGCCCAAAACATCAAGCAGCGTTTTCCCGACGCAAAAGTAGTGTTTATCGGACCGTGCGTAGCAAAAAAGGACGAGGCGGAACATTATAAAGGGCTGGTCGACGCCGTGCTTACATACGAAGATCTTGCCAAATGGATGCAGGAAAAGGACGTTACGATAGAAAAGGACCGCGACAACGACGATTACAGCCGCGCCAGGTTTTTCCCCACGACGGGAGGAATACTCAAAACCATGGAAAAGCTGTCGGACTACACCTATATGGCGGTAGACGGAGTGGAAAACTGCATTGCGGCGCTAAAAAACATCGCAAGCGGCACGGTTCACAAATGTTTTATCGAAATGTCGGCGTGCGTTGGCAGCTGCGTAGGCGGACCCGTCATGGAAAAATACAGAAATTCGCCCATACAAAACTATGCGGCGGTGTCTAACTATGCCGGAAAGCACGATTTCAAGGTGGCGCAGCCCACCCACAGTCAGCTGGAAAAAAACTTTTCGGTAATAGAAAAGAAAGCGGCGGTTCCTTCCGAATTGGAAATACAGGAAATTCTCAAAAAGATGGGCAAAACCCGTCCCGAGGACGAACTTAATTGCGGCTCCTGCGGATACGATACCTGTCGCGAAAAAGCGGTGGCTATATTCCAGGGCAAGGCGGAAATATCCATGTGTCTGCCCTTCTTGAAGGAAAGAGCGGAGAGTTTTTCCGACTGTATCGTCAACAATACGCCAAACGGACTTATTGTGCTCAACGAAAATCTCGAAGTGCAGCAGATAAACGCCGCCGCGCGGAAGATTATGAATATACGTTCGGCGTCAGACGTATTGGGCGAGGAAGTGGTGCGCATACTGGATACGGAAATATTCATGCGCGTTCTGCGAACAAAACGCAGCGTTCGCGATGAAAGAACCTATCTTGCCGAGTACAAAAAATATGTCGAACAGACCGTAATTTACGACGAGACATACCACTTGCTTATATGCATTATGCGCGACATTACCGATGAGGAAAACGAGCGCGCCAAGAAGGAAAGCATTTCGCGGCAGACCGTGGAAGTGGCGGACAAAGTCGTGGATAAGCAAATGCGGATAGTGCAGGAAATAGCCTCGCTTCTCGGTGAAACCGCCGCCGAAACCAAAATCGCATTGACAAAGCTCAAGGAGTCTATAACCGATGAATGATCTGTGCGTTGACATCGGCTGGAAAAGCATAAATCATTACGGCGAGCAGTTGTGCGGCGACCATGTGGACGTGGTGGATCAGGGCGAAAATTCGCAGGTCATCGTGCTTGCCGACGGCTTGGGCAGCGGCGTAAAGGCCAGCATTTTGTCGACGCTGACCGCCAAGATAATATCGACCATGATGGCGGAAGGACTGTCTTTGGAAGATTGCGTCGAGACCATTGTCGCAACGCTTCCCATATGTTCTACGCGAGGAGTGGCATATTCGACGTTTACGATAGTGCACATTGTCGACAGCCGCACTGCCGAAATTATAGAATACGACAACCCGCAGGTAATCATTCTGCGCGACGGCGAAGAGTACAAGTGCCAGCGCATGGAGATGAACATCGTGGGAAAAAAAGTGTACAAATCGCAGTTCGATTTGCGCGACGGCGATTTTATCATAGCGATGAGCGACGGCTGTCCGCACGCCGGCATGGGTCTTAAATACAACTTCGGCTGGAAACGGGACGAAATCGCTTCGTTTATGCTGGGACAGGTGTACGTCGGATATACCGCAAAAACGCTGTCCACCATTCTTATCGACGAAGTGCAGCGCCTGTACGCCGGCAAGCCCGGAGACGACGCGACGGCGTGCGTTGTAAAGGTGCGGCGACGTGAACCCATGAACATTTTGTTCGGGCCGCCTTCCAATCCCGACGACGCCAACCGGATGATGTCGCTGTTCTTTTCAAAGGAGGGCAAACACATCGTCTGCGGCGGCACCACATCTTCGATAGCCGCCAGATATCTCGGTAAACCCGTAAAGACCAGCCTTAATTTTGAAAAGAGCGATATTCCGCCCATTGCCGAAATCGAAGGCGTCGATTTGGTGACGGAGGGCGTCATCACCATGAACAGAGTGGTCGAATACGCTCAGGACACGCTAAACGAAAACAAACTGTACGAAAAGTGGAGCATGGGGCACGACGGAGCGTCGCTTATAAGCAGAATGTTGTTTGAAGAGGCCACCGATATCAACTTTTATGTCGGAAAAGCCATCAATCCCGCGCACCAGAACCCTGATTTGCCCATAAATTTCAATATTAAAATGAACCTTGTCGAACAATTGTCCAAATGTCTTAAACAGATGGGCAAAAAAATCAAAGTAAGTTATTTTTAAGGATGCATTATGAGAAAATTTGATACAAAAGTACAATATTTGAAGTATAAAGTGCTGCGCGAAGTGGCGCGTCAGGCATGGAACGACACTTTGGTGGAAAACGCCATCAATATTCCCAACATAATTGTTCCGGGCAAAATTCCCACCATGCGGTGCTGCGTTTACAAAGAGCGCGCCATTCTCGCCGAGCGCGTCAAACTTGCGATGGGCGGCAACAAATCCAATCCCAACGTAATAGAAGTCATAGATATCGCCTGCGACGAATGCCCCATGGGCGGGTACGAGGTTACAAATTCCTGCCGCGGCTGTCTTGCTCACCGCTGCGAGGACGCCTGCCGTTTCGGCGCCATTACGTTTGACCAAAACCACGTCGCGCATATCGATAAAACCAAGTGCAAGGAATGCGGAGCCTGTTCGAAGGTTTGTCCTTACAGCGCCATTCACAACTACAAGCGCCCCTGCGAGAGCGCCTGCAAAATCAAGGCAATTTCCGTCGGCGACGAGAAGCAGGCGGTAATAGACAACGACAAGTGCATTGCCTGCGGAGCGTGCGTCTATCAGTGTCCGTTCGGCGCGATAAGCGACAAGTCGTATATTCTCAACGTCATCGACATTCTCAAAAAGAGCCAGCAGGATAAGTCCATCAAGACGTACGCGGTGGTAGCTCCTTCCATATCCAGTCAGTTTACGTATGCCAAACTCGGGCAGGTGGTTACCGGCCTCAAAAAGCTGGGATTCCACACCGTCATCGAGGCGGCGCTGGGCGCGGACATGGTAGCTCAGGCCGAGTCGAAAGAATTGGCCGAGAAGGGCTTTTTGACCAGTTCATGCTGTCCCGCATTTGTCAGCTATATCGAAAAGGCTTTCCCGCAGATGGCGCCCTATGTTTCGCACAATCTTTCGCCCATGGCCACTATTTCCAAGTACATTAAGGAACACGAAGAAAACTGCCGCATTGTATTCATCGGACCGTGCACGGCGAAAAAAGGCGAAGTAAGAAAAGACAGCGTCAAGCCGTACGTGGATGAAGCAATCACCTTTGAAGAATTGCAGGCGCTTTTCGACAGCAAGGATATAGATATTACCACGCTTGAAGAGGGCGTTTTGGACAATGCATCGTACTTTGGCAGAATATTCGCCCGCTGCGGCGGACTAGCCGACGCCGTTGCCGAAGGACTTAAAGAACAAGGCCTTACCGATTTTCAGCTTAAAGCCTGTTCGTGCGACGGAATAGAAGAGTGCCGCATAGCGCTGCTCAAAAAGAGCAAAAACATGCTGGACGCCAACTTTATTGAAGGCATGGCGTGCGTGGGCGGATGTATAGGCGGAGCAGGTTGTCTTACGCACGGCGAAAAAAATAAAGCCGAAGTTGATAAGTATGGCAAACAGGCATACGAAAAGACTATTTCGGACGCCATTTCGGTGCTAAAAACCGATATAAAATAACGTAAATCATTAAAAAAGGCTCTGCGCTTTAAAAGTGCGGAGCCTTTTATTTTAGTATTCATGTAGAGCAAAAATCATTGCAGTAGGGGGACGGAGTTGCCGCAAAGGGCGCGGCGAAGCATAGAACAATCGCGGTTTTAACCTATTGTCAGGTTTTCGGGCGAAACGCCGCTTTTTAGCTGATTGACCAGGTATTTTCCTACGGCAAGCGCAAAGGTGGTGTCGTGTTCGGTCTTTTCAACAAACGGCAATCTAAATTCTATATCACACGCTGCAATAAGATTCATCTGCCTGCCGGAGCCGGAATATATATTCTCGTCCAGCGGCTGCATTTGGAAAATAATGACTCTGTTGGTTTCTCCCGCCTGAGTGTCATCGGCAGGGAGCGATATGGTCACTATGATGTACTCATCGCCGGGGAAGTCGGCCCTTATCTCGCCTATATCGCCTTCGGCAAGAGTAATTTGGTTTACGGGAGCGCCGTTTCCGTCAGTGGTAAACGCGGTGTCGCTGTAAACGGAGAGGATAAGGTGTTTAAAGTATTTGTCTACCGTCTCTTTATTGATGTTGTAACCAAATCTTTGCGTGTCGTTTTCGGCAACAACAAAAAACTGCAAATGCATCTCCTCCATGTTAAAGCTTGCGTTATTTGGAATAAGTTTGATGTCCGGAGAAGGCGTCTTGCCGTCGATTATTGTCTGAATATAATTTTTTGCTTGCTCTTCCGTCATGGGAGTTTCAAAAATTCCGCTGGCAAGAAATTTGTTCGTCTTATTGAGATTCTCTTCCGGACCATAGAATAAAAACATAGTTTGCAAGTGTATGCCCACGACTTCTTCGCCTTTAGTTATTATAAAAGCATAGTGGGTAGTATTTTTCGTAAATACATACTGATAACAGGAGTTGCCTAAGCGCGCCACCGGCTGGAAATCTTCCGACCCACTTACGTCATTGTTTGTTATAACCATCTGTTTTACTACAAGCTCCGGATCTTCGGCATAATAAGCGGTTTTACTGCCTAATGAAATCTGAGCAGAGAATAGTCTCGAAATGTCCAAATGTATATAAAACGGCTTATCTTCATATGTGCCGGATATATAGCACATTCCCAATGTATCCTGCCGAAGTTCAAATGAGAGGTTGTCACTCCTATAAGCCATATTGTTGGTTATCATAAATCTGCGGAATTCACTTTGAATATTAAATAGTTCTTCCTTAGAAGTTGCCGCGTTTATTTTTTCAACGGTCTCATCAATTATGTCCTGATAAAACAACGTCATTAATTGCGGATAGGCAAATTCGGAGGTATAGTTTGCGAGAAACTGAATCATGTCTTCTTTCATAGACTGAAGTTCTGTTTTTTTATTGTCGTTACAGGCGGAAAACGGAATTACGGCGAGACACAATATAACTGCCGCCAACGCCAACATAATTTTCTTTGTTTTCATATTCATTTCCTCCGCATTAATTTTGCTATTTGTACTTACATTATATTAACCTATTGTCAGGTTTTCGGGCGAAACGCCGCTTTTTAGCTGATTGACCAGGTATTTTCCTACGGCAAGCGCAAAGGTGGTGTCGTGTTCGGTCTTTTCAACAAACGGCAATCTAAATTCTATATCACACGCTGCAATAAGATTCATCTGCCTGCCGGAGCCGGAATATATATTCTCGTCCAGCGGCTGCATTTGGAAAATAATGACTCTGTTGGTTTCTCCCGCCTGAGTGTCATCGGCAGGGAGCGATATGGTCACTATGATGTACTCATCGCCGGGGAAGTCGGCCCTTATCTCGCCTATATCGCCTTCGGCAAGAGTAATTTGGTTTACGGGAGCGCCGTTTCCGTCAGTGGTAAACGCGGTGTCGCTGTAAACGGAGAGGATAAGGTGTTTAAAGTATTTGTCTACCGTCTCTTTATTGATGTTGTAACCAAATCTTTGCGTGTCGTTTTCGGCAACAACAAAAAACTGCAAATGCATCTCCTCCATGTTAAAGCTTGCGTTATTTGGAATAAGTTTGATGTCCGGAGAAGGCGTCTTGCCGTCGATTATTGTCTGAATATAATTTTTTGCTTGCTCTTCCGTCATGGGAGTTTCAAAAATTCCGCTGGCAAGAAATTTGTTCGTCTTATTGAGATTCTCTTCCGGACCAAAGAATAAAAACATAGTTTGCAAGTGTATGCCCACGACTTCTTTGCCTTTAGTTATTATAAAAGCATAGTGGGTAGTATTTTTCGTAAATGCATACTGATAACCGGAGTTGCCTAAGCGCGCCACCGGCTGAAAATCTTCCGACCCGCTTACGTCATTGTTTGTTATAACCATTTGTTTTACCACAAGCTCCGGATCTTCGGCATAATAATAAGCGGTTTTATTGCCTAATGAAATCTGAGCAGATATTGGTCCCGAAAGGTCCAAATGCATATAAAACGGCTTATCTTCATATGTCCCGGATATGTCGAAATCGGAAAATATATCCTGACAAAATGTAAATGAGAGGTTGTCACTCCTATAAGCCATATCGTTGGTTATCGTAAAGCGGTTGAATTCACTTCGAATATCAATTAGTTCTTCCTTAGAAGTTACCGCGTTTATTTTTTCAACGGTCTCATCAATTATGTCCTGATAAAACATCGTCATTAATTGCGGATAGGCAAATTCGGAGGGATAGTTTGCGACAAACTGAATCATGTCTTCTTTCATAGACTGAAGTTCTGTTTTTTTATTGTCGTTACAGGCGGAAAACGGAATTACGGCGAGACACAATATAACTGCCGCCAACGCCAACATAATTTTCTTTGTTTTCATAAAAAACCTCCTAATAATAATTACATTTCACGACCAATAGGTCTGTTTCCTATATATTGCGCTTGATTCCAAGAATAAGTTTGGAGATTTAAAAAGCCTCCTTTCCATGTAAGAGTAGTAAGATTAGAGCCTGAAACCGATGAGTTAGAATAGGTATTATTTACTAAGATATTACTTGTTGCTCGTCCGACGAACAAGCCCATTTCGGGGGCAAATGATCTGCCGCCATGGTCGGCATCCACATAATCGCTGTTGCACATTACGTCTACGTTTGTAATTGAACAATTCTCAATTTGACCACTTGCTTGTGTGATATTATAAAAAGAATTGCTGTTTTCCCCGACTATGCCACCGGCTCTGCCAAAATGTTCTTCCGGATAATAGTCTAACATAAATGATGTTGTTGGGTATCCGTTATAGCAACTTATTGTCACGTCAATAACATCGCATTCTTCAATCTCCAGATAGTTTTTACCTGCAATACCTCCCACATGTCCAGAATATATTGATAGACTTGACGCTGATATCATACAACTTGTTATGGTACCCTTTTCGTTTACACCGCATATTCCTCCTAAAGAACCAGTAATTGAAGAGCCAAAATATTTTACGTTACATGCATTGATAAGCCCTGTATTCGACATATTTTGTGAAACATCACCGTTTATACCACATATTCCGCCCACATTGGCTTGTGTGTTTGAAGAAATACTTACTTCTGAGTAAATTCGCATGCTTCCGACATTGCAATTTGTAATATTCGTATAATTTTTTGCAGCAATAGTACCGATATTTATTGTCTGATTAAGGTCTATTGTTCCGGTAATACGAAATTCGGCGCTTGCAATATTTAGATTTTGTATAATTCCGGAATTTACGGCAACAAACCCCAAATTATCTATGGCGGACCCATTGTATTTGAGATTGCTTATGGAATAACCATTTCCTTCAAGGTATCCACTGAAGTTTTCTATGGGTTCCCAAGTTTCAGTACTCGGAATAGAGACGCTTGCCGAAAATTCCCAGCCTTTATTAGGGAGATAGCGTATATTGTTTAAGTCTTCATACGAGTCTATTACATATCTGTTAGTAAGAACATTATATTCAAACGGGTCAGTATATTTTATGTAATATATAGGACTATCATACTGCATAAGTTTTTGCTGCCCGTCGGAAGTTGTGTAAGGGAAACCTTCACTCGTTACATTATTTTTAAAATTTTCCGATTTCCATACTCTATCATTTGACGGAGTGTATTTATATTGCAACACATATGTGTTTCCTGGTTTATGGTACCAGGCTCCATAACTGTTTCCGTCAGCGTCTTTTTTTATTTTATAGCGCATAAAATGATAGTCATTATTAGTTGAAATTAGTGCGTCAGTGCTCATACGAAAACAAATAAGTCTTTCATTGATATCAAGATCGGTTGAAGGCATGGTTGTGGAAATTGTTATATTTGTACATCTCCAATATAACAAATCACTGACGATTCCGTCAATATAGTCTTCTATATCGTCGCTTTCTACCCTTTGTCCTGTGGACGGCTCTCCTACATAGTATCCCTTATATTTCTGAGCTGATGGAGACGGAGAAAAGTCAGTAATAGTAGTATCGTATTTTCCTAATGCAAAAGCATAGCAGTTGTAAGCGTTTATCCAAGTTGATCTATTGGGATTGATGGTATTTTCATCCTCTGCTACAATGCTGTCCTGCAAAGTGTACGAAGAACTGTCATCAGAGGCTTCGACATAAGTAGTGTTGCCTAATGCAGTGAAAGTAAATGCGCATATACTGATGATAAGTAACGCCAACATAATTTTCTTTGTTTTCATATTCATTTCCTCCGTATTAACTTTGCTATTTGTATTTATATTATATCGCGAGACAATCGATATGTCAATAGCAAGTGAAAAAATTTTTGCAAATTCGGTGAAATTTATTTAAAAACACTTTGAGGTAAACCGCGGACCGTCTGACGCAAGCGTTTGACGCGTTAAAAAGCCGATAAAGGCGTGCGCCCATGACGGCAAATTGCGTTTATTTGAGTCTTTGAGAAAAAATGTTTGCATTTTGGCGGCAATTATTGTATAATCAATGTATGTGTATAAGGTTGTGCGTGCTTGGAAGCGGCAGTAAAGGCAATTGCATATATGTAGGTTATGACAAGACCCATATTCTCATTGACGCAGGTCTGCCGATAAGACGGATAGAAAAATTTATTTCTGCGATGGGCATTGCCCCGGAGTCGCTTTCCGTACTTATAACGCACGAACATTCCGACCACATAAAGACGCTGGACGCGCTAACGAAAAAATATCCCGTTTGCGTGTATGCGTCCGAAAAATCGCGCGGCGGATTGTCAAGGGCGTGCGACATTAGCCGCGGCAACTATATCTTTTTCGGCGAAGAAGATTTTTTTGTAGGACAGTTTACCGTGTCGCCCTTTGCCGTCAGTCACGACGTGCCGTGCGTAGGCTACACGCTGTCGGCGGCGGGAAAAAGCCTGTCGGCGGTGACGGACATAGGAAAGGTCACGCCAAAGGTGCTGCGCGCCATCACAGGCAGCGATCTGGTGGTGCTGGAAAGCAATCACGATGTGGAAATGCTGCGCCGCAACGCCAAATATTCGGCGTTTTTAAAAAAACGCATCTTGTCTTCGCACGGGCATCTGTCCAACGACGAGTGCGCCACAGCCGTGTGTCTTTTGGCGGCGTCGGGCACAAAGCAGGTCATTTTGGCGCACCTTTCGCAGGAAAACAACTGCCCGGAGCTGGCTTTCGAGACGACAAAAAAGCAGCTCGAACTGCGCGGTTATACCGAAGGAAAGGACATCAAGGTGGAAGTGGCGGAGCAAAACAGTCTGTCCGCCATGTATGAGATTGTATGATGATGAACTTGCGTGACAAATCCGACGCGTCGGGCGGAAAAACTTACTTGTTTGCCATGGTTTTCAATCTGGCGGTACAGATAGTTTTTTCGTTGGCATTGTCGGCAATAATGATATACGGAGGATATTCCTCGGCGGAGGAAGTGCCGTATTATCCGACGATAAACCTTTTGGCGATGATGGCGCTGCAGGGCGCTTTTCTGGCGGCGATTTTGTTCGTGCGGCCGCGGCTATTGCCTTTGCCCGAAAAGAAGGCTTCCGCATGGGCGGCGGACATTGCGTTTGCAGTGGCGGCCGCGGCGCTGTGCCTTGCCTGCTTTTCGTGGCTGGGCGAGTGGTTTGCTCTGCTGCTCGACGCGGTGGGGTACAAGCTGTCTTCGCTTACAATAGACGGCGTAACCGACATTATTCTCGCCGTAGTCGTGACGGTGGCGCTGGCTCCCGTCATAGAAGAGACCATATTCCGCAACGCGCTTATAGGCGACCTTTGCAAAAGTCGCGGAATGTGGGCGACGGTGGCTTTAAGCGGCTTGTTTTTCGCGCTTATGCACATGAGTCCGCAGCAGACGGTGTATCAGTTTTTTTTGGGAGCGGTGTGCGCGTACGTCTTTATAAAGACGGGCAACATTGCGTGCCCCATACTGATACACGCCGTCAATAACGCCGTCGCGATAGTCCTGTCGCTGGTAAACGTGCCCTTGTTGCAACCGGCGGAAGGCAGCATAAGCGTTTTGACAAACAATATCGCCGTTTCGATACCCGTTACAATAATATTGGCGGTTGCCGGCGCCGCGGCTATATATTTTTTGGGCAAACCGTATAAAACCGCTTTTGAATTCGGCGGCATGACAAAAGACGGCGAAAAAAAACAACGCGATATCGGCTTTATCGCGCGCATAGTGGCGCTTGTAATATGCGGCTGTATGTGGATATTTAATTTTATAGGGAGCATATAAGATGAAACTTGAAGAATTTCAAAAAGACAAACAAAAGACGGTGTTTGCCGCCGGCATGGTCATGTTGGAAGTGGCGGCATGTCTTTTGCTGGCAAGACTTGTTCTTCCGTACATCATGGACCTTTTCCCCGCGCTGGACGAATTTACGGAAGACCTGGTATCTACCGTAATTTTCGATTTCATGGTGCAGATACTCGCGCTGCTTGTCATCCCCTTCCTGATATATAAGTTTTACTTAAAAAAATCGACCAAAGAAGTGCTTTATATGAGCAATGTGCGCCGCACCGACGCGCGCATCTATATTCTCAGCTTTCTGTTGGGCATAGTGGCGGTAATACTTACAATGTACGTAAGCACCGTCTGGCAGACAATGCTGGCAATGTTCGGCTACGATATATCCAGTTCGTCGCCCATGCCGGATAAATTCCAGCTGTGGCATTTACTGCTCATGATTTTGTTGACGGCGGTATTGCCGGCAATATGCGAAGAATTTACCAACCGCGGCATATTTTTAAGCGCGATGCGCAGCTGTTTTTCGGAGACCGCGACGATACTTATCGGCGGAATTGCCTTCGGACTGTTCCACCAGTATATAACGCAGACCTTTTATACGGCGCTTATGGGTATGCTGCTTACCTATCTCGTGCTAAAAACGCGTTCGATAATCCCGGCGTCGATTGTGCACTTTACCAACAATTTCATATCCGTTATCATGAATTTCGCCACGACTTATCTGCAATCCGACCCGTTTACGTTTATCATCAATCTTGTCACATCTTCGGCGCTTTTCAACTTTTTGGTATTGGCCGTCTCTGTCGCGCTGCTGGTGGTGCTGCTGTATTACATCAACAGAATTTACGGAAAATACTACACCGGCAACTACGCCGAATATTTAAAGACGGGCGACGCAAAATATCTTAACAATGTGGCGTGTTACTGGAATACCGGCGACGTGAAGTACGTCATGTCCAACCGCGAAAAGGTGTGCTACTTCGGAGCGATAGCCCTTACGGCGGTGTACACCGTGTTTACGTTTATCTGGGGACTTTACTAGTGAAAAAAGTCAACATTCTGTGCGTGGGTAAAATAAAGGAGAGCTATCTCCGCGAGGGCATCGAAGAGTATTCCCGGCGCATCTCCCGCTTTGCCCGATTGGAATTTACGGAGTTGAAAGATTTTCCGCCGCCGGATGAAGTGCGGCGCGAAAGCGACGAGTTGCTGGGCAGAATGTCGGGCTTTAATATTCTGATGGACATAGAAGGCGTGATGATGTCCAGCGAACAGTTGTCGCGCACGCTGGACGAAGCCTACTGCCGCTTTTCGTCGGTTACGTTTGTCATCGGCGGCAGCGCGGGCGTGGACGAGAGAGTGCGTCGCCGCGCCGATATAAGGCTGTCTTTCGGCAAAATCACCTTTCCCCACCAGCTCATGCGGCTGGTGCTGTGCGAACAGATTTACAGGGCTTTTTCAATAACGGAAGGGCTGCCCTATCACAAATAACGCTGCCCGCGCATATTAAATTTGTATGTTCGGATACGAAGAGACCATGCGGGCGGCGGACGCTCTCGAAAAAGCCGGCGGCAGTGCGGGCGTTGCGGGCATAAGCGTCCGCGGCAGAGATATAAAATATATCAAGGCGGGCGACGGCGAAAAGGGCGGCATTATCGTCACCGGGGGAATACATGCGCGCGAACACGTCACGGCAAAACTTGTAGTGATGCAGGCGCAGTACGCCGTCAAAAACCCGAGGCTTTTACAAATGCCCGTCTATTTTGTTCCGCTCGTCAACCCCGACGGAGCCGAGATAGCTCTTCTGCGCGATAAACCGCCGGCGTTTTTCCGCGGCGACGCGCGTCTATACAAGGCGAATGCCGCAGGCGTCGATCTCAATGTCAATTTCGACGCGGGATGGGGCGAGGGAGCCGCCAATGTGTTTTATCCGTCCGGCGCTAATTATGTGGGGCCGTTTGCCTTTTCGGAGCCCGAAACGGCGGCTCTGCGCGATTTTACGCTGAAAGTTAAGCCCCGCGCCACGATAAGTTATCACGCCAAAGGACGAATAATATATTACGATTTCCGCGCGCCTGCCCATAAAAAGGCATATTATCGGGCTATTGCCGACGTTATGGCGGAAAAACTGCATTATGCTGCGGTGGAAGACGACGGCAAAAGCGCGGGCGGGTATAAGGACTGGTGCCAGCAGCGGCTGGATATACCGGCGTTTACGATAGAAATAGGCGACGACGCTTTTAGGCACCCTTTGACGGAAAAAGATGTACAGGAGGATTATGCGCGCAATATAGATTTGCCGCTTGTATTGCAAAAATGTCTGTTGACGATGAAAAAATGATGGCGATAGCCTTAAAAGAGGCGCTTAAAAGTCTTGACAGCGGCGACGTGCCCATAGGGTGCGTAATCACCGACGAAAACGGAAAAATAATAGCAAAAGCCCACAACCGCCGGGAAAAGGACAACGACGCCACCGCCCATGCCGAAATTCTGGCGATAAAAAAAGCGGGCGTAAAGCTCGGCCGCTGGAATCTTACGGGGTGCACTTTGTATGCCACGCTCGAGCCGTGCGTCATGTGTGCGGGAGCTGCGGTAAACGCGCGCATAAGCCGCATAGTTTTCGGAGCGAGCGATTTGCGTTTCGGGTGCTGCGGGACGGTTTACAATCTTGCCGACGACGAGAAATTCAACCATCGCTGCCGTGTGGAGGGCGGCGTTTTGAGCGACGAGTGCATCCGCCCCGTCAAAGAATTTTTTCAAAAGCTCAGAATGTTGAAAAATAGTGAAAGAAACCTGATAAATTCTTGACAAAATTCTTGCAAAATTATATAATAAAATGGCTATGGACAGTTGTAAAGGTATAATATTAAAGACGTCTTACGACAAAATGGGACGCACCGAAAATATCTCTATTCTCGGGAAAACGATGCTCGAATGGGTGTCGTTGGCTTTGTATGAAATTCCTTACGTCGCCATAGACAACAAGGAAGAAATGCTCTTGCCGGCGCTTATTCACGACAGTTTGGACCTTAGTCAGGAATATACTGTCGTTTTATATTCCGATACGCCGCTTATAACGCGCAAAACCGTCAGCGAAGCGCTGGAAACGGCAAAGCTCAACAGCCTTAACGTGCTGCGCATGACGCGCGGATTTGTTTTTAAGACCGATTATATCTTCAACGCCGAAAAAATTTATACGGACAAAACATATTATTTTGACGAAGACGATTTTGTCACCGCGTACAGTTTTAGACAGATAGGCTTTATCACCGATATTCTCAAAAACCGGATACTTACGTATCACATGAACCGCGGCGTTCAGTTCGAGGACCCGGCATCCACCTTTATAGGCTGCGAAGTGTCGGTGGGCGTCGGCGTAAAAATAGGCGCAAACAACAATATTCTCGGCAAGACCGTGATAAAAGACGGAGCAGCCATCGGCCGCGACAACAGTATCGAAGACTGCATAATAGACGAGGGCGCCTGCATCGAAAAGAGCAAGCTGGTGCACAGCTATGTGGGCAAAAACACTACCGTTGGGCCTTTTGCGAATCTAAGACGCGACAATATAGTCGGCGACGACTGCAGAATAGGCGATTTCGTCGAACTTAAAAATTGCCGCATTGGCAACGGCAGCAAGCTGGGACATCTCACCTATGCCGGCGACATAGTTATGGGCAAACAGTGCAATGTCGGAGCGGGAGTGGTGTTTGCCAATTACGACGGCAAAGATAAGCACGTTTCGCACATAGGCGATAACGTATTTATAGGCTCGTCATCCACCATAGTAGCGCCCGTTACGCTGGGCGACGGCTGTTTTGTGGCGGCGGGTTCGGTGATAGTGCAGGACGTCCCCGCCGGAGCGCTGGCAGTAGCGCGTTCGCGTCAGACGATAAAAACCGATTGGAAAGGCAATAAATATACACAGGACAAATAATATGTCTTATAATCTACAGTTTATAAGACATAAATAAAACGGAGGAATTCCAATGATAGCGCACGGAAATAAAATCAAGCTCTTTACCGGCAACGGTAACAAGACTTTGGCACAGGAGATCGCCAAAGAACTGCATATGCCGCTCGGCGACATGGTAGTGGGTAAATTCTCCGACGGAGAGATCAGCGTTCAGATAAACGAATCTGTACGCGGCTGCGACGTATTCGTCATTCAGTCCACGTCCACGCCCGTAAACGACAACCTTGTCGAACTGCTCGTCATTATTGACGCTATGCGCCGCGCTTCTGCCGGCCGTATCACCGCCGTAATGCCCTATTTCGGCTATGCCCGCCAGGATAGAAAAGCCAGAGCGCGCGATCCCATTACGGCAAAACTCGTGGCGGATCTCATTACGTCTGCGGGAGCGGACAGAGTGCTTACCATGGATTTGCACGCGCCGCAGATACAGGGCTTTTTCGATATACCGGTGGACAACCTTCTCGGCTTGTCCGTGCTGGCAAAATACATCGTCAACGAACCTTTTGCGCACGATGAAAATCTTGTCGTGGTTTCGCCGGACGTAGGATCGGTGGCGCGCGCCCGCGCTATGGCGTCCAAGCTTAATACGACGCTCGCAATAGTGGACAAGCGCCGTCCCAAGGCCAACGTCATGGAAGTCATGAACATAGTGGGCGACGTCAAGGGCAAGACCTGTCTTATGCTGGACGACATGATAGATACCGCCGGCACCATAACGCAGGGCGCCAAGGCGCTTATCGAAGTGGGCGGAGCAAAGGAAGTGTTTGTGTGCTGCTCGCACGCCGTGTTGTCGGGACCCGCTATGGAAAGATTAAAGTCGTCGGTAATAAAAAAGGTGTTTATGCTCAACACTATCGAGCTGCCGCCCGAAAAGCAGTGCGATCTCATCGAGCAGATTTCCGTTGCGCCGCTGTTCTCGCGCGCAATAGAGAGCGTGTTTGCGGATATGCCCATATCGCGCCTTTACGAAGACTAACAAAAAACGTACCGGTCAGTCGCCGGTACGTTTGTGTTTTAGGCGGTATTTAAGCCTTGTGGATAAGCCGCCGCGTATGTGTCTTTCGGCGAGATTTTTTTGCAGCGCCGCCTGTACCAGATAGTATTTTTTGCGGTCGACGTAATAAAGCCGCTCGGTCATGTCTTTGTGTACGGTGCTTTTGCTTATTCCGAATTTTTCCGCAGTCGCTCTTACCGTAGCGCCGGTGGCAATGATATGGTCCGCCATTTGCCGGGTCCTTTCGATTATTTCAAGACGCATATAAAAACTCCCCTTTCGCAAGTAGTATATCTTATGCGGCGGGGGGGTTTTTTATGTCGGAGGAGATCGGCAGGCTTTACGCATTATAGTGCGGCCGCTCGGCGCAACCGCTTACTGCGGCGGCCAAAGATTGTTGCGTTCGGGATGCGTTATCGCGCTTATTATGCGGTCTTTGGCAAAGGGAATGTCGCGGCAAATGCCTTTTATAAGCGTTTTGACGTATTCTCTGCGGGTGGCGTGGTTGGCGGGACAGGGTGACGGACAGACGGGAAGAGCGCGCGCAATGGGAATAAGATCCTTTTCCTTTGCCAGAATGAGCGGTCGTATCAGCGTAATGCCGCGTCTGTCCATGTGCGCAGTCGGCGAAAAAACCGACAGCCGCCCCTCGTAAAACATGGACAAAAACAGCGTTTCGATGAGGTCGTCGGCATGGTGTCCGAGCGCGATTTTATTGTAACCCAGCTTTGCCGCCGCTCCTACAAGCGCGCCTCGACGCATGCGCGAGCACAGCGAGCAGGGATTTTTTTCCTTCCGCACGTCGAAAATAAGCGGGCCTATATCGGTTTTTTCGATGTGGTATGCGATATTTTTGCCGTCGCAATAATTTTTTACGGCGGAGAAGTCGGCGTCCTTAAAACCCATATCTATTGTTATTGCCCCTAACTCAAATTTGTGCGGCGCAAACGCGCGGTAGGTGTCAAGCAGTTGCAAAAGCGCCAGACTGTCCTTTCCGCCCGACAGACCGACGCACACCTTGTCGCCGTCGCCGATCATCGAAAACCTTTCGTCGGCCTTTCGCAATAATCCCAGAACCTGATTAAAAGACATAATAAAACCTCTAAATAAATTTATCGTTGTAAAGATTTTCCGCTTAGCTTTCGCCACACGGAAGGCGGCAGAGAGTATTTTTGCCGGAATGCCGCCGAGAAGTAATATGCGCTCGAAAAACCGCATAGTGCGGCAATTTCGTTTATTCTCAGCGAAGTGGATGCAAGCAGATTTTTCCCCGTTTCCAGCCTTAGCGTGCGCAGATATTCGTTGGGCGCGATGTGTTCGTACCGCCGGAATTTCCATATCAGACCGTTGTGCGTAAGGCCGAGACTTTTCGCTAGAGCGCTTAGGGATATTTTTTCGGACAAGTGCTCGTAAAAGTACTGTTTGCACTTTTCGACGTCGCCGTCACTACAGCGTGTGTTTTCGCTGCAATAAAGACTTATCGCGCTGCGCATAAGAGCGTCGCATATCAGCTCGGAGATAAAGGCGCTAGCCTGTCTGCACGTTGCGGCGCGCCTTATATCGCGTTCGAGCAGCCCTGTATAATCTTTGTCCAGCGGCAAAACGCCCGACGCCAAGCCGTCAAAAATCTCGCCGCCTTCTTTTACGAAAAAGCCTGCCTGTAAATACGCAAGACTTGAGGTGACGCGGCGCCGAAAGTATTCGTTTGCCTTAAACAAAACCGCGTCGCCCGCTCCCGCCGTAAAGGTGCGCCCGTCGATGCTGCACACAAAACCGCCCGCTTTCACCAAAAAAAGCACGGTGTATAAATGCGAACCGCGTTCTTTTATAAAAAAGTCTTTCTTGTCTGACATATTGTGAAAAAAATACTCGATAACCATAAAAACGCTTACTGTGAAAAATTATATCTTTATTGTAAAAAATTATATTGAAAAAGTCAATCATTTGATGTAAAATAATAAAAAACAGCAAAAAAAGGAGCTTTTTATGGCGGAAGAAAAGTTAAAAAGAGTTGAAGTCGACTGTGATTTTTGTGTTGTGGGCGGCGGACTTGCCGGGACATTTGCGGCGCTGTCGGCAGCGCGCAGGGGAGTAAGGACGGTGCTCATTCAGGACAGACCCATGCCGGGCGGCAATTGTTCGAGCGAAATCCGCATGTGGATAAGGGGCGCCGTGCAGCCTTTCAGAAAGGAAACCGGACTTATATCCGAGTTTGAGCAGCGCAACATCTATTACAATCCGGCGCTCAATGCGTCTTTGGGCGACGCGACGCTCTATGCAATGCTTAGCGAAAATCCGTTTGTCGACGCGTATTTCAATTGTTCGGTTTTCGATTTGAAGATGAAGGGAGACAGGATACACAGCGTTACGGGCTGGCAGATGACGACGTACACCCTTATTACCGTCCGCGCTAAGCTGTTTGCCGACTGCTCCGGCGACAGTATTCTCGCTCCGCTGTCGGGAGCTCATTATACCGTCGGGCGCGAAGACAGGCGCAAGTATGACGAAAGTCTGGCATTTTCCGCCCCGGACAAAAAGACAATGGGATTGTCGCTTATTCTGTCTGCAAGGGAGACGTCCGCCCGGGTAAACTTTACGCCGCCCGCTTTTGCGCGTCTTTACGCCGACGATAACGACATAGAGGACACAAGTTCTATGCGGCGCGATAAGCTGTGCCGCAGTCACGATATACGCAACAACGACAATCTTTGGTGGATAGAGCTGGGCGGCGACGGAGACTCGCTGCACGACGCCGACAAGGTGCGCGGCGAACTCATGTCCTGCGTTTACGGAGTGTGGGACCACATAAAAAACCACGGCGACCACGGCATGGAAAATTTCGACCTGGACTGGGCGGGCTGTCTGCCGGGAAAACGCGAATCGCTCAGATATGTGGGCGATTATGTCCTGACGCAAAGGGACCTGGAAAGCGGCGGAGACTTTTACGACGAAGTGGCTTACGGCGGCTGGCCCATGGACGACCACGATCCGGAAGGGCTTAAAAGAGCCGACGCGGTGGCAAGCCGTCAGATCAGATTGCCCGAAGTTTACGGCATACCCTATCGCAGTTTGTATTCGGAAAATATTCCCAACCTGCTGTTTGCCGGGCGCAATATAAGCGTCAGCCACGTGGCGCTTTCGTCATCGCGCGTAATGGCGACGTGCGCGCTTGAGGGACAGGCGGCGGGCGAAGCGGCGGCATTGGCGCTGGAAAGGCGAGTGTCTCCGCGAAGGGTGCTGAAATATATAGGCGAACTCCAACAGCGCCTTATATTTGCCGGCGTTTTTTTGCCGCACACGCAAAGACAATACACAAAACTTTCGCTTTCGGCGCAGCTGAATCTGAGCCGGGAAGAAAGGGCGCGGCTTTTTTCCGGCGTCGAACGTCCCGTGACGCGGTACGGCGAAAACGATATTACGGTGCGCGAGGGAGAAAGTCTTGTCTTCGAGTGGGAGGAAAAGCAGTTTATAAAGGGCATACATCTCGTCTTTGACGAAGGCTTGGACAGGGAATGGCTGCCCGGAAAACTCAAAAAGTTTGCCTATCGGCTGCACAGCTTTCTGTCGGATAGGCCGCTTGAAGTGTACGCCGGCATGATAAAAGGGTTCTGCATATTTGCCGACGGCAAAAAAGTGTTTGAGGAAGACAACAATTTTCTCGCCTTGCGCAACATCAGCCTGAACGTGGAAGCAAAAAAACTTTCCGTCGTCTGGACCAAACTGAGAAAAGAGGGCGGCGCACGGGTTTTTGCCGCCGACGTCTGGTAAAATTTATTTTGAAGTGATTAAAAAAGCGAATGAGCCGTCCATTCGCTTTTTTTGTTTGTAGTAAAGTTATATTTGCAATACACAAAAGATATTATTGAGTTATAATTGTAGAGTAAATATGGCTAAAACCGTAAAATATACAATATATTGCGGTTTTAGTTCACTGTCGGATATTGATAAAATCACACATGAGGTTTTCATAACTTTACGCATTGCATATGGTATCTTTTTCCAACGGGGCGTATGTCGCAATTATAGGAGCGAGGGGATTTTTTGGTTGTGCCGAAAATTCGGAAGGGGATGGAGGAGCCCGCGCGGAAAATGAAAATCGTGCTGCCGCCGGCCGCTGAGAAAAAGCCGCGGGAGATGCAAAAATGTTGTCGCTTTATATAAAACCTTTTAATTTATTCGCGCAGATATAAAGCCAATTTAATAAATATTTCTTATAGCATAAAAAATAAATATGCTTTTTTTCCGCGTCGCCGTTTTGAAGAAACGGCCGGCGCGATTTTTATATTGCGTTTTAAAGTTTGAAAGTTGTGTGAATAAATTAAAAATCTTAGGATAAAAAATTATCATTGTGCAATAATAACGTAAATGTTGTGTAAAAGGCGTCGAAAGGGGAAATGAAGAGTTGACATTTTGTTAAGGCAAGTATAAAATTTAAAATCGCAGAAGGTCGGGCGGTAAAACCGGTGGCATTGCCGCGGAAAAAAAAGGCCTGACCGCGCGCCCGTAGGGCCGCAAAAAAACGTCGAAGAGAGAAATTAACATGAAGGAACTAAAGAAAGCATTTACGATTGTAGAACTTGTCATTGTCATAGCGGTTATTGCCATTTTGGCGGCTGTGCTTGTTCCTACGTTTTCGAACATGATTTTAAGCGCGAAAGTGAGCAACGACAATCAGACGGTTGCGGCGCTTAATGTGGCGCTTACCGCCGCGTCGTCGCAAGGGTCCGTCTCCTCGGAAGAAGATTTGCGCAAAGCCGTCGACGATGTGTACGGGAGCGGCTTTTACGATTCGATGCAACCCGAAAGCGCCTCTTACGGCTATCACTTCTGGTACAACACCAAGAGCGGCATGATCGAACTTGCGCGAACGGGAGATCTTGCCGCCAACGCGACGGGAGCAAAATATTATCAAAGCAGATTTGACGCTAAATCAGGCGCGGCGTTTGTAGCGGAAGGAGTGCGCGGAAAACTTGTTGCCGATTATGTCCTTTTGGACCGCGGCGGCAGCGCGGCGTCCAGCCATCTGCCGGTATAACGGGCGTAATCTTCGCCGGCGGTTTTGCGGAATTTTTCGCCGTCGAAGGTTTTATCGAGGTTGTAAGGCGGGTCGGCAATCAGCAGGTCAAAAAAACCGCGCGGCAAAAATCCGAGCACGTCGAAAGCGTCGCCGCAAACGGTTTTGTCGATGCACGCTTCCGGAGACATGGGCGAGTCGGCGGTGATGCACGCGCCTATAAGGGCTGCGTATTCGTCTGCGGAAATATCGATTGTCTTGTTTTTGGGAGAATTCATTAAAAGATACGGGCAGAGCAATCCGCCGCAATTAAAACCGCGGGGCGTATACGCTCTCAAACAATGTTTTGATACCGATATTATATCATAAAAACGCCGTTTTAGCCAATCGTTTCGCCCGAAAAAATAATGAGAACCCGTTTCGGATAAAAATAATATGATAAATATGTAAAAATATATTGACAAATCGGTGTTTATGTAGTATAATAGTTAGAAATAATCATTTGTTGTAACGAGAACTTAAAATTCGAGTGTAAAATTTTCAAGGAGAGAGAAACAATGAAAAGGTTAGCGCAAAAGAGTGCGTCGCCGGATATTGCGATTAACGATAAAAATAAAATAAAGGCAATAATAAGCGGCGTGATTATCATGCTGCTAAGCGTCGTATTGTTTTTCGGAGAAGTGGGTTGTCAAAACAACGCAGCCCAGCCCGAGCCGCTTGCCGCGCCCGAAAATCTGTATATCGAAGGGAAAATGTTAACGTGGGATGAGGTAAAAAATGCAAGCGGATATGTGGTATATGCAGATAAGAGTGAACACTACGTTAAAGAAAACAGTTATGATCTTGCGTATCTGGATGCAGGCGTTACATATACAATAGAAGTATGGGCAGTAGACGAAACCGGAGCGTATGACGATTCCGCTATAACGGAAATAACGTATTATTCCGAATATGCCGAGGAAGAATGTTATGACGAAGCCGGTCTGAAATATGTGTTGCTGGAAGACGGCAGCGGATACGAGGTTTCGAAGGGCAGTTCTGACATGGAAGGAGAGATATATATACCGGATTATGTCAACGGTATGCCCGTAAAAAGTATAGCGGATAATGGTTTTTATAAGAAATATGATGGTGTTTTAACCAATGTGGATTTAAGAACGGGAGCTGCGTGCAATCGCATTACAACCGCGGTGCGTCTTCCGAAACATCTTGAAAGCATCGGTGGCGGCGCGTTTGCGAACTTTTACAACATTACTGAGATAGTTATTCCCGACGGCGTCGTCGAAATAGGAAAAAGGGCGTTCTTGAATAATGCTCATTTGACAAAGGTTGTGTTGCCGAAAGGACTTAAAGTGCTGCGGGAAGGGAGTTTTTCCCATACGGCGCTTGACGAGATAATATTGCCGCAGGGACTGGAGATTATAGAAAGCTTTGCTTTCGGAAATGCAGGTCCAGGCAGTCTTGCTGTTCAATCAAATGTAAGCGAAGTTGTTATACCCGATTCCGTTGTCAGTATAGGCGAGCAGGCATTTGCGAACAGAGACAATTTGAAGACATTGGGAATGTCCGAAAATATCGAGCATATAGGATCAAAAGCCTTTTTGGGTACGGCTTGGTACGAAGCTCAGCCCGAAGGGTATATCTGTTTTGGCGATATATTGTACGCATACAAGGGAGATTTTCCGGAAGGGAGCATTGTTACCATACCGTCATTCATAAAGAAAATATCCGGAAAAGCTTTTGCCGGCAAAAAAGGCTTAAAAAAAATAGTTATTCCCGACGGAGTAATATTGGACGGAGGCAATATATTCGACGGATGTTCATCGCTTGAAGAGGCCGTGCTGCCGTCGGATCTGAAAGAACTGCCGGACGGGACTTTTTCGAACACGGGCTTAAAAAGCATAACTTTGCCGGACGGTCTCGAAGTAATAGGCAAGAACGCGTTTTCGGGCACCGCAAACTTAAAAAGCATAACTTTACCCGATGGCCTTGAAATAATAGAGAATAATGCATTCTATTACGGCGGACTTACCGAAATCGTCATTCCGGACAGCGTAACCACCATCGGGCAATACGCTTTTTCGGGTTGCCGGTCTTTGTTGAGCGTAACGCTTGGCAAGGGAGTGAAAAAGATAGAAAAAGGGGCGTTTGAAGAGTGCACTACTCTTTTTGAAGTGTACAACTTGTCCGATCTCGAAATTACGCCGGGCTCTGCGGATAACGGCGGAGTCGGATATTATGCAAAGTACGTGTTCGATTCATCGTCCGGGACGGCCGGCAATATAGAAACAACGCCGGACGGATATGTGTTTTATAATGACGACGGGGAATACAGCCTTATAGATTATGACGCCGAAAAGACAGAATTGGTTTTGCCCGAGAAATTTAAAGGTCATGATTACAGTTTGGATATACTATTTGAAAATAACAAAAATCTTGAAAAGATAATAATTCCGGACAGTATCGCGTCGTTGCCTGCGGATATTTTTAACGGCTGCATAAATCTTAAAGAAGTGGTATTGCCCGGCAGTTTGACTGCAATCCCCGACAGGGCTTTTTACGGTTGTAATGCATTGACGAAAATAACGCCGGGCGAGGCAATTAGCGAAATAGGTAAAGAAGCGTTCGCTTTCAGCGGCGTGGAAGAACTGGAGTTCGGGGACGGGCTTAAGAATATAGGGGACCAAGCATTTTTCTATTGCGGCAGTCTTAGGTATGTCGATCTCGGCGACGGAGTAGAAAGTATAGGCGCGGGAGCGTTTAAGCAGTGTAAAATGCTCAATAAAATAATAATACCCGTAAGCGTAAAGACTATCGGGATCGAGGCTTTTTACGAAACGGGATTATGGGCAAATATATTTTACGAAGGAAATAAGGCGGATATGGACAAAGTAAGCCAGGGAAGAAACTGGGCGTTTAACGGGATAGTATATTATTATTCCGAAACCGAACCGCCGAAAAATGCCTCCGGAACGGGATATGATGACTACTACTGGCGTTATGCCTCCGATAACGCGACGCCCGTTATATGGCAGTAAAGTATATGTCGATGCCTACGAGGTTGAAGGTGATGAACGCTTCTCCGTCGTACAGTTCAAATTCAGAGAGATAATACTCTCTGAACTCGGTGAAATTGGAAACATTGGTTTTCATAGAGTTTTCCTCCGAATTATATTTTGCCTCTTTCGGCAGGCTTAGGTTAGCATAGTTCTCGCGGAAGTCAATGCGAAAAATTATCGCTGAAAAATCGAATAGCGTATAAAACGAATGCCGAGTAGGTAGC
>ERZ1090881.45-NODE-45-length-59223-cov-16.107153_pt1 | contig 59223 bp, 59 predicted proteins | sample MGYA00478470_ERZ1090881 | MGnify/ENA primary metagenome ERZ1090881 (study PRJEB33644, sample SAMEA5815736) | chicken gut metagenome | biome: Chicken; feature: Gastrointestinal Tract; material: Caecum | place: Ireland | collected 2019-01-01 | study: A study of the...
TTGACATAAAAATATGCACCCCCTAAAGTCTGTCCAACTTTTGGGGTGCATATCAACATGGTGCTCTCGCAGGAGGTCATGTTCCGGCAGAAAGCATTGCAGATTTTGCAAACCAACGACATGAAGCTGCCGCATTTCCCGTGGATCATGTTCGAGGACGAGCTGCGCGCGTGCATGGAGCACGGCACCGTGTACAATTTAGCGTTGGTCAAGACATGGGTGGCATTGAAGCGATCACGGTACCTCCGTCACCGCAACGCAAAGTGGCAGTTCTACGGTTACGATATCCGCAGATACGGCGCCACATTCAACGATGCGTTGCAGATACAGTTCCTCTTTGACGTGCTGGAAACGTATGCGCAAGCCTACTTCATCTACGTCATTCAGAGCAGCCTCATCGTCTCCAACTATTCCATCCGCACGGACAACGTTTGCGCGGACAGAGGGAACTTTCCCGTGTGGTGCTACGACTTTTTCCCCGAAGGCATTACGGACGGACGTCACGCGCATATCCTCGATTTCGATGTCCTTCGGCTCGGCAAGAAAGTCATTGAGAACAATCCCAAAGCCGGAAGCTTCGAGTTCGGCGTGGTCGCCATTACGGAGATCGGCAAGGAGCGCGGCAACAATCTGGAACTCAAAGAGGTCAAGAAGGGTACGGACGAGACCAATCAGAAGAACGACTTATTCAATTCGTGGCTGAAAATGTGCCGACACTCCGCCACGGTGGACAACTTCCCGTTCATCAAAGTCTTTACTGACGAGCAGAGACCGGAATCTTGGGGCGCGGACGCGAGGGATCTGTGCGACGTCATCCATATCGTCTCCTCGGGCGATCAGCGGCTGGCATTGCCGTTCTATTCGATAGAGGAAATGATTTCGGAATGGGCATTCAACAAGTTCATGCGTTTGTATATGAGCTTCCATTTCCGCAGAGGGGACAATACTTTGCTCGTACATATTTTGAAGAGTATCACGGCATGGCTTTGGCGGCGCGACCTGCGTATGCACAACAAGTACGGTTACTGCATCCTGAAAATCGAAAAGGAACGCGGCACGATGGACGGCAAGACGGAAAATAAAAAATATTATCTTATGAACGCTAAAATTTACGCAAAGCGATTCAGTACCGACTGCTTTTCGGACTACTTCAACGATATGGCAAGCAAGAGCGGGATGGGGCTTGCGGACTATATCGAATACGCTACGGAGAAAGCAACTGTGGACGAACTCAAAATGCAGAATAGTTACTTTATCAACTCGCTGTACGGGAACGCCGGCAACGGTTCTGTGTAAATGTAAGGTGTATTTGTCGGCGCTCCTTGTGCAGCACAAGGAGGAATATATGCCATATCCGAAGTGTAAGATCTATTCGGACGGCGGTCATTATATCGCAATTCCTCATACCGAGCGACCCTACAGACCGCGAAGAAAACCGTACGAGGAAGTCATCACTGTCACGGATGAGATATCCGATGGGCAGAAACAGGAAACAGAAAGCGCGCCCTCAACCGAGGACGCGCCGCTTCCTCTTGCGGAAGAAGTTGGTGAAGGTAATCCGAAAATATCGGATACGACGTCCGAAAAACCGGTCATGGAGCGGCAAATGACAAAGAAAGAACTCTTCGAGGAGCTGTATGAGAAATATCAAAGCCTGCCGCGTTACAAGCGGAAGTCAGCGATCCTCAAAGGGATGCGTCCGTATTTTCAGGATGCGGAGGTTGCAAAAACATATGTGGAAGTCAATCTTCGTAGGAAGGTCAGGAATCTGATATCCCGTCGTACCCGTATGACAAGGAAAATCAACTTGCAGGAGTTTGGTTTTTTTGTGACTTTCACCTATGATAGTGCGCTTCATACGGAGGAAAGTTTCAGAAAGGGATTGAAAACGTGTCTGCGGAATTTCGCCAACCGCAAGGGCTGGAAGTTTGTAGGAGTATGGGAGCGTTCGCCAAAGAAGAAACGATTACATTTTCACGGGCTGTTTTATATTCCCGAAGGGACGCTCCCCGGAAAGATGCTGGACGTGGAAGATTATAACTTCAATACACGAAAGCGGCAGATAACGCATCAGAATACCTATTTCAACGAGCGTTTCGGACGTTCCGATTTCGAGCCGATAGAAGATAAACGGATGCTTGGCGGCGCCATTGCATATATCGTCAAGTATCTGGAAAAGACGGGCGAGAAAATTGTCTATTCCAAAGGGCTGCCGCAGTTCTTTATTTCTGACATCATGGATGAGGATGTCGCTTGCCCGTTCGGAGTAGAAGATAAAAAGCTGCTGCTTTTCGATGATTTCGTCTGTTGGGATGAAGGCGTATCTATGGGTAAGGTGAGCAAAGACGTAATACGGCAAATGCCAAAGGCAAACTAAATATTCAAAGAAAATTTGGAATTTGTATTGCATTTGTGCGGACAATCGTGTATAATATGGATATAAGAAAGACATATTATATCTGGAGGTAACAATCATGGCAAAATCAGCGAATTTGTATGCAAGAATAGAACCGGAAATCAAGGAACAGGCAGAAAGTATTTTAAGTGAACTCGGCATTCCTGCCTCAAACGCGATCAATATGTTCTATAAGCAGATCATCTTACAGCGCGGGCTCCCCTTTGAAGTCAAGTTGCCGCAGCATCCATTGAATGTCGGGGACATGACCGAAGAGCAATTCAACGCCGAGCTTGAAAAAGGTTATGCGGACATGAAAGCCGGGCGCACCGTTTCCGCAAAGCAGGCTTTTGCCGATGTTCGCGGGAGCTATAAAAAATGAAATACGAAGTTTTTACGACCGAACAAGCGGCCGCGGACTTACGCGCTATTTTTGAATACATAGTCTACGAGCTGCTCGCGGGAGAGAATGCCATAAAACAGCTTGACCGCTTGGAGGAAGCAATCCTCTCGCTGGATGAAATGCCGGAGAGGTACCAACTTTACGACAAAGAACCGTGGCGAGAACGGAACTTGCGCATCATGCCCGTAGATAACTATCTGGTATTCTATATTCCGCAGGAAGAAGATAAAACAGTCACGGTCATCCGCGTCATGTATGGCAGGCGTGATATAGACGCGCAGCTCAAGCAGACAAAAGCACCAAACAACGGATAAGGCAAGATATTCCGAATGTGCAAATACGGTATCAAAACGGAAAATGCCCGTTTCGGAATGCGCGCGGCAATCGCCAAGCGGTTCAGCGGCGATGCCGCGCCCGAACGGCTCCGTTTTTCCGTATTTCAGTCGGTTTCAGTTGCGGGGCGTGTGCTTGTCTCGGCGCCCGCGAGCGCAGCGAGCGGGTGACGGGGCGGCTACGCCGCCCTCGTCAGCTTTGCCGCCGACTTGTTCAAGACAAGCACACGTCTCGCTCTCACACCCGTATATTTACCGCATATCGACCGAATAAACGTAGACGTGAAACTTTTCCGAAACGATGCGTTCCATGATTTGGATATGATGGTTCTCAAACAGGGCAGGATCATTGTCAAAAATAATAAAATTGTCTGAATGAAGCCGTCCTTTCAGTTTCTGTATTGACGCAGCGATATTTGTCTTTTTATCGAAAAGTATCCTATTGAAAAAATGTTTTAGTTTGCAGCGTCTTAAAACAGATAGCGCTCTTTGTTTGCTTGCGCTAGTCCATAAATAACAATTTGTCTTTCCGTATTCCCTGATTCTTTGAAGAAGGGCGGTGTTGAGGACAATCCTGTATGGCAGCCACGATTTTGTGAAGTAGTTCTGTTTGATTTTAATGATTTTTTTCAGGTCGGTAGTAGGGATAAATTGCAGAGAATCTCGTGTTAATCGGAGACAGTCTTCGATCCGCGGATATCCGCATTTTTCCAGTGCATAATTGTACGCATCGCAATTCAAAGAATCTGAATGGATCAGAGTCTCGTCTAAATCGAACAGGTATTTCATGGGTAAGATAAACTGTTTAAGGCATTGCGTGTAAAGATTGAAGCGCCGTCGCCAAGGAGCTGACGATTTAGAGCAAGCAGCGGGTCATCGGCGTCGGTTGTCCGATCATACAAAACAAACCGTCCGACGCCATAAGTTTTTGCCTTTTCCATGGCGTGGCGTGATCCGCTGTCGCCCTGACCGGGAAGATTGCTGGCGACGAGGAGAATATTTCCTGCAAACATTGCCTGCAATCTGTCGCGTTCGATCAGTCTGCGCACGCATTCATAGCGCGTTTCAGGTTCTGCAATGTACTCCGTGAGGATCAGTCCGCCGTTTTGAACGATGCTCTCAGCAAGGGGTGCGTTGGCTTTTGGATAGATGTGGGGAATCGTGGAAGGCAGAAAAGCAATCGTCTTTCCGCCGCGTCTCAGGCACTCCTCGTGGGCGGCGGTGTCGCAGCCTTCTGCAAGGCCGCTCACAATATGAAGCCCCCGCTTTGTAAGTGCCTCAACGGCGGCGCGTTCACGGCGGAGAACTTTCGGGGACGGGGTAAGCGTCCCCACGACTGCAATATTGTTTGTCTTGTCGTAAAGGAGAGAAATATCGCCTTTGTATGCAAATAAATATGGCTTTTCGCTCGGCTTGCTGTCAGGAAGAGGGGGGAACCCGTCATCCAATGCGCAGATCAGGCTAATCCCGGCTTTTTCGATTTCGGAAACATATTTTTCAGGTTTGACCGAAAGGTGGACGATTTTGTTGCCATGCGAATATTCGCGCCAGAATTGCGCGTTTGATCGGATAATACCCTCTTTCTTTGCGGCGTACAAGCGCAGGGCAACTTCGGTGATCATGATCTGTTCCTCGTCTTTGCAATTACATACAGTATAACACGTTTTGCGCCGAAATCCAAGAGGGTTTGCATACAATCTTCAGCTACATAAACGCCTTCGGTATAGATATCGTCGACCAGGATGACATTTTTGTTGCGAAAGAGAGCGGAATCGATATTGCAGGACTCTTTTGTGATGCCTCGATGGGGCATTTGTCCGGAGTTGTTTTCCAGCCTCCAGGAGTGAGTTGTTTTTGTGTCGGTGACGCGCCTGATCGCGTCTGTTGCGTTGTAAAGATTGAGTTTATCTGCAACGCATGAAATTGCTTTTTTGAAAATAAGTTGAGAGGGGTCATATGTTTTTTCTGCTTTTGACCTGGGGATGATTGCAACTGCGCAATTTTCAAGGTGTTTCTCGTCAATGATTTGAGGGATGTCTTTGTAGGCGAGATCAAAAACTTTTAGGAAATCCCGCACAAGATCCAATTCGTCATAACGCCCTGTCATATTTTTAAGCCTGTTGATAAAATCAGGATTTCCATGCTTTTGATAACCGATATAATCACGGTTATAATAGCATACTGTATCATCCGACAAGTAGGAGTTTTTAGGGATCATGTGCTTTTTCATGCTTTTGCCTCTTGAATATATTTTTTTCATTGTAACACGAGTTTTGAAATTCTTCGTTGCTGTGTGTCAAAATGTTGCAAATTAAAATGACGATCAGCATGAAAAAACATGAAAAAAGGCAGCTGCTTCATATAAAGCAACTGCCTTTAAGAGAGTATGAAGTTGAGCGTCATATCAGAGCGAGCCGTAAAGGTTGTAATATCTTTGACGTATGCTTGCCTTGCGGTGGTTTATCGTTCCTCTGCCGATGCCGAGTTCGGCACAAACTTCGGATTGTCTCATGCTGTTCATGTAGCAGTTAAGAATTGCAAGCTCCAATGCGAAGAGCTGTAACGCTTCTACAAGTTCGTCGTATTTGCTGTAATCCGTCTGTTCCTGTTCAAAGCAGTTTATGGGATCGGCGGGGAGAGCTTTGTAATTTGTGAAATCGATAGATTCAACGACTGTTCCTCGCCTATCTGGTCTGTTACGCAGAAGCCGGATGAAATGATCTACTTCGCGATAGCAGGCAAGTTTTATGGTGATGTCTTTCCCTTTGCGGTCTTTGCCGCAAATCTCAGATGCTTTTCTGCCCACGAATTGATAGAGGAAGCAGATAGCGGTCTGTGCCACATCATAACCATCCGAGACGATATAGTCTATCTCGCCCATATGGTGCAGGTCTTTGATGAGACCGATATACAGCCTGTCTGCTACTTTCATATCGAACTTCTTTACGGTACGGAGTGCTTGCAAGGCAATCATCTCGCCCATGAGCTTGACGTTCTCGGCAGAGATAGGCTCTGCGAACAATTCGCCTTCATTGCGATACTTACCTTTTGAGAACTTGGTTACCAACATTTCCATCTTTACACCTCTGAATTTGTATTTGCCTTTTTCGGGCAACAGGCGGAGGTGCATAGGACGGTGAAAGGAAAGTTATCTTTTTTGTCGGTCTGTGGAAGTCAACGGGACAAAGTCAAAATCGTTGCGTGCAGGTCGGGAAATGCCTTAGAAACAGCAAGAGAGCTGAGCAAGGAAACAATCCTTACTCGGCTCTCAAATTCTTTTTATAGGTGTTTTCAGCAACGATTTTGCGGCCGTTGACGTCCGCGAGGAACTATGCTACCATAGCCGACCCGAAAAAGCAAATTCGGGAGGTCATCTTTGCAAGCATATTCCAAAATAATCGTGAGAGAAAAAGAATACGAACCCCGATATTTCATCGGGGTTCGTATGCTCATCGTTTGGCGCAGAGAAGAGGATTATCTGCGGGCTGCGCCCTTGATGGCTTTGTCGGCGGGAAAGGTTTCTGTCCCTTCTCTGCGCCGTGCTTCGCCGCCTCCGCGCGCGACCTCCGGGGAATGCCGGATTTCTCGCCTTCTCCCCACGCCACGCAAAAAACCCGCGCAAGGCGGGCTTTTTTGCGTGGCGCAGAGAAGAGGATTCGAACCTCCGGACGAGTCACCCCCGTCACACGATTTCCAATCGTGCTCCTTAAACCACTCAGACATCTCTGCAAGTGACATGTGCTATTTTACAACAAACGCCCGAAAAAAGCAACTTCTTTTTGTCGCTTTTTTCATCTTTTTTGCGCGTCGGGCAAACATTTTTCAGCGCCCGGTGATCGTCTGTTTCCCGAACAGTTTTAGAAGTCTGTGAAATATTTTATAAAATCGTGAAAATATTTTTCCGGAGACTATTGCCGAATCGGGAAAAGTGTGGTATACTATCACTAATCTATATGTCTAGCAGGGGGTAGATACATGAACAAAAGGCTTACGGCGTTGCTTGTGTCCGGTTTGATGGGCACATCTATGCTATTGGGGCTTGCCGGCTGTACGCCGTCCAATCCTCAGACTGGGGATGATGATCCGGACAGACCGACCGAAACGGCAGACGAGCAGGCGCCCGCATTTACGGATGCGGAGGCAACACTTTCCTTGAGCGGCGCGATCGATACGAAGTCTGCGCGCAATCAGATTTCGTCCGATCTGTTTGGGCTGTTCCTGGAAGATATCAACTACGCGTCGTTTGCGCTGGATGACAATATGCTCATCAACAGCTCTTTCGAGAACAAGCAGACAAATCTTTCCAATGGACAGCTCCATGGCTGGAGCGTCGGGAGAGACGGAGAGATGGAAGTGGAGACGGAAGGCGGCGTCAATTCCGGGGATGAAAATTTCCTGCAGGAGGACGGCACCTACGTCAATGAAGAACATCTGAAGCTCACGGCAGCGGCGGGGACGATTTTAAGCAACAGCGGTCACACGGTTGCGTCTCCCATTACCGTAATCGAAGGGACGGACTATGTGTTCTCCGCATTTATTAAGGGCTATACGGGAAAGATCACGATCGAGGTCGTAAGGGGCAGCGAAGTCTATGCCTCCGGAGAGATCAACGTGAGCGGCGCGGACTGGGTCAAATACCAGACGACGATTACCGCGACCGGCACGATGGACGAGACGGGTTCGGGAACGACGCTGCGCCTGACGTTTGATACTGCGGGTACGGCATATCTTGATAATGTCAAGTTTGAGACGACCGATGCAAACGAGGCAACGGGTATCAAGAGTTATCTGTATGAGGCGATCGAAGATTTGTCGCCCGCATTCTTCCGCTTCCCGGGCGGCTGCATCATTGAAGGCAGAGCGGGGGACACGGATGAGTACTTCGACTGGAAGAACTCCATCGGCGCTGTGGCGGCGGAGGGCGGCGACATCGTTCCCGCGTTCACTTATACGCTCAATGTGGACGGCACGACGAGCGAAGTGACGACCTACGGCGAACAGGCAACGCGTTCGTACAACACCGATATCTGGGCAGGGAGCACCTATTATCAGATGGAGTACGGCCTTGGCTACTATGAGTACTTCATGCTGTGCGAAGAGCTCGGCGCCAAGGCGATCCCGATCGTCAACTGCGGTCTGAGCTGTATGGCGCAGGATAACGGCGGCCGTGCACTCAAGGGGCGTCACAACAACGGCATTGAGGACTTTATCCAGGATGCGTTCGATCTCGTCGCATTCGCTAAGGGCGATCCCAACTCCTCCGATCCCAATGAAGCATATTGGGCGCAGGTGCGCGTCAATATGGGACATGCAGAGCCTTTCGATATGGACTATATCGGCATCGGCAACGAGCAGTGGGGCATCTATTATGAGAGGTATTATGAGCAGTTCCTGATCGCATTCAATGAAAAGGCACAGGAAAATCCTCTCTATGCCGAAGTGGAGCCAATCGTCGGCAACTGCACGATGTTCACGCACTGCGAGGATCCCGATCTCAATCGTAACGGCGCGGCGCAGCAAGCGGCGCAGCAGTTCCTTTGGAGCAGCAATTGCCCCGATGATATCTATTCGGTTGCGCAGTACGGCGTCGTCGATCAGCACTACTATGTCAACTACACCGACCTGTTCTACAATCACGACCTGTACGACAGCTATGCGCGTTTCAATGAAGAAGACCCCAATGCACCGGAGAATCTTACCTATTACAAGGTGTTTGTCGGCGAGTATGCGGCGAATACCGATATCGTCCGCTCGCCCGGCGGAGACGGCGTAAGACAGGATTTGACGACCTTCGGCGGATCGAATGCGTATACCAGCACATGGATCAACGCGCTCTCTGAAGCGGCAATGATGACGGGTATGGAGCGCAACGGCGATGTCGTCGTCCTGGCGGCATATGCGCCCATGTTCGGTACCTATCAGTCCGGCGCGCGCCAGTGGCAGGTGGATATGATGTACTACACAAATACCGACCTTGTCCGTACGCCCAGCTACTTTGTGCAGCAGATCTTCATGCAGAACACGGGCGATCATAAGGTCACGTCCAATCTCGCCTATGCGTCCGGCACCGTGCCGACGATGGAGTTTACGTCTACGAATGACTCCGCGACGCGCACAGTCAACACGATCTACTATGTCACCGGTCAGGATGCGGAGACGGGCGACATCATCGTCAAGATCGTCAATGCAGGGGAAACGGATGTCAGGTTCAACGTCTCCCTGGCGGACCTTGTCGATGTCGAACTGACGGGCATTGCCGAAGTGCTGCGCGTGGTCGGCGAGGATTATGCTTCCACTAACGATCTGAACGGCATGAATATCGTGGGGCCCGACAGGAGCTATAAGATCGGCTTCGAGAACGAAGTGTTTGGCTATGAAGCGCCCGCCATGAGCGTCACGGCGATCCGCGTCAGAACCAAATAAAATATCAGAAAGCAGACATGCCGCGTCCTTGTGGGGGCGGCATGTTTATGCAAAAGACCCTGCGCCGCAGCGCAGGGTCTTTTGCATGGATTCAGATCTTTTTGACGTAACAGCGGCGGCGCTTGTGCAGGACGTTGCCGAAGTTCTTCCACAGGTTGAGGATGGCGTGGTTGTCCTCGAGGTTGAGGTTGGTTTCGCAGTATTTGACGTTACCCTCGCGCAGCATGCGTGTGAGTTCATCGATGAGCACGATGCTCACGCCGCGATAGGCGGGCAGCACGCCGATGAGAGCAAGATCGATAATCTCGGGATCCTTGACCGCTTTGAGGACGCGCAGAATGGCGGGGAGAGTGAGCCTGCCGCCAGACTTTTGCACGGCGCGCGCGATAGAGGGGAAGCACAGCCCGAAGCAGACGGGCTTTTCATCCTTGTCCAGGATCATCGTCACGAACCGTACGTCGATGATGAGCTTGAAGGACTTGACCAGCTCGTCTTTCATCTTATCTGTGAAGGGGACGGTGCCGTAGATCTCGGCGTACGTCGTGTCCAGCAGTTCAAAGAAGTCGTCCTTGTACAGGCGGATGAACTCGTCGGCGGTCTTTGCCGTGCTCAGGTGCAGATCGTAGCGCTTCAGGAGTTTTTCGTGCATCTCGTGCATGCGCGGATCGGGATTCGCGGGAAGGTAGAGCTTATGCTCCAGCCAGTCGATCTCCTTCTGATAGCCAAGCCCTTCGATGAGCGCCTGATAGTAGGGGTAGTTGTACTGTTCCTCAAAGGTGGAAAGTTCGTCAAATCCCTCGATGAGCAGCCCCTCGCGCTCCAGGTCGGAAAATCCAAGCGGTCCGACGACTTCCTCCATGCCCTTGGACTTTGCCCAGTTCTCGACCGCCGCAAACAGGGCGGAGGCGGCCTCCTGATCGTCGATGCAGTCAAAGCGGGTGAAGCGCACGCGCTTTTGCTGCCATTTTTCGTTGCTCTTGCGGTGCAGAATGCCCGAAATGCGCCCGATGACCTTGCCATCCCGATATGCGAGATAGTACACCGCCTCGGCGTCATCGTAGTAGTGGTAGTCCTTGCGGAATAACTTCTTCTCGTCGCCATACAGGGGCGGGACGAAGCAGTCGTTCCCCTTGTACAATCTGAGCGGGAACTCAATAAATTGCCGTCTTTGGCGGCACGTCCTCACTTCATTGATCTCAACCATATCTCTCTCCTCGACATTGTCATTTAAGAAAACAATCCATATAAAAGTATAGTACGATTTTCGACATTTGTCAAGGGTGAAGTCATGTGATTTTGTGACAATTTTGTCTGCAAAAAGATAAAATTATCTGCAAATATTGACAATTTATCTTGCGCGCGGTATAATATACTGTAAGGGAAAAATGCGAAGCACGCCTTTGGCGGTATCTTTTTGGCATCTTATTGTTCATCTTCCTTGCAATACTTGGGTATTGCGGCGTCATCGCGTCGCGGCAAGGCGCATTTTGCGAAAGTTCGGCTTACGCCAAACATTGCGCTTTGATCGCCTGCCGCTCCTTTTTCTCAAAATTCTTCACAAAGAATTTTGAGAAAAAGCTGAGGTGCTCGCCAAAGGTGCAAAGCAATCAAAAGCGGCAAGATGTGCGTCTCAGACAAGGCGAAAGGCGCAGGGCGTGCCCGGTGGCACGGTCAAGCCTTTCAACACAGTATGAGCGTGCAGTTTCCGCTTTTGATCGGGTTCGCATTGCTCCCTTACAGTATAGCGAAATGATTGAAGAACTTACGGTGACATTGCCTGCGCCATCTGGCATGCAGGAGAGGAATGCATATGTATACCGCCCAGATTTTGACGGGCGCTTTCCCGTGCTCTACCTCTTTGACGGGCAGACGGCGTTCCGGGACGATCGCGCGCCGTATGGGGCGAGCCTGCGCCTGGGGGAGCTGCTCGATGAGATGCACGCGCCGCTCATCGTTGCGACGGTGGAGTGCGACAAGCGCGACCGGCTGAGCGAGTACTCACCCTTTGTCTTTGCCTCCCGCTTCGGGAAATCGACGGGACAGGGCAAGCAGTTCATGGACTGGCTGACGGGCGCATTCAAACGGCAGATCGACGGCGCATATCCGACGCTCACTGGCCGTGCGCACACCTATCTCATGGGCAGCTCGATGGGCGGGCTCATGTCCCTTTACGGGCTTGCGCGCTATCCGCAGATTTTCTCGCGGGCAGCGGCGCTCTCGCCCAGTCTCTGGACGGACCTTGTCGGCTGCGGACAGCTTCTGGACGAACTGCCTGCGGACGCCCGCCTTTGGCTGGATTACGGCGAAGTGGAGCTGCGTCAGCACGGCAAAAATCAGGCGTGCGCCCTTCGTATGGCGGAGGAAAAGCTTTCCGGCCGCGCGGGCTGCGAATTTCACATCATTGCGGGCGGACGGCACGACGAGGCGTCCTGGCGGGCGCGTCTGCCGCAAGTGCTTGCCTTTTTGGACGTTACGGCGAATGCGCCGTAGGGAGAATTGCAAATGAAAAACTTTATCTTTATTTCACCCAACTTTCCGGAGAGTTACTGGCGATTCTGCGCCGCGCTGCAGCGCCGCGGCTTCCGCGTGCTGGGCATCGGCGACTGCCCGTACGCGCAGCTCAAGCCCGAACTCAAGGTTGCGCTGACCGAGTATTACAAGGTGGAGACGCTTGAAAACTATGACGAGGTTTACCGCGCCGCCGCCTTCTTCCTGCACAAGTACGGCAGGTGCGATTGGCTGGAAAGCAACAACGAATACTGGCTGGAGCGGGACGCGCGCCTGAGGGACGACTTCAATATCTCCACGGGGTTCCGTTCGGCGGACATGGCGCCCGTCAAGTATAAGTCCAAAATGAAGGCGTGCTACGAAAAGGCGGGGATCCCCGTTGCCCGCTATTGCATGGTGGAGGACTTTGAAACCTGCCGCGCCTTTCTGAAGAAGGTGGGTCGTGCCGTCGTCAAGCCCGATAACGGTGTCGGGGCGAATGCGACCTACCGCATCACAAACGAAGAGGAACTGCGCGCCTTCTTTGACGCGGGATATACGGGCTACATTATGGAGGAGTATGTAGACGGCACCGTCTGCTCCTATGACGCCATCATCGATGCCGATGGCAATCCCGTGTTTGAGACGGGCAACGTTACGCCGGGGTCGCTGATGGATGTCGTCAACGAGCGGGAGGACAGCTGCTTTTTTATCCGTAAATCTCTCCCGGATGCCGTGCGCGAGCGGGGCAGGGCTGCCGTCAAAAGCTTCGGAGTCAAAAGCCGCTTCATCCACTTTGAGTTTTTCAGCCTGAACTCCGATTGTCACCTCGGAAAGAAGGGGGACATCGTCGCGCTGGAGGTCAATATGCGCCCCTCGGGCGGCTGCTCGCCCGACATGATGAACTACGCCAACGGCGTGGACGTCTATGAGATCTGGGCGGACATGATCGCGGGCAATACGCCAAATATCCCCGTCAACCCGCATACCTTCTGTGCCTTCAACGGACGCAGAAAAGGGAAGACATACGCGCTCTCGCATGAAGCGGTCCTGCAAAAGTACGGCGCAAACCTCGTGGAATACGGCGAAGTGGACAAGGCGCTCGCGCCCGCCATGGGGGATTATTGCTATATCGCAAAATTTTTGACCGAAGACGAGGTCTACGCCTTCCTTCGGGATCTGCAAAGCTGAAAAAGCGGGGTATCGCGCCCCGTTTTTTTGTGCAAAAAAAGTGTGGAAAATTTGAAAAATCTGCGTTCAAATTGTTGACATCACCGTAGAATCGTGCTATACTGGTCACAGTTCGCAAAGGCGAACTGGTTTTTTCAGGCAATAAGTTCGTATATGCGAACATCGTCGCGGACGGCGGCGGAAAGGAGATTCAAATGCCACTTGTATTAGCGCCCATCGGGCAGGAAGTCCGCATCGTCAAGATCGTCGCGGATGAAAAGACCAAAAAGCACCTTGCCAACCTCGGCCTCTTGGTGGATGCGACGGTGACTGTTCTCTCCTCGGCGGGGGGGAGCACGGTGTGCCGCGTCAAGGAAGGGCGGCTCGCGCTGGATAAAAACGTCGCGGCGCATATCTATGTCGCATAAATTTTGACAGCATTGCTGTAAGGAGTAATATATGACAAAATCGTTGGAGGAATTCGTCCCGGGCGAGAAGGGTGTGATCACCGCTGTCGCCGGGGAAGGGCGCATCCGGCGGCGGCTGTTCGACATGGGCGTCACGCCCGGAGCGGAAGTCGTCATGCGCAAGAAGGCGCCGCTCGGCGATCCCATTGAGATCACCCTGCGCGGCTATGAACTTACGCTCCGCAAGTCGGAGGCGGCATGCGTCACGCTGGAGGTGAGGAAGTGAAACAGTTTGCTTTGGCGGGAAATCCTAACTGCGGCAAGACGACGCTTTTCAACCTCCTCACCGGATCCACGGCGTACGTCGGCAACTGGCCGGGCGTCACGGTGGACAAAAAAGTGGGTACATACAAGCGCGGCGAAGAGCCCGTGCAGATTGTCGACCTGCCCGGCATCTATTCGCTCTCGCCCTATACGCCCGAAGAGGTCGTCTCGCGCAACTTCATCCTCGATGAAAAGCCTGCGTGCGTCATCAACATCGTCGATGCAACCAACCTCGAGCGCAACCTCTATCTGACCACCCAGCTCATGGAGATCGATGTCCCCATCATCATCGCGCTCAACATGATGGACGCGGTGGAAAAGTCGGGCGACGTCATCGACGCCAAGCTTCTGGAGGAGAAGATCGGATTGCCCGTCGTCGCCATTTCCGCGCTCAAGGGCACGGGCATCAAGGAGCTGATGGATAAGGCGATCGCCATTTCCAAGAAGGGACGGCAGGGCGAAACGGTGCTCAAAAATTCGCCCATCGCGCACCTTGTGCAGGACGTCAACATTGCCCTGCGCGCACAGGGCGTCGAAGCGCCGTTATTTCACGCCGTCAAGCTCTCTGAAATGGACGAGATCGAGACCAAGATGCATCCCGAGCTCGTCAAAATGGTGGATGAGTTCAAGGCGACCTTCAAGGACGACACCTTCGGGACCGACCTCGAGGCAGTCGTCGCGGATGCGAGATACAAGTATATCTCCGCCAATTTCTCGCCCGCCTATCACCACAAGGACGCAAAGAAAGGGGAGAAACTCTCCAAAAGCGACAAGGCGGATAAAATTCTCACGCACCGTGTCTGGGGCATCCCGATTTTTATCGTCATCCTGTTCGCGATCTTCCATCTGACCTTTGCAGAGGATTTGTTCTATATCAATGCCATTTCGGGCGGAAACCTGCCCACGCTCTTCGATCCCGTCGGAGAGGGAGGCCTCGGCATGGAGGAGAACGGCGCGACGACGCTGCTTGCCTGCTTCTATGACGGCGCAGTGTTCTCACCGGGCGTGATTCTGACAAACCTGCTCAACTGGTGCCTCGAGTGGATCAATGTGCTTGCGGGCATGGCATTTGAAAGCGCACCCGCATGGCTTTCGGGACTCGTCGTGGACGGCATCCTCGGCGGTGTGTTCGCCGTCCTCGGATTTATCCCGCAGATCCTGACGCTCTTTCTCTTCTTCTCCATTCTGGAGGACACGGGCTACATGGCGCGAATCGCGTTCATTCTGGACAGGATCTTCCGCAAGTTCGGGCTTTCAGGCAGGGCGTTCATGCCCATGATCATGGGCTTCGGGTGCTCGCTGCCCGCAATGATCAACACGCGTACGCTCGCCGATGAGAAGGAGCGCACCTCGACCATCCGCGTCATTCCCTTCTTCTCCTGCGGCGCAAAACTGCCTATTCTGACGGCGATTGCTGGCGCGATCGTCTATCAGCTCGGCATCAGCAATGCCGAACTCATCACACTGGGCATGTACCTTCTGGGCATTGTCGTTGCGATCTGTACCGTCATCCTCATGCGTTCGACGACCATGCGCGGCGCGGTCCCGCCCTTCATCATGGAGCTTCCCGCATACCACGCGCCCCGCTTCCAGAGCCTGATGGTGCACCTGTGGGATAAGCTCAAGCACTACGTCAAGAAGGCGTTCACGATCATCCTCGTCTCGACCATCCTCGTCTGGTTCCTGTCCCACTTCAGCTGGTCGTGGCAGTACCTCGAGGACGAGCAGATGAATCTGAGCATTCTCGCAAATCTCGGCATGCTCATTCAGCCCATCTTCACGCCGCTCGGCTTCGGCTCGCAGCTGCGGACATACGGCTGGATCTTCGCGGTCGCCGCGATCAACGGTCTGATCGCAAAGGAAAACGTCATTTCGACGTTCGGCACGATCGCGACCTGCCTTGCGCTCACGCTGCCCACGGGCGAGTTTGCGGAGGGCGTTCCGGAGGCGATCGCCATGGCAAACGCGACGGGCATCACCGTCCCTGCGATGATCTCCTTCATTGCCTTCAATATGCTCACGATCCCCTGTTTCGCGGCTTGTGCGACGGCGAAAGCGGAGCTTCCCAAGGGAAAATTCAAGTGGACGCTTCTGTTCTGGCTCGCAACGTCATATACTGTTTCCATGATGATCTATCTCATCGGCTCGTGGTGGTGGACCTGCTTCATCTTCGCGGCGCTCATCGCTGCGGCGATCGTCGGGATCGTCATCTGGAACAAGAAGCACCCCGTCAAGGAACAGGATGTCGCTGAAACGGTGAGCGAAGCGCTTGCCGAGGCAGCTGCAACGGAGAAGCGGAAATGACCTGGTGGGAAATCCTCATTGTCATCCTGATTGCCGCCTTTGTCGTCGGATATATCGCCTATGCGATCGTCAGAAGAAAGCAGGGGAAGGGCGGCTGCGATTGCTGCGGCGGCAGCTGCAGCGGATGCTCCGGCTGTTCCACGCGTCCCAGGCCGGACGAAAAGCAACAAAGCACACACAACAATCTCCATAAATCTTGAGAAAAGGGGAGCCGTCCGGCTCCCTTTTTCTGCGGTTTCGGTGCATGTCCGGTGTCTGAAAGAGGCGTAAATCATTGCAATGCGAAAGCCGCATGGGCAAGCGTGCGTGCATTGCTTGACAGAATGCGGCCGTTTTGGTAAAATATGTAGAATAAAATACGGCGCGCCGCAATTTTGCGCGCAAAGGAGCCGCCATGATCTATTTCAACAAGAAATCCAACCTGCTGGAAGATACGATTTATCACTACGAGTTGCAGGACGTCAAGGAGCCCGAGCTGTTCCGCGAACTGTTCGACTATGAGAGCATTCCCAAGGTCATGTTCAACAACCGCCATGTGCCCATCAATATGCCAGATGAGATCTGGATGACGGACACGACCTTCCGCGACGGGCAGCAGTCCACCTCTCCCTTTACCGTCAAGCAGATCGTCGATCTGTATAAGCTCATGTCCCGCCTAGGCGGCCCGAAGGGGCTTGTCCGCCAGTCGGAGTTCTTCGTCTATTCCAAAAAGGACAAGGAAGCGCTGCAGGCTTGTCAGGACACGGGGCTCAAGTTTCCAGAGATCACGACGTGGATCCGCGCCAACGAGAAGGATTTTGAGCTCGTCAAGCAGGCAAACGTCGCCGAGACGGGCATCCTCGTGAGCTGTTCGGACTATCACATCTTCAAAAAGATGCACTTGACGCGCAGACAGGCGCTCGATCAGTACCTGGGCATCGTCAAGAGCGCGCTTTCGCACGGCATCCGCCCGCGCTGCCACTTTGAGGACATCACCCGCGCAAGCTTTTACGGCTTTGTCGTGCCGTTCGCGACGCAGCTGATGCGCCTCTCGCGTGAAAGTGGTATCCCCATCAAGATCAGAATGTGCGACACGATGGGATTTGGCGTCTCCTTCCCGGGTGCGGCGCTTCCCAGAAGCGTGCAGGGCATCGTCTACGGTCTTCGCCACTATGCGGAGTTCCCGTCCGAGTTTTTAGAGTGGCACGGACACAACGATTTTTACAAGGTCGTCACCAATGCTTCCACAGCGTGGCTGTACGGCGCGTCGGCGGTCAATTGCTCCCTTCTCGGCATCGGCGAGCGCACGGGCAACTGTCCCCTGGAGGCAATGGCGATGGAGTACGCCTCCTTCCGCGGTACAATGGACGGCATGGACTTTACCGCGATCACGGACATCGCCGATTACTTCGAAAAGGAGATCGGTTACAATATTCCGCCCAAGACGCCCTTCGTGGGGCGCGCCTTCAACTCCACCCGCGCGGGCATCCATGCGGACGGGCTGCTGAAGGACGAGGAGATCTACAATATCTTCGATACCGCGAAGATCTTGAAGCGTCCCGCGCGCGTCTCCGTCAACAAGACGAGCGGGCTTGCGGGCATTGCGTTCTGGATCAACGACTACTACAAGCTCCCCGAAGAGCATCGCATCGCCAAGACCGATCCGCTCGTCGTCAAGATGAAGGAGATGATCGACGAGGAGTATGAAGAAGGGCGCAACAGTTCCTTCGGAGACGATGAACTCGTCAATCTCATCTATGCCATCGACTTCCACCGTGTGCGTGAGCTCGAGGCATACAGCCTGTAAGGAGGAGATATGCAGACGGTCAAACGTACGCTGCAATGGGGAAAACTTGTTCCAGCGGGATGCGGTGCGCTTATGGCGGTGTTTCTGTTCACGGTATCCGTCATGCCCATGACGCCCTTTGCCGTTCTGGTCGGGCTATGTGCGATCGCGGCGGGCGCGGTGACGGCGGTCGCCCATTTCATGGGTCAGCGCATCCACTTCATGCGCATGCTCGCGGGCGTGGTGCTCGCCTGCATCGGCGTCTGGGCGGTCATCTCCTGCACGGATTTTTCTTACTCCGTGCTTATTCTGGGAATGGGCATCCTGTTTGCCTTCCGCGCAGCCGAGGAGGCGATCGCGGCATATGCGAAGCGGACTGCCCGCGCAGCGTGCGCATTGCACGCGCTGTACGCTTTGGTTTTTCTGACCGTTGGCGTCCTGCTGATTATACAGTTTTTCACGCGCGTCTTTCCCACGGCGTCGGCGGCGATCATGACGGCTGCAGCGCTCATGCTTCTCTGGTGCGCGGTGGACGGCGTGACGCTTTGGCGGGAGGGGATTTTTTCCGAAGAGGTCCTCACCTATCGCAAGGCGGAACAAGAGGAAGAAGAGGAATAAAAATAAACAATGCAGCGGGCGGCGGACTGAAAAGTCTGCCGCCCGCTTTCTGTCGCGTGGAAATTTTACAAAACGTCTTGAAATTTTACTTCATATGTAGTATGATAGCATTGTACAAAAATGTACGACGGGGGAATTATGCAGGAACAAACGAAAAAACGCAGTCACCTTTGGCGCATGCTTTTGAGTGCGACTTTGGCGATCCTCGCCTCTGGCATCGTGCGCGCGCTGGCGATCTATGTCTTTGTCACGCCCAACGAATTTGCGCCGGGCGGGATCAACGGCATTGCCGTCCTGTTGGAGGCGGTTACGCACGTCAACTCGGGCTATTATCTCATCGCGCTCAACGTGCCGCTCTTTTTTGTGGCGTTCTTCCTGCTCGGAAAGTCGGAGGCAGTCATCTCCACGCTCTCCATGCTGTTGACGTCCGGGCTGCTCATCGTCTTTGACTATATCCCGGGCATGACGCAGATCCGCTATGCGCCCGAATACAATGCCATTCTCGCGTCCATTGCGGGCGGCGTACTTTTGGGGCTTGCGCTTGCGATCATGCTCCGCAGCTGCGGCACGAGCGGCGGCACGACGGTGCTTGCCTCTCTCGTCAACAAAAAATTTCGCAATTTGAGCGTCAGCGCCATGACGTCGGCATTTGACGCCTGCGTCGTGCTCGCGTCCTTCTTTGTCTATCATCAGGGCGAGCCGTTCACGGCAAAGCTCGATCCCGTGCTGCTGGCGCTCATCTCGCTGCTGGTCACGAGCAAGATCTGCGACTTTGTGCTGCAGGGCTTCAAGGTCGCATACCGCTTTGAGATCATCACCGACCGCGCGGAGGAGCTGGCAAAGGAGATCATGGAGCGCACGCACCACGGCGTCACCGAGATGAGCGCGACGGGCATGTATTCGCACGAGGGAAGAGCGCTTCTGGTCTGCGTCATCCGCAAGCGTCAGATCGGCGAGCTGCAGCGCATCCTGCGCCGCTATCCCGGGACGTTCGCCTCCTTCTCGCCCGTCTCCGAAGTCTACGGCAAGTTCTTGAAATAGCCTTGCCAACGAAAGGGGGGATTTATCATTTGGCAGCAAAAAAACGGGTCGGGATCGGCTGGAAAAGCGCGGTCCGTGACCCGTTTTTAAGTTGCAAAATTTACTTCTTGCCTTCTGTGGTGTAGGGCTTCAATGCCTGCGCGAGCTGGTCGGGGCAGGAGGTGTTCTGCTTGCAGCGGATGCCGGAGAGGAGCGAGACGATCTCGTCCGCCGTCTTTCCCTCCACAAGGCGGCTGATGCCCTGCAGATTGCCGCTGCATCCGCCGATAAATTTGACGTTGTGCACCTTATTGTCCTCGTCGAGATCAAAGATGATCTGCTTGGAGCAGGTGCCTTTTGTAGAATATGTGACCATTTTCAATTACCTCCGATTTTTGGGACACTTCAGTCGACCAGCGTTTCATAGACGACGGAATACAGCTCGGACGCCTTGTCCTCCCATTTTTTATAGATCATGTTCGCCGTCTTTTTATCGGGGACGACGAACTTGAGTTCGAGCATGGGCTGGACCGCCGCCAGGATTTTTAAGAATACGGTATAGGTGCCGTCCTTGTTCTGAAAGTAGTCGGCTTTGCATTCCTGCCGCATGCGGAACTTTTCGCCGTTCTGTTTGATATAGCGGGAGATCTCCTCGCGCGAGCTCTTCGGAATGCTGATGTAGTAACTTGCCAGGGCTTCGCGACCCTCCGTGGTGAGCGAAAAGAGGGGATCGTCGCCGCCGGGGATCTCGCAGATAAAGCCGTCCTTTTTGAGCTTGTGAATGAGGACTGTACAGTCCATATAATTCAGCCAGTCATTGGACGACGTGCACATATCCACGAGCGTCCGCTCGGACAGCGGGCTCTCCATTTTATCGAACACAAACAACAGGATAAGTTTGTTGACCGATGTTTCTCCTTTGACTTGCATTCGCAAAACCTCATTCGTACACGATAGTAGTGAATAGAATAAACAAGCCGCTCAGATTGAGCGGCTCGTCTCATTGTGCCGAGCGGCGGAATTACTTCGCGAATTTTGCAAGTTTTGCAATCACGTCGTCGCAGTTGTCGCTGTAGATCTCAACTGTCAGAGGCTGGGAAAGATCCAAGCTGAAGATACCAAGGATGGACTTTGCATCGACGACATACTTCCCGCTCTTGAGCAGGATCTCGCATTCGCAGTTCTGCGTGACGGAAACAAATTCCTTAACGCGCTGAGCCATTTCCAGGGAAATCGTCATAGACTTCATATTGATATAACCCTCCGAATCATATACTTTCCCTTATTATACATAAAATGCGCGATAAAATCAAGATATTTCCGAAAAATTCTTTAACTATTTTTTGATTTGTGCTATAATGAGATGGAAAAACCATCGGTCTTGACCGAACGGAGGGGTTATGACGGATAGAATTGAGAAGATCAGCCGCTTCCTTACCATCTGCGACGAGCTCGTGGAGGGCTCGTACGTCAATGCGGACAGCAAGATTTCCGAGGCGCTGCAGTGCATTGCGACCTGCCGCGAACTCACCAACCTGTTCGCCGCCGTGACGGACGGCTTCGACTTCCCCGCCGCAAAGCAGCTGTACCTGCGCGAGTACACGGGCAAGGGCGGCACGACGCGCATCGCGGCATACCTGCCCGCGGAGCGCGCGGACGTACTTTCATTTGTGTTCTGTCTGTTCGTTGAGATCGATGCGGGCGCCATCCGCCTCAACGAATTCTTGCTGCGCTACTTCTATGTGGACGGCAGCTATACGGCGAGCTATGACGTATTTGCGGGCCGCATGATCAAGCCATTCTGCGACATTGTGCGCGGGTGCTTCCCCGAATGCGGCAAACACGGCAAGATGCTCGTCATGCGCCAGAAGAGCGAAGCGGCGCTGCACGATTTTATCCAGTATCTTCCGGGCGAGCGCAAGCGCATCATGGAGCGCAACCTCATGAAGGAGGAAAAGGACGCTGGCGAGGAGATCTTTGCCGAACTTTCCGCTGCCGCCGCGCGCCACGATATCACCGAAGTGCGCGCGCTGCTTGCGGGATATCGCTATTTTTTGCGCTATATCTGCGCCGAGAGCAGGGAGAGCGAAAAACTCTTTGCGCTTGCGCAGGAGCTATAAGGAACAGGGGCTATCAGGAGGACATATGCAGCTCACCGAAACAACTGTCAGTAAAAATTATATCTACAGGGGAAAGATCGTCAACCTGCGCTGCGATGACGCGGTACTCCCCGACGGCAAGCCCTGCAAGCGGGAGATGATCGAGCACCCGGGCGGGGCCTGTGTGCTGTGCGTGAAGGACGGCAAAGTGGCGCTCGTCAAACAGTTCCGCTACGCCTATCAGGAGGCGATCTACGAGATCCCCGCAGGGAAGTTGGGCGAAGGGGAGGACCCCATGCTCGCGGCAAAGCGGGAGCTGGAGGAGGAGACGGGTCTGTGCGCGGAGGAACTCAGGCGCATGTTCGTGCTCTATCCGACCCCGGGCTACACCAACGAGAAGATCTACATCTACGAAGCCGTTGGCGTGCATGCGGGCAGACAGCACCTCGACGAGGGGGAGTTTCTCAATGTGGAATTTCTTCCCGTGGACGAAGTGCTCGCAATGATCGACGAGGGCAAGATCTGCGACGCAAAGACCATCGTCGCCATGCTGCAATACGCAAGGACGCATCAATAGAATACGGCAAAAAGCCGTCCGCAGAGACTGCGGACGGCTTTTTGTGTGGTACGGCGATCGGATCAAAACTGGTGCGTTGCTCGGAAACCTCAGTTGCAGCCGCAGCCGCAGCTATCGCCGCAGACGCTCGATGCGAGCGACTGGAGCGTGCCGTTTTTGCACATACAGTATACGAGCGCGGCGAGGAGCGGCCAGCCGCATCCTCTGAATGCGCTCGAGGAAAATACGTTGCCGCACGTTCCGAGAATGAGCAGAATGATGAGAATCCAGAGACAGCTATTGCCGCCAAAACAGCTATTCATAGTTTTTCCTCCTATCAGCTTTTCCGCAAGGCTGTTGCGGGTGACGGCCGCAGAGTATGTATTCTTCGTTTTCTGCGGTCTTTATTACATTGTATGTAGTTTTTTACGCTTTTGTGCCGTAAAAATGGGGGATCACGCGGTGTTTTTGCAAATCTTTTTCCCGACGCGCGGTCCATTTGGTTGCCAAACCAAGAGGAGTTTGCTATAATAAAATGCGGAATTCCTTCAAGGGCGGAACGGTACGCGCAGGCGGCTGTATCCGTGCAGGGAAGTCCGAAATACATCTTTTTCTACGGATATTGCCGTTCGGCAAATCCGATGGAGGTAACTGAATATGGAAAAGCGGCAGTTCTTTTCTGCGCGGAACATTGCATATCTTGCAGTGCTCCTCGCGCTGGTCATCGTCTTGCAGCTGTTTGCGAGCGCGATCCCGATGTTCGGCATCACGCTCAACTTCAGCCTCGTGCCCATCGTGCTTGCAGGCATTTTCTTCGGCATGTGGGGCGGCGCGCTGCTCGGACTCGTATCCGGGCTCATCACCTTTCTTACGGCAGCGGTCATGGGGCAGGAGCCCTCAACGGCGTTTTTATTTCAGGCGAGCCCGGTGCTGCTGACGCTCACCTGTATCGGCAAGACGACGATCGCAGGCTTTGTGGCGGGGCTGTTCTATCAATTGATCGCAAAGAAGAATAAGCTGATCGCGGCGTACGTCGCCTCTGTCACGGTCGCGGTCTTCAATACGGGGATCTATCTTTTGGGTATCGTCCTCATGAAGGACGCCGCGGCGCAGTTCATGGGCACGGAGGCGAGTGCGTCTGCCGTCTTTGTGGCGGTCTTTGCCTTGATCTGGCTCAACTTCGTGCTGGAGATCGTCATCAACGTCCTCTTGGCGCCCGCCGTCCACCGCATCGTTCTGATCGTGGAAAAGCAGGTGCGTAAAAAGCACGGCAAACACGCGACAGATGCCGCAGAACAAAAATCGGAGTGAGAAATGATCCTTTGCATCGACGTCGGGAATACCAATATCAAGTATGCGGTCTTTGACAGAAGTGAGCTGAAGGTCTCCTTCCGCGTGTCCACCGATCTCAAGCGCACGTCTGATGAGTACGGCGCGCAGATCGTCGACATGCTCTCCGTCAACCGCATCTCGCCCGCGGAGATCAAAGGCGGGATCTTCTCCTCCGTCGTGCCGTCGCTCGACTATACCATCGAACACATGCTGCGGGTGTACTTTGATATCGTCCCCAAGCAGATTGCACCCGGCATGAAGACAGGGCTGAAAATGCGCGTGGACAACGCGCACGAGGTGGGGGCGGACCGTATTGTCAACAACGTCTCCGCGCTCAAAAAGTACGGTTGCGGCAAGCCCATGGTCGTCATCGATTTCGGCACCGCGACGACGTTCAACATTCTCGGCGCGGACGGCGAGTTCATCGGCGGCGTCATCGCGCCCGGCATCAAGGGCGCGCTGGACAGCCTCGTCTCGGGAACGGCGAAGCTCCCGCGCGTGGAGATTGAAGCGCCCAAAAGCGTCATTGCGACCAACACCGTCACCAATATGCAGGCGGGAATCGTGTTCGGGTTTGCGGGATTGGTCCAGTTTATTGTCAAAAAGATCAAAAAGGAGCTCAAGACAAGCGATGTTCTCACGATCGCGACGGGCGGTTTTTCTGAGACCATCGCCAAGGAGACGGACTGCATCGACGTCATTGACAGGATGCTCACGCTCGACGGGCTCAAATATTTATACGATCTGAACAGTTCGGAGGAAGTCTTATGAAGAAAGTCGGTGTTGCGATTCTCGGTCTCGGCGTTGTGGGGGGAGGCACCTACCGCATCCTCACGGAGCACAGGGAATTCTATCAGAAAACGCAGAATGTGGATATCGTGGTCGAGAGCGTGCTCGAGCTCAACCGCGAACGCGCGCTCGCCCTGGGCGTTCCCGAGGACAAGATCGCGTCCAATATCGCGGAGATCGTCTCCAATCCCGACGTCAATATCGTCGTCGAAGTCATCGGCGGCATTTCGGTGGCACGCGAATTTGTGCTCGCGGCGCTCAATGCGGGCAAGACGGTCGTCACCTCCAACAAGGAGCTGTTCTGCAAGTACTCGCACGAGCTGGAGCGCGCGGCAAAGCGCCAGAACGCGGGGCTGTACTTCGAGGCGAGCTGCGTGGGCGGCGTGCCCATCATCCGTACGCTGTTGGACGGCGTGCAGGGCAACAAGATCTCCTCGATGATGGGCATCATCAACGGGACGACCAACTACATCCTCACCAAGATGACCAACGAGGGCTCCTCATACGAGGACTGCCTCAAAGAGGCGCAGCGGCTCGGATACGCGGAGGCGGATCCCACGGCGGACGTCGAGGGATTTGACGCGGCATATAAGCTCTCCATTCTCTCCTCGCTCGCCTTCCATACCAAGGTTCCCTTCTCCAAGATCTACCGTGAGGGCATCACGAACATCTCCAGGGACGACATTGCGGACGGCAAGGCGCTCGGGTATGTACTAAAGCTGCTCGCCATCGGCAAGCAGTCGGATGCAGGCATCGAGGTGCGCGTGCATCCCACGTTCGTCCGTCAGGGACACCCGCTCGCCGCCGTCAACGACAGCTTCAACGCCGTCTACCTCACAGGGGACGCGGTGGGGGACGTCATGCTCTACGGCAGGGGCGCGGGCGCGCTTCCCACGGGCAGTGCGATCGTCTCCGATATCATCTATGCGGCGACGCACAGCGAGAACAAGTACTCCACCTTCAAGAACACGGCGGGCGCCGACAAGGACACCAAGTTCATCAGCGACTTTAAGAGCGCATATTATCTGCGCATCATGGTGGAGGACAGGGCGGGCATCCTTGCAAAGATCGCCGCGATCTTCGGCAAACACAACGTCTCCATCGTCGAGATGATCCAGAAGCCCATCGGTGTGGATGGGAGGGTCCCGCTCGTGCTCATCACGCACGAGACGCGCGAGCTCGCCGTCCGCGGCGCGGTTGCCAAGATCAATGCCTTGGAGGGCGTCGGGCACGTCGAAACGGTGCTGCGCGTCATCTCCTGATTGTTCAAAGGACGGGATCTCCCGTCCTTTTGTCTTTCCTGCGGCATTTTGCATGGCTCGTCCGCATACAATAGTCCCATGAAGGGCGGCTTTTTTTACCGGCACCGCGTTCTGTTTTGTGCGGCGGCGATCCTTTTGTCCATTGCCATGACGGTGGGCATCTGCCTGTACGCGCTCGTGCAGACGGCAGCGGCGAGTATACGGCTCACGATCGTCATCGACGCGGGTCATGGCGGCATCGACGGCGGCGTGGTCGGCGTGACAACTAAAACCAAGGAGAGTGACATCAACCTCGCGATCGCGCGGCTGTTGCAGGCGGAGTTTGAGGAGGCGGGCTTTCTCGTCGTGCAGACCCGTCTGACGGAGGCGGGGCTGTACGGCGCGGCGACGGCGGGCTACAAGAAGCGCGATATGCAAAAGCGCGCGGAGATCATTGCAGAGAGCGAACCTGCTGCAGTCATTTCGGTGCACCAGAACTCCTTTCCGCTCTCCTCGCGGCGCGGGGCGCAGGTCTTTTTCCGCGAGACGAGCGAGTCTTCCCGCACGCTTGCCTGTTCCATCCAGACGGCGCTCAACTCCATGCCCGAGTGCGTCCGCAAAAATGAGGCGCTCAAGGGGGACTATTATGTGCTCAATTGCAGTGACTATCCCTCCGTCATCGTGGAGTGTGGGTTTCTGACGAACGCCGCGGACGAGGCGCTTCTCTTGACGCAGGAATATCGACAGCGGATTGCCGAGACCATCTGCTCCGGGACGCTTGCCTATCTTGCGGCAATGTCTTTGGGGGATGCGCCCTGATTGGCGAAATCTGTTTGACTTTCACGCGCGCGCGTGATATACTGAGTACATATGAGCGAATATTGCAATACCACATCCTATTATCTGCCCTATTCCTACTTTGATTTTAAGGATGAGCTCAAGCCTTCCTCGCTGCTCGATCTTGCGCAGGAAGCGGCTACGGCGAGCGCGGACGAGCTTGGCTTCGGCTATGCCGACTTAAAGCCTAAGGGCTACGGATTTATCATCGTCAACAGCTATTGCGAGTTCCGGCGTCCCGTCATGCTGGGGGAGCGCATCACGATGCAGACGTGGCCGCTTCCGCCCCGCCGCGTTTTCTTTGAGCGGCACTACCGCGCGCTCGTGGGGGATGAGGAGGTCGCAGCCGTCGCTTCCCGCTGGTGCCTGGTCGATCTGCAAAATTTTTCCCTGCTGCTGCCCGAGGCGATGGGGGAAGCGCACACGCGCTGTCCCTACCGCACCGAAAAGGTCGTGCAGCCGCCTGCGTGGAAGATCCCTCACGTCAAGGACGGGAAGGAGATCTACCGTATGCGGGTGGGCGTCAGCCATTGCGATCACTATCTGCATGCCAACAACGCAAAGTATGCGGACTTCTTTTTTGACTGCTTTACGATGGACGAGCTGCGCGCGCGGAAAATCAGGGCGTTCCAGATCACCTACGGCAAACAGGCGAAGCCGGGCTGTGAACTTGTGCTCGTGCGCGAGGACACGGAGGACGGCGCCGTCTGCGAGGTGCGCTGCGACGGGGAGACGCTTACCCAGTTCCGCGTCTGGTTTGCCTGAAACTTTGCCGCCACGGTTGCGGCGTCTTTTTTTGCCGCAGAGGAGGATTGTTCCATGATCCGGAAACCACCCACGCTTGAAACGTACGTCAAGCGGATGAAAAAAGCCTTTGTCATTTTCAGTTGTTTTGCGATTCCTGCCATCATGGTCTGCGCCGTGTTTGCATTCCTCGGGTATATCGGGTTCTGGTTTGTCCTGCCCGCAGTCGTCATCGTCTATCTCGTCATCTACGGGTACTACGCGATGCACGTCTCGATGGGCACGGTCATCGCCCTGGAGGTCACCGAGCAGTCCGTGCATCTCACGACCAAGCGCAAGATCTTCACCTATGATACGCAGGGCGGCTGCATCGATGTCAAAGCGAAGAACGGAAGATACGTTGCGACCTTTCGCGGACACGGCTCCGAGGACCGTTTTATCTTCTATACCCACGTTCCCTTTACCAAGCGCTACGAAGAGGCATTCGTGAAAGCGGACCTGCGCGCCTTCTATCCGCTGATCGATTCCGTGCATAGAGATGTGTAATTATACACAAATTATGTATATTTTATGCATATATTCATATTTCAACAAAAATATACAATAATTATCAAATAATTTTGCAAACGGGGGTGCAAATGCTTGACTTGCGCCCCCGACGTTTGTATAATGGCGTATGAAAAAATTCAAGAGAGGAATTTTAACATGGAAAAGAAGATCAAAAAAGTCGTTCTTGCGTACTCGGGCGGGCTGGATACGTCCATCATCATCCCGTGGCTGAAGGAGAACTACGACAACTGCGAAGTCATCGCGGTGTCGGGCGACGTCGGGCAGGGGACTGAGCTGGACGGGCTGGAGGAGAAGGCGAAAAAGACGGGCGCTTCCAAGCTGTATGTGCTCGATCTGAAGAAGGAGTTCGTCGAGGACTACATCTTCCCGACCATTCAGGCGGGCGCCGTCTATGAGGACAAATACCTGCTCGGCACGTCGTTTGCGCGTCCCGTCATCGCAAAGGCGATCGTGGATATCGCAAAGAAGGAGGGCGCCGACGCCATCTGCCACGGCTGCACGGGCAAGGGCAACGATCAGGTGCGCTTCGAGCTGACCATCAAGGCGTTTGCGCCCGAGATGACCATCATCGCGCCCTGGAGGATCTGGAACATCAAGAGCCGCGAAGAGGAGATCGAATACGCGGAGGCGCACAACATTCCTCTCAAGATCAACCGCGAGACCAACTATTCTAAGGATAAGAACCTGTGGCACCTCTCGCATGAGGGCCTCGATCTGGAGGATCCTGCCAACGAGCCGCAGTATGAAAAAGAGGGATTCCTGGAAATGGGCGTATCTCCTCTGCAGGCGCCCGATAAGCCCACCTATGTGAGTATCCGCTTTGAAAAGGGTGTTCCCACCGCGATCGACGGCAAGGAGATGGGCGCGGTCGAGATCGTCGAGACGCTCAACAAGATCGGCGGCGAGAACGGCGTCGGACTTGCAGACCTCGTCGAAAACCGCCTCGTCGGCATGAAGTCGCGCGGCGTGTACGAGACGCCCGGCGGCACCATCCTCTATGAGGCGCACAGGCTTCTGGAGACCATCACGCTGGACAAGGCGACCATGCACTACAAGCAGATGATCGCGATTAAATTCGGCGAGATGGTGTACGACGGGCAGTGGTTCACGCCCCTGCGCGAGGCGCTCTCCGCGTTTGTGACCAAGACGCAGGAGACGGTCACGGGCGACGTCAAACTGCGCATCTATAAGGGCAACGTCACGAGCGCAGGCATCACCTCTCCCAACTCCCTCTACAGCGAGGATATCGCGACTTTCTCGGACGACGGCGGCGCGTACTCGCAGAAGGATGCGGAGGGCTTCATCAACCTGTTCGGTCTGCCCCTCAAGGTCAAGGCGATGCTGGACGCAAAGAAGCTCAAGTAAACATGATCAAAGTATTTATCGACGGAAGTGCGGGGACCACCGGTCTCCGCATTCGTGAAATGCTGGGAAAACGGGAGGACATCTCCCTCATCGCGCTGCCCGAGCAGCTTCGCAAGGACGTCGCGGCGCGCAGGGACGCGATCAACGGAGCAGACGCCGTGTTTTTGTGCCTGCCCGATGACGCGGCGCGCGAGGCGGTCGGGCTGGTCGAAAACAAGAATACGGTCGTCATCGATGCTTCGACGGCGCACCGCACGTCGCCCGGCTGGGCGTACGGTTTCCCCGAACTCTCAGCAAGGCACCGCGCGGCGATCGTAAACGGCAAGCGCATCGCCAATCCCGGCTGTTATGCCTCGGGCTTTCTCGCGCTCGTCTATCCGCTCGTCGCGGCGGGCGTTCTTCCGAAGGACTATCCGCTCGTCTGTCATGCCGTCAGCGGCTATTCCGGGGCGGGCAAGAAGGGGATCGCGGAGTACGAAGCGGAAAACCGTCCCGAAAGTTACGATACGCCCCGCCTGTACGCGCTCACGCTTTCGCACAAGCACCTGCCCGAGATGCAGGCGGTGTGCGGCCTGACGCGGACGCCCGTCTTCAATCCCTATGTGTGTGACTACTACTGCGGTATGACGGTCAATGTCCCGCTCTTTTCAGACCTGCTCGCCAAGAAGGTGAGCGTCGCGGACGTCAAAGAACTTCTTCGTGTGCACTATGCGGGCGCGCACTTCGTGACGTTGGGCGAGGAGCCGAGCGGGTACGTCTCGGCAAACACCCTGAACGGTACCAACCGCATGGAACTGCTTGTCAACGGCAATGAACGGCAGATTTTGCTGACGGCGCGCTTTGATAATTTGGGAAAAGGCGCCTCGGGCGCTGCGATTCAGAACATGAATCTTGCGCTTGGGCTTGACGAAGGTCTTTCTTTGTGATATAATCGTAAGGATAGTGAGATTTATGGTACAGCAGATTTCGGGCGGCGTATGCGCGCCCAAGGGATTCCGCGCCAACGGCGTGCACTGCGGGATCCGCAAAAACAAAGTAAAAAAGGACCTGGCGCTCATCGTCTCGGACGTGCGCTGCGCGGCGGCGTGCGTGTACACGACCAACCTCGTCAAGGGCGCGCCCATCCTCGTGACGCAGAAGAACGTCGCGGACGGCTATGCGCAGGCGGTCATCGTCAACAGCGGCAATGCCAATACCTGCAACGCAAACGGCGTGGAGATCGCCGAGGCAATGTGCGCGCTCGTCAAACAGCACACGGGTATTTCCGCGGGCGACGTCATCGTGGCGAGCACGGGCGTCATCGGTCAGACGCTCTCCATCGATCCGATTGCGGGCGGCATGGAGGAGCTCACAAAGGGGCTTGGCGACAACAGCGGCGCGGCAGCAGAGGCGATTATGACGACGGACACCGTCAGAAAGGAGATCGCGTTCTCCTTTGAACTGGGCGGCGTGACGTGCAGGATGGGCGCGATCTGCAAGGGTGTCGGCATGATCTGCCCCAACATGGCGACCATGCTCATGTTCATCACGACGGACGCGGCGATCAGTCCCGCCATGCTGCAAAAGGCGATCTCGGCGGACGTAAAGGATTCGCTCAATATGCTCTCCGTCGACCGCGACACCTCCACCAACGATACGCTTGCCGTTCTTGCGAGCGGGCTGGCGGGAAATGCTGCGATCACCGAGGAGAACGAGGACTATAACATCTTCTGCGAGGTGCTGCACGCCGTGACGACGGCAATGTGCAGGAAGCTCGCCGCCGACGGCGAGGGTGCGACAAAGCTCATCGAGTGCCGCGTCAGAGGTGCAAAGACCAAGCAGGACGCAAGGCTGGCTGCCAAGTCGGTCATCAACTCCAACCTCGTCAAGGCGGCCATGTTCGGCGCGGACGCCAACTGGGGCAGAGTGCTGTGTGCGCTCGGCTACGCGGGCGCCGATCTCGACGTGGATAAGATCGAAGTCGCGTTCACGTCCGCCGCGGGCAGCATCCTCGTCTGTGAAAACGGAAGGGGCGTGCCCTTTTCCGAGGAGGAGGCGAAAAAGGTGCTCTCGGAGAAGGAGATCGTCATCGCGGTGGACTGCAAGGACGGCGATTTCGACGCGACGGCATGGGGCTGCGACCTCACCTATGACTATGTGAAGATCAACGGAGATTACAGAACGTGACGCAAAAGGAAGCACAGGCAGAGATCCTTCTCGAGGCGATGCCCTATATCGAGAAGTATCAGAATAAGATCCTCGTCGTCAAATACGGCGGCAACGCCATGACGGACGAGACACTCAAACAGTTGGTCATGCGCGACATGACCCTTTTGCAGTTCGTCGGTATCAAAGTCGTCCTGGTACACGGCGGCGGGCCGGAGATCTCCCAGACCTTGAAGCGCATGGGCATTGAGTCCCGCTTTGTCGGCGGTCTCAGATACACCGATGAAGAGACGGCGGAAGTCGTGCGCATGGTACTTGCGGGTAAGGTGAACAAGGGGCTTGTGCACATGCTCGGCGCGCTGGGCGCGCGGGCGATCGGGCTTTCGGGCATCGACGGCAGGATGCTCCTTTGCAGCAAGGAGAGCGAGGAGCTCGGCTTTGTCGGCAAGATCGATCAGGTGGATACCCACGTCATCACCAGCTGTCTGGATGCGGGCTATCTCCCCGTCATTTCCTCCGTCGGGTTTGACGATGCAGGCAATATCTACAACGTCAACGCCGATACGGCGGCATCTGCCATTGCAGGCGCACTGAAGGCGGAGAGCCTCATCCTCATGACGGACGTGCGCGGGCTTCTGCGCCGGAAGGACGATGAATCGAGCCTCATCAAAAAGGTGTACGTCTCGGACATTCCCTCTCTGGAGAAGGAGGGCGTCATCTCGGGCGGCATGATTCCCAAGATCCATTGCTGCCGCGACGCCATCCGCAACGGCGTGCACCGCGTATTCATCACGGACGGCAGAGTCAAACATTCCATATTGCTCGAGCTCCTCTCCAACGAGGGGCAGGGTACGATGTTCGTAAAAGGTGACTGATCGCAGTCGCCTCTTTTGCGATATATAAGGAGAGATCATGGATTTTAATGAGATAAAGACGCTTGACGGGGAGTACCTCGCCAAGACATACGCGCGCTATCCCGTCGCGCTCGTCGGCGGCAAGAACGCAACGCTCACGGACAGCAACGGGAAGCAGTATATCGACTTCGGCTCTGGCATTGCGGTCAATATCTTCGGCGCAAACGACGAGGAATGGAAGCAGGCAGTCATCGAGCAGCTTGGCAAGATCCAACACGTCAGCAACTATTACTACGCAGAGCCGCAGTCCCGCCTCGCGCAGATGCTGTGCGAACGGACGGGCGCAAAGCGGGTATTCTTCTCCAATTCGGGCGCGGAGGCGAACGAATGCGCCCTGAAGGCGGCGCGCAAGTACTCCTTCATGAAGTACGGCGCGGGGAGAAGCAAGATCGTCTCCTTACAGGGGAGTTTCCACGGCAGGACGCTCTTCACGCTCACCGCGACGGGGCAGGATGAATTCCATAAGTATTTCGATCCCTTTGTCCCCGGCGTTTCTTACGCCGCGCCCGATATGGCGGAGATCAGGAAAGTTGCGGGCACGGACGCCTGCGCCGTGATCATCGAGTGCGTGCAGGGCGAGAGCGGCGTCAACGCGCTGCCCAAGGCGTTTGTTTCGGCGCTGGAGAGCTGGTGCAAGCAAAACGACGTCCTGCTCATCTGCGACGAAGTGCAGAGCGGCAACGGCAGATGCGGCACGCTGTACGCCTATGAGCAGTACGGCATCACGCCCGATATCGTCACGACGGCGAAGGGGCTTGCGGGCGGGCTGCCCATCGGCGCATGCCTCTTCTTTGAAAAGACGGAAAACGCGCTCGGCGCGGGCGATCACGGCTCGACGTTCGGCGGAAATCCCGTCTCGTGCGCCGCGGCGTGCAACGTCATCGGGCGGCTCACCAAGGAATTCCTGCTCGAAGTACAGGGCAAGGCAGCCTATATGCGCGCCAAACTCAAGGATTTTGACGGCGTGAAGGGAGTGACCGGCCTGGGGCTGATGATCGGTCTGACGGTCGCAAAGCCTTCCAAAGAGGTGGCTGCAAAGTGCCTGGAAAAGGGACTTCTCGTCCTCACCGCACACGAGCGGGTGCGTCTCGTTCCGCCGCTCACCATTACAAAAACCGAGATGGATGAGGGATTGTCCATCCTCAAAGGGGTGCTTCAATGAAACATTTACTCAAACTTGCGGACCTTTCGCGGGAGGAGATTCTCTCCGTCCTCAACCTTGCCGACCAGCTCAAGTACGAGCGCAAGCACGGCATCTACAAGGATTACTTAAAGGGCAAAAAGCTGGGCATGATCTTCCAGAAGTCCTCCACGCGCACCCGCGTCTCCTTTGAAGTGGGCATGTACGAGCTGGGCGGCAACGCGCTGTTTCTCTCCAACCGCGACCTGCAGATCGGGCGCGGCGAGCCCGTGCAGGACACGGCGCGCGTTCTGTCGCGCTATCTCGACTGCATCATGATCCGCACCTTTGCCCAGCAGGAGGTGGAGGACCTTGCAAAATACGGCTCCATTCCCGTCATTAACGGACTGACCGACTACTGTCATCCCTGCCAGGTGCTCGCCGACCTCATGACCATCCGCGAAAAGAAGGGCGCGTTCAAGGGGCTGAAGATATGCTTTATCGGCGACGGCAACAATATGGCGAACTCCCTGATGGTGGGCGCCATCAAGACGGGCATGTCCTTTTCCATCGCCTGCCCCGAAGGGTACGAGCCGGACGCGCAGCTCATGGCATGGGCAAAGGAGAACGGCTCGTTCACGATGACGACGGACGTCCTGAAGGCGGCAGAGGGCGCGGACGTCGTCTATACCGACGTCTGGGCGTCCATGGGACAGGAAGAGGAGAAGGCAAAGCGCGAGAAGGCGTTCGCGGGCTATCAGGTCAATGACAGTGTGATGGCGGCGGCGCATTCCGATGCGATGGTGCTGCATTGTCTGCCTGCACACCGCGGCGAGGAGATCACGGCGGAGGTCTTTGAGGCACATGCGGATGAGATCTTTGAAGAAGCGGAAAACAGACTGCACGCGCAGAAGGCAGTGCTGTGTAAAGTCATGCAATAAAGCGGAAGGAGAACATATGAATAAGAAAGTCTATCTCACGCTGGAAAACGGCAAAGTGTTTGAAGGGTATTCCTTCGGCGCAGACAGGGAGGTCGTGGGCGAGCTTGTCTTTACCACCGGTATGACGGGCTATATCGAGACGCTTACAGACCCGAGTTATTACGGGCAGATCGTCACGCAGACCTTTCCTCTCATCGGTAATTACGGTGTCATTCCCGCCGATATGGAGAGCAGGAAATGCTGGCTTACGGCATATGTCGTGCGTGAGAAATGTGATACGCCATCGAACTTTCGCTGTGAACTGACGCTTGAACAGTTCTTAAAGGAGCAGAATATTCCCGCCCTGTACGGTGTTGATACCCGGGAATTGACGCGAATCGTGCGCGAAGCGGGTGTCATGAATGCAGCCATTACCTATAAACCGCTCGCCGATCTTGCGGAATTGAAAAAGTATCGTGTCCGCGATGCCGTGAAATCCGTTTCCTCGCATGAGGTTCGTGAACGGGGCGAAGAAAAAGACCTCAGGGTTGTCGTATATGATTTCGGTGCGAAGGGTAATATCGTGCGTGAACTCGTCAAGCGCGGATGCCATGTCATCGAGGTGCCTGCGGAGACGACGGCAGAGCAGGCGCTTTCCTATGCTCCGGACGGCATTATGCTTACAAACGGGCCGGGCGACCCTGCCGAAAATGTGGAGATCGTCGAGAATGTCAGAAAGTTTATCGGTAAAAAGCCCATTTTCGGCATCTGCCTCGGACACCAGCTTTTCGCGCTCGCGATGGGCGGACAGACGCGCAAGATGAAGTACGGCCACCGTGGCGCCAACCAACCGGTCAAGGATCTCTCGACAGGGAAAGTGTTTATCACCTCGCAAAACCACGGATACGAGGTCGTAAGCGAGTCTGTTAAAAACGGTACGCTCAGTTTTATCAACGCCAACGACGGTACTTGCGAGGGCGTGGACTATCCTGCCGTCAATGCGACGACGGTGCAGTTTCATCCCGAAGCCTGCGGCGGTCCGCATGACGCCAATTACCTGTTCGATCGCTTTATTGCCAACATGAGAAAGGAGAAAGGATATGCCGAAGAGAAGTGATATCAAAAAAGTGCTCGTCATCGGATCGGGACCCATCGTCATCGGTCAGGCGGCGGAGTTCGACTATGCAGGCGCGCAGGCATGCCGCGTCTTAAAGGACGCAGGCGTCAACGTCGTCCTGTGCAACTCCAACCCCGCGACCATCATGACGGACAAGATGCTCGCCGACGAGATCTATCTGGAGCCGCTGACGATCGATTCTCTCAAGCGCATCATCATCAAGGAGCGCCCCGACTCCCTGCTTGCATCTCTAGGCGGACAGACGGGACTTACCATGGGCTGCAAGCTCGCCAAGGAGGGCTTTTTGGACGAGTGGGGCGTCAAACTCATCGGCACCAAGCTGGATGCCATCGACAGGGCGGAGGATCGCGAACTCTTCAAGGAGACGATGCAGAAGATCGGGCAGCCCGTCGTACCTTCGGATATCGCCTACACGGTGGACGAGTGCGTCGCGATCGCCGAAAAGCTGGGCTATCCCGTCATCGTGCGCCCCGCATTCACGCTGGGCGGCGCGGGCGGCGGCGTTGCGTACGATGAGGAGGAATTGCGCCTCATCTCGCACAACGGGCTCATGCTCTCGCCCATCACGCAGGTGCTCATTGAAAAGTACATCGGCGGCTGGAAGGAGATCGAGTTCGAGGTGCTGCGCGACAGCGCCGGCAACGTCATCACCGTCTGCTCGATGGAGAACTTCGACCCCGTCGGCATCCACACGGGCGACTCCATCGTCATCGCGCCCGCCGTCACGCTCTCCGATAAGGAATACCAGATGCTGCGCACGGCGTCGCTGGATATCATCACCGAGCTCGGCATCGAGGGCGGCTGCAACTGCCAGTTTGCGCTGCATCCCGACAGCTTTGAATACGCGGTCATCGAGGTCAACCCCCGTGTGTCGCGCTCTTCGGCGCTCGCCAGTAAGGCGACGGGCTATCCCATCGCAAAGGTCGCGACCAAGATCGCGCTCGGATACACGCTGGACGAGATCAGAAACGACGTCACGGGCAAGACGTATGCCTGCTTTGAACCGACGCTCGACTATGTCGTCGTCAAGCTGCCCAAGTGGCCGTTCGATAAATTTTTGTACGCCAAGCGGACGCTCGGCTCGCGCATGAAGGCAACGGGTGAGGTCATGGCGATCGGCACCTCCTTCGAGCAGGCGATCATGAAGGCGGTGCGCGGCGCGGAAATCTCCCTCGACACCCTCAATCATCCCAAGTTTGAGCCGATGAGCGTCGAGCAGCTGCGCGAAGAGCTGCACAAGATGACGGACGAGCGCTTATTCGCCGTCTATCAAGCACTCAAAAAGGGTATCACGATCGATGAGATCTATGCGGTCACCAAGATCGACGAATGGTTCCTTGCAAAACTCAAAAACCTCGCAGACTATGAGGCAGAGATCACTGGCAAAAAGCTGACGCGCGCGCAGTATCTGGAGGGCAAGCGCATCGGCTATACGGACAAGGCGCTGGAGCGCTTCTCGGGCGAGAAGCTGCCCGCGCACCGCCGCGCCGTCTTCAAGATGGTCGATACCTGCGCCGCGGAGTTCTCTGCAAAGACGCCTTACTTCTATTCGACCTACGACGAGCTCGATCACGACGAGGCGCTGCCCTTCGTCCAAAACAGCACCAAAAAGCGCGTCATCGTCATTGGCTCCGGTCCCATCCGCATCGGGCAGGGCATCGAGTTCGACTATTCCTCCGTCCACTGCGTCTGGACGCTCAAGGAACTGGGCTACGAAGTCATCATCATCAACAACAACCCCGAGACGGTCTCCACCGACTTCGATACGGCGGACAGACTTTACTTTGAGTCCTTGACGCCCGAAGATGTGCAGAATGTCATCGACGTGGAGAAGCCGTATGGCGTCGTCATCACCTTCGGCGGACAGACGGCGATCAAACTGTGCGGATATCTCGCCAGGAAGGGGGTGCGCATCCTCGGCACGAGCGCGGACTCCGTCGACATGGCGGAGGATCGCGAGCGCTTTGACGAGCTTCTGGAGCACTTCCACATCGCTCGTCCCAAGGGGCTGACGGTCATGACCAAGGAAGAGGCGATCCACGCCGCCGAGACGCTGGGCTATCCCGTCCTGCTGCGCCCGTCCTATGTCATCGGCGGGCAGAACATGACGATCGCCTTCACCGAAAACGATATTTCGCGGTACATGGACGTCATCCTTGCCCAGCACATTGAAAATCCCGTGCTGTGCGATAAGTACCTCATGGGCAGCGAGCTGGAAGTGGACGCGATCTCGGACGGCGTGGACGTCCTCATCCCCGGCATCATGCAGCACATTGAGCGCGCGGGCGTGCATTCGGGTGACTCCATCGCCGTGTACCCGCCCTATCACCTGAGCGACGCGATGCTGGAGAAGATCGTGGATATCTCCACCAAACTTGCGCTCTCTTTAAAGACCAAGGGGCTCATCAACATCCAGTACCTCATCTATCAGAACCAGCTGTACGTCATCGAGGTCAATCCGCGTGCTTCGCGCACCATTCCCTATATTTCCAAGGTGACGGGGGTGCCCATGGTTGAGCTTGCAACCAAGATCATGGTGGGCGCGAAGCTGAAAAAGCTCGGTTACGGCACGGGGCTGTATCCCAATTCGCCCTATGTCGCGGTCAAGGTTCCAGTATTCAGCTTTGAAAAGCTTAACGACGTCAACAGCCAGCTGGGTCCCGAGATGAAGTCGACGGGCGAGGTTCTGGGCATCGGCAAGACCATCGAGGAGGCGCTCTTCAAGGGACTCGTCTCCGCGGGCTTCAAGATGTGCCATCCCACCGCGCAGAAGCCCGTCGGCGTGTACTTCACCGTCAACGATCAGGACAAGTTCGAGATCGTCTCCATCGCAAAGAAGTTCGCCGACCTCGGCTGTAACCTCTATGCGACGGCGGGCACGGCAAAGGTCATCTCCGATCTGGGCATCGACGTTACCATCGTCGATCGGCTCAAGGCGACCAAGCAGGTCTCCAAGCTCATGGACGACGGCAAGATCGACTATATCATCTACACGGGCAAGACGGACGTCGACTCCATCAACGACTATATCGAACTGCATCATCACGCCATCCTTCTGGGCATCACGGTGCTTACTTCCCTGGATACGGCAAATGCGCTGTGCGATATCATCGCAAGCAAGTTCACCGAATACAACACCGAGCTTGTGGATATCAACAACCTGCGCACCAAAAAGACGGAGATCTCCTTCGTCAAGATGCAGTCCTGCGGCAACGACTATATCTACTTTGAGGACCTGGACGGCAAGATCACCTGTCCCGAATCATTGGCGGTCAACTTTGTCGACAGGCACTACGGCATCGGCGGCGACGGCATCGTGCTCATCGAGCGCTCTGATGTTGCAGACGCCAAGATGCGCATCTTCAATCAGGACGGCAGCGAGGGGCAGATGGCGGGCAACTCTATCCGCTGCGTTGCCAAGTACCTCTATGAAAAAGGCATCGTCAAAAAGGAGACGATGACCATCGAGACGCTGAGCGGCGTCCGCGAGGTCAAGGTGTACTCCTTCGGCGGTATCGTGACGTCGGCGAGCGCGGACCTCGGGAAAGCGGTGCTGGACGGCGAGAAGATCCCCTCCGTCTGGAAAGGGGAGAAGATCGTCGGTCAGCCCATGGAGATCGACGGCGTGACCTATCATGTGACGCTCGTCAACATGGGCAACCCGCACTGCATCATCTTCTGCGACAAGGTGGACGACGTCCCCGTGGAGACGCTCGGACCCAAGATCGAGCACAGCGAGTACTTCCCCGCCAAGACCAACGTGGAGTTTATCCGCGTCGTCAACGAGAGCACGATCAAGATGCGCGTCTGGGAGCGCGGCAACGGCGAGACCTGGGCGTGTGGCACGGGTGCAGCGGCGGCGGCAGTCGCGTGCGTCTTGAACGGACTTTGTAAGATGGATACCGATATCACCGTCAAGGTCAAGGGCGGCGATCTCGTGGCGCACTATCGCTCGGAGGACGGTCACGTCATCCTGACGGGCAACGTGGAAAAAGTCTACGAAGGGACGGTGGAGTTCTGATGGCGCGCACGACGTTTTACGAGGAGAGCGCGATCTCCGTCAACGCCCGCTCGGAGGAGCGCGTGGCGCGGGCATTCAACATTGTCGGCATCATCTGCCTTGTCATGGCGGGCATCATTATCCTGCTGTCACTGACGATCGTCCCCACCTGGATCGGGACGTACGTGGAGGGCGAGGTCACGCTGGCGTGGCTGATTGCACAGCTCGTGATCTGGGCAATGCCGATCGTGGCGCTGGTCGGAATATTCTTTCTCTTCCGGTTTTTCAAACGCAAGAAGAACGTTAGCTTCGACTATACCTTTGTCGAGGACGAAGTGCGCATCACCAAAGTGTTCAACGGCAAGTCGCGCAAGCATCAGTGCACCCTGAATGCGGAGCAGATGCTCAAGATCGGCTATGCGGACAAGGATTCCTTCCAGCGTACGTTGGAGGGGATCCGCAACAAAAAGGCGGTCTATTTCACGCCCAACAAGGAGCCGGCAGAGGGGAAGATGTTCATCTATATCCTCTATTCCACCTCGATTGAAAAGACGCTCTACGTCCTCGAATGCCGCCAGCAGCTATTGGAGTTTATTGTCATGGCGGCAGGTATCAACAAGTTTGAAAGAAGATGATCTATCTTGATAATGCAGCGACAACGCGCCCCTCAAACGGGGCGCTTGCGCGCGCAAATACCTATCTCACCGACTGCTACTATAACCCGTCCGCGCTCTATCACGGCGGCGTCGAGGCGCACCGCTTTCTGACGCAGGCGCGCAGCGCGCTGCTGTCGCGCATCGCCGATCCTGCGGCATTCGAGCTCATCTTTACCTCCTGCGGGACGGAGGCGGACAATCAGGCGGTCTTCGGCGCGGGAAGGCGCGGGAACGTCGTCACGACGGCGGGGGAGCATGCGGCGGTCTATGAGAGCTGTAAGGAGCTAAAAAACCGCGGCGTAGAGCCGCGCTTCGCGCCGCTGCACGCGGACGGCAGCGTCGATGTCGAGGCGCTCTTGTCCCTCGTGGACGACAAAACCTCGCTCGTGAGCGTCATCCATGTCTCCAACGAGACGGGCGCCGTCAACGACATTGCGGAAATCGCAAGACGCGTCAAGCAAAAGAATGCACGCATCGCCTTTCACAGCGACGGTGTGCAGGCGTTCGGGAAACTTCCCGTGCGCCTTACAAAGGACATTGACCTGTACACGATCAGCGCGCATAAGATCGGCGCGCTCAAGGGCACGGGGGCGCTCATCCGCAGAAAGGCGTACACGGCGCTGCCCGCCTTTGTCTGCGGCGGCGGGCAGGAAAACGGGCTGCGCAGCGGCACGGAGAACGTGTTCGGCATCGCCTGTTTTCACTTTGCCGCCGAGGAGAAGTTTGCCTCGATGAAGGAGGACGGTGTCCGGCTGGCGGAGTACAAAGAACTGCTCTGGTCGCTGCTCGATCATGCGCAGTTTACGCGCCTTTCGCCCGAGGGCGGCTCGCCCTATATTCTGACGGTCTCGGCGCGCGGCAAGCGGGGCGAGACGCTGCAGCGCATGCTCTGGGACAGGGGGGTCGCGGTCGGCACGGGGAGTGCCTGCAATTCCAAAAAGCCGCACAGCCGCGTCCTGGAGGCGTGCGGGTATGCGCCCGATGTTCTGGACGGCGTCCTGCGCGTGAGCTTCTGTCCGCAGACGACAGAGGAGGACGTGCGGCTTGCGGCGGAGGCGATGAACGAGGCGGCGCGCGTCTTCGGAGGAGTTTGATTGCATGGAGAAAGTTGTCATTGTCCGCTATGCGGAAATTCACTTAAAGGGCAAGAACCGCGGCTACTTTGAGCGCGTGTTCTGCGTCAATCTGGAAAAGGCGCTCAAGGGCCTGCGGCACGAACTGCGCCGTACGAGCGGGCGCTATCTCATCGCCGCCTTTGACGAGGCGGATGCGGAGGAGATCTTAGATCGCGTCTCCCGCGTGTTCGGCGTACATTCCTATTCGCTCGGGTACCGCGTTCCCAGCGATCCGGACAGCATCTTTGCGGCGGCGCGCATCGTCTGCCCGCAGAGCGGCACGTTCAAGGTGGAGACCCACCGCGCGGACAAGCGCTATCCGATGACGTCGCTCGAGATCAGCGCGGCGATCGGCGGCAGGCTCTTAGGCGTCAACCCCGCGCTCAGCGTGGATGTACACAGCCCGCAGCACACCGTATACCTCGATATCCGCGAGGAGGGGACGGCGCTCGTCTTCGGGACCTTTGAGGAGGGCGCGGGCGGCATGCCCGTCGGGACCTCGTCCAAGGGGCTGCTGCTCATCTCGGGCGGCATCGATTCCCCCGTCGCGGGCTATATGATGGCAAAGCGCGGCATGGAAGTGGAGTACCTGCACTTCCACAGCTATCCCTATACCAACGAGCAGGCAAAGGACAAGGTCGTTGAACTTGCGCGCATCCTCTCCCGCTATGCGGGCAGTGAGTCGCTCGCGACGGTCAAGGTGACGCACATTCAGGAGGAGATCCATAAAAAGTGCGCGCCCGAGCTCAACGTGACCCTTCTCCGCCGCTTCATGTTCCGCATTGCGGAGCGCGTCGCAACAAAAAAGGGCGCGAAGTGCCTCATCACGGGCGAGAGTCTTGGTCAGGTCGCCTCGCAGACGATGGAGGGCATCACCTCCTCCAATGCCGTGGTGACGCTGCCCGTCTTGCGTCCGCTCATCGGGTTCGATAAGGAGGAGATCATCGTGCGTGCCAAGAAGATCGGCACCTACGATACCTCCGTCCTGCCCTATGAGGACTGCTGCACCGTGTTCCTGCCGGAATTTCCCGCAATCAAACCAAAGCTCTCCTTCATCGAAGAAGAGGAGAGCAAGCTGGATGTCGCGGGTCTGGTCGAAGAGGCGCTCACGACGCTGGAGCGCATCTCCATTCACTGATCGAGCCACCAGTCGTCGGGCGTCGAAGTTGTGTGCGGCAGCGTGACAGCGGGCAGAACGACGGGCGTCCCCGTATAGTTCTTGTATTTCGGAATGACCGTATAGACGTACGTCTCGCCCGCGCGGACGGAATTGTCGCAGATGGTATCGCGGTAGGCGCCGCTGTAGATCGTGGCAGTTTTGCCGCGATTTTCTCTTTTTATCTCATAGTCGTAATACCGCGTGCGGGAGAGCGCGATCGTGACCGTCCCGCCACTCACCCGGATATCGGGCGTACGGATGCTCGGCATGGAGAAGCGCGTACATACTTCGCCGGGCGCCGCATTTGCGCGAAAGAGCTCTGAAAGGCTCGTTGCGGGCGGCCCGACGGGGTCGGCGAGCAGAATGGTGTGTTCGTTTTCATACGCCGTGCGGTCAAAATTCAGCCGCACGACGTCAGAGCACTCTTTGAACGGAGTGGGCGCGCCGCCCTGATAGAGCGCGCGCATGACGGCAAGGACGGCGTTTGCCGGCAGACCGCCGCCCGTTGCTTCGACGGGGGAGTTGTCGGCATTGCCCATCCAGACGGCAACGACGTGGTCCTTGGTATAGGCGATGCAGTAGGCATCCGTATTGCCCGCGGGAGTTCCCGCCGTGCCCGTCTTGGCGCAGACGGGGAAGGAAAGGGCGCGCAGCTTTTTTGCGGTGCCCTCCTGCACGGTCGTCTGCAGCATGTCGCTTACCAGCCAGCTCACGTCCTCGGAAAAGACGCGCTCCTGTCCGGCGGCGTGGGAATAGAGCACATTGCCCCGCTCGTCCTCGATGCGGGAGATATAGCCGGAGGGCGCATACATGCCGCCGCTCGCGAAGGTCGCGTACCCGTCGGCGAGGGCGGGCAGCGTGAATCCTTCCTTCATGCCGCCGAGGGCGAGGGCAAGGGACTTGTCATCGTCGGGGACGGAAAGGCGCATCTTGTCAAGATAGCTCGTTCCCGTGGCGATGCCCATCTCGTTGAGCACGCGCACGGCGGGGATATTGACACTGTGCGCCAGGGCATACCGTACGCTCATATATTCGCCCGTCGCGCCGTCATAGTCGTCAGGGGAATACCCGCCAAAGTCCGTCTTTTTGTCGAGCAACGGGGTCGCGGGACTGATGAGGTTCTCTTCCAGTGCGGGCGCGTAGACAAGGAGGGGTTTGATCGTGGAGGCGGGCAGGCGCTTTAATACGCCCGCCGTCGCGTGCAGAGCGCACACGGCATTGCGCTCGTTGTCGCGCACCAGCATGCACAGATCGGAATCCGCCTGCGTCTGTTCCAGTTCCGCCTGCAGGGCTGGATCGAGGTAGGTGTAAATTTGCAGCGTTCCCCAGTCGCCCGACTTGGCGTCGGGGAAAAGCGATGCAAGTTTGTCAAAGACGCAGTCGACATAGGCATTGCCTGCGGTCGTCGGCGCGGGGGAGAGGGGGAGCGGCTCGTCGTTTGCCTTACGGAATTGGGCGTCGTCCAGATACCCCTGTTCGTGCATGAGGCGCAGCACCAGTTCCCGCCGCGCGCTGCAGGCCTCTGCGTCGCGGAAGGGAGAATAGCGGTTGGGGGACTTGATGATCGCGGCGAGCATGGCGCCCTCGGCGACAGTGAGCTCGTCTGCGGTCTTGCCAAAGTAAAACTGCGCGGCGCTCTCAATGCCGAATGCGCTGTGACCGAAGTAGATGGAGTTTAAGTAGAGCGTCAGAATTTCATCCTTGCTGTATTGCTTCTCCAGCGCTTTGGCAAGCTTGATTTCCTTGAGCTTTCTCGTGATGGTCTTTTCGCTCGTTAAGTGGGTGTTCTTGATGAGCTGCTGGGTAATGGTGGAGGCGCCCTCGGCAAAAGAAAAACTGGTCACGTTGCGAAAGAGCGCCGCAAGCATGCGCTTCGTGTCCACGCCGTGGTGGGCATAGAAGCGCTTGTCCTCAACGGCGACAAACGCCTGTTTGACATGGTCGGGAATGTGTGCCGCGTGCGCCTGTGCGGAGACAGGAAGCTCCTGTCCTTCCCTGTCATAGAGGCGGATATACGCCGTCTCGGGCAGAAGTTTGGAATGGTCGAGCTTTGCGCCCGCCGTCACGCCGAGATAATAGAGGAAGAGCGCCGCGGCGATGATCGCGAGGATCCCGAGCACGACGCCGACGATGGTGAGAGTACGTTTCATCGCTCGCAGTATGTGCTTTGTGCGGAAATTTTCACGCGATCCGCCCGCTTTTGTTGAAACCTGCGCCGTTTTATGGTATAATGGAATGCAAAAGGTGTAACATGACACTCAGAGAAATTGTAGACAAGAGCAATAAAATCGTATTTTTCGGGGGCGCGGGCGTCTCCACCGAGAGCGGGATCCCCGATTTTCGCAGCGAGGACGGGCTGTACCGCCAGAAGTACGATGTCCCGCCCGAAACCATGCTCAGCAGCGATTATTTTTATGCGCACACGGCGGACTTTTACCGCTTCTACCGCGACAAGATGCTCCCGCTCTCTGCGCAGCCCAACGCCGCGCATCAAAGGCTCGCCCAGTGGGAGCGGGCGGGCAAACTCCTTGCCGTCGTCACGCAGAATATTGACGGACTGCATCAGGCGGCGGGCAGCAAAACGGTCTATGAACTGCACGGCAGCATCCACCGCAATTACTGCCTCACCTGCGGGAAGCCCTACACGGCTAAGGACATTGCAGACAGCTCAGGCGTGCCGCGCTGCACCTGCGGCGGGCTCATCAAGCCGGATGTGGTCCTGTACGGCGAACCGCTGGACGGCGCAACCGTGCAGGGCGCACTGGAGGCGATCATGGCGGCGGATACGCTCATTGTGGCGGGGACGTCGCTCACCGTCTATCCCGCGGCGGGTTTTGTCGACTATTTCCACGGCAAATCCCTCGTGCTCATCAACCGCGACGCAACGCCCCTCGATAAAAAGTGCTCGCTTGTCTTGCATCAGAAGGTGGGGGAGGTGCTGGGCTCGCTCCCGTCCTACCTTCCAAACGAAAAATAAAACTTAAGGTCACTATGAACTATCACATCGTCACTTACGGCTGCCAGATGAACGTCCACGAATCGGAGAAAATCGCGGGGCTTCTGCGCGGCGCGGGATATGAAACGGAGAGCGCGATCGAGGACGCAGACATCATCGTCTTTAATACCTGCTGTATTCGTGAGAATGCCGAAAATCACGCGTTCGGCAATATCGGTGCGCTCAAAAAGCTGAAAAAGCAAAAGCGCGGACTGCTCATCGCGGTGGGCGGCTGTATGGCGCAGGAGGAGGGGAAGGCGGAGCTGCTCGTCAAAAAATTTCCCTTCATCGATATCGTATTCGGGACGCACAACGTCGCCGAGCTTCCCTCGCTCATCGCGCGCAAACAGCGGGAAAAGAAGGTCGTCTCCCTCCTTGCGGACCGCGCGGAGACGGAGGACGGCGCGCAACCCTACCGAACGAGCTATCCCAATGCCTGGGTGAATATTACCTACGGCTGCAATAATTTTTGCACCTACTGCATCGTGCCCTATGTGCGCGGCAGGGAGAAGAGCCGCTCCGCCTCCCTCATTTTGGAGGAAGTGCGCGCCTTGGTCGCGGCGGGGTATAAGGAAATTACCCTGCTCGGGCAGAACGTCAACTCCTACCGTGACGGCGAGGTGGATTTTCCCGCGCTTCTCGACATGGTCGCGTCCATCGAGGGCAAGTTCCGCGTGCGGTTTATGACCTCGCACCCCAAGGACTTCTCCGCGGCGCTCGTCGCCGTCATGAAGAAGCATGAGAAGATCTGCAATTTGCTGCACCTTCCCGCGCAGTCCGGCTCCAGTCGCCTCCTCTCGCTCATGAACCGCCGCTACACGCGCGAACAGTATCTGGAGAAGGTCGCGCTTCTTAAGAAGGAGATCCCCGAAGCGGAACTGACGACCGATCTCATCGTCGCCTTTCCGACCGAGACGGAAGAGGAGTTCGAAGAGACGCTCTCCCTCGTTAACGATGCCGACTTCTCCTCGGCGTTTACCTTCATCTATTCCCCGCGCAAGGGGACGAAAGCGGCGGAAATGGAGGGGCAGATCTCGCCCGATGTCGCCAAGGAGCGCATCACCCGACTTGTCGATCGCGTCAACGAAAACACCCGCCGCAAGAGCGAGCGCTACGTCGGCCGCACGATCGAAATATTGTGCGAGGACTATGACGCAAAGAAGGGGCTGTACCTTGGCAGGGAGCCGCTCGGGCGAATGGGCTACTTTGCGGCAGATCACAACTGCGTCGGCGAATTTGTTCAGATGCGCGTGACGCGCGCCAACGGCATTTCGCTGTACGGCGACCTTGTTCAAGCGAAGTAACAATCATGGAGGAAAAAGGATGGCGCTCTCGCCGATGATGGAACATTACCTCTCCACCAAGGAGAAGTACAAGGACTGCGTGCTCTTTTACCGCCTCGGAGACTTCTACGAGATGTTCTTTGACGATGCGGTGCGCGTCTCCAAGCTGCTCGATCTCACTTTAACGGGCAGAGACTGCGGACTCAAGGAGCGCGCACCTATGTGCGGCATTCCCTATCACGCGGCGGACGGTTATATCGCCAAGCTCGTTGCGATGGGGGAGCGCGTTGCGATCTGTGAGCAGCTTACCGAACCGGGTGCGGGCAAGATGGTCGAGCGCGACGTCATCCGCATCGTCTCCGCGGGGACGGTGACCGAGGAAAGTCAGCTCGACGAGCGGCGCAACAACTTCATTGCCTGTGTCTGCAAATTGGACGGCGGCTATGCGCTCGCCTGGGCGGATATCACGACGGGCGAATTCAACGCCGCAGAGGAGGAGACCAAGGAAGCGGCGCTCTCCGCGCTCGTCAACATTTCCGTCGCGGAGGTCATCTGCAACGACGCCATGCTGATGGAGGTCAAGGACGACGTAGAGGCGCAGCGCGGGAGCCTGCCTGCCTTTTCCTGCTATCTGCCGCAGGCGTTTGTCCTGCAGGCGGCAACGCGGTGCGTGCTCGATCAGTTCAAGGCGGCGTCCCTGGACGCGTTGGGGCTTTCGGCGCATCCGAATGCAGTCTGCGCGGCGGGCGCGCTTTTAGAGTATCTGCGCGACACGCAAAAGCACGCTCTGCAAAATCTGACGAAAGTCAAGTTTGTCGACGCGGGCGGGAATATGGAGCTGGACGCGATCGCCTTCCGCAATCTAGAGATCCTCAAAAACAACGCCGAGGGCAAAAAGTACGGCTCACTTTTGTGGCTGCTCGATCAGACCAAGACGGGCATGGGCGCAAGAAAGCTCGTCTCCATGCTGAGCGCACCCCTTTGCAGCCGTGCGGAGATCGAGCGCCGCCTCGACGCGGTAGAGGAACTGTACAAGGGCACCGTCATCCGCATGGGGCTTGCCGATATGCTGAGCGGCGTGCGCGACATTGAGCGCCTGACGGGGCGCGTCTCCAACGGAAATTTGCAGCCGCGCGACTGCCTGTCGCTTGCAGGCTCACTGTCTGTTGTGCCAAACCTCAAATTTCAGCTGACGGGCTTTTCGTCGGCGCTCATTCATGAGATCGCGGACGATCTCATCGACCCGATGCCCGTTGTCAAACTATTGGAGAGCGCCATTGCGCCCGAGGCGACGACGCTCAAAGAGGGGAATTTCATTCGCCGAGGATACAACGAGCAGTTGGACGAGCTGCGCGCGGTCAAGGATGACGGCAAGTCGCTCGTTTTGGAACTGGAGACCAGAGAGCGCGAAAAGACGGGCATCCGCACCCTTAAAGTGGGTTATAACCGCGTATTCGGCTACTATATCGAAGTCACCAACTCCTTCAAGGACAGAGTTCCCTATTCCTATGTTCCCAGGCAGACGCTCGCAAACGGCGTGCGCTATACGACGGAGGAATTAAAGGAACTGGAGGCGAAAATTTTAGGCAGCAGCGACGCGGCGACAAGGCTTGAAGAGCATCTCTTCAGCGAGATCGTGGAGATGCTCGCCAAAAATATCCCCGTCTTTCAGCGCATTGCGGGGGCGATTGCCATGCTCGACTGCTTGGTCTCGCTTGCGACTGTCGCAAAGGAAAATAAGTACTGCCGTCCCGAGATCGCCGAGAGCGGCGCACTGGAGATTGAGGAGGGGCGGCACCCCGTCGTCGAAGCGATCTCCAAGGAACGCTTTGTCCCCAATGACTGCACGCTGGACAACGGCGATTCCCGCACGATGATCATCACGGGGCCCAACATGGCGGGTAAGAGCACCTACCTGAGGCAGGTCGCGCTCATCACCTACATGGCGCATATCGGCTCTTTCGTGCCCGCAAAGCGCGCCCGCGTCCCGCTCACCGACCGCATCTTTACGCGCATCGGCGCGAGCGACAATCTCATCCTTGACCGCAGTACCTTCATGGTGGAGATGACGGAAGTCGCCAACATTTTGCGCAATGCGTCCGAGCGCAGCTTGCTCATTCTGGATGAGGTCGGAAGAGGCACCAGCACCTTTGACGGGCTGTCCATCGCATGGTCGGTCATCGAGCATCTGACGCAGAAGGTGCGCGCCAAAACGCTGTTCGCGACGCACTACCACGAGCTGACCGAGCTGGAAGGCAAGCTTGAGGGCGTCAAAAATTATAAGATCAATGTGCGCGAGATCGCAGGCAGCATCGTGTTTTTACGAAAGATCGTGCGCGGCGGCGCTTCGCGCTCCTTCGGCGTCGAGGTCGCTGCGCTGGCGGGCGTGCCGGAAGAGGTCACATCGCGCGCCAAGGTCATATTAAAGGAGTTGGAGCGCGGCGAAAAGAAGCGCGCCGCTTCCCCGCAGGCGGAAGTACCGGACGAGGAAGAGGGCGAAGAGCGGAATTTGCGGGAAGAACTTGCGGGGATCGACGTCAATCTGCTCACGCCCATGCAGGCGCTCGCGCTCATTTCCGAGTGGAAGGAGAAATATCGTTGAAAATCAATCTTCTGTCGGCAGACGTCTACAATAAAATTGCGGCGGGGGAGGTCGTGGACCGTCCCTATTCCGTCGTCAAGGAACTGGTTGAAAACGCCATCGATGCTGGCGCGACGCAAATTACCGTCGAGATCGAAAAGGGCGGCAAGAAGCGCATCCGCGTGACGGACAACGGCAGCGGCATTGCGCGCGACGACCTGCCGCTCGCCTACGCCGCGCACGCGACGAGCAAGTTAAAGACGGCATCCGACCTGTTCGCCATCCATACGCTGGGATTCCGCGGCGAGGCGCTGGCGTCCGTCGCGGCGGTCTCGCGCATGGAGATCGTTTCGCGCACTTTAGCCGCGGACGCCTTCTCGCTTGCCTGCGAGGGCGGCGTACTCGGCGAAGTCCTGCCCGCGGCGGGTGCGCAGGGGACGGTCGTCACGGTGGACGATCTGTTTTACAACGTCCCCGCGCGCCTCAAGTTTCTCAAGTCGGACACGCAGGAGGAGGCGGATATCGGAGGCGTCATGGCGCGCTTTCTCCTTGCCCGACCCGAAATTTCCTTCACCTATCTTGCGGACGGCAAGGTGAAATACCGCTCGTTCGGGGACGGGCTCGCCGCTGCACTGGTCGCGGTGTATGGCGCAAGCACGCTGGAAAACTGCCTGGAGATCAGGGCGGAGAAGCACGGGATCAGGCTGCACGGCTTTCTTGGAAACCGTAACTTTTACAAGGCAAACCGTTCCTATCAGAGCTTGTTCGTCAACGGGCGGAGTGTCGTCAACCAGACGGTCGGCGCGGCGATCACCAATGCCTACGCAAGCTATCTGATGAAGCGGCAATATCCTTTCTATGTGTTCTTTCTGGACGTCCCGCCCGAGGTAGTGGACGTCAACGTGCATCCCAACAAGGCAGACGTCCGCTTTGCGGACAATCAGATCATCTACGGCTGCGTCTATTCCATTGTTTCAGCGGTGCTGGACGGCAATTCCAAGGCGCTGGAATACCTCGTTCAGGTTCCTAAGACGGAGCCTGCGCCGCAAAAGGAAGTAACCGCACCTGTGCCTGTATGGAACGCGCCGAACGTGTCGGCGCCGCAGGCAGATGTAGAGGCGCCGCCTGCTCCGCAGATGACGTACGCGGAGGCAAAAAAGGAGCTTGCGTTCGATATCTCCATGCCCAAGGGGAGCGAGCCGCGCTTTCTGGAGCAGGAGCGGGCGGTGATGGAAGTCCGCGCGCCCGCCAAGGCGCAGCCGGAGACGGACGCCTTCGAGGAGAACAAAAAGTTTCTTCTTGCGCAGGACGCGGCGCGCATCAGACAGCCGCGCATGGAGACGGATGCGCTCGTCTATAAGGGCGAGCTGTTCCGCACCTACCTCATCTACCAATCGGGCGACTGCGCCTATATCGTCGATCAGCACGCCGCGCACGAGCGCATTTTGTTCGATAAACTCAAAGAGAAGTGGGAGACGCGGAGCGTCGTTTCTCAGCCCATGCTCGTACCGTTTATCTATAATGGAAATGCTCAGGAGTTTGCATTTTTAGAGCGCAATTTCCCCGTTCTGCGCGAGATCGGGTTTGACATCGAGGCGTTCGGCGATACAAGCGTGCGCGTCTCGGCGGTGCCCGCAGAGCTGCTGGGGATCGATCTGGACGGCTTCTTCAGGGATGTGCTCTCCTCCATGGAGAGCCTGCGTGCCATCAGGCTCACCGACCTTTTAAGGGATAAGCTGGCGACGGCCGCCTGCAAAGCGGCGGTCAAGGGCGGGGAATCGCTGACGGAGCAGGAAGTGCGCACGCTCATCGAGCGCATGAACGGCGATATGGCAATGAAGTGTCCGCACGGCAGGCCCGCCGTCGTCGTGATGAAAAAGTCGGAGATCGAAAAGCTCTTCAAGAGGATCGTATGAAGCTGATTGCCATCTGCGGGCCGACCGCTTCCGGAAAGACGTCGCTTGCCGTCGCCTGCGCGAAAGCGTTTGATGGCGAGGTCGTCTCCTGCGACGCACTGCTCGTGTATAAGGGGCTGAACATCGGCACGGCAAAGCCGACCAGAGAGGAGATGGACGGCGCCCCTCATCATCTCATCGATATCGTCGAGCCGACGCAGAGCTTTTCCGTGCACGATTTTGAATGTGCAGCGCTGCCTGTCGTCGAGGATATCCTCGCGCGTGGAAAGGTCCCCGTTCTGTGCGGCGGAACGGGGTTTTATATGAACGCCATTCTTTTTCGCAGCGGCTTCGGGCATGCGGGGGGAGACGCGGCGATCCGCGAAAAATATGAGCGTATTGCCGAGGAGCGGGGCAGGGAGTACCTTCACACTCTTCTGCGTGAATGTGACCCTGAGAGCTCGGAAAAGTTGCATCCAAACGACGTCAAGCGCGTCATCCGCGCGCTGGAGATCTATGAACTGACGGGTTGTAAGAAATCGTCACAGAACGATTCTTGTGTGCCGCGCTATCCCTATGAGGCATTTGCTGTAAATTGGGAGCGCCAGACGCTCTATGCGCGCATTCACGAGCGCACGCAGGCGATGCTGCGGGCGGGACTTGTAGAGGAAGTAAAGGGACTTTTGGCGTCCGGTGTATCCGAAAATGCCCAGTGCATGCAGGCGATAGGGTACAAAGAAGTTGTTGAAATTTTGAAAAATGATGATTTACACAGTACTATGTCTGACATAATAGAGCAAAATACCCGTCGCTATGCCAAGCGGCAGCTGACTTTTTTCAAAAAGCTGCCCCACTTACATTGGCTGGAGCCCGCCGGGACGGAGACGATGATAAAGGAGATCGAACGTTATCTATGACCATTGAGGATAGGATCGCTTCGGCAGAGCGTGCGCTTGCGCCCAAATTTGCCGAAATCGATGAAATTGCATATTACAATCAGGATAAGGTCTTACATGCTTTTAAGGAGGAGCGCATTGCGCTCCGTCATTTTGCGCCCAGTACGGGCTACGGCTACGGCGACGAGGGCCGCGACGCCTTAGGCAAGGTGTATGCCCGCGCGTTCGGTGCGGAGCGCGCTATCGTCTCGCCGACGCTTCTGAGCGGGACGCACACGCTGACGGTCGCCCTGTTCGGCGTCCTGCGCCCGGGGGATAAGGTGCTCTGCATCAGCGGGACGCCCTATGATACATTGCGCGGCGTTATCTGGGGCGAGGGGAACGGCTCGCTTGCCGACTTTGGCATCTCGTTTGAGACGCTCGCACTCGATGAAGGCGGCAAAATGGACCTCGCTGCGGTTGAAAAGGCGCTTGCCTCGCAGGAGTACCGTATGGTCTATATTCAACGCTCGCGCGGGTATGAACTGCGCGATTCCTTCACGATCGAGGAGATCGAGGTCGCGTGTGCCCGCGTGCGCGGATGTGGCTTCCGGGGGTGTATCTTTGTCGATAACTGCTACGGCGAGTTTGCCGAGAAACGCGAGCCGACCGATGTGGGCGCTGACCTCATTGCCGGTTCACTCATCAAAAATCCCGGCGGGGGACTGACGCCTACGGGCGGCTATATCGCGGGGAAGGCGAAGTATATCGAGCAGTGCGAAAATCGCCTGACTGCGCCCTCCGTGGGTGGGGAGATCGGCTCCTATGCCTACGGGTACCAGCTCTTCTATCAGGGTTTTTTCCTTGCGCCGCACGTCGTCGCGCAGGCGCTCAAGGGCGCGCTGCTCATCGGGCAATGTATGTCCGAACTGGGCTATGAAAACTACCCGTCCGTCGATCGTCTCCCGCCCGATCTGACGCGTGCGGTGCGCTTTGATACCGAAAAGCAGCTGACCGATTTCATCCAGTCCGTGCAGGATGTCTCGCCCGTCGATTCCTTTGTCAAACTGGAGGCGTGGGACATGCCCGGGTATGACTGCAAGATCATCATGGCAGCGGGGACGTTCAACGCGGGCGCGAGCATCGAACTTTCCGCCGACGCGCCCATCCGCGAGCCGTACGTCGCCTACTTTCAGGGTGGGCTCACCTACGAGCACTGCCGTATCGCCGTCCGCGAGATCTTAAAAAAGCTGGTCGGAGAGTGAGGGAAAATGGCAACGTGGAGCGCGACCAGACATAAGCTGGAAAACGAGCATCTTGCGGAGAGCCTTCGCGGGCATATTCGTTACTTTGCGACGACGTATCGCGAAAGCCATGATCAGGAGGGGCGGGCAGCGATCTATTATGACGGGCAGGAAGTGATTGCGGGCGGCTATTATCACAGAGATTTTTGCATCGAGTGGTATCCGAAAATCGAGACCGATGAGGTGATTAGAAAGGGTGCGTTTGATCAGGCAAGTTTCTATGCGGCGTTCCATGATTTTGACAATCAGAGCATCGAAGAGAGCTTAAAGAGCAGCAATTTGCTCATTCGTATTTTTGCGCTTCTCGATCGCCGCGTCGGAAAGAGAAGGCTGCTGGCGATGAAAGAGCAAATGCCGAAGGAAGCGGAGACTGTTCAGACCTTTTATCGCATCCGCATGGCAGCGGAAGGGCTTTGTTGAGAAGCTCGTGAGCACGTCGGATGCAATGCTTGAAGTGACCTTCTGTTTTTGCCGTATCTTACCGTTCGACTTTGTGTACCCCAATATTTGCGGACTGTTTCCCGGTAACTCAAATGGTTTTCGCGCATATCCATTATAACAGATATTTTGGACGAAGTGCGTGCGTCGGCGTACCGACCGCTTGCCGATATTCTGCGCTCGCTCGATCGCGACCTTGTGCGCGGCGCATTTGCGGGGGAGTACTTTATGGAATATTTCTCCCGCAACTGCAAAGACGAGACACTTTTGACCTTTGTAAAGGATTGCAGGAGATAGAGGCTGGCCGTGGCGCAATTCGCCGCCGCAAGGCGTCAAGGGTTTATAAAAATGAAATACCACGTGCTTTTTTGCGCGTGGTATTTCTTCATGTGCTGTTTTATGAGAGATATTCTCCGGTTTCTTCGCTGCGTACACGCTCCGCATTGTTTTCCGCGATCCGCGCGGTGCATGTAAGTCTGGTCGGACGCTTTTGCAGCCGTTCCGTAAATTTTGCGGAATATGCAATGAAGATGAGATAAATGTATGGCATGCCGAGGTTGGTTTCCAGGAGAGAGTTTGTGACAAGAGTCAGGAGTTTGTCGGCAAAGTTCTCAAATCCCGCGCTTCGGATGCCGCCCAGCAGCAGTCCTGCTTCCCATCCGAATTGGACAAGGATGCCGATCGCGAGGATCCAAAGCAAAGGAATATGCAGTGTCCTATCCTTTTGGGCGAGGTTCCACACGTTGGCAGCGCCGTAGCCGACAAATAAGATCGCAGCCATCCAGCCGTGATATGCGCCCGTCGTGCGCTGGATGACGATGGGCGTACCGCTGCCGAATGTCGCCGCCAGCATGGGGCAGCACAGCCACCATGCAAGAATGAATAAAGACCATTCCAAAAGGTGTTTGTCTTTGGAGATCCACAGCCAGATCCATGCAAAGTTCGTAAAACCATAGCTCATCGACATCCAAAGCAAAACCAAGAACATATCGCCTCCCTGAATGCTTCTCGCATGAAAGACGAGGTGAAACAGCCCATAGTCCACGGCGAAATAGACAATTCCCATACATATGCCGACAAGTACCGTCATATATTTTTTCCGCCAAAGCAACAATCCTGCAAACACAATGAGAAAGGCAATATCCAGCCAGATATAGAGCGGGTCAAATTGCCTGCGTGCAATAATCTCTGACATTGCAACTCCTGTCATAAAAAGTTATTACATTCAGTATAGCCGATTTTATCCTTGCGGTCAAGTGTCTTGTCATCATCTTTGCGAAAAAATTTTGTTTCAAACTATTGACAATACATATGTTGCATGATATCATGATGATATCAAAATAACTCTGTTCTGGAGGGTAAAATGGAAAACGAGAAAATTCTGAAGGAAGTTGAGGAGAAGAGCGCGCATGAAAAGAGCGGCTGGGGCATGCTTGTCGTCGTTATTCTGTGCTTCATCGCGGCGATTGTCGTGTTTGCCATCGGCGCGGCGGGTATGGACCGAAACGGTGCGCTCGGCGCCTTGGTGGCGGTCGGCATTGTGCTGTTTCTTGTCGCCCTCGTGCTTGCATGCGGGTTTAAGACGCTGCAGCCCAATGAGTCCTACGTCTTTACGCTGTTCGGCAAGTACTACGGCTCGTTGAAGCGGGACGGCTTTTTCTGGGTCAATCCTTTCTGCTCGACGGTCAATCCTGCCCGCGCCATGATGGGGACGAACCGTAAGCTCTCCTTGAAGGCGATGACGCTTAACAATGAAAAGCAGAAGGTCAACGACGAGGAGGGCAATCCCATTGAGATCTCCGTCGTCGTCATCTGGCGCATCGTCAATACGGCGCGCGCGGTGTTCAACGTGGACAATTACATGGCATATCTCTCCACGCAGTGCGACGCGGCGATCCGTCAGGTCGCGCGCCAGTATCCCTATGATGTCTCCAGCAACGGCGACGAAAAGTCGCTGCGCGGCTCTGCGCAGGAAGTTGCGGACATTCTGCGCGGCGAGATCCAGGAGCGTGCCGACATGGCGGGTATCGAAATTTTAGAGGCGCGCATTTCCCACCTTGCCTATGCGCCCGAGATCGCGGCGGCGATGCTGCAGCGTCAGCAGGCATCGGCGATCATTGCGGCAAGGCAGAAGATTGTCGAAGGCGCCGTCTCCATGGTCAAAATGGCGCTCGATAAGCTCTCCGACGAGCAGATCGTCGTTCTTGACGACGAGCGCAAGGCACAGATGGTGAGCAATCTCCTCGTCGTCCTGTGCGGAAACAAGGATGCGCAGCCCATCGTCAACAGCGGGAGCATCTATTAATGACGCGCTGTGGAAGATGAACGAGCGCTCGTTTACGGAGTCGGAACAAGACGAACTGCGTAAAGACCTGCAAAATGCCTATCTTAGGTTGCAGCGGCGGGGGAATATGATCTTTCTTTCGGCGATCGTACTTGCCGTCGTCGGTGCAATTGCAATGACGGCGGCCGGCTACGGACTGGGCGAGGTAGACACTGCCTCCCTTTGGGAAAACTTTGCGGGCACGGCGTTCCTCTTGCTGCTCGTGTCCGCAGTCGCGGCGTTCGTTATTTGGGTGATCGTATACGCATGTTACCGCAGGCGAGTTTCGCCCGTGGAAAAGCGTCTGAGCGAGATGAACGCAACGGAGAAGCAAGTATGAGTCCGCGTACAGTCCGCGTTACGGAGGAGCCTATGGACGAGGAAAAGAAGCAACGCAATACGACGAAGAAGCAGGTGCCTCTTCGCCTTTCGCCGTCGCTCTACGCCGAGCTCATGCAGTGGGCGGAGACAGATTTTCGCTCGCTCAACGGACAGATCGAATACCTCCTCACCGAGTGCGTCAAAAAGCGGCGCGGTGATGGGGAGGGAAAACAGGGGTCTTCCCGATAGAAAAATCGGGCATGGTACTTGTTTCACGCGGCATAATATGATAAAATAGAGAAAAAATCAAAGGAGAATGGAAAAATGGGAGATCTGGAGACCCCCGCAGAGAACGCCGCCTCCACGCAGGAGGGCGGCGCTCTGCCTGCGCAGGACGCAGCTCCTGCGCAAAACGTGCAGGTCCCGCCTGTGCAGGATACTTCGGCACCCGCAGACGGCGCGCAAGTGCTGCCTGTGCAGGATGCCTCGACGCCCGCAAATGGCACGCAAGTGCCGCCCGCACGGGGAAATGCCGAACAGCCGGCATGGACGGGGCGGACGCAAAACAATGACAATGCCGACGCACAGCCGATCTACGAGATCAGGCAGCTTCCGACGGCGGCAAGCTATCACGAATCGGATGTGCCCGTGCTGGAGTGCCGCGGACTGAACAAGGCATACGGCGGGACGGTCGCGCTGTATAACGTCAACCTGACGGTGCGTACGGGCGGCGTTGTGGGCTTGCTCGGCCCCAACGGGAGCGGGAAATCGACGCTCATCAAGCTCGCCATGGGGATGCTGCAGCCCTCGATGGGGGAGATCCTCATCTGCGGGAAGAGACCGTCTCCTGCCACCAAGGCGGTCACGGCATACCTGCCCGACACGCCGCACCTGCCGCGCTGGATGACGGTGGAAAAGGCGTTTGACTATGTCGCGGACTTCTTCCCCGATTTCCGCAAGGACCGCGCCGACGAGCTCTTATCCCGCCTCCGGGTCGCGCCCAAGACCAACCTGAAGGCGCTCTCCAAGGGAAATCTGGAGAAGGTCTGCCTGATCGCGACGATGGCGCGCGATGCAAAGCTGTATATCCTCGACGAGCCGATCGCGGGCGTCGACCCTGCGGCGCGCGACTTTATTCTGGAGACGATCATCTGCAACAAGCCGGAGGACTCGACCATCCTCTTGTGTACGCACCTGATTGCCGATATCGAGCCGGTGCTCTCGCACGCGATCTTTTTGAACCGCGGGCAGGTTGTGCTCGATAAGGACGTCAAGGACGTTTACGCGCAGGACGCAAAGACGCTGGATGAACTGTTCCGGGAGGTGTTCAGATGGTAGGAAAACTTATGAAGCACGAGCTGTATGCGATCGGCCGCGTGCTCATCTTCTTTGCGATCGCACTTTTAGGACTTGCAGTTCTTCTGCGCCTCATGTTTGCCGTCGCGCCCAGCAGTACATTTTCGGCGATGATCCTGATCTTCTACATCTACGGTCTGCTCGCGATGCTGATTGCCGCGTTCTGGCTTTCCATCGTCCGCTTCTACAGGCCGCTCTTCACGGGGGAAGGGTATCTGACCCTCTCCATGCCCGTGTCGGCGGATCAGCTCATCTGGGCCAAACTCTTTTCGGCGCTCATTGCGGAGGCGTTTGCGGTCGTCGTCTGCGTCCTCTCGGGATGCGTCTTCCTCATCGGGCTCGACGGCGAGATCTTGCAGGACTTGTGGGTTGTCGTGAGCGAACTTTTCACGCGGCTGGGATTTATCGCGCAGTACGATCCGCTCTACATTGTGGAGTTTGTCTGCCTCTTCATTGCTGCGCTGCCCATGAATCTGCTCATGTTCTACCTCATTCTGTCGCTTGCGCAGCTGTGCACCCGTCATCGCGTCGGCATGGCGTTCGTCATCGGGTTTTCCTTCTCGATGGGACTTTCCATCATCAATACCTGTGTGCTCATGCCCTTGTTGGATCTCATTCCCGTCCTCCATATCGCGCTGTGGGTCTGGATCGTACTCTATCTCATTGCGGACGTTGTCTGCTTCCTGCTCGTGCGCTATATCCTGCGCAATAAGGTCAATCTCATCGTATGACGTTCCAGGAATATCTGCAGACGGAATACTTCAAAAAGCTGGACGGAAACCTGCGCGAATCCAAGCGGATGAAAAAGTGGATATGGCTGCTCCTTGGTCTGTTTATAGGCGCCATGGTGGTCGGATATCTCTTGTTCGACGAGGAAAAGAATGATGCGGGAATCTGGGATTGGCAGAATATTCTGTCCCTTTCCCTAAGCGGCGTCGGGTTTGTATTCATGATCGTGCTGTGCGTGTTCGGCGCGCGCTACACAAAACGTGACGACAACGGCAACGTTCGCCCCGCGTACCTGATCGCCCTTTGGCTGTACGCGCGGGAGGTGTTTTCGGACGGCTGGCGGGCGGAGAACGGGGTCGTCACGTTCTATCTCGATTGCCGCAGCGTGCGGCCCAAGGAGTACGAAATGTGGCTGGAGCGGGAAGAGGAGGCGGTGCAAGTGCTTCCCGATGCGCTCAAAGAGACGGGAGATATCATGGACGCCCTCCTCATCGTGCAGATGGGGCTCTATGCCTGGGTGGAGAAGACCTCTCCCGTGCTCACCTCGGTGCGCTACCGCGTCAAGGAGAACGGCGTGCTCGCGGATCAAAAGTGGAGTTTCCTGTGGCGGGAGGGAAGGCCCAAGTATTCGATGCGCCGCGTCAGATATTCCTACCGCCGTGCGCGCAGGATCGCGATGAAAAAGGGGATCATTGAACAATAAAAAAGGACAGCTGCCCGATTGAAGTGACCCCCAAAGTTTGGACAAAAAATATTAGATTGTATGGGAATGAGT
>ERZ1090881.46-NODE-46-length-58933-cov-15.193808_pt1 | contig 58933 bp, 85 predicted proteins | sample MGYA00478470_ERZ1090881 | MGnify/ENA primary metagenome ERZ1090881 (study PRJEB33644, sample SAMEA5815736) | chicken gut metagenome | biome: Chicken; feature: Gastrointestinal Tract; material: Caecum | place: Ireland | collected 2019-01-01 | study: A study of the...
TCAGCGATGATCTTAGCCGCAAGAATAGCAGACTCGTTCATCTTTTCCTGCTTTTGGGCAGCGGCCTCTTCGGCTTCAACTGCAGTTTTGAGTTCTTCATCAATTTCGAGAACCCCGTTATTGTACCTGGTGATACCAACGTCGGCACCTTCAGGCACTTCTTCTACCTCGTAAGTGAGGTATTTCTCTTGACCAGCGTAAGCTGACCGAAGTGGCCAAAACGTATTGGTCGAGTTGCAGTAAAATGCGGTCGCTTCACTCTTTTTAGAAGCGAGAACTACGGCTCCATTACTGAGATTTCGTACATATGAACCGTTCTCAGAATAATGCCGTACGATGTTTGAAATATCGCAGATTACGGTCATTTTACACCTCCATTTTGATTATGAGGCGAACGTTACGACTTGCAGTATGAAGCCGAAACAAACGCCACGAGAATAGCTGGCACTGGAGCTTCGAAGGTACGATCGTGGGCTCCGCTTCGCTCCGCAGATTTCCCAAGATATCAGATGCAGAAGCCGAAACAAACGCCGTAAGAGTCGATGGCAGAGCTACTGTCCGCTGATCCTGAAGGAAGGACAGAACAGAAGGCGATATTCTGATAGGTAGGCGATTGAGGCGAACGCTCCCACCAATCAGATGCTACACCCGCACCATTACTAAGCCTCTTAATTCTTTCAGCTGCAGTAGCAAAGTATGGATACTGCGTACCTTCGCCTGCACAGGAGTACTTCGTACTTCCAAAGACCTCGATCTCGGAGAAGAGCCAGAGATACATTTCGTCAGTTCTAATAACCGAGGAACCTCCTCCAGAAGAAGTCTTCTTATTAACGGCCTTGATGGCGTCTTTAAGCTCTGCCGGAAGATTCGGATAGATGGTTCCACTAAGCCAACTATACATCGCAGAACCTGCAAATGAACCAGAGTTTGTCTTCGACGAGTTCATCTGTCTCGTAGAAGCCATAAGCTGAGTCATACCAAATGTAAGACCTGCTTTACCAGACCCATTCGCGAGATCATCCATATTCTTACCCATAATGGCAAAGGTAAGAGTCTCGCCGGCGATAGTTTCGTCTTTGGTATCTCCAACCTGCCAAACATCAAGGATTGGATCGTGGTCTGCTACCGCCTGAGCGATCTGAGCCCATGTATTCTCGGCAAGAACCTCGGAATAAGTCGGACCAGTATCGCCACCAAGTGCCGGCAGAACGCCTCCTTCGAGCATCGTCTGATAGTGCTCCTCGTAGTTGTACGTGTACTGTCTCACAACAGGCTGCGTACCGTGAGGAACTGTGAAGGAGAAGGAGACTACGGGACCGGTGTCTTCGGTAAGACTAAATGTACCGTCATCATTTGCAATGGCAAACATACTCAAAGGAAGAGTTATTGCCGGAACGGCGTTAAAGTCGCCGCTGACTGCGGCTGCCGGTTGACCATTTGTGTTCACATAATAATCCCGAAAGCCATCATGTGTACCATACCCGTAATAATCTCTTGTCCAATAATTGACAGCACTGCCAGAAGAACCATTGACAATTCTTCTTGAGTCGTTGCTGAAATATGGCAAGGGGTCGCCAGTGTCAACTTGAATACCTCCGCCACCAATCTCCTTACCACTAAGAGGGAACGCTCTTGCATCAAACGAACCAAGAGTACCGGACGCAGCCGATGTCCCGGCTGGAAGATATGAATATGGGACTGTTATAGAAGCAATATTTTGAGAAATCCAGTTCGGAAACGCCTCATCAACCCAAGAATCAATAACGCCTTTTAAGGTACCGTTCTTTGCATAATCGTGGTTTGGATTTCCAGTTGTATCCAAAGCTACCACTCGACGAAGTAAAGCTCTACCAGTTCCTTCATAATCGGAAGACAAATACAAATATTCATGCTCCGAACCGTCGGTTTCTGGTATCTTTACAATTGTTTTAACGCTAGCAGAACTGACAGGAATATCGGCCAACGTTACAGTTGTACCGCTCTGCTCCTCCGCAAGTGTACTAACAGTCTGCGCAGAAAGCGACGGATCCTCCGGAACGAGGTCATACGAGCCATCTGCAAGGAGACGGATAGGGGCCGTGAGGGGAAGCATGAAGGCGGGACAATAGCCCTGTGCATTTGAAGTACCATTGTAATTGTAGTAAGGTGCTCCGCTTGTCTGTATGACCCCTGGGTAATTTCCAGTTGTATCAACTTGTCTGGTTGTAATTTGAACGCTACGCTTTCGGTTTTCCTCTGTACTGAGAGATTCTATCTGCTGTCCTTGTCCAGTATATGTTCGGTTGTTTAGGGCTGTGGTAAATGGGTCACCTGCATAATCGTTCAGGCTTAGAACGAAAAATTTGTCTGTGACAGACACACTTGAGCCACCAGTCGATGCCATGAATTTAGTGTCCTGCACCAATGCTTTCAACGCATCGGGTAAATATGTTGTACAATAGTTAATCACACTTGTTCTAAGAGTAGAACTGCTGTATGTGGACGAACCAAATGCACTTGTCCCTACGGAATCTTGGTATTCAAGCAATGCACCAGAATTATCGACATATCCGTTAGACAGATACCGAACCACTTTCAAGCCATTTGTCTGACCGATATTGATTTTTGTCAAAGACGCATCTGTACTCGCCTGAATATCATTCAGAGTAATCAGTCCATAGTCGTTATAAACGGTATACGAGCCATCGGGACGCTGCTGGATTTGGAAGTCTTTGGGGAGGACGAAGGCCGGGCGAACCCAAGCGTATTGCGACGATCCTGTTACGATGGTTTGGCCTGTCCCGTACACATCGATTCGATATCCCGTTGTAGCGTTCGTATAGTAATTAAGCCAGTATGCTACATAGGACTGCCCATCTGCGATTGCTTTTCTGCGATCGTTGCTCGAAAAATACGGCATAAATGTCCCGTTTCCAGCGGCGCCGCTAATAAGCTCCGATGCTCGTGGAATCCAGACATGCCGTTCATAAGTCCCACCGCTTGCGTAGTTGTCCTGTTCAATTTCGCACAGAAGCACCTGTGATGCTACTACATCAGCCAGTACACTGCTGTAGTAGCTTTCGCACCATGTATCCACTGCGCTTCCTGCGTATACTGCGCTGGTTCCATTGCCGAAAAGCATACTTGCATTTGCAGGAATATTCTTCCGCATTACATATACGCCACCGAGATAATCCGTACTCAGTACGATAAATGGAACCAGTACAGTCTCGCCATTTTGATTCTCGGGAAGCCAAAGAATCGTCTCGTTGACCGCATCAGACGCAGTAACGTCGCCAAGAAGCAGACCATCAAACGGTTTGCCACTCGTCACGAGCTGCTCACGTGTCCAATGTTTAATGTTCTGGCCTTTTCCAGGAGCCGGACTCATTTCAGTACCGTATTCCCACTGACCACCAGCAAGCATATCGGTAGTTGGGGAAATGGTCAGCTTATCCGCAGTAACCGTAACGGTGTCCTCGGAATCCCCTTCCGAAATCTCCATAGTAAAGTTAGGATTAAGCGGAGGGAGGTCCGTAGGCTTGTACCGACCGCCCCCATTCTTAAAAAACGCTTTACCACCGGTTACAGTCAGACTAACAGGGCTGCCCTGGACCCAAGCATCTTCAACAGGCTCACCAAGAAGATCGACGAGCTCGACCGGAGAACCGTTATAGGTGTAGGTGTCCGCTTCGGCCCAATCCGATGGGGCAAGGAAGACAATATTAACTGGATTACCAGTAGCTGTGATCGCTACAACCCCTTCTGCATGGGTAGCAGTGGCGTTGATACCGGTATTGTTAGTAATGAGGTTATACAGATTACCAGCAGTGTCCTCATCAAGAGTGTCCTGAACAGTCTGGAACCAAGTTGTGAACGCCTCCTGCTGCTCAGCAGTCCAGGTATCCATCGCATCCGCTCGATCCGTCATCCAATCGTCCCACTGACTTTCCCACTGGATCAGAAGGTCGTCAACATTAACGCTCTTCATCAGCGTCGCAACAAACGGGCAATCGCTGGTGCCTCTTCGGTTTGTAATATTGGACTGTGTAACCGTGGTAGCACCTGCTACGACTGAAATATCACAGAGCGGATACTGATGGTGAGTCTCTGTATTCTCAAGAGACGGAGCGACCGCCTGGGAAGACGGAGTTCCCTTAACTACTTTAATCGTACAGGCTCTCACAGTATCCGTAGAATCGACGTCGATAACTACTGTATCGATACGATTGAGCACCACATCTCCCACATCAAGCGTCAGCGGAAGGGGTGCGTCATTAAGTGTCCACGTGTGATTAAACCAGCATCTGCCTTCGCCAACGGTGACAACCATACTGGCAGGGTCGGAGGCCGTTACCATGAACGACTCGAGGAAGCCATTGTAGATACCATCCGTGATAAGTCCATCAAACATGGAGCTGATCTGAATCGCATCGTACTTTCTGTCACCAGAGAGCGAGTTGAAGAAACCAGATGTTACACTCATTCTGTTTCACTCTCCTCTTCTTCATCTACGACTATAAATGTGGGAAGATAGCTCACACCATCGGAATCTTCCGAATATACCATCTCGCTAACACGGCTTCTCGCCTCGATCCCATAGTCATTTACAATCTGGACAATATCACCAATGAAGAAGTCCTTCTTATACACAAACGTCTGGTTTGCATCAAGGTCCCCCTCAAATGCTTTGGTGATCGTATTTTCGGCAAGAGTTTCCTCGCCTCTTTGTTTTAGTTTTGCGGTGTATTCCTCATCCGTAATAGTGCCGCCGGTTTCGTTAATATTAGAAATATCTTGGGCTTCTACCCAGATTTCTCTTCTTTCGAGACCAACACCACTTCCAACTTCTGCCTTCTTTTGATCCGGCCCATCTCCTTGCCCACCTACTAAAGCAACATTCTTAAGCGTCGATTTGTTCTCGAAATAGTTCGAGTTAATGACGTTCTCAAAATCTGGAGAGAACACAACGTAAGGAAGAGTGTCCTGACTATAGCTTCGATCGTCTCCTACATACATAGAAAAGACAAACTGGTTCTCGTCATCAAGAGTCACCTTAAATCCTACGTTATACGTCTGGCAGAAGGTCACGATGGTATTATAGAGGTTATCGCCCGTAATCTGTCCCTCAATCTGAATTGAAGTAAGTCGAGTGTCCGTGGGATCGACAAATATAAGACCTGGAATCTTGCGATTCGGATCAGTCGGGCTAATAGCATTCTCATTGAGAAGTTTCTTAATACAGTTTGGAAGCGTATCGTTTAGATCCGTCTGATTCCAAATGATTCTTCGATCGAGAATGCTCTCAAGACTCCTCCCCGTTACTGTTAGCATATTACCAGTATCTTCATCGGTGTCAATGGTGATTTGCTCGATAATCATCGTATGCTCGGTCTCACCCCACCAGAGATATCGGTCCGCTTTCAGCAAATTAAGAAGGTCGGTGGTAACCGCAGTATAAATCTCGAAGTCTCCAGCCTCATTGTACCGATCTGTCCAGATGAACGAATCAAACTGATCAAGCAGCCCAAGAGTATTAAACTCTTCGTCCAGCACATAGAGATCCATTTTGATTCATCACACTCCTTCGAAGATCATGCGGTTTTCAATTCTGAACTGAAGATTCGAGATTCCTTCTTCTGCAGTAAACGCAAATCGGTTATCGCCTTTCGCGATCTGGAACCAATCTGCGTCCTTACCAAGGGCGTTGAGAATGTTTGTGTATTCGCCATCACGGAGAAGGCGCACATACTTCTCACCCTGAACAGTGCTGATTTCGATGTCGTCACCGGCCTTAAATCCATCGCCATCCATGATGGTAGCAATCTTATCCGTATCGATATGCATGACCTGCTGTGTATCGAGGTTGGCTACCGAGATGTTTCTAGCAGTTCCGAGTGCGTGGATAAAGATCTTGACACCAACGGAACTATCACCTTCGTACCAAATCGACTTCGTAGGCTCCTGCACGATTTGACCCATCTCAATGACAGACTCTTCGAGAGATTCATTACTAAACGGAAATTCGAAAAGCGGATTAACACCGTAGAAATACGTAATGTTTGTTCCACCCGCTCCTCCCTGATAGAAGTAAGGATAGGGACAGATAATCGAAATCTGCGTGTATTCCTGCTGTTGGAAGATTTGTGGGTCATTCTTTTCCACATACCCATCAATGACAGAAATACGGTTGTCTGTTTCAAACTCGAGTGTTACCTTTCGTTTGATCGGGAAATACTTATACGTTTTCTGGCGAACGGTCTCTACATCATTTCCGACGAAGCGAATATAGAGAACGATGTTTCTGGATTCGACTCGTGCTGAACTAAACAGAGCGCCATCGGTCGTAGACATCTCTGCAATATTGATACTTGCATTGGATGCGCCAATTCCAGTGATGTTGTAGATCAGCATACCCGTATCGAAGGGTTTTGCAAGTTCGATCTTCAAAGAGTCGCCAGTATAGTTGGTAACTGTTACGCTACGAATCAAGTTCTACTCACGACTCCTTTCGCCATAGCAAACTGATTCTTGGTCTGACGATAGATTTCCTTACGGCTGAGCGCCTTCGGGCTGTAGTTGTTCTGCGTGAAACTAAACTGCTCGACAACTGGCTCGTTCTTGTTTGCTCCATTTTGATTGGAAGAGACTCTGCTACGAACCGAAGAATTGATTGCCATCGCTTGATTCGAACTAAAGATAGCATCGATTCGTTTCGCACCCTCGTCAATTCCTGTCAAATCGAGAACGGGACGAATGGTAGGGGTAGAATCGATGTCACTATCCAGATAATCCGAAATGCTGTTAATAGTTTCTCGAATAGGATCGATCGCAGAAACGCTCATATCAGAGGAGGCCTTTTCGACCTGGCCAATCATCGACCGAATACCAAGAATATAACCTTCGTCCGTATTCTTACCCAATTCGAGGAACACTCTGGAAGGAGAGTGCGAATCGAGTTCATCTTCAGCAGCTTCGATCGCTCTACGAACCATCTCTCTTGCAGCTTCTGCAGCACGATCAGCCCAAGACATAATACCGTTATAGAAACCTCTACCCGCGTTATCACCAGCAGTTCTGAATGCCCCAACGTTTTCTTCTACACCGTTCGTAGCACTTTTTGATACAGTCGAACCTGCATTACTGGCTTCATCCGATGTACTCTCAAGTCCGTCGCTGTAATTGGTACCCATGGTAAGACCGGCAGTGGCAAACTCGATAGAAGAAGATATAATTCCGCCAATGGACAAATCCTTAAGCGTAACGCCTGCTGTTTGAACAGTCTCTGTGCTAAGCGAAAGACCGTTTGCAAGATTCGTACCAAGAGTCTGTCCTGCAATGGTGAATTCCTCTTCGGTCGACTTAACTGTCTCGAGAGTGGAGGTCGCAAGACTAGAAGCAGCGAGCTGAGCAGATGCAGATCCGGTCGTAATGCCAGACGCATAGTTAGCAGCTTGTGTTTCGCCAATGGCGTAGGTATCTCCGCCACCTTGCTGAAGACCAATCTTTACCGCTTCACCAACACCAGAAGCCACTCCACTGAGCATAAAAGATCCATTTTGAAGACCATTTGCAACTCCAGCAGTAGCTTCCATGCCGTAAGTTTCCATGCTCTCAGGGGCAAGGGTTTGACGAACAGTATTCTTAAGCCCATCAAGTGCGCCGGCCAAATCTTCACCGATAAGAGGAATTGCAGATACGATTTCCTGAATACCGGTAATGAGAAGTTCGACAATCGAACTCAGAAGATTTCGAACCGCAGCAAATACAACAGGTGCGTTGTTACGAATACCATCTGCAAGACCGTTTACAAACGAAACAGCAAGATCAATAGCAGACTGAACGAGCGTCGGAATGAAGTTCGCGAGACCGATGATAAGATCGTTAAGAACCTTGAGAACGGTATCGATAATCTGAGGGCCATAATCGTGAATAATACCGAGAATCGCGACAAGAAGTGAAGCTACAGTCTCAACGATCGTAGGAATGGAGATCTTAACTGCTTCAGCCAAAGCCGTAAGAAGAACGACACCAGCATCAAGAATAGCACCTGCACCATTTGCAATCGTAACAGCAAACTGCGTAACACCATTTGCAAGAGCAGTAGCAATTGCAGGAATTCCAGCAGCTATACCAGTAGCGATTGCAGCAACAGCAGCGGTTATCCCAGCAGCACCAGTTGCGGCAGCTGCAGCGAGACTGATAAGTCCAGTGCTAAACGCAGCCACACCTACGCCGGCCATTAGAACTGCGGCTCCCATAATTGCGAGAGCGCCAGCAACAGCAAGCATACCAGTTGCAGCGGGAGTCAGAAGAGCTCCAGCAACACCGATAATCGCAAGAGCACCGGCAAGAGTTCCAAGACCCTTCGCGATCTGTTCGATCGAAAGATTACCAAGAGCGGATATAATTGGAGTGATGATTGCAAGAGCACCAGCAGCCACAAGAAGAGCCGCGGATCCTCCGAGAGTCCCCTTCATAAGATTTAGCGCAATGGCTATTTCTCCAAGAGAAACTCCAATCGATACAAGACCCTTCGCGATCTGTTCCCAATTATATCCAGCCATAGAACTGGCGGCACCAGCGATAAGATTGAGAGATGCTCCTACCAGAACAAGACCTGTAGCGATACCAATGGTTCCTTTCGGGAAAAGATTCATCGAAAGACCAATATCAAGAAGAGCAACCGCAAGAGCGCCAAGACCCTTTGCGAGTTGTTCGAGATTCATCTTTCCGAATCTTGAAACAACCTCTGTAAATATCATCATAGCTCCGCCAAGAATGGTAATTCCAAGAGCGGTACTAATGACATGAGAAGCGTTTATCGTAGTGTTGAGATACAAAGACAACTCTGCAAAGGCAACACCAAGAGCCACAAGTCCTTTCCCAAGTTCAGAAAGATTCAAACCTGCGAATCGATTCACAGCAACGGACAATATAACAAGTCCAGTTGCAAGAGCAATCATTCCGCCGCCTTTAAGCATTCCAAAACCTGAGAAATCGGTATAATTGAGGAACAAAGAAAGCTCGGCAAGCATAACGCCGACCCCTCCGAGTCCCTTTGCAAGACCTGCAAGGTCAATTCGGGATAGAATTGCTACTGCTCCAGAAAGAGCGATAAGAGCAACAGAAATAGTGACCAGAGAAGCCGCGAGAACGCCGATACCAGCAGAACCTTTAAGCCCCTTCGAAGAAACAATGGTTCCGAACGCTGTGAAAGCACCGAACAATTCGACAATCATGATCGCCATCGAGGCAAGAGACTGATTTACTTTCTCATAGTCGAGAAGGGAAAGACCTACGATAGAAAGCGTTAGAATTCCAAGCGCTTTCGCAATAGTCATGATTGTATTGGCTTGAATCGATTTTTGGAACGATTCCAAACCATCTTTTACGGCAGCAAGAGAGCCTTTAATATTAGCAATCGGACCTTCGTCGGAATCGAAAATATCATCAAGTTCTTTGATTGGTCCCTTGATCGTTTGAACAAGCTTGTAGATTCCTACGCCAGCGCCTCCAATGGCACCGGCACCAAGAATCTTGCTAATATCAAAGTTTGCAAATCCGTTAGCGGCACCTTCCTTAAGAATGGTCACAAGATCGGTAAATCCACTCTTAATTGTTTCGATACTGAAAGCGCCATTTGTGAGTTCGGAAAAATCGATACTTTTGATGTAAGAGATAAACTCAGAGATCTTTTCATTGATCTTATCGAATTCTCCAGAAATATCAAGATTCTGTCTAAATTCGACAATTGCTTTACCAGCATCACCAAGAGCGCCAAGAAGATCAATATCAATCGGCCCGATCAACTGTTCAATTGCAAGACGAATAGTATTAAACGATTCAACTGCAATCTCTCTAACAATATCAAGAATCGAGAAGAGACCCTCAAGCGCATTGCGAAGATCATTAGACGCTTCGCTGCTCAGAACCAAACTAGAAGTAAACTTATTAAGACCTTCAAGAAGTCCATAAACAGCTCTAGGATCCGTCTGGAATACGTTATTCCAGGCATCTCCAACCGTGTCAAGAAGAGTAAATATCGTTTTTAAAGTATTGTAAAGTGAACCGAGAAGAAGCTCTCTACCACTTTGTTTAGAAAGTGCATCTACAAGTTGACCGATTGGAGATGAAGCGTCTCTTGCACCTTTTGCAAGATCATACAGAGCCTGTGTTTGCTCTTCGGTAAAACCGATAGCTTTCATTTGCTGATAGGACAGATCGTCAACCGCGATCTTCGTTCCCTTCAGTGTCTTCTGAACAAGCTCTTCTACATCCGCGTATTCGTAACCGGCTTCGGAAAGAGCTTTTACACGATCCTTTTGATCTTCGTAATCGCCTTCCCAAATATCTTTGACAATGGTCTGGAATTCCTGAAGCTTTCTTGTAAAGAACTCAGTATCTCTGGCAGCATTCTTACTTGAAGAGACATATTCTTCGAGAGTTCTAGATACAATATCAGCATTGAGCCATCCGTTTTTCAGCGTCTTCTCGAAGCTTCCAGCGTTTTCCATGAGCTCTTCAGTAACAAGCCCATATTCCTTCGCCATTTCCCAAGCTCTATTCTGAAAGTCCTCAATATCAAGGCCGGCAGTCTGAATTTTCTCAGAAAGCTGAGCCCAAGACGAAGACATGACCGTTTGTACGAATTCATTTCTGGCATTTGCGCTGTCAGATATAAATCCGCCGACCATATCCGAAATCTGAGTAAGGGTTTCTCTAGCTTCTTCGAAGTCACCAATAATAAGTTCCCAAGTCTGGGTCCATCCAGATTGAGCAGATTCCTTAAGAGTATCCCAAAGCTGAGTAAAGGTCTTAACTCTTGTGGCAGCTTCGTTTGCAGTTTGAGCAAGTTGCTGAATCGACTTTACTTGTTCTTCGTTAAAGCCCATTGCTGCAACTTGAGCGTCGGTAAGGTCGCCTGTAAACTGTCTAAGAGTATTCAGAAGAACCTCAGAAGTAAGCCAAGACTCTTTACCACCAGTAGAGCTGATGGACTCTCTGAAACTAATGGATCTGTCAACAACAATACCCATCGCCTCAGCGGTGTCCATAAGAGCTTCCTGGAATACCTTACCACCCATACCGGCATTTACAACCGAGTTCCAGTCCATAAGACTGACTCGACCTGCAGCGAGGGCCTGAGAAAGCTGATACATTGCTCGAGACGCCTGTTCCGAGTTCGAACCAGAAAGAGCTGCGAGGTTTGCAATACCCTTAATCGCTTCAACCGCTGGTTGCAGTTCGACACCGGCAGCTGTGAACGTACCAATGTTTCTTGCCATTTCGGTGAAGTTATAGATCGTCTGGTCAGCGTAGAGGTTCAGTTCGTCCAGAGCGGCCGTTACTTGCTCAAGGGTTGTACCGTTCATAGACGTATTCGCAAGAATAGTCTGAACAGCATTAATCTGAGTCTCGTATTCTTTGAAACCAGTCATGATTGGATCAAGCGTAAGTGCATTGACCATTCTGGTTCCAGTGTTAATAGCAGCGTTGGCGATTCTAGATAGAGCAGTTACGGCAAATACCTCAAGAGCAGAGAATTTGAGTTTAACAGAATCAACCGCATTACCAAGAAAAGAAATATCACATTCCTTGGCGGCTCGATCGATTTCATTAATACCCTTCACGGCTCCAGTGAAGTTCAAACTTTGCTTCAACTGATCGAGTGTAGAAAGAGTTGCTCGAGCATTTGTTTCGAAATCGCGATTATTAAATTGCATTTCGACTATTCTCTGATCAACTTCTTTGCTCATTTTCTAGTAACCTCCTTCCACATGCTATTCGCCAAATCATCAAATATCGGTTTGAGAGCAGGATTAATATAATCAATACCCTCAACCCATCCTCCGTTACGAGTGGCGTGCCCATACTGGAGAATTATAGCAATTGGAACTCCATTTTGAATGTTGGAGTTATAGAACTCGAGAGATACAGAATCTTTGTCCCGCTTAATGTGGTAATACCAAGAAGAAGCGGTCAAACCGGTATCGACAGGGGTTGCCGATCGCAGAGCAGCGACACCTTCTCGACCATACTTATCGAGAATACCGAGATTGATTGACTCTTTTGCCCTCTCTAGGAAACCGATAGTCTTGGAGAAGTCGCCCTTCTGTTTAAACGTGATGGAAGGCATAATGACCCCCTTTTTCGAGTTACAAAACAGCTTAACCTCTCGTACCATACTTTCTCTTTCTTTCTTCATTAAGCCGTCTATTACTTTCCGCAAGCTGCTTTTTCGACATATGCTTCTTCGGAGAAGTAAGTCTTTCTCTAACTCGAATAAGAGATAGAAGATGATTAAGATGCCACTTTTCGAAACGATCCGGAATCCCGAACGTAATCATCCAATGATAGATAACTTCATTCGTAATAGAATCCCTAGAAACACCAGCACGACCTGGTTCATCATTTCTAAAGTAAACCGCAGACATCGGATCGTTGATGTAATCATTAATCTTTTGGTAATCTTCAGCAGTTAGAAAATCATAAACATGCTCATCAACATTACGATTAATGGTCATACAACGAATATAATCCGCTGTCTGTTCGGTCGTTTTATCTCTTGAAGAAAGAAATGCTTTTTTCCATTTGGCTTCCCACTTGGAAATGGAAATGAGAGAATGTTCAAGTTCCAAAACAGTTGGTTTCACATAGTAAAATTCCTGTTTCTCTTCGTCGAACAATTCTCCACCTTTTACTTCGATTTGAAGCATGACAATCAGGCCTTTTCAACAGTTTTCTTCGCAGCATCAAGAAGTTCCTTCTCCTTTTCCGCAATCTTAGCAGAAATATCAGCAGGAAGAACACCTCGAATAAACTCCAAAGTCTTGTTCGGATCACTAATAAGCTCCATGTAAATATCAGAGTAAGCAGGAGTCTCCTCAAAAGCCTTACGAATCTCAGGATTCTTCATAAAACGTCTACCATCTTCGCTCTTTTCGCCATAAGAGGAAAGAATGATTTCATCGAAAATATCAAGAAGAGCCTTTCGATCATTGGCATCCAGAAGAATGCGAAGAGCTTCAGAAATACCGCCATTTCTAGAAAATTCGAGATGGGCAAGCTCAGCCTTAGTCAGATTAAAGTAGAAAGTTTCAGTTCGAGTATCGCCGTTGTAGTCAACATAAGTAATTTTCTTTGCATACATAATTTCTTTTCTCCCTTCAAAAATATAAAAACAAAAGAGAAGGCCTATCAGCGTAGACCTTCTCGATTGCTTTTAATAAATTAGCGCTTAAGCGCCAGCGGTCATGAGAGTCTTGATCTCATCAGGAAGCGGAAGACGAGGAGCGGTTGCGGCAGGAGTTCCCTCCTCACCAGCGTCGGTACCATAGAGAATATTCTCCAAAGCAGTCAGCTTTTCGGGATTGCTCTTGGTAGAATCGATAACAAGAGAAGCAGTAGCAGACATACCCGATACGTTAACCGGGGTAGTAGTTACCTCCCAGCTGAAGCTGATCGCTTCGGGACTATCACTTACAGTCTGATAACCCTTCTCAGAAGGAGAAGCCAGAGCACCGTAAATGATATGCAGCTTGTAACCATGCTGATCACCATCAACATCGTTACCAATACGAGTCCGATAGCAAAGACCAAATGTCTTTCTGGACTGCTGGCCAACAGTAACACCTTCTACCAGCTCAGCAGTACCATCACACTGACCAAACTCATCGGGATAGGTGTAAGCCTCAATGGTAGCACCAAACTCTTCAGCAGACATCAAGTTCAGATACTTAATGTTATCCGCCCAAACAGCAGTAGCCTCTGCACCAGAGGGAGACTCAGTGACAGCACTCAGACCGTTCCAAGCCACGCCGTTCTTGTAAGTACCATCGGAATCGAGAATATACAGAACACCATGATCAACGCCAGTTTCATAAAGACGCTCACCAGTGGCATCCCAGACAATTCTGCCTTCGGCCATTATGTAATTCCTCCTTAATAGTAAATTGTGAAAACATCATGATTAAGATTATCCGAGTTGTAATGACGGTCATACCGACAAAGCGGAAGCTGTGCTACCTTTCCAACGATTTCACTATCAGGGTCCTTGTCAACGACAACGATCTGATAGCCAATCTTTTGAATATAAGGAAAGTTGTCCGCATGCTGATTGTCTACATCATTTCGACTATAAACAATTGCGGGATACTTCATTCTAACATTTGCCGGTGGCTGAAAATATACGTTACGAGAACCCAGAATCTCAACAAGAAGTTCGTGAAGTTCCAGTCTCCGATTCATTATACAGCCCTCCCAACGTCATTGTAAGTCTCGGATAGTTTACCTCGACATCAGTCACTTTCCATTTCGCTCCCATAAAAGTTACATAACGAATTGTATGGAAGTTCTGTTCGAGATATGGATCAAGGACGACACTAATCTGGTTAGAAATATTGATGTCGTCATTGACTTTGTCAGTAGACTGAAGCCGTCTAGAGTTTCGAATCAAATCTCCGTAATAGCTACGGGTCTTAATATGCTCAACCCATACACCCGGAGTATCTTCGGTGGTGTAGCCAAAGCCAATTACACCGCAATACTTCGCCATTTCGTGTCACCCTAACTCCATTTTGATTTACTCGGCTGGTGTCAGCACGAGATTTGTAAGCCCGTATGTTCTGGTATACGACTCATCGTCCTTAGAGACGACGACACGAACCTTCTGAGTCTGGTTATTCTTGATGAGGAGAACGATGTTCAGATCTTCATCAAGTTTCACTGGACCCTTAGTTCCGCCAACGACCTCAACAGTCATTTCAGCATCTGCAGGTTCTGGAGTGAACTTCAGAGCGAGGTAATTACCGGACTGTTCATCGGGATTAGAGCTAAAATCGGTATAACCGGTAACGTACTTAAGCGTTCCCGAAATCTCAGAGGAAGAGACAACGACATTCTCCTGAAGTTCGCTAACATTCTTCCCAAAGACTACGGTTCCACCACTTTCGGGAGCGGCAGTGAAACCTACTGAGGGTTTTCCTCGGAAGCAAACTCCACACCGGCGAAAGCGGAACCAGAGTAGGTAGCGATAACCACCTTAACGGTACCAGAGTCATCCTTGAAGTTTACAGGAGTGTAGAAGGCGCCCTCATAGGAGATGACAAGACCCTTCTTGCACAGCTCCATCAGCTCAGCGGCGTTAACCTCGTTACCCTCGGTCGTCTTAGCATCGCGATACAGAGCAGTATCAGAGGTCTTGCCATACAGAACGACAGCCTTGATGAACTTCTCCTCAGCATCGCTGTAGATTACACCTTCAAAGGGACGGAAATCAGTAATCATTACGTGTTACCTCCTTGTCTCAAATATAAATTAGTTGGTCTTGATCTCGAGAGCAATCGCGGAGTAAGGCTTGATCAGAGCGCCGGAGCAACGGGTCTCGATCAGGTACTTCTGCTGGTTGTAGTCGATATCAAAGTCCTCGAACATGTTGATAGCGCCACCACGGTCAGCACCAATGTTATAGTCAGTCATGTTAACGATCAGACCCATCAGAGCCAGCTCGTCAGAACCAGAAGTGCGAGACAGATTCTCCATAACAGGAACGGTGATGATCTCGCGAACACGCAGCTTGGTGGCCAGCTGAGACTCGGAGGTGTACAGGTCACGACCCATCTCATCGGTCAGCAGCAGCATATCGGTAAGCATGTCCTCGGTAGTGAAGAGAACGGGGTTACCAGAACCCTTATAGTCCTTTCTGGCCTTGATGGCAGCACGAATGAAAGCCTTAGCCTTGTCATCATCGGTAACAGCACCAGAAGAACCGGTACCAGTCGGAGAAACACGAGCCTTGATGGTATAAATATCATCATCCTTCCAGATCGGACGGATATGATTCTCCTGAATCTTGTCGTCATCAGAAGCCAGACGCCCGTCACCAACCAGGATAGCACGAGCAAGCTCCTCGTTGAGCATCATACGCATCTCGCTCTTCAGCCAAGCGATAACATCGAAGCTGGTGATGTCGATCACGTCATCGCGATCCATCTTCTGCTTCTTGTAAATGGTCTGAGGATCAGTAGTACGCTTCATCAGAGAGAAGAACTCTTCCTTCTTCATCTTACCCTTGATGTAACCACGAGCACGAGCCTCATCCTCAGTAATATCAGCAAAGGTGGTCTTAATCCGACTAAACGGACTGTGACGGGCAGCATTCATAACCTTACCGACCCACTTCATATCACGCTGAATGAACGTGGGCGGGTTATTCAACTCCTTATAGTCAGGGAACAGCCACTCAACATTATCGATGCCGTGAGCCAGAGCGGCCTCTTTCATAGAACCATAGCGCTTGGCATCGCCAATAATCTCCATCTGATCTGCATGGGACAGAATATCCTCGCTTTCACGGGGATCGACAGAACTGTCGAACACATTATGCTTCACGTTATCATCCTCCTCATCATTAGAATTGCTATCCTCGATAGCAGCGCCAATAAGCGCATAAACTACTTCCTTCTGCTCTTCAGTAAGAGTGTCGAACACATCCTTAACGGTCTTTTCGGCCACTGTATTATCCTCCTTTATTTCAGTTGTATTTTCGGTAGATTCCGACTTAGTTTCTTCCGGATCATCGGCATGATACATCTCAATGTGTTCATCAGTATAGATGATTGCTTCTTCATCAGAAATTTCACCATGACTGATGACGGAATCAATGAAAGCCCCAGGATTTGCACCGGCAAGGACAAGACTAACCTCTCGAATTACACCATGAAGAACATCTCCGCCATTCTGTTTCAGCTGATTTGCCATAATAGAAAGCGAAGAAATATCACCATGTTCTACAAGAAGTTTTGCTGTCTTACCAGACTCGGAATCATTAAATGTACCATAGGCATAAACGCCTTCCGGTCGATTCTCAAGGAGCGCATGACCCAAAACATTATTAGGATCGTTATGGTTATGATTCCATACGAGAGGAACTTTCTTCCCATCACAACCCTTAAATGCATCACGACGAATGGTTCGACCATCGGAACACTTTAGATCGGTTCTTGTTGCCCAACCACTGAAGTCGTACTTCTCCATTTTGAATTTTTACCTCCTTTCGGAATTAGGTCGAACTAGACCTTCGCTTAGACTGATACTGTTCTTCGGATTTAATCTTCTCCAGTTCCTGTTCATACTTCTGATTGTACTCCTCTTTGTATTGTTTCGTACGATTTGTATGTTCAGTCCTCAGAGAAGCAGTTTCAGTCTTTTGATCTTCCCTGAGACTAGCACTGGAGTTCCGATATTCGTTTTCGAGTCTAGCTCTTTCGTTCTGATTCGCAATCAATAGATCTTCGATTTGCTTTCCGATCTTTTCCGCATTAAGCTTCTTCAATAAAGAAGACATACCTTCAAGTTTTTCTCTAAGGCTATCAATCTTTCCTTGAGTCTGAATACGATATACTTCAGAAGCAGCGTCAGTTTCATTTCGAAGCTTCTCTATCTCAGCGGAAGTTCTCTCTCGAACGTTTTCGATTTCAGAATCTCTCTGATTCTCTGAATCTTCTACTTTTCTCTTACGCTCTTCATTAAGCTGATTATGAACATATTTTGCTACTTTTCGACCTTCTTCATTGAGACCGGAAGTAGAACTACGTCCTTTAAGTTTCCTAGTTCTCATGTAATATTCGTGAGCTTTTACAGGATCGTAGTAAGGACTTGCATAATGCTCAAGAATATCATCATCCTCATCGGATTGTTTTAGCTCATCCTGAAGTTCGACAAGTTGACTATCAAGATCGTCTAAATTTCTCATGGAATTCTGATAAGCTTCTTCTGTCATCGGAGCGGAAGAAACAGGCATCGCATTAGATGAAGTTCCTTTCGCCTGACTAATGTTTTTATTTCGAAGTTCATCAGCATTCGGGTCATCCGCAGGCTTAAGACCAATGATCTGTCTGATCTCATTACTGGACATAATCTCATTTCTTGTAAGCTTGTCAGCAATATCAGCAAGCTCGAGAGCAGGGACAAGGCGGAAAGGATCTTTAAAAGCCATAATAGATTGACCTTGAGTTCGAGCAGTTTTTGTGAGAAATACTCGCTTAATAGCATCAACTATAGCAGCTACAATAGGCTCTATACTTCGATTTTGATAATTAAGCATGACTTTCTCATCAGCGGTACCATTCATGATTTCAGGAGTAATACCAAGCTGACTATAAAGAAGATTTGTGAGATACTCAATCTGTTTAATTAGATTGTTCTCGAGAGATCGATTAAGCTGCGTGATCTTCTCGGTACCATCTGTGTAAGCGATACCATAACGAGATCCTTGAAGCTGATCTTCAATCTCTTTTCGTCTTCTCTCGGCCTGCTGACGCCTAGCCTCGGTCTTAATGACATAAGGAAGCTGAATGATAAGATCGAGTTTGCCAGAACTGGATTCCTCATCGACTTTATCCAAAAGTGCAAGTTTACGGACAAGTCTTTGCATAGTAGAGTTTGGTTCATTAATCACCGCATAAAGCGGATTCTCGATGATGGCCACACTCGTTTTAGGCATGACGATCTCTTCTCGTTGACCAGTACGATCATTGTATACAAGAAGTTTTACATGTCGAGGATACCATTCTACAATCTTACCAGTTCTCATGGTTTTAATATCATAAGAACCAATTCGTTTAGGATCTTCCGTTGTGTCAACTGGAACAATGGCAACAACTCCTTCGTCAAACATCGAAAGTACGACATCCTGAATAAAAGCTCTAGATGTCTGATCAATGTTCGCTTCAAGAGTCAGACAATTGTTAAGACCTGAGTTGATTGTTTCAACATATCTTCCGTTTTGGTCAAGACGAACATGTTGAATGGTCACTGCTGCTACATCGAGAGAAATTCGATTGTAAATAGACGAAGTAATAGTTCTTTCATTACCTCTGGTGAGCCTTGAACGATAAGGTCTTGATGAAACTGAAACCGCTGTTGGCGCATAATCGGAAATCAAAATATCATCATTTCCGTTCTTAAACGCGTTCCATGCATGTTTCAGTCTATCGCCAAAACTCTCAGCCATGAAACTTTACCTCTCCTAATTATCCATATCGCTTTACATATTTCTATATTTTTCCTTTATGGCTCGGCGTTCATCCTTATACTTTTGGTATGTTTCCCCGCCAAACAGGACATGCATAACATAAGCGTATCCGACTCCGAGATAGGCTCTTCTGACCGTTTCATCAAACAGACGCCTTGAACCTGTATATACTTTTGCGGCTTCAGAATTCCGCCCCATTTTTGCAAGTCCATAAGTAAGAGCACTTCCAGCCGCTGCTGTTGCAAGAGCGGTTCCAGCATAGGCTGCCACTGCAATTTTACTTCCTCGGACCTGGCTTCGAGCGGGATACTTGTCGTCCAATTTCTTTAACTCTCTTCTCTCCTGCCTCTTAAGCTCTCTTTTTCTTCCAGCAGGGGTGAGACTACCATCTTCGTTTTGATAACGTCTTACACCCCATTTCATGCCTTTAATGCCATGGTGATAGAGTTCAGATTCATATTTCAATATTCTTCCTCCTCTTTATTCTCTGACATAAACAGAAAGTTTTCGGATGATCGTCTCACTTGCGATGTTGACTGTAACTTCCAAAATATACTTTCCTGTTTTCTTTGGAGACAAGGTGATAGTAAGGTCGTGATCTTCCATGACCGGGGTGCCCGATTCCTCAACTTCATCGCTATAAATAAGACGATAAGAGGGGTTTCGAATCGTAAACGGCTCTTCGTCGCAAGAAGTAATTTCAACCGTTACGACTCTGGTTTCACCGGAGTACATATTAAGAGATTCCATACATATCACCTCCACAAATCTCGCATTTCTTTACTCTCATGTTGTACTCTTTAAAGCGCCATGTAATACAATCTTTTGTTACAAAAAACGCGTTGCTGGATACATTAAGAACTTTAACTGTAAATATAAGATGCTTAGAATCAACTGTAAAGAGAATGGTTGCTGTATAAGCTTGATTTCCAGCTTCGTCTACCGCATAGAGATCGACGATGTATTCTCCGTCTTCCACCGGAGGAACCTGACAGGTCCAAATATCATCTCCCTGCGGAACGAAAACAATGTCATAGCCATTAACAGATCCCCAAACTTTTACAACCATTAGTCTGTCACCTTAACTGTAATAATATAGGTCTGTCCAGCATCTACAGGATTCGGAACAATGCTGATCTCCTGGAACACGGGAGAACCAGTATCCTTATTAACATGGCGAACAACAGTAGAGGACTTACCAGCAGAATCTGTAGCAACGATTGTGATGGTATTATCGCCCTCGGAAAGAGTAAATTCGTAAGTAAAGGTGCCGTTTTCCTGGACGGTAACAGGAACCTCGTTAATCTTAAGAGTTACAGGACCAGAAGTGGCATCGTTGGTAGTACCAGAAACCGTAACGGTATCCTGGTTCGTAACGAGATTGTCTTCCGGAGAAGTAACGGTAAGAACCGGAGGAACAGTATCAACTACGATAGACGAGCCGGCAGAATTCGCAGCGTTTCCGTCGTAATCCGATGCCATTACCAGGATGGTATGAGGACCATCTGCCATTGTACTCGGAGTATACGAGCAGTCATAACCCTTGTTATCATTAGGAGTCTTTGTGATTCCCTCAGTAATTACCGATCCGGAATCGATCTGAATCGAAATTGTGTTGGGATCCACTCCGGAATCATCATCGGTAACTGTCCACTTGATAGCAGGGGTGTTTGTAGTAATGTGAGAACCAGTAGTGGGATAAGTAATAGTAGAGACAGGTTTTACCTTCTCCTTAACCTGGAGTCTCAGAATAGTGCCGAATGTTTCATTATTCTCGTCTACAGTAGTAGAGTTACCGCCATCGTCGGTCGCAACAACAGTTACACCGTAGTAATGATTCGGCTCGTTATAAGACGATTTAGCAGGAGCTGTAATAGTAGCCTTATAACTTTGGGTTACTTCGTCCCAATTAAGGGTATACAAGGTCCCGTTAATTGTAGCTTTTACAGATGCTATAGCCAAATATAATCACCTCTTCTGTTAATTAACAATAATATTAATTCCGGAATCAACAGAAGCACTAAGTAAAATATCACCATTTGTGTAAACGGGATTCGGTTGGATACTAACAGCCGTTATGGTGATATAAGGTTCGTAACGAACAGTAACGCTGATTCTAGTTGATTCGGAATCTCCAATAAAAGCACAAATCTCATAAGTATATGTCGTATTCGGTTCGATTTCTTTTGTAAACGTGAAATCTTCTCCCTCTGAAAATATAATCAAAGGAGATGAAAACGATTCGTTACTAAACGGAAATTCGAATAACGGAAGAATAGAAGGAGTAGTCCCTGCAAGACTTCCATTCTCATAGATACGATATCCATCAACTTTAGAAGTGCTTTTATACCAGGAAAGAGTAACCTCACCTGGAATCACAGATGCTTCAAGATTAGAAGGAGGAGAAATCGAATTATCAATAGGCATCGTCTTTCCTCCTTATTCAAACGCGTCCTTATTGTTCTTGTAAGCAACGAAAGCATCCATCATAGATGCAGCAGGGTCAATCTTTGCATCATAACGTTTCTTGAGAAGTTTTCTATTACCATTTGTATCTTCCATAACAATGGAATTACCCATAGCATAAGTCATAACTTTCTCATCGAACAGAAGCATGCGTTCTTCGGCAAGCTTTTTAAGTTCCCCAAGAGGAACCGTTTCGGTTTTAGCACCCTGAATGACTTTTTCGATACCAAACGGTCCATTCTCATCTGCCCATCGCTTAATAAACGCTTGAGCATTGTACGGATCGTAACCGATACATCTAACATCATACTCCCTTTCGGTAATATGAGCATCGACATCTTCGTAAACTTCATCCATATCGAGAATGTTTCCTTCTAGAACGATAAGACTTCCTTCTCTCATAAACTCTTCGTACTTAATCCGCATAGCAGCTGGAAGTTTTGTAAGAGTAAGAGAAGTAATATAATTGCGAGTTTTAATTCCGAAACAACCGTTCTGTAATGGGAAGAGAAACGTAAACGAGCAGAAGTCATCTCCCTGAGAAAGGTCGGCACCAACAGAACATGGCATACCCCAAAAGTCTCTATTACGATGTGGAAGAGTCTCTTCATAAGTAAAGAAGTATGTGTAGCCTTCCATGGGAAGACCAAAACGCTTAGCAAGAATATCATTACGAGCCGCAGGAGCTTTTTCCGCTCTCTCGACATCGAGCTGATACGTCTCATACGTTACAGTCTTTCCAATATTTGGATTAGCCTTAATCCACATTTCAGGATTACCAACTTCATCTACACTATCAAGTTTATACCACCAGATAGATACATGCGGATTGATGTAATCACCTTTAAGGATGTCCATCAACTCCATTTTGATTGTATCACCTGGTCCATTACGAACGGTACCTTCCGAGGACGTTGCGACAATAAGCCAATCGTCATTCTTCGAAGCACCTTGTTCAATTGAACCGATTACATCTTCTCTAATGTCTCCGGAAAGCCATTCATCAACGGTAGCAATTTTGCATCGAAGACCCTGCAATTTATTGATTGACATTGGACGAATCTCAAGAAGTGATCCAGTAAGAAAATTTTCAATTCCTTTCTTAGTAGAAGCAAGCTTTACTCGATTAGCCTTCGAACCCGTCGTGTTCTGAAGACTTCCCTCAGTTAAAAATTTAAACAAAGGGCCTCTCGATCTAGTAATAGCTGTTCTAAGAGGAGAAAGAACTTCTTCTGCCTGCTTCATTGTAGGAGCCGTAGTAATTTGATGAGTAGTAGAAGTATCTACATTCTGGAAGTAAGATTGAATGCAAGAATCATAAAGCGATTTAGCCGCTCCTCGTCCAACAATAAGAAATTGTTTGTTGATTAATCTCTTCTTAATCTTCTTCCGAACATAATGCCCACCATACCCATCTGCGTTTGGTTCATATACGGTTCTTTCAACGAAGTAATACCATCCGAATACTTGCTCACCCCAGAGCTTATACGTATCAAGCATGTGAAAATCAGATCCATCAACCAGAGTAAGTTCATTCTCGCAATATTTAATCCAACCTTCTACAGCTTTATCATCGTAATATACCCCAGGATTTGCGATGAGATCGTCGATACGATTCATCTCCATTTCAATTTCTCTACAAATAGGGATTTCTCCACGGAGAACGGCGTCTCTAAAGGCGCCGTAATAAATCGGAACCGCCGTATTAGAAAGCGCCATATCGTATTACTCCTTTAGTCATCTTTGATGAGTTTGCTAATTCGTTCTGCATTATTATACAGAAGAAGGGCAGTAGCGGTAAATCCAGCAACATCCTTTGTAGCTTTGAAAAAATCTTGTACGTAATTTCTTCCCTTAGAAACAGTTGTAGTATTCGAAACAAGCTTCGAATATTCCTGTTCCATGCGAAGACGATTAATTACGCTTCGAAGTTCATCATCACTAAGCTCACTTGGATCTTTAAACGTTCGTTTTGTCTCACTCTTAGAAGATGCTCTTCTTCGCTTCTTACCAGCAGAAGTATAGGAACCATCTTTGTTCTGATAACGACGAACACCCCACTTCATTCCTGGAATACCATAGTGGAAGAGAGCGTTGTTAAAGTCCATTTTGATTCCTCCTTTCTAAACGGTAACAGGCGGATCCGTAGCAACCTGAAGTCTCCATTCGTATTCCTGAATTGTACTTTTATAGGAATCCAAAACAGAAGAACTTGTCGGAGGATCGAAAGCGAGTTTAACTTTTAGATACACATACGTCTTAACCATTCCAAGTCTCGGATCGTCTTCTATGAAATCGGTCCAGATTGCGTTCGCATCTTCGATTTGAAAGCCGTTTTTCGGCCCAACTCCGATCTGAGTAAGAACGGAGAAAGCGGTATTGATCTGAATCACGATGTCCATATCGAAACAATCATAGTCATCGGTAATTCCGAGAAGTTTCTTGATTGAGTTAAGAATACTTTCCACGAGTTTCCTCCTTTCTTACTTTTTCCACGGACACGTGTCGTTCTTTTTTCGTTCTACCACTACAGATGGAATTAGTAAATCTCTATCTCCATAGTGAATAGCTCGATGGGTTGAGAATGTTGTCGTAATTACAAACTCTGGATTCAAAAGAAAGTCGGAATGAGTTTCAAGATCTTCAAGAGTGATAGGATTCATGTGGTGAATTAAAATTCTCTCGCCATGAATCTCTCGATCTTCACATGCAAGATCGCACCCGCTATCTCTAACGATGATCTCCCGACGAAAATCTTTCCATTCTTTCGACGTATAGAACATTTGATTAAATATACGATCGAATCCAAAAGTCTCAGAGCCAACTTGACCGTTTAACTTGAGGTATTCGAATCGTTCCTCGAATGTTCTAAGCTTTATAAGTTCAGAGTAGGTTCTAATAATCGCTCTCGTCATCATCAGAACCTCCATCCCCACGATAGTCACGAAACGCACTAATTGCATCCGCATAGAGCTCTTCAATATGCTTCGAAGATTGAATCGATTGCGTTTTTGCTTCGATAAGTTCTTTCTGTTTCTGCATAATCTCTTTTTCGAGACGCTCTTTCGATGATGCAAGCTTCAAATAGTGCGTAATCACCTGAGAGGAGGCCGTTCCATTACGCAATTGCTCTTCTGCTAGATCAGTAGCTAATGCAATCAGCTGATTCTCTCTGGCATCTGGCGTAAGAGCAGGTCTCGAATTCGAAACCGAAGACTCTTTCGATGTAGTTTTTCTTCTTGGCATTAGATCGTTCCTCCTTTCCTATAAGTTTTGTAGTAAACCAAATATGTTTTAGTGGTGTTTTCGGAAGCTTACAAGACACTATGCGCGATTCCATGGCAAGTTTTAGGGCGGTTGGTAGGAGGACCCTATGGTGATTATATGCAGAATGAAAGGAGAAAAGACAGAAAAATCCTGCTCTTATAGTCCTTGTAAGCTTCCGAAAACACCACGGGAAAATATCAACATTTCGTCAAATATTCCCCCGGGGAATTTTCGAAGACCGGCGCGATGAAGGAGGGGGTATGGTTTTTGGGATACCCCCCTATATGTTTCAATCGCAAGCAACGGCCTTGTCGACGAACCAAAAAGAGAATAAAGAAAAAATTTACAAATGTTTTATAATAAAGATTGAAAACTGGTTTGAAATTTTCTTTTACTCTTGTTCGTCATCTTCTATTTCTTTTGAAACTTTCTTGTAAACATTCATGAAATCGAACTTAATGATCTCATCAATGGCTCTACTAATCTCTTCATTGTTCTCTTGATCAGACAATGCATCAGAAGTTTTCGCAATTCTTGCAAGGTAGCCACAGGAGTCGTATCCAAGCTGAAGATCATAATCGATCCAAGAATCGTATTCATCAAAAGGATCAAAAGGATTGTCAACAGTAGTAAGCATGTATGCAGTCATCTGTTTCGTCTCCTTAATTCTTGTTGAGATACTTGGTAACAGCAGATCTAGAAACGCCAATAATATCTGCTATCTCCTGAACTGTATAGCCAGAAGTTCGAAGAGCTTGAATCTTATTAATCTTAGCAGTGGACAAAGTATTGGTAGCCTTCGGTGTTGCATACTCCTTAACCTGTTTCTCATCCGCATAACGGAGGATCTGCGAGAGTTTAGAGTCACTGATCGCTCCAGCTTGGATTGCTTCCCATTCTTTTGGAGTGATGTCGATAACTTTTCGACTAGCCCCCACGGATACCCGGGCGTCCTCCAGTGCCATCTGGGACTGCTTCTTAAGCTCTTTCTTATCGTTCTTAAGTTCAGGATTGTCAGCAATCTTCGCTTTGATTACAGAATTGGCCAGGGCCTGTGCCCTACGCTCACGGGGAGCATTCCTAGAAGCTTCGTCAAGCTTGTCTTCAAGATCTTTAACTTCTTTTGCATAAGTTTTCTCCGCACTGGCACTCTTCTTAAGGTTCCCTGTAGCCCTATAGGCTTTACGAGCCTCATTCGCAAGAGCTTTCATATGATTAGCGTAATCCGCATAGAGATTCTCTTGTGCAGTGCCAGAAGAGATTGTTCGAACGTCATCAACTTCAGAAAGAAGTTTAGTTTTCGTAGTAGCTTCAACGACCTTACCGGTCTTCCTATCAACGTAGGTTCTCCCAGTAGTTCTATAAGAAACCTTGCCAGTCTCCGGATCAATGATACCACTACCTCTACGTTCTGGAACTCGAACATTCTGACCTCTTCTAGAAATTAATGTGGAAGCTCCTCCGGACTCACCACCATCCGGATCGATACGACCTTGATAGCGCTCTCTAAGTTCTGCGATACCCTGATCTTTCTCGCTCTGTTTGTAGTTGAGCTTATGCTTTTCAGCATCAATAACTACCATCGAATGTTTAACAGCACGAGTAAGCTCCTCATCCGTGGCGCCCTTGAGAGTCATGTCTGTAATCAGATTCGAAATGGTTCCCATCTCTCTCTGTTTCTCAGACTTTTTCATAACTTTCATACCTTCCACATAAGGATAAGCATCCTTAGGATTGAAGTCAGAAAGTCCAGGAAGAGGGTCAGTAGCTTTAATCTTAACTCGTCCATTCGTAGGAATAACAACTACCTGATCCCCATCGAAATCGGCACCAGAAAGCTGTTCTGCAACCTTCGGATTGATTCCGACAGCATCTGTAATGTCTCGACCAAGAATATCAATCGCCGACTTATTCTTGTTGTTAACCTTAAGAACGGGAATCTCAAAAGTTCCTCCATGAGGATATCTAATCAGAGCAACGATCTCTCCATCTCTATAGGCAGGTGCAAATATCTCATTGTCCTTAAGTTGAGGAACAGGGAGAATTACCTGTACAGACTGTCTAGGAAGAGCAGCAGCTTTCAAATGAAGAACTGCGCCATCGCACTCATCTGCAAAGTCCATCAGACGCTTCTTCTTAACAGTGGGATTCGTTAAAGACATAATCTCATCGAATTCCGCCTGACTATCCTTATAGGTCAGATCAAGCTGTTTCTTAATTAGACTTACAGGCTGTTTTGAAAGAAACTGAGAAGAAAGGTTTCGAGACATTGTGTCCCAATCGCCTTCTTCCTTAAGTTTATTGATTGCAGAAAGATGTTCTTTACCATCTTCACCAATATAAGTACTCTGACCATTCCGTTTGATAGCAGCGCCGAAAGGATTTTTAGGATCGTTTGTAATCTCTTTAAGAACATCCATCTTAGGAGTACCGCTCTTCTTATTGGTGTTGAACATAATATCAACTCCATCAGGAAGATCATCGGCATAGATCGCCATTCCTTTAAGATAGTGGCTATTGTCTACAAGAATACGAACCTGTGCGTAATGGGAATTACCAAGATTAAGATCCTTAACCCCTCTTCGAATCTGGATAACACCATCCATATCGCTACCACCTTCATCTCCATAACGAATAGCTACGCGATTAGAATCGATGCTAGCAGGATACTGAAGCTTCTTGAAAGAATTTCCACCATCTTCAGAATAATACTCTCCAACAGACTGAATCTGTCCGAGATCACTAAAAACATCTTTGTATTCGGTTCCGGGTTTCGTAAGAACTGGAGTAATGGTCTGCTTACCAGGGTTAGTGACCTGAGGAATACCAACTCCATAAGTGTTGTATCCTTCAGTCTGCAATATAAAGAGAGCTTCTTGAAGAGTATTCTGAGAAACGCCGAGTTCTCTCTCTACACCAGCTCCGACATCGAGCATGCCTTTCTCTTCGATCTCTTGTTTAAGAATATCTGCCGTCTGTTTAGCTTTATTCTTATTCGCGGCAACGTTCTCATTCAAAAGAGCACGAATAGAAGAGTCGTTCTTATAGCCCATAATCTCGGCAATCTCATTAAGACTTTTACCATCATCTCGAAGAGATCTAGCACGATCTGCTTCAAGAGCTCTTCTCTCGTGTTTTGCAACTCGAAGCTGCATGCGAAGGTCTGTGGTGGTCATCCCGAGAGCGTCGGCAATATCTTTCTCAGTCGTGAAGCCTTCTTTCTTAAGTTCGTCTACTCGAGCAAGAAAATCTCCAGAACGTTGAAAAGGATTCTCACCACTTCCCCAAGGATACCTACCAGATCTCCGCTTTACTCCATAATGCATAAGAATATCTTCTGCAATTGGATTCATAAAGCGTTCCTCCTTTCTTGGTTATTGATCATAACGAATGGTCGAGATGATTTTATCGAATTCTATAATCTTATCCATAATTGGTTGAATCTCTTCAAACGTAGGATTATGAATCAAAATATCATCTGACTGGTAGATACGAAGCTCCATCTCAATATTAGAAGGATCGACCTTGTATTCGAGACAGAATAAAGCTGCATAAACCATGAGCTGCTCCATATGTGCAGGAACTTCTCCAGTCTTCAAATCATGAATTCGAAGAAGCCTATTCCGATAAGCGATGGTATCTGCAGTACCAAAACAATTGTCGGAATAATATAAAATTTGTTCCGGAACCATTTTAAACCCAATTGCATCGTTCACATACATGTTAAGAGTTTTACTAGATTTCGGAAGTTTCTGACCAAGACGAATCGCCTCGGCTGCAAAAGCATGAAGTCTTGTTCCTCTCTCCACCGCCAAGAAATTCATGTACGATTTTGCAATCTTATCCGCATCATAATTAATCCAATGATACTTGGATGCGCTTAAAAACGCGTGCCTACCTTGAAGTTCCGAATGCTTCAGAAAGTTCATCAAGCACTTCCTCCTTGTTTTCAGGATAGACAAAACGAGAAAAAGACATCTCGTTCATCAACCCAACATAATACTCTTGATTTGGCTGTCTTTTTGCATGAGCATCTTTCTTACACTCAAGAGATGCCCAATTGTCTTTATAGAGAACGAGCAAATCCGGAATCCCTTGACGCTGTTCCATCTTAAAGACCATACATCCTGGAAAGCGCTCTTCAAGATCATGCTTTAGGCGATCCTGAAACCCGGATTCCAAACGACTGCTTCGACCCATAAAGATTTCTCCTTTCTGTTAAAATATAAAACGAAAAGGAGAGAAAATGCGTCCCAAGCGGGACATATTGTCTTTTCTCCCCTAAGATAGCAAGAATTCTACGCGGATGTATAAGATAGTATGTTTTTATACTTCTTCGAAGTGATACCCGCCTGATTGCGAATACTTATCTTGAAGGCATCTTCGAATTCCTTCTGGTGCTATACCAAGAACTCTTGCGCATGCCCTAATACTTGGAAACACTTCTCCAGTTTCGATAACTCGAACGGCTCTCATACTTCTTGGAATCCGAGTTCCTCTACTAAAAGCAAGATTCGTAGATTCTCTTCTTGTCATCCACTGAAGATTCTCAAGTCTATTTTTAAGATAGTCGCCATCCAGATGCGCAGCTTCAAACTCATCGCTTTCTGGCTCTCCGTAAAATGCAAGAAGAACGAGTCTCGAAACTCTACAACTATACTTTACACCTCTGACTGTAAGGATTAGACATTCTTGTCCGTTTCGATTAACATGAGTCTTCATAATTCTTCCAGTCTTATCATTACGGATCCGTCCTTCACTCGAAGCAGAATATCTATTACCATAACCTGGAATCTTTCTCCACTCTTCCATTACTTCTCATCCTTTCTGAGACCTTCCAGAAAAGCATCAAGCATTTCTTTATTAGTTAATATTGCGCCAAGAGCAATGATGTTGTCATTAAGCTGTTTAGATCTGTACGACAAACAACCAAGACCAGCTGCTATAGCGAAAAGTCCAGCTCCAATGATAAGAATATCATTATGAGAGATAACCCATGCAATAAGCATAGCAATACTGATAATCATACTAAACATGATCTTTCCTCCTCAATCCACATACTCATTGATGTCACGATCAAACACAACGAGATCGTCAAGCGAAATATCAAGAACTTCTGCGATACGATAAAGCATGTAAGCACTTGGAATATTTTGTCCATTAAGATAACGATTAAGAGTTACTGTAGAAATTCCGAGACGATTTGCAAGTTCGTTTTGATACAATCCTTTACGACGAATATAATAACGAATTCGCATGGAAACTTCTTTAAACCAATCATTAGCGTTTTCTTTTATCGGATTATACCGTCTTATGCTCTCTCCGAAATAGTAATATAAATCTATTAAACCGCTCGGATACTTTATCGCAAGAACATCAGGCATCGTAATCCATGTTTCTATTTCGGGATCGTCAGGATCGAACTTTAGAACCATACTTGCGTAATATCTTAGCTCTTCCGTTTCTTTTCGTGATACAACCATAAATCCTCCTAAAATCACTTGGATGGCCAGATGGCCACTTTTTTTCTATATTTATTTATAAAAATTAAATTATTAACATATATGTTAATTTTTCACTTTTTTCAAATAAATAATAAAAAAAAGTGGGAAAGTGGGCAAAAGTCCAAAAAACCGCATGATTAAGCCATTTTTTGTGGCCACTTTTGATTTTAAAACTGGCCATTTGCCCACTTTTTTTGGCCATTGTATAGCCACGTGTCTAGCCATTCCCAGAAATTTCTGGCCATTGCCCACTTTTTAAAACATAAAACTGGCCACAAAAATCACTCATTTTCGTCCCGTTTCAGCTTACAAACATGCAAGTGATAGAACGTCGCGACCGAGTTCTCAATAATGTACGTCCTAGTAAGACCGAAGTCCTCGGAAAGTTTGTCAAGCATTTCCTTAGTTTCTTTCCTAACTCGCACATTAATCTGCTCTTTTCTAGTCCTGTTTGCCATCGCAGCTCACCTCCTCGCCCAGATTAAATCCATCGCAAGCCGCCTCCATCAGGTACGGACAACTAAGAAGACCCTTAGCTCGCATCTCCTCCAAAACACTCTCAGGAGCATTTCCTTTCTCTACTTCAATACGAATGGTGTCATACGTAATCTGATTCTTAATCTGCAGGTCGACGTACCGACAAACCGTTTGATGCAAACACCTACCGCAAATGACATAATCAGTTATTTTCAATCTTTGTCACCTCTACTTCTTCGAGGAATACATCATCCATAATAAAATGGACTACAAAATTAAGAAGAGGAAACTCATCGGGATCCTCCAGGTTCTTAGCATGAGAAATATCAAAGGTATGTTTACACTCTGGATACGAACAATTTTCACAAAGTTTCCGATCACACAGGTACGCTACTTTCGTCGCCATAAATATTAATCCTCCTCTCCAGTAATCAGCTCACTATACGGCAAACTCTTAACCCAGTTAACAAAGCCAACCGACCATTCATCGAGCTTATGATTCCTTCGGCTCTTATACATATTTGCGAGTACCTCGTAGTTAAGCATGACCGTCTTCTTTTTTCTTAAAGAATCCAAACATGTTTTTTTTATTCTCCTTTCAAATTCAAAGAGCTGATTTTTACAACGCGAAGTTCTCCATCATACATTCTTATAACTGCTTTATCGCCAAAGAAACCAACCCCAAGTTCTAGAACCTCAACTTCGTCTATATTTTGGAGTTTACAAGCAGTACAGCGTCCTGCATTAATTTCACCCCGAATATAGAACCAACAATTTTCACAATTCATAGGGTTGAAATATAAAGCTTTCACGTTTTATTCTCCTTTATCGTTTTCATCTTCCTTGATCGGGCATTCCTTATCAAGAACCTGGTTAACCATAGGCGCGTATACATGTTCCGCCATCGCCTCGATAATCATTTCTTTCGTAATCCTTCTCTCAGCTTCATTCATGATTTCATGGCAGATTGGAATTTTCGAAATATCCGAACCTGTAATAATCTCCGAATAAGGAAGATCCTTCACCCAGTTTACAAAGCCAACCGACCATTCATCAAGTTTATGTCCCCGTCTCGAACGATACATATTAGCCAGTACCTCGTAATTAAGAAGCATAGTCGCCTTCTGATTGTAACTAGATGGGAGAAGTTGAATAAGTTGCCACCAGACTCTCTTATCTTTCGGTTCAACCTCAATCACGTCGATGCCAGTAGTTATAATCTCCCCACCGTGCAGGTAAATATCACGAGTTTTGTTAAGGAGATCGATCGTCGCTAATAAGTTTCCATATCCATCGTTAAGAAGATGTTCGCACGAGAAATCCTCCAGCGTAAACTCCTTAGCATGAATCTTATGCATAGTGCTGGTAGAGTTTCGAACTGTAGCGACCTTGTACGTATCGAATTCTTTCCACCAGTACATAGGAGCCGTAATATCCACCGTCACAGTAATCATACGCATAAATTTGCGATGGTCCGTCCCAGCGTTGCGAAGCCTCATCATCAGGTCGAGGTCGTTCGGGCCGAGTTTATACTGCTTGAAACAATTAGGACATGCTTCAGTATGACCATCTTCGCAAACACTACAAAAATGTTGGTCGCTATAATCACAACCAAATCCACTATCACTCTTCGCCCAGCTCTGCATAGGCATTCTCATTCCACGAATCGCGGCTTCCCATCCGTACACTTCGGTGTTTTCGAATTTAATCATTGTCTTTTTCTCCTTTTCTTATTCGGCCAGTTCTTCTCCCAAGACACCGATAATTTCGTCCATATCCAACGACGTTTCCCACTCATATTTATCCCTAAGAGCCACGAAAGCATTATATGCCTTTCCTATTTCGGATCGAAGGGCTTCGTTATTTGAAGTTTCCTCGTCGTCATATTTAGATCGATAAAAATAAACGCGCTTTTCTTCCATGTTTTATTCTCCTTTCAAATATCAATCTTCATATCGCGAAGAAACGAGAGATAATCCCACAGATACTCAGCCGCCTTAACAGCTGTATCGTCGTCCATTTTATTCAGGTCCTGGATTGTGAGTTCGATACTCTCGATTTTTTCAATGAGTTCTCCAACGGTGATTTTCATTACAGTCTCTCCTTATCCTCTAAAATCAAGTTTCTCTCCATCGCACCAAACATATCCAGGTATACCAACGGTCCCGCCAGGTTCTTCGTATTCGACCATAACTGAATCATAAGTTACAACGTTAATAGGGGTCCCGCTTGCATTAAATCGATTATAGACTGCGTGCACTTGATACTGAATCGAGATGACTTGCTTATCCTTGATAAACTCGTTTACTTCATCTTCAACTTTCTTTGCATCAGCCCATCTAAAAACCTAATCTTTCTCATCACAGGTCCTCCTTATCAAACGGAACTCTTTTCGCTTTAATGTGCCAGGTCGTCCCGTCAAAGTATTCATGAACGGTTCCAATAAGATGACCTTTATAGAAAACACTTGTAGTAGCACCGTTACTTTGCACAACAAGCGAAATATCAGAGCCACTGACTCCAGAAGGTTGGTCATAAATATACTCAAATGCCTTGTTCCTAGCTTCTTGCTGCTCTCTAAAGAGATCAAACACGTACCTATACATACTTTGGGTCCTCCTTAAGTTACTTAGAAAATATAAAAGGAATAGATCATGTAAAATCTACTCCTTTCTCGGTGTTACTTCTTAAACAGAATCGAATAAGCTACGACAGGCGTATCTTCGTCGACAGCATCACTGAAGTTAGTCACATCTTTACAAAGTTCTTTCAGTGCGATGAGTTTGTCACTCGCCATACATCCAGAAACGGTGTAATTAGCTCCTCTCATTTTACCCTGATAGAGAATCTGAAGATCCTCCACCTGAATGGCAGGATACAGTTTCTCTTTCAGGTCTTTGCAGGCAGCCATATACCCACTCTTTTTGCCAGCCAAGTACCAAACCGTACAACACGCACCAAGCAGTGCAGTGAATGCGATTTTTTCCTTGTGGTCATAAACGAAGTTTTTCGCCTTTTTAAGCTTTTCTTTCATAAATATCACCTCATAAAAGAAGTTGTGTTTTCTGCGAATCAAACCTTCGGAACTTCGATTCCGTTAATTACCATGCGAATCTCAAGAACATACAGGTAATTACCCATTGCAGATGCCTGTCTCTTCCAAATATCAAGGCTTTCCTTCGGCTCAAAATCGAGAATACCGGCCTCACGCTTAATAATAGCGCTATGAAGGGCATTATAACGCGCTTTCGTCTCGGTGTACTCCTCGAGAAGTTTTACCTGTCTCCCTTCCATTTTTAATACCTCCAAGGAAATCTGTCACATGCATCCATAATGTTTTCGATAAGCGCTCCCCGTACAAGCAGCCCCATCCCTCCAGGTACGCTGGTAATAATACTGTTTGTATTTTCGGGGTATCTTACGTACAGGTCACCGTGAAGCTTTCCGTATTCGTTTTTGGTGATACCGTAATCAATAAAGAGGCAACCACCTACATCGTTAATATCAATAGGCTTTCTAAGTCCTGCTGCGCCAACAACAATATCTGCATAATAAATAAGGTTTGTAAGATCATTCGCGTCCGTCTTAGAATGCGCAATTGTCACCGTCGCGTCGAGTCCAAGCAGTCTCTTTGCAACCGGAAGCCCCACTTCTCCACGCCCAATAACGACAGCAGTCTTGCCACTGACCTCAAAACCAGTCTCAGCAAGGAGAATATCAAGGGCTCTGACGCATCCAGTCGGGTATGGCGAGTCCTCTCTGGCTCCATCGATGTCCTTTGTGGGGGTAATCCAGTTCGCAATCCCGTGCTCAAGGCGCTTTCCAGGCATAACATCGGTGAGATTTACAGGTCTCTGGACGATAATTCCTGTAATTTCCTCATCATTATTAGCTTTGTCGATGGTTTTAAGCAGTTTTGAGATCGTATCGACGTGCTTTACCTTGAATTTGATGCCAATTTTCTCGAAATCCAGGCATTTGTTACGCACATAACGCTCACTCGGCTCGTCATCGCCGCTCATAATGATGAGAATTTTAGGTTTTTTGCGCATTTTGGAGACTTTTTCTTTCGATTCTGCTCGAATTCTCTCCAAAACGCTCTTTGCATCAAATATCATAGTGTTCTGACCCCAATTCTTTCTCAAGTTCCTCGAATTTTTCGAGACTTTTTGCGATTTTTTCCTTGCAAGTGCGGCAGAGACGGTATTTTGAGACCTCTTCACCGACTCTAATAGGGACTAATTCCCCGCAAATCCGGCAATGATCCCAGGGTTTGTGCTTTTTAAACTCTTCTGGCTCACTCAAGGTCAGTCGCCTCCTGTTTTTCAGGCCGTCTTTCAACGTTAAAACCCAGAATATATCTGAGATTGTAGCACATCGCTTTTCTGCTATCCAGGATTATAACGAGAAATCCCTCCCTGAGCTCATAGCGTCGCACATTTTCAACTACTACTGGCTTATTTCCCGGCGAATCGACCGCCCAAATTGTAATAGTCATCTCTTCAGTTCCAGCTCCTTCCAAAGCTTACTGGTTTGAATATCATTGCTATACTGGTATTTGCCACTCTCGCTATACTCCGTCACTTCGCCTTTCGTCGTATGGTAGTAGATCTGACAAATACCAATGTGGGGATAGATGCGAATGGGCTTCACGCAGTGCATCTCAAGTGTCCAGAAGCCTCTAAAACCAGTATCACCAAACCCAGCAGTCACATGAACAAAGAGTCCAAGTCGCCCAATGCTGCTTCTTCCTTCCAGCATCGGAACAAGCGAACCCTTGGTTTCCGTATACTCCTCAGTTCGGGCGAGATAGAGCTGTCCGGGTTTGAGAATATAGCCATCCTCGGGGATTTTGATCCGCTTGTATGGATTATCCCACTTCATATCAAGCAGATCGTTCTGATAAACGAGAAGCTCGTTATGCAGATGCAGGTTGTAGCTATTCGGGTTTACATTCTCCTCGCTCCAAGGCGAGATCAGGATGTTCCCGTTTTTGCGCTCCTTAATAATTTCCTTGCCTGTTAAGATCATTTTACTTCTCCTTTTCATCTTCTATAATACTCGGGCGGAAGGCCTGGGCCGAGGATTTCTTCTAGTGTTGGAACACTTCTCTCAAGCATATCACAACACCTCTGGCACAAAAGATACTCCGTGCCACCAGTGGTTTTAAAATATCCATGCGGATCTCTTTCCATGTCTACGAGTCTGTTGCAGCAGTCACAATGAAAAGCCTTAAAAATTCTTGCCATGATTACTTTTCTCCTTTCAGTCCGGTCAAACGATTAATCTTATCGGCACATTCTTTGCAGTACATGCCCTCCCACATCTCGTCATATCCGTCTTCTTTATCGGTATACTCTTCGAAGCGAATAATGACGTACTTCTCTTCTCCAGGTATCACCATCCTTCCGCATTTGTCGCAGTTAAAGAAATATTTCATTTCTGCCATAGCCTACTCCTTAAAACATAGCAAAGAATGCCATGATTACTGAAAATATAAAGGTGAGAACAATTGTCGTAATGACGAAGCCAAGCATCATAAGTCCGATGAGAAATATACAACTTGCCATTTCTGTCTTTTCTCCTTTTAGCAATGATTTCTCAAATATCTAATGAGAATCCAAATGAGCCAAAGTCCACCGGTTGCGATTGTCAGTATGAAATCGACGAATAAACCGAATGTTCCACGCTTCTTCATAAATATCCTCCTTTAAAATCGCCTCAGAGGCCCCTAGAATCGTCTCTACGGCGTTTTGTGGTCTCGGTAGTATCACTACCTTCATAGTAATAAGGCTTCGTAGAATACGTATTTACGGGCGTCTGGAGGCAATCGTGACACGGGTCGTCTGCCTCATCCAGATCTTTGTGAACGCAGGTTTTACACCACTTCCAGTATTCAACAAACTTCTGACCGTCATTGTTCATCGTTCATGCCTTCCTTTCCAGTATCGTCTCTTCGAATCTTCCTTGTATCCAAACATATCTGATTCGGCTTTTTTAATTTTATTAGCTCTCTCTCTTTGCCGTTCATGCTCCATCTTCTCCTCCAAATATCTAGGGCATGTGGCGTGACAGTGAGGATGCCGATCCTTGCAGTCCTTACAGCACTTGATACTCATACTGCATTTCCTCCATAATATCCATCAGAACATAGCTATACTCTGGATTCGTCGAGTATCGGCTACAGACAGCTCCAAGGCTTGTTCCAACTGTATCTTTGTATGTTGTGGCGAGATTTCGTGCAACCGTCATAACACAGTCCTCTGGAGATGAGAAGTTACGCCAGGTGCCGTCATAGTTCATCCATCCTGCAATGTTATAAGTCCCGGTTTCGTATTTTCCCCAACCGGACTCGAGACCGAGCTTGCAGGTGAGATACAGAGCATTAACTCCGTATTCTTCCTCGGCCTTCTTAATCGCGTCCACGTAAGGTAGCAGACCCGAATGAGCGTCGTCACTAAGCATTCTAATGAGATCCTCGGTTTCGTACCCGCTGTCTGAGAGAATATCAAAGCCAAGATCGATCTCTTGTGGCTGGATCTCTTCTTCAAACACCGCTCCTGTCACAAGTGGCGGATACTCGATAATGACCGGTGTTACTTCTCTATTTTCCATAATCATGAGTGTGCAGGTGACCCCAGCAGCAAACATGAGAAGCATGGAGAAAGAGTCCATAAGCCACTCTTCAATATTGCGTTTTCGAAACATGAGAATTACCTCCTTAAAAAGTTAAAAGGAAAAGACCCATTTCTGAGTCTCCTCCTTTTTCTTAGAGTTTGTTTACTGAATCAGTAACGCCATCAAGAATATATTTCGCTTTCTTAATCTCTTCGACAAGATTCGGATTCGCAAGTGCAAGACGGTCTAAACCGGTGCCAATTCTCTTCGATTCAACATGCTTACCAAGCATATAACCAGCGAGAACACAGCATCCGCAATAAGCACCGTATACAAATGTATACCGATTCTTTTCCAGATAAGTGCGAATTTTCTTTTTAGCATTTTCTTTCATAGTAATCACCTCATAATAGGATTTGCAGAATTTGCGGACTGCCAAACGACGAACTTTCCCTCATTAAAGTTCTTCTTTTCTCGAAGAGCTCTAGCCACTGCAATATCAATCGGAGCCTTCGACTTGAGATGGTAATAGTAAAGATCACTAAACGGAGTGCTAAGTCTATCAATTCGGCCAGCCGCTTGTGTCATAATCTTGTATGAATAGTTCTCAGAGAAGAAGACCATTGTGTTTGTTTGAATGCAGTTCCATCCTTCCGATCCGGCCGCATACTGAACCAGATATACCCATGATGGAGATTTCGGAATAAGTTCGTGTTTATGCCCATTCCATTCGGCAACGACCGCATTTCCGAATCCAAGGTTTCGAAGAATATCAAGTTCGTAGTTATAGTTATAGAACACAATAAGTTTCGGATGGTTTTCGAAAATTTCTAGAAGTGCAATCTGTCTAGAAATATCCGAGTTGACAATCCTTCTCCAAGTGTAACACAATTCGCTAGCGTTTTCGATTGGCTCATTTGTATACGGATTCCATCTGAGTCTTCCTGTTTCCTTGTACGAAGAAATATCATACTTAACATACACGTCTTCATGATGAATGGAGATTTCATGATGGTAGTCCATATCGATCAAAATTTCTCGTTGCTGACGAATGAGTCTACCTGTGTTTACATACCGATTGATCTTAGGAAACTTTACATGATGATCGTACACCACATGTTCCATTTCGAATTCGGTCTTGTTTTTGTAATATCCATTCGCAATAAAGACTGGAAGATAGTCCATCCAAGTGTCTCCAGGAGTTGCGGTTAGTAATATCCATTCGTTTTCTTTTGCAATTTTCAAAAAGGATTTTGTCCAAGATCCGTAGCCTACAACTCTCTGTTCATCAAATATAAAGAAAGCTTCCTTTACATCTCTATACTTTCCAATATTATTCCAACTGTCTATAACGACTTTATTTGTATAAGGAGTAATTATTGGATTGTTATCTTTACTAAGAGCAAAAGGAAGAAGCTCTTTATCCCATTCGAGAGAATCTCTCTTTTTTGCAGTTGTGATAATATAAAGGTCTTTTGGATCCTTCATTTTCACGTATTCACCGCCAGTTAGGAAGTTTTCATCTCCTCCGTTTTGCAGGTAGTAATATCCAATAGAAGTAAGAGACTTCCCACTTCCGACTCCTCCTCTTAAAATACAACCAGTTTTCATTCTATGAATAGCATCTAGCTGATAGTCAAAGAGTTTTACACTCATTCGTTTATTCCTCCTATTAATGGTCTTCTCAGGATTCGAACCTGATAACAGCCATAAAGACCATAAAGACCCGGAAAAACCGGGCCATAAAATATCTTAGAAGGGAAGATCGTCGTCCTTATCGAGATTCGCATACTTATCAGCAAATCTATCCTGCTCAATGGTGAAATATCCAGTCTTGAGATAGGCCTTTACGCCAGTCTTGCCGGATACTTCCCACTGGTAGGGACGGATGATCAGATCAATGTTCTTAAACTCGGCGTAATCAAGCGCCTCGACACTTTCCTCATCAAGCAGAGTTTTCTTATTCCCAGAGATCATATAGATCGACGGAGGATAGAGATTGTATGCGACCGAAACCTGCAGATAGTAGGTCGGCTCGTCTGCGTCTTCTCTCGGAGCGAGGAGTTTTACATTCCAGCCATCAGCCTGAAGCTTCTCTGCTGTCTCATCGTCGGGAATGACAACGCAGAAGTTGCGGTTACCAGCACGGTTATAAGTGCTAGCCTCGCCTTTAAAGTTTCTGAAAAGAATTCGTGCGTTCTCGAATACGAGATTGTCAATGTTTCGATACTCCATAATTACTTGTCCTCCTTGGTGTTTGTATTAATGCTAATGGTGATGTTAACGGCTGCCTTTGCAAGTCCGTTAAACCAAGCCGGAATCGGAATCTTAGGTCCAGCCGGATAAGCAGACTCCATGTCTTCCTCAAGCAGGAACTCCTTGAAAACAGAGTGGAAACGCTCGCCGTAAACCCTCTTGCAGATCGCCATGGCAAGACCCTTTTCCGGATCGAAAATATCAAAGTCTGCGCACTTGACAACGGTCTTCGTCCCATCCGCCCAGAATACGATCGTCGCTGGGTCGTTGAAGATTACCTTCTTAATGGTGAATTTATCCGGTCGGCCCGGACTTCTCGTCCACCAGTTAATTCCAGTACCATCTGTTGTTGTCTTGACTTCCAAAAGCTTTTCAATGTAATCATTACGAATATCAAGCTTGGCCCCAACTCCGAAGAGTTCTTTCGGATAACCTCTGAAAGATCCCATTCCGTTTCCCAAATTTACGGTCAGGGTGTTATCATCATTAACGTATGCTCTCATAATAAAGTCCTCCTTATGCAGATTCTACATCTGTGTGCCACGGCAGTTCGTCGTTATCCTCATTTACATTAAACGGGAGAGCGTCCTCGTCTATCGCTGAAAACCAGGGATGAATTGGAGCTTCTTCAGATACAAATGTATCGAAGTCTCCATACTTGCTGATTTCTTCTCGGGCGTCGTCTACGAGATTCCTATAATATCCACGATCGATTAGATCTTCTTTGTTCTGAGTTTTGACCATCTCAGATTCCATCCAACGATATCCAGAACTACCTGTGACAGCTGAGTATTTCCCTCTTCTCAGACACATGAGAAGACCTCCTCCGGCTCCCGGAAGGACCGGAGTAAAACGACCAACTCGTCCAACGAAAATATAATTATGACCCTCTTTGATTTGTTTTCTGAGCTCTTCCACCCGGGGATTTTCCGGATCTTTCTTTAAGAGCTTCTCAAGTTCGTTCTCCTGTGCAGTTACATCGGGAAGTTTCTCGTTCATGTCGAGGTAAATTGCCCCACCGTTTGAAACCTCCTTCGTCTCGCAAAAGTCATCAAACTCGATTGGCTCCTTCGAGAAGAGAGTCTTGAAGACATACGGAACCGCAAACTTAGTGCCGGTAGATGTCCAAGTGTTCCCGTGACCTTTATTATCATCTGGGATATAACCATACAGATTTTCGCACCACTCTTCGTTTTTATAGAGGGCGATATAATCAGCATCGTTTACCTGACACATACGATCGTAGGTCGCTTCATGCTGGAAACTGTATCCGTATTTTGCGGCAAATTCCATACAGAAATCTATGATTTCCTTTGTTGCGTTTGCAATCTTGATCGAGTCGGTCTTGATCGCCACAATCTTAAACCCTCTCTTTTCAACCTCGTCCTGCAAGGTTTTCATAAACAAAGCGCCGCGAAGAGCTACGATGTTATTGATATTTCTTGGGTCTCTGAATGGATTATCGAATTTAGCAGCAGTGAGGCCGTATACGGAATTTATAGCGATTTTGAGGGCTTGAGCGAGATTTTTTGCTGTAGACGGATCATCCAGATACTTTGCAAGCCGACCGTTTAGAAGCTTCTTTGCTCCCTCAAAGTCTTTATGCTTGATAAGAAGTCTCGCGTCCAAAATGTCCTTAAAATGCTGTGTATACTCACCGAAATAATTCATCGAAATCGCTGAAACAGGATGCAAACTTTGGATGTCTAACAAAGCTACATTATAGTAGATCCCAGCCCAAGAGCGAATATACCCCCCTAAACCGAGATCTTCTCCGCGATACATGTTGTGAACGACCTGTCTGTTTGCTTTCTTGTCGATTTCCACAACGCATTCATAACCTGGGAAAGCATTAATAATCTCTGCCATCTGTCTCACCGTCCTTTTCAAGATACTCAAAATAGTATCCTCCGGTAGCCGGTCTTTGACCATTTAGAACTTTCCATACATTTGCCTGCTGAAGACCAAGCTCTCTAGCGGCTTCGGACTGACCCCTAAAAATCATCTCATCTCCGGTTCTAAGATTGACAGCTTTTACTGGAATTCTTACCTTTTCAAATCCCTTTTCTCGATCTTCATTAGTCGGAGTATACGCGGTTCCATTTCTCACGCTGTCATACCAATTATCTTGTTGTGTCCCCCAAGTAAGATTGTCAAGATCATTATCCATTGGATCATCGTTTAGATGTCTGACAACTGGAAGATTATCCGGGTTCCAGATGAAAGCTTCTGCCATCAATCTATGTAGATATTGATAGTCTTTATGATTCTTTCCTTCTGAAAAGCAGAATCCGAGATGCCCCTTTTTATCAAGTCTTTTCGGCTTAAGAAAAGTATCAGTCTTTGCGGAATATGCTCTTCCATAATTACTAATGTAATAACCCGGATGACCTGGTATTTTAGTCCACACTTCGTCGAGATAATCGTCAGAACAAACGTAATAATCCCCTACGATATCTTCGAATTTAAGAAAGTCTTCTGGGCAGTTCATATACTTATAATAAGGTCCCATAGTAAAGTCCTCCTTAATATTGTTTGCCTGTAGCGAGGTCTGTATAAACTAGCTTCGGATGTTTCTCCTTACCAAATATAATTCTGGTAGTGAGAGTATTGGTCGTATCATTGACCGAAAGACCCGCCAAGTCAGCCAGAATCTCACGAGCGAGAAAGTCACCTTTTAGATGATGGAATACAGTCTCCGTCGCAATAACATCGTTATCGCAGTATTCCGCAACTTTAGGCCACATCTCTTCAGGTACAGGCTCGTCCCAAGGAAGTCCGAGTTCCTGATGACTGATGCCGAGCTCAATCTCCCACTTCTTCAGACTCTGTTTCTTAGCGGCAAAGTCATAGACATCGGTATAAGAAAGGTTATAGGCTTCTCCGAAGAAATAATTCCTATTTTCTCCTTTCTTGGATCCAATAATTTTCTGCGAGAGATCGTAAAGCTGTTTGTTAGAATATCCAATCATTCTAGCATACAGAATGTGGTTATCGTAACGTCTGCAATTAAACCCAACCAATCGATAGCGAATCAATTCCTCAATTTCTCTTGGAGACGGATTAATCATTCTAATTACAGGTTTTCCTTCGCCTTCTGCTTTCCAGTTGACAAGGAACAGGTTCGGAAAGACCTCAACATCGTAGAACACAAGCATTTCATCGTCATTCTTAACAGCATCAGATGCTTCAGACGATTTGAATTGCATTCGATTAACGAGTTTAATGCAATAATCCGATTGATTCGTACTACTCGCTGCAAATGTGAGAACCGCATTTCTCAAATCCGTAACGTCGTAGTGCATTCCGCTATTATACGCATCCTCTAGTGCTTTGTAAATATAATCAACACTGGGCTTCGTATTTGGAAAGTATTCGAGGTTCATTGCTTTCCGAATAGCGGTTCGAATCGCTTTTTCGTTTTTGAAACCTTCGAAATTTACCACTTTCTTCTCTCCTTTCAAAGGAAGTCCGGAACTGATCGTTGCTACTGGAATATCATTACATTTTGTAAGTTTTCTACGAAGTGCCATGTCTCCTTTGAAAACTTTCACTTCAATATGATCGTCGTAAACGGAACTAAGCATTTCGGGATCCCCGTCATAAATATAATGCAGATGAATTCCCTTTCCGCTTTTGGATAGCTCAGCATATGTTTCTGGCCATTTGCTTGCCTCTTCCAAGTTTTTTTCAAAGTCTTTTTCTCCGTTTGGTCCAGGAATATCAAAGTCGATAACGATGTGATTCTCTGGAACTTTCACATAATGAAGTCGTGATGTATCGATATCACTCAGTTTTGTCTTTACATTTCCCCATTTTCGTTTAGGGGCACTTGTTTCTTCATTTGCATATTGAGCAGGTTCGTCCTTGAGAAGAATATCAAGAAGAGACGATGAAGTATTAAACCGAATAAACTTTTTTACTTCGGATTCGTTTTTTCGAATATCATTCGTCTCTTCTCCAAACTTGTCAAGTCGAAAACCTTTATACAAATTTCGAACTCGTTTCCCATCCACATCCACAGAACGTTCGATGTATTCGTAGAAATAGTTCTTTAGTTCCTCCTTGAATACTCGCATACTATATGGATAAGACACCTTTGCATCATCACAGAATTGCTTATACATTTCCCATGCTGTTTTGAGAGTCGTCTCATCCTCTTGATTGAACACTCCAAACGAATCCAACATAAAGTTATAGAAATCATTTGAAGCACTCATCATAGAGAGCGGAATATATGTGTCATAATATCCAGGATCTTCCTCATACACGCATTTGCAATGCCATGCGATCGCTCCAAGTTCAAATGACACATTTTTAACAGTATTTTTGTAATCAGAAGGAGAGAGCTTATTTCCAGTTGGAGATACGTCGATCAGTCTTCGAAGTAAACCAGATCTACTATCCGTAATTCGAACCGGTTTATTCGTTCCCATAAAGAGAAAACTTCGAAATCGATTCTCATAGGTTGATTTAAACTTCTCATTGACTGTCATAAGTTCGTGAGAAACAAGAGAATTCAGTCTAGTATTGTCCTCAATTTTACTCAAGTCTCCGTCGTGCTGAATCGCAACAAGCGGATTCGATTTAAACGCTTCGAGCGCAAAAGCATTATTCGCAGATCCAAGTGCTTTAGCATCGAACACCGAGTAATATCCATCAAACAATTGCTGAATAATGTTGAGAACGGTTGATTTACCAGTACCTGCCGATCCATAGAGAACAAGAAACTTCTGAATCGAGATGGAATCTCCTGTTACGATCGATCCGATTGCCCATTCGATCTTATGTCGTTCTTCCGGAGAATATAATGTTGACATGAGATGATCATAGGCATCAATTTTCCCACTTTTAAGTGGGTAAGGAAGACGTTTACTAGCGTAGTCTTCCTTCTTTATCGGATCGTTTGCAAATAACAACTTGGAGTCGAGAGGATGGAAGTTGTCTCGCATCTGTTTTTGGCAATATTTATGCCAACGATCAATGCATCCACTATCGCTATCTTCCATGTATTTTGGAATATAAACTGCTCCATCCTCTTTAGCAATAAGCTTATCGTATTTCTCTCTTACAAAAGAATCGATCAAATTGATAGCATCTTGCTCATCAGACGACCAACGTCCTTCTTCTTCAAGCCAAATCGCATAAAAATCTCCACCTCGAATCATGAGATCCTTGCTCTTTTTCACCAGAAATTTAGGAGTAACGTTAAAGACATTCTTTTTCTGCTCGTCTATAACAATTCTGAGAAAGTCCAACACGGATTCTCAATCCTCCTTAAATATCATTCTTCTGAGATGTTAATCGCTGGATCGTCCTTCTTTTCAAGATCGTCGATTCTCTTTTTCTGAATATAAATCGCATAAGCACAAGTCGCGAGACCAGCGCCAAACATGAAGTTTGTTCTGCGAATTTTCTTTGTCATTGTGTTGGCAATCAGAGCAAGGTCATAAAGATTCTTAGCTGCCATGTCTTCGTTCAAGATAATCATGTGAATCATTCTGAGAATCTTATCTTCCATAACAATTTCTCCTTTTAATCAAGAAAATCATCCAGGTAATAACACATTTGATACCAAATCTCGACATCTCGCATGTCACCTGGGAAGTTTTCAATTGTAAACATTCCGCCTCTTCCGTTAGGTTCGTAATCTCGATCGAGAAACCGATCAACGATAATATCAATCTGAACAGGATTGTATCGATCGTCTGTCATGTATCCAAGTCCAAGACTCACGATCATGTTCCAGAACCACTGACCTGTACGATCTCCGACATCGTCATCCGCCATGATATGCTCTTCGCATCGAATACAAAGCGCAATCATCATTTCGAGTACGCTGCATTTAGCTCTTCTATCGATCGTATCAGCGATTTCGTCACGAGAATATCCATACAGTTTCCCAAAACGATACCGAAGTTCGATTCCGTCAGCTTCTCTGTTTTGATCCATTAAAATGGAATACTCAAAGTCTCTGGAATATAAATGCTCAAGTAAAAGTCGATAAGAGATTCTACTTGAATCGTTTTCATCTGTTACGAGACTGTACATCCAATTGAAGTATTCCTCTCGAATATCTTTTTTCATTCATCCACCCTCTCCGAAGTGTAGTTTTCATTGACTTTAAGAATTTCATAATCTATTCCAAGTCTGTCGTTACGAATATAAATAGTGGTTTTTGTATCGGTAAAGTGCCTAAAGAAGTCTACACCAACTGTTTCATCGATGTCATCAATCGGCTTATCATAATCGTCAACCAAATATCCATCCTTATAATAAGTACAGAACATGGTGTCATGATCTTCTTCGCCGAAATCGTAACTATCGATTTCATACGGAACAGAAGCAGCTCTTTTTTCGAGTTCTTCTTTTTGCTTCTGCTTGAATTCTTCCGTTTCTTCGAAGCGATCTCCTCCGTATTCGGTGACAATTTCTTCAACGGTTGGACCAAGAGGAATATCAATCATCTCTTTGTCTGATTCCTCCTCTTTTGTTTCTTTTGATGTTTCTTCTTTCTGTTCAGATCTTCTCTTAAAAGCTTCCTTTACAGAATCAATTTCTTCATTTACAAGAGTCTCGTACTTCTTTGTTACAAAATATCCAGCAACAAGTCCGCCGACAATTGCTCCTGCTGTAAACGCTAGAAACGTTCTCATTATCTCATCTCCTTAAATCAGATCGAGAATGTTACCATCGACATTGAAATCTAGAAGGATGGTTCTCTCAAAACCATTTACAAAGTTTCTAGATCCTTTCTTATGAACGTCATAGATACCAAAATCAATAACGTTGTTAAGATTCGGATTCTCAGGATCATAGAGCCAACCAACGATGTTTCCGTCTCTGGTTCTATCGATACCAAGCATATCATAAACCTCGTTGAGGAACATGTGCCCCTGAGTATGAAGCTTCTCGTTTGCGAAATTCTGAACTCGTCTCACAGTCATCAGATTGAATTCTGCGTCCTTGGTCCATCCGTCGCAACTCTCATCGAAGAACTTGGCATAAGGACTGTAACCATTAATATCAGCAACATCAACGGTCTTCTTTACCTTTTTCTCTTTCCCATTCTCATCCGTCTCGGTCTCTTCGACTTTCTCTTTACGGATGTTGTACTTGAGTTCCTTATCGACCTCTTCTCCGAAACGATCGATAACGCGCTCTCTGTACTCCTTAAAACCTCTATCAACCGTCGTATATGCAGCTGCGAGTGCGACATTTCTCTCTCTGAGAATATGATTCGAAGAAAGAATGCAGATAATGGATACAGTACCAAGAAGAACAGAAGGGCCATAAAGCTTGACAAGTTTTACACCCGCCTTTGTACAGACGATACGCTTGTCGTTTTTTGCATCTTCTTCGGTATAATCCGAAATATCAGCATTCTTTGTAGTTTCTTCAATCTTCTCGAATGTATCCTTTACTTCGGTTGTGATCTCGGAAAGTTTCGTACTCGCAATGGACGCAGATACGACCGTTCCGATCATACCAACCACACCAACTACCAGAAGAATTTCTGGAGAGTGTTTCTTTACCTTAAGAGCTACCCGGTTTACAGTAAGAGTAGCGTTCTTCATAATATCATTCGTTTTCATTAGTTATTCTCCTCTCTAATATCTACAGGTTCTGGAAGATAAAGGTTTGCCCCTCCGGATGAATCTGGGAATATCATCGCTTTGTCCAGATTCGTCCATCCTCTACGAAGAAGTCATCGAAGGGCCCACCCGAATCATTCGGTTCATTCTTCATAAAGTTCTCGACTTCGTTGTCTGTTTCAATTTTGTTTGTCAGCTTCTCGTTCCCAAGAACCCAGAGGAAGCGAATATAGTTGATGGTGTCCTGACACTTCTCAAGAAAGTCTTCTCGATCACTGAAGTCGTCTCGATCAACCATATCACGAAGAGCAACCAAATGCTTCGTCATGTAACCCCAGCAGGTCTTAGCCGGAGTGTCGCCCATAATATCCGCACCAGAAGTGAAGTTATGAATCGGGTCACCACCGAGGCTATACTTCTCATTCTTTTTCTTGAGCGTCTCTACGCTGTTATCATCCAGCTCATCGAGTAGCTTATTAAACTCTTCTCTTGTCATCTTTTCCTACCTCTCAGTTTCTCAAGTTCGATATCATAGTCGATCTCTTCTTCTGTCATGGGTTCGTCCGGAATCATAAACACGCCAGAAGTAAGTCCTACCATCGCTCCAACTATTGTAAGGCACATAATCTTTGCGATTTTCTTCGGACCATACTTATACTTGAGGTTTCGGAACAAAGACTCCATCATTCCCGTCATTCCTATCACCCCTTATAATCTGTAGAACTAATGAAACAGAAAGCTGCAAGTGCAAGACAAGCAACTCCGGCCGCCATAAACCCAATTTTCTTAGAGAATGGACTAATCTTTTTCATACTTCTTCTCCTTTCGTCTCGTCAAGGTAACTGCCCAAATATCCAATTACCTCGTCCATATCAAAGTCAGCTTCGAAGTTGTGTCTGTCTCTGAGCCGTACAAGTGTATCGTACGCTTTCTCAATATAGAACAGAATCTCGAAATCGCTTTTCTCTGACATAAATATCCTCCTTATCGATCGATCGGAATAGCTCTCGGAAGACGGATAATATAACCGTCTCTCACACGAATTACATCCGCATCTCGAATGTTCTTCCAACCATATCTTGCCGCCATGTAATTGTGCGTTGTAACACCTGAAAGATCAAACAAATCGAGAACGGTTACAATACCATACTGAGAAAGGATCTCATCCATACTCGCAAGTACGGTTTCGGCATCTCCTCGATTGTCAAATATAATGTCTTCGTAATCGAGAACTCCCCCGTCACGAATGCTTCTCGGAGGATTGTCTCTTCGATCCGAATAATATCCACTATACGATACTCGAGTACCTGGAGAAGAGCTCTTTTTCGATCTTCCAGCTTCGCCATAAAGAATAATGCTGATACCATTTGTGACAATATCATCGATCAGTTTCTTCATGGAAGGAATCAAAACATCTTCGTAAAGAAAACGTTTTACACTCGAGGAATCACCAGACATGATGGAATTCGCGAATCGAGATACCTCGCTCTTTTTACGAGTTTTTGGAGTTCTGGCAACTACAGACGATACTTCTTTTTTCTTTTCCGAAATATCAGTCTTTTTGTTCTCGGTATAATCTGGCATAAGGTTACCTCCTAACAGAAAAATAAAAGGAATACGCTCTGTTACGAACGCATCCCTTTTACCATTACTTACTTCTCGTCTTCTTCGGCATCTTTGAAGTCGACATCAATCGCTTCAGATTCATTCTTCGAATCCGATTCCTTATTACCTTTCTTCTCCTTGATCAGTTTATACAGTTTCTTACCGCCCTTTACGATTGCAATAACTGCTACAACCGCAAGACCGCCAAGAACTGCAGACTGACCAGAAGTCAGTTCAGTAGTTTCAGAACCAACATTCTCATTCAGAATATCTTCCTTAACCTTGATGTCCTCATTCTTCATAATTTCTTCTGCCATGATTAATGACTCCTTTCGAATGTTAAGTATAGAGTTTCCTCCATAATATAAGTTGCAAAATCTGCGAACCTAAACGAAAACGGGTAATTAATACCCGAATTCGCCAGGTCTAACTCGATACTCGAGCACGAGACACGGATCACCATTGGATGCCACTTGGCTACTGAAGTGAATATCAAGAAGACCATGGTCCACTCTCCATCCAAGTTCATCACCGATTGCAACACGATTAACTCCAAGCTCAGTAAGCCATTCGTTCAAACTGAGAAATTCTTCTCCAAGCATATCACGATTGAACGAATTCATGGCTCTGCGAATGGACTCCATGTCCGAATAGAAATACTGACCAGTGATACTATCCATACAAAGAGAAGTACCAGGACGCTTGGGAACCATAATAGTCGTTGGAGGAACTGGATTACTATCTACACGATCCTTTGCGATTGCGTCACGAATCGCTTCTTCCTTCTTTTCTCCAACTACCTCAAGTGTCTTGGAAGCATAGTCCTTAAAAGCCGTATCTGTAACTGTATATACTGCCATAAGCGCAGCATTTCTCTTCATGTGAAGAGTATTCGCTCCTACAATACATACGATCGATACGCTTGCGACTGCGACAGACGGAATATAATACTTCCAAGTTGCCTTGACGTACTCGGTCTTTGTAGGTACACCATCGGTCTTATCACGCTCTACCTGTTTGCATACCTCCATCACCTTTGGTGTTGCTTTAACCGCAAGAATGGTGGAAGATATCATTCCCGCAATACCGACTCCTACCAGAATAGCAGGTGCATTCTTCTTAGTTGCTGCCTTTACAGTTTTGATGAAATCTTTGGTGTTCATTACTTTTACTCCTTTTTAGAAAATATAAGCAGAAAAGGAAAAGGCTTATTCAGCCTCGTCCTTTTCCAGTTCGGCGACTCTCTTTTCCAGATTGTCAATTCGTTCTACTTCTTTCTGATCCATAAATGTTTCGACCATTGCTGTAATGCCCGCAACTACGATCGGAAGCAGAATAGTTACTTTCTTTGGAATATTCATATTAAGTCCTCCTTTCCATAATATAAATTGCAAAATCTGCGAAATTACAAATTCCGCATCCATTCGTCGTATCCGTAGATTGGCTCGTAGGACGGTTTGATCGCATAACATTTCATACCGTCATCGGTTTCCATAATATCATGTGTGAAATCGACCCACGTGCACACTCCTGTTTCGAATCCCATGTCTTGATTCCATCCAAGTGCTTCAGACGCTGGAGTTCTTTCAAGACCAAGCAAATCGTAAAAATCGGCAAGGGATACATAACCGTTAAGAGCTAGAGAACGATTAAGTTGATACTCTGCATCAAGGACTTCTATAAACGAACGTTCAAAGAATTCGTTGTATGTTCCTTCGTAGAACACACAAATATCATCTCCTTCCATTTGTTCTGGCTTCTTAATCGGCTTCTTCTTTTCTTTTATATCTTCTTTAAAGATTGCTTCTCTTACTTCTTTTTCTGCATCAACACCGCAGATCTCTTTTACTTTATTCTTGTATCTAGAATATCCACGCTCCAACATTGCATATGCGCTCATAATTGTTGCTTGTTGCTTTCGATCAAGCATCGCAACACCAATGATGCATCCGACGGTTGCTCCTCCTACTACAACCACCGGAATATAATCGGGAGCAGCTGTTTTTACAACTTCAATTGGATCAAGCTTTTCTCCCTTTTCTTTTTCTGCTTCTTTGAGCTTTTCGTCAACTTTAGGACTTACTTTTGCTGTCATAACTACCGTGGCGGCAAACCCAGCAAGTCCTAGAACCGTTAATATAACAGCTCCATGTTTGTTGACAATTGTTTTTACAACTGACATAATACTTCTCTCCTTTTTAAGAATATAAAAGGAAAAGGCTTATTCAGCCTCTTCCTCTTTGTCGGACTTTTTAATTTTGCTAATACTTACGTTTTCGAGTATAGTATTTATCATAGTTTCAAATAGTATTTCTCTGGCTTTCGAATATCCAACATAGACTCCTCCTACGAAGGCACCGACGACCCAAAGACCAGTTTTTACACTATTCTGCATAGTAATTCCTCCTTAAGTATAAGTTTAAGTCCTTCATAATATACTATGCAAAATCTGCGAAGGATAAAAGGAAAAGGCTTATTCAGCCTCGTCCTCTTCAGAACTGTAAGATTCATGTACCTCATTTAACGATTTCTGAAAGCGATACATGGTAACAGCAGATATAACGATGGAAGCCAACATACTGACTCCACACAGCTTATAATACTTACCCCATGTAATCGGTCTTTCACAATGTTCTTTAAATGCTTTAAACATAAATAATCCTCCTTAACATAGTTCTCATAATACAACTTGCGATTTTTGCGAAGGACAAAGCGAAAAGCCCTTTCGAGCTTCGCTTTTAAGTTAACCTTTAAGAACTTTCGTCTTAATCAGAATAACATCACCATTCTTAGTAAGAACGATAATCTTTCCAGAATATCCGAATCTATCAATTGCTGACTTGAGTCCTCTGGTACAAACATATGCGTTTTTGGTTGTCCAATCTTTAACAACCGCAACATCCATATCGCTTGTATCAAATTCATCAAGAAGCCTCTGATACTTCGTCTTCTTATAACCGATTTCGTCACCAAGAAGTTTTCTGTCATATCTTACAAGTTTCATAGTAAAATCCTCCTTAAAGATTTATTCTTCATAATATAACTTGCAAATTCTGCGCATCGAAGGAACGTTCGCCTTCTGCACTCGCAACGACTCACGGTTGCCATGTTGAAACCGGAGGAACTCCGAACTCATATTTCGTTACCGTTTCACGTGGCGTTTGTTTCACCTGCGGGTGTATGGGTACCGTTTTATTCGAAGATATACCATATCAGATCTATCTAGTTCCTCTGCGTGTTCAAGCTCAAGAAAAATATAAGGACCATCCTCGGTATCTTGAATGATGATGTTACCTGCAATATTTCGCTTTTTGTTTTCCAAAAATATTGCGAATATAGCGCCGGCAATAATTCCAATTACAAACCAAATCATAAATATAACCTCTTTTTGAAAAGGAAGAGCCAATGTTAGGCTCGCCCTTTTGGAATCCTTCAAATATCTTACTTTTTGTTAGGAAGCATTTTCGACACCAAATTCTTCATCCATGGTGTAACTAGTGTTCCTGTTTTCTCAAACTCCAGTCCTTTATGGAACCATCTTCCGTAACAAACGAGTGTCGCAATTCCGAGACCCAATTGAACTCCGGAACTAACAAACTGATAAATCGTTTGAAAGTCGGCTTGCTTTTGCTTGAGACGAATATCTTTCTCTTGCTCAAGCTTGCTCTCTTCCATTTTCGCTTCATCCATTCTCATTCCATGAAGATCTTTCAGATTCTGAACAGCTCTCTTCGTTTCTTCTTCGGAAATATCCATTTCAGACACCTCCTTGATTTTGTCATAAATCACCTCATCCAAAGATTCTTTAATTTTGTTCTCCATGTTCTTTCTCCTTTCGTAAATATAATCATGGATTCCATAATAGACTCTGTATTCTTCGCGAAGAAGAAAAGAAGAGCCTATGTAAGGCTCAATCTTTAGAAAATATAGTTTTTCTTCGCAAACAACAGACCCATAGCAAGAATCCACATAAATATCACACCAGTTCCGTCGCTATCGATTGGTAGCATGATTGCTCCGCATACAAGCAACGCAAGTGCAACAAGTTTGTTTTTGATAAGCATAAAGAATCCTCCTTTTACAAATATAAACTACGCTTCTCATAATATACTATGCAAAATCTGCGTACCTTCGAAGTCGCGTTCGCCTCGTGATGGATCCACCAGTGGCGTCTGTCGTGTCGTCCCTTCAGGATCGGCGAATCACGATTACGCCGTTAATTCTAATGGCGTTTGTTTCGGCTTCATACTGCAAGTAAAAAGTTTTTCGAAAAATCTCACCCGGGAAAATTTCGACTTTAAAAATATAATTCGTCTCTCATAAGGCGAACGCGACTTATGAGAGACACAGCGATGGCTTCTGCGGTGTTAATACTTCTGGGATAGCTGATGAGTACGCCTCCGCCTACTTTTCTAATGGCGTTTGTTTCGATCTGCAGGTCAAAAAGAAAAGAGAAGGTTTTCTACGCCCTCTCTTTTCAAAACCCTTATCTACCTGTATCAGGATTGTACTTGGTAGTAGGGTTTTTCTTATTATAGTTTACGGTGCTGATTCCAAGGAGAGCACCAATGAAGGTCCCAACTGCAGTGATGGTAGAGAGAACCTCTTCGCCATACGGAAGACCCCAAATCCCAGAAAGTACGGAATAAAGAGTCCCGCATGCAGGAAGGACAATCAAGGCGATCCACTTGAGAACGTCATAAACCTTATCCGGAAGCTTCATAAATATCACTCCTTTACGATCTGCTCACGTTCAAACTTGCGAAACGACTCCATTGCCGTCTCGTAATTCGCAATAGCCGTTTCCAGTTCTCCGTTCGTACTACCTCGCTTTACAGCCATAGCGGTTGCATAAGTGAGAGCGGCAGTGGCGCAAGTAAGATCAAGCTTCACAAGTTCTCCGCGAGCACGATTTTCTTCTTTTTCGACCATTTCTCTCTCGAATTTTCGTTGGCGTCTCTCCCAATAATACATAACGACACCGACAAATAAACTCGGAAGAACGGCCGAAATAAATTCTGTCATCTCCAATTACGTATCCACCACCCTTCGTTTCTGAGCGGAGAAAAGAGGATAAATGCGTTTGTGAAATACACTACATCTTATCTGCGCGTGAGAGATATACACAGATTGTGAATTGGTTGGTCGGGTTAGACTTATAACTTTATATTGACTATTCGTCGCGAATCCTTTTTTTAGCTAAGAGACTGAATTCAGAAGGCGCTTCTCCGCTATCAAAAACGAAAATATCGAACCTGCCATAAGTGTAACCTAATGGGCTGTATTAAATTATTATGCATTTACCCTCTTTTTTCCGCTCAGTAAAACATTTACCAAGCGGAATTCGCTGAACCTTAATCCAGCTTAATCGTGTCAATCCCAAGTTCTTTCAGTTTCTTCGTAAGCTCGCTTACAGAAATGACATTCGAACTGGGCTCTTCCGGTTCCTCTTCCTTGGAATAGCCGTTAAGGCCAGCTGCAGGAATAATAGATGCGTAATCCTTATAGAAGTAGTTACGGTCCACATCACCTGCAATACCTGGAATGGATGCTTTCCAAGTGAACTGCCAAGCAGCAGGATCCGGTTCAAGTTTTGTTGCTGGGTCTCCACTAACCCAAGCAATCCAGGAAGCGTACCTCTTCGCCAGAGTCGGATAGTCAAGTTTTGTCTGAGCCCAAGAGACCATCGTATAAAAACCGCTAAAATATCCAGCGTCCTCGAGCGTCCGGCAGAACGTATCGATGACTTCTGTGAGCTCTTTCCTTGAGATGCCCGCCTGTCTATTCGGATCCTCGACATCGTAGTAGACAGGTAGCTCAAACTTAAGACCCTTCAAAATATCAATGCACTTCTCGGCCTCGATCTTAGCCTCATCAGCATTCTTTGCAACCCCATAGTAATACACGCCAATCGGAATGCCAGTAGCTTTAAATCCATCAAAGTGCTTTCTGAAGCTTTTATCCTCGCTCGGAACGAAGTTTCCCCAGAACGTAACGCCGCATCTGATCAGCACGCCATCTACTTCTTTCGCTGCAGCAGCGTAATCCGTAATGGTATTAAAGGTGCTAACGTCAATAATATCCTTTACCATTGGTATCGCCTCCTTTCTATGCTATGAGTCTAGATAGCTCATATGGCAGATACCGTAGTGCATCGTCACCAAGCACGTGATACAAACTCTCAAATATCATCATACCATAATCCGCTATAAAGTTACAGACCCATTCTTCTGCCTCGATCCAGTATTCAGGCCTTACCATCCGGCGAATATCCTCTTGCAGATGAAACGATACGATGACGCAATGACCGAGCTCATGTATTAGCACATGGGTAAGGAACTCTCCGCCTAACTCGCGGGACAAATATACCGTATTCGTTACGGGGTCTGTCGTCGCGACGGTATGGCTTCCAGTCCGGTCAATGAGCATCGTGCTATTCGGGTCTACAAATATCACTCGCCAATGGATTCCACCAAGGACGAAACTTCTCACTTAATTCGGCATTTCTCCGACAAGTTTAGTAAGATCGCCCTTGATACGAGTTCTCAGTTCTGGATCGGCAGCTTTGTAAATTTCTCGGATGGTAGCAATGGTATCCATGACGTGCTCATTCGCGTGTCGATCCATTTCTTCCTTATCCGTGGGAGATTTGGTTTCGGTATAATGGCGCTTGGCCTCCTTATACTCGTTATAAGGTCTCCCATAACGATCGTCCATGTCGCCGTCATAGCCTGACTTGAAACGACCCATGGCGTTACGTTTCGGATAACCCATCCGCATGTTGTCGAGCCAATACATGTCGGCCATCGGCTCGTCTTCGCGATACTTAGGAGGCATGAACTTTTTCTTACCGTCGTAGCCCATGCGATCCATGTATGCGCGATCGCCTTTTTCTTCGTGACCCATCTCTTTAAGAATAGCCTCGTAGTAACAGGCTTTGATGCATTTCTCCTCGGCTACAGCAAGATCCTTAATCATATCGATGACCTTGCCCATTTCCTCGGCGTTTACTTCTTCCTTGCCCTTATCGAGTTCTGCCTTCGCCCATTTAACGAGGGTTTCTTTCATTTCGCACATTTCATCGAATCTCGACATAAATATAACCCTCCTTTAGGCAACTCTCTTGATTCTCAGGTTAAAGTTTGCAGAAAGCAGCACCGGAACGGCTCCTGTGTTAACAACTGTGATACGATCGAAATCGCAGCAGCAGTTACCAACAAAGGTTCCGGTCGATACGTTGTTAAACGCATTCGCAGCTACAGGGCTAGAGACCATGACGGTTTCTGGAAGTGCAGAACCGCCAAGCGCAATAGCCAGCTGGACCGGGTTCGCATCTGTACCCGCAATGTTACCCGAGAAAGAGACCTCGTAGATGGCTCCGGGACGAAGTCTTACAAAGTTCGAATTCTTACGATAGCATTCACCGCACCCAGTATGCAGCAGAACGCTATTGAAGGAAACAGCCTGACCGGGTTGAATCGTCTGGGCAGCAGTATTTGTGAGTTCAATCATAAATATTCTCCTCGCTTTCCGTTCGAATTCAAACCTTAGCAGCAAGTGCCGCAGCCGTAACCATAAGCGGTCCCGCAAGAACCGTAAGCAGCCTGACCCGCCCACGGATTGCAGGTAATATAGGCAGGAGTCGGGCAGGGACGAAGAGTGTTAATGAGATACTGGTTCTGATTCGCCTGAGACTGGGCGAGGTTCAGAGCCTGTACCTGAGACTGAAGGGCAGCAATCTGAGCATTCTTGTCCTCCATCCGGATCGCAACGATCTCGTCATGCAGAGCGCGGTAATTCGCATTCTGGTTGTCGGTAATATCTCTGGCAGCCGACTGAATGGTGTTAGTAACCGCGCAGGCATTGGTCGACATGTCATAGCGTACCTGAGCAATCGCAGCGCGGTTCTCACAGCAGCAATCGGCCAGCTGACGAGACAGAGCGTTTGTATCCTGCATGTTGGCAATACCCATGTTGGTGATCGCCTGCTGGATACCAAAGCCGGTGGTGGAGATGTTCTGGTTAATAGTATTCATCTGGGCAAGCTGGTCATAACCAAGACTGCACAGACCGTTCTCAAGGCCGTTAAGCTTGTTCGTTACGCCCTGGTTGTCAAAGCCGCGCTGTACATCGCCTACGGTGGCGCACGCACCATCGCACCCGCAACCCCCGGCATTACCACCGAAGCCAAAACCGTTACGACCCCAGCCAAACAGAGCAAACAGGATGATAATGGCCCACCCGCCACCATCCATACCCCAGCCGGAGTTACGATTACCATCAGTTACAGCAGCGATGTCGGCTACGCTCGGAACCATTGCATTGTTAAACATAAAGAGGCCTCCTAACTAAATATAACCGTTTACTGATGCTCTTAGCGGTCTTAAAGAGATCAAGGAATATGAAAGAACTGCTTTGCACGACTGAGCATCTCTTCTTCGGATACTCCGTATGAGTTGCAGAGGTTTTTGGCGATCTGGCGCCCCTTTTCTGCGTCGTTATTCTGGATGACTTCAAGCATGCTTTGCGCGTTCGGGTTTCTGGCGATATCTGGATTTTGTCTAATCATGCTCATGACAAAGTCCATCGGATTCATATTAGCCATTTTGATTCTCCTTGTCATTGTTACGATCCTTGTTCGGCTTCTGCGAGTTTCGGTTAATCATCTGCTCGAGTTTGTCGAACCGATCCATGAACATAGCGTACATGCTATTTTCCGTATCGCCCGTCTTTGGACTCTCCGCACTGGACTGTTCGATCGGAGAGTATACGAACGTCTTAATCGTACCGTCTGCGCTCCATGCCTTGACGTAAATCTTGCTGTAATCCTGAGAGAGGAAGAGCGTTGGAGTTCCATCCATAGGTATCTCGCTTGGCATGATTTCCGCGGGATCGTTAATAATTCTTCCACCCAGTGTTACAGGTCGATTTTGAGGAGAGAGCTCTGTCTGAGGCATCTGGGGCTTTTGATTTTGAATAGGCTGGTACTGCGGAGGAGGAGTTACACTCGGTTGTAGGGGCCAAGGGTAAGGGTTCGTCTGTCCAAGATATGGGTTATACGGATTCTGCTGATAAGGATTGTACATGGCTAAAACCTCCTTAATTGCCTTTTAGACCATTCATACTTCTTGACCTTCTTCGTTTGGTGATTAGAACATCGGAATCACCCTCTTTACTCATTTCTTATTTGGAATGGAATTTACTCTGAAATATAAGTCTCCCAGCCGTAGATTCCAGGTTCCCAGGTGTTATTACCGGCACCGTCACCGAGTGTGCAGACCCAAAGCTGACCGTTATGCGAGACGATATCGCCGATCTTATAGGTCTTCCCGCTTTCCCACTCTTCATAAGTAGGCGTTACGGGTTCCTCTGGTTCTTCACTTGGGTTATACTTTTCCCATCCATACTCATCTGGAGCCCAAGTATTAAGGCCCGCAGCATTACCTTCCGTACAAATATAAAGTGTACCGTTGCAAGAAACGATATCACCAATCTTGTAGGCGTCGGTTGTTCCATACGGTCTTCTCCACTCGAGATAGCCCTCCTCCGTTACGCCGATCTTAGCATACAAAGAAGGAGTCTGATCGGGAAGCCAATGACCTGCAGATGTATGATTCGAAATGACCTGATAGAGCTGGGTATCGCCATTAGCGTCAACCCCATAAGCAAGGATCTTCTTCGCTTTATAGTTAACGCCAGCAATCCACTCGTCATACAGGTCTGCCATCGCAAGAATCGACGATTCGTCTGTCTGCTGTTCAGCGATGATCTTAGCCGCAAGAATAGCAGACTCGTTCATCTTTTCCTGCTTTTCCGAAGCTTTTCTTTCTGACTCAATTTGAGTCTTTAATTCTTCGTCGATTTCCAACTCCCCGACATTGTACCGGGTGATGTCCACCTCGGCCCCCTCCGGCACGGTCTCCACATCGTACAGAGTATATGTAGGCTGTCCGACATAGGTCTCTTTGATAGGCCAGTAGGTGTCCGTGGCGTTGCAGTAGATCGCCTCAGCCTGCGCCGGGGGACAGCCCACGGTCACGCCGTTGGTCTGAGTCTTGATGTGCCGGATGTCCTCCGAGTAGTGGCGGACTATGTTCCAGCGGTCACAAATTACATACATTGTTTATCCC
>ERZ1090881.49-NODE-49-length-58438-cov-34.715465_pt1 | contig 58438 bp, 53 predicted proteins | sample MGYA00478470_ERZ1090881 | MGnify/ENA primary metagenome ERZ1090881 (study PRJEB33644, sample SAMEA5815736) | chicken gut metagenome | biome: Chicken; feature: Gastrointestinal Tract; material: Caecum | place: Ireland | collected 2019-01-01 | study: A study of the...
GGTGTGAAGCGGGGGAAAAGCTGGAGATTACTTCAAAAGCTTACCTATCGCTATTTCCGTCGGATTTGGCCACTTATGGCCGGGATGCAAAAGCCCTGCTGAAGGAGCTGCAGAGCCAGAACGAGCGTATGTTCCTGGTCACGTTCCTGGTCCTGAACACGGGCCGTACCGAGCAGGAACTGGAAACCAACATCTTCCAGGCATCCAGCATCGCCCAGAAGCACAACTGCAATCTCTGCCGGCTGGACTACCAGCAGGAGCAGGGCCTCATGTCCAGCCTGCCCCTGGCCGAGAACCAGATTGAGATTCAGCGGGGCCTGACCACCAGTTCCACCGCCATCTTCATCCCGTTCACCACCCAGGAGCTGTTCCAGACCGGAAAGGAATCTCTTTACTACGGCCTGAACGCCCTGTCCCAGAACCTCATCATGGTGGACCGGAAGAAGCTCAAGAACCCCAACGGCCTGATTCTGGGAACCCCCGGTTCCGGCAAATCCTTCAGCGCCAAGCGTGAGATTGCCAACTCCTTCCTGGTTACGGATGATGACATCATCATCTGCGATCCCGAGGCCGAGGTGCGACACGAAGTCGCGTAATGTATTGCGTGTAAACGCTGCTCTATCCATTTGGAGTAACCCTACTGTGACCTGCACTGGTCAAAAGCCAGCGTTGGGAAGCTCACAGGACAATATGGGAAATCTGCCAGCCTAAAAGCAGACGTACTGTTAGGGTAAAGAATGCTATGTCGAATGTAATGTAAATCATCGTAAGGATCGTTACAGGGAACAGGTGAAATAAGGCTGATACACCTGCACCAAAAGGTGAAGGAGGTGGCTGCGGGGCCTTTCAGTACCCCAAGGCAAATGGACGCAAATCCTCCCGGTTCAAAGATGGCGGCTAAGGCATTCATGAATTATGCATTACGTGGAACGTGGAAACCCCTATGCACTCCTTTTTCATAAAGGTATCGACTTCGTAAGAGGAAGAAATGGTGCAGAGGGCATAAGAGGGAATAAAAAGCGAATGGCTCACTGTAATGGTGAGCATAGGGGTTCAAAATTTGCCCTGGCCCGAAAGGGCGCTGACTTATTCCAGGTATTTCATGGCAAGATTGGAGGTATACCTGTGAACGATTTGTATTCAACGACGGAAGGTAAAACTTCTGAGAAGCAATCGGACGAAGCAAAGCTCGGCGCACAATGGAAATCCATTGACTGGCGCAGAGCCAAACGGGAAGTTAACAGGCTACAAGTCAGGATTGTCAAGGCAACTCAGCAAAACGACTATAACGCAGTAAAACGACTTCAGTATCTTCTGACACATTCCTTTTATGCCAAAGCGCTGGCCGTTAAGCGCGTCGTCACCAACGACGGACGCAAGACGCCCGGCGTGGACGGTGTTCTCTGGAACACGCCGGCGAAGAAAATGAAAGCGGTCCTGTCGCTGACAGATAAAGGGTACCGTGCGCGTCCTCTCCGCAGAGTTTATATTGAGAAGAAGGACAAGAAGAAAAAACGTCCATTGGGCATCCCCACCATGTACGACCGCGCTATGCAGGCTCTCTACGCTCTGGCGTTGGAGCCCGTTGCAGAAACAACGGCAGATGGGAAATCCTTTGGTTTCCGAAAAGGAAGGTGTGCGCAGGACGCCTGTGAATATCTCTTCACGGCGCTCTCGCGCAAACACATCTCTCCGAAATGGATTCTGGAAGGTGACATCAAGGGCTGTTTTGACCACATCAGCCATGATTGGCTGTTGGCCAATATTCCAATGGATAAGAGCATCCTGAAACAGTTCCTGAAAGCAGGGTTCATCTACCAGCGCGAACTCTTTCCCACAGAGGAAGGCACTCCGCAGGGCGGCATTATTTCCCCTATTCTGGCGAACATGACGCTGGATGGGATGGAAAAGCGGCTGGTTGAGCGATTCCACACAAACGCGCTCGGCAAAGTGGATATTCGATTCAAGAATGCCCACAAGGTGAACTTTGTGCGCTATGCAGATGATTTCGTCGTCACAGCAGCAACCCCGGAGCTGGCTCTTGAAGCCAAAGAAGTCATCCGGGAGTTTCTCGCGCAAAGAGGTTTGGAACTATCCGAAGAAAAGACTGTCGTCACCAACATTGACGACGGCTTTGACTTCCTTGGATGGAACTTTAGAAAATACAGCGAAAAGCTGATTATCAAGCCATCCAAAAAGGCTGTGAAAGCCATTGTTGCCAACCTCTCGGACACGATTCTCCGCAGAGGAAAAGCGTGGGAGCAGGATGTTCTGATTATGAAGTTGAACGAACAGATTCGAGGTTGGACCAACTACCATCAGTCCGTATGTGCGAGCTATGCGTTCGCGCATCTGGACTACGTCCTGTACGAACTGCTGTGGCGGTGGGCCAAAAGACGGCACCCAAAGAAGAATAAATGGTGGATCTCGACCAGGTACTGGCATCGAGTTCAAAACCAAAATTGGGTATTCTCTACGGATAAAAAGAAGTTGATACGGGTGGACAGTACGGCAATCGTACGGCACACCAAAGTGAAAACAACTGCAAATCCGTTCCTCGATACGGAGTATTTCCGAAAAAGAAAGTTCGATAAGGGAATGCGCAGGCTCACTGGCAAATTCAAGACCATTTGGAAAAACCAGAAAGGTCTGTGCTACCACTGCGGTATGCCGATGGACGTGAGCGAGGAGAGAGAAATCTTCTATCTCAGGCCAAAGTCCAAAGCGGGCACAGAAGATATTCACAATATGCGGTACGTCCACTGTGCCTGCCAGCAAATCTACGCTGAGTGCCGCTTGAAAAAGTGATGAAATGCTTGAGCCGTATGACGGGAAATCTGTCACGTACGGTTCTTAGGCGGGAAAGCGGTGGTAACACCGCCGACCCAGCCGATTATGCGGCCCTGGTTCGCCGGTTCCACGGCCAGGTTATCCAGATCAGCCCGTCCAGCACCCAGTATATCAACCCCATGGATATCAACGCCAACTATTCGGAGGAGGATAACCCCATCGCCCTGAAGGCCGACTTCATCCTCTCCCTGTGCGAGCTGGTGGTGGGCGGCAAGGAAGGTTTGCAGCCGGTGGAGAAAACGGTCATCGACCGCTGCGTCCACCAGATCTACAACCGCTATTTCAACGACCCTCGGCCTGAGAATATGCCGCTGTTGGAGGACCTGTACAACGCTCTTCTTCAGCAGGAGGAAAAGGAAGCCCACCATGTTGCCACCGCCCTTGAAATCTACGTCAAGGGCAGCCTGAGCCTGTTCAACCACCGGACCAATGTGGACATCGAAAACCGGCTGGTCTGCTACGACATCAAGGAGCTGGGAAAACAACTCAAAAAACTCGGGATGTTGATCGTGCAAGATCAGGTCTGGGGCCGTGTGACGGCCAACCGTGCCGCTGGCAAGTCCACCCGGTATTATATGGATGAGTTCCATCTGCTTCTGAAAGAAGAACAGACGGCGGCTTACTCGGTGGAAATCTGGAAGCGCTTCCGCAAGTGGGGCGGCATCCCCACCGGCATCACCCAGAACGTCAAAGACCTGCTGTCCTCTTACGAGGTCCAGAACATCTTTGAGAACTCGGACTTTGTTTATATGCTCAACCAGGCCGCCGGCGACCGGCAGATTCTCGCCAAGCAGCTCAACATTTCGCCCCATCAGCTGTCCTATGTGACCCACTCGGGTGAAGGTGAAGGGCTGCTTTTCTTTGGCAATGTGATTCTGCCCTTTGTGGACCGCTTCCCGCAGGATCTGGAACTTTACCGGATCATGACCACCAAGCTGGGGGAGGTTGCACCGCAGAATGGGTAAAGTGCAGCAGCGCCAGGACAAGTCCAAGCCTTCCCGGCTGAACTTCGTGGATGAGGACAGCCAAACCAAAGGCCGCGACCCTCCCGGGGGCCGGGGCGGAGAGAAAAAGCGTAAGCCCAAGCTGAAAAGCGATGCACAGAAAGCCAAAGAGCGGGCAGAGCAGCTGCGGTTTGGCAAGGCAGACATCACGGTGGATGAAGCCTCCCGGATGACCAAGGAACAGAAGCGGGAGATGTACGCTTCGGCGGCCCTCCTGACGGCGGTCCATCGCAAGATCGAGGAGTACGAGGACGACAATGTGGGCATCAAGAGTGCCCACGAGGTCGAAAAGGGCGCAGAGCTGGCCGGACGGGTATCCGATTCCCGTTATGCCAAAAAGCTGAAAAAGCGGAAGAAAAAGCTGGAGAGCAAAGCCGCAAAGCAGAAGGCTGCCGCCGGAAAACAGCCGGCGGAAAAGGCTGGCGAAGCCGGTTCTAACCCCATCTCCAAGGCGAAACAGCGCCAGGCATACCAGCAGCAGGCCAGAGTGGTGGCGCAGGCTGCCCAGACAGGAACAACTGCTGCCGGTCAAAAGGCCGCTGCTTCTGGAAAATCCACGGTTCAGTCCGGCGTGAATGGAGTGATCACAAAGGGCAAAGAGGTGGTGGGCGGCGTGGCCAAAGGCGCAGCCGTCTTTGCAAAGAGCCATGCACATTTGCTGGTGATCGGCGGTGTGCTGGCGATGCTGCTGCTCCTTATGCTGTCGGCATTTTCCTCTTGCAGCATCCTATTCGGCGGCACCACCCAGGTGATGGGCCAAACCACCTATACCGCTGAGGATGAGGACATCCGGGGTGCAGAGGAGGACTACAAGCAGCTGGAACGGCAGCTGCAGCTGGAAATCGACATGATGGAGATCACCCATCCCGGCATGGACGAGTACCAGTACGACCTTGATCCGATTGAGCATGACCCCTGGGAGCTGACTTCCTACCTGACCACCCTTCACGACGATTACACCCGGAGCGAAGTGCAGGGAACCTTGCAGGATACCTTCAACAAGCAGTACAAGCTGAAAACCTGGGTTGAACCGCAAATCCGGTATCGGGTGGTTGTCATCCCAAGCCCGGTGCCGCCCTATTTTACGACTACGCTGGAACCTTATGTGTACCTGATTCTCCATGTGGAGCTGGAAAACCGGGGGCTGGAAACGGTCATCCGGGAAGAGCTGGACGATGACCAGTGGAAGCGGTACGAGATTCTCCAGGACACCAAGGGCGGCCGGCCCTATCTGTTCAACGGGAGCCTGTCTTGGGGGAGCTCAGATGGTTCCGGGGAGGCTGGCATCGACTACCAGGTGCCTGCCGAGGCCCTGACGGACCCAGAGTTTGCCGCCATGCTGGAAGAAGCCGAGAAATACCTGGGCACCCCCTATGTCTGGGGCGGGTCCACCCCGGAAACCGGCTTTGACTGTTCCGGCTATGTCTGTTGGGTGCTCAACGAATCCGGCTGGGACGTGGGCCGCACCACGGCAAACGGCCTGTGGCAGCAGTCCACGAAAATCTCTGAGGCAGAGGCAAAACCCGGTGACCTGGTATTTTTCGAGGGAACCTATGACACCCCCGGCGCAAGCCATGTGGGCATTTATGTGGGGGATGGAGTGATGATCTCTGCCGGCGACCCCATCAAGTATTCCAACATCCATTCCAGTTACTGGGATGGTCACCTGCTGGGATTCGGTAGAATCCCGAAATGATAAATAAGGAGGAAATATGAGCGAAAAACTTGAAAAGATGCGGGCCGACCTGGCAAAAGCCAAGGAGCGCCGTATCCAGCTGAATAACCGCATTGAGCTGCTGGAACGCCGGATTGCGGAGGCTGAGAAAGTGGAGGTGGCCGAGATGGTGCGCACCGCCAACGTCACGCCGGAGCAGCTGGCGATGCTCCTGAAGCAGGCGGCTAGTGCAGCCCCGAACCCTGCGGCCCTGACTGCCGCAGGGGTGACTTTTGACAACAAGGAGGACATGGATGAAAGCATGGAATAAGTTCTGCTGCGCCCTGGCGTCTCTGGTGCTGCTGATGGGCAGTCTGGCCGCCCCGGCCTTCGCCTATGGGACTGAAACGGCCCCTGCCCCCACTCCCGACCCGGCACCTGCTCCTGTCACGGTTCCCACCGCGGAGCCTGCGGAAGAAGCCCCGGTGACGGTACAGGAAGAAGTATCCGGCCCCCTGACGCCGGAGGGCAACCTGACCCTGGTGGATGACTACCACACCACCTATTCGGACGGCTCCGGTCAGCAGTTCATTACGATGGTGAGCAAGTCCGGGGCCTATTTTTATCTGGTGATCGACCGGGCCTCTGACGGGGACCAGACCGTCCATTTCCTCAATATGGTGGACGAGGCGGACCTTCTGGCCCTGATGGAAGAAGAACAGGCGGATGCCTACAATGCCGAAAAGGAGGCGGCAATTCAGGCGGAGCTGGAAAAGCAGCAGGCCGAGGAAGAAGCCAAAAAGGCAGCCGAAGAAGCTGAAGCGGAGGCCGAAGCCGAAGAAAAAGACTTTGATATCACCGGCATTGCAAGCAAGTTTCTGGGTGTGATCGCCCTGGTTGGCCTGGCTGCCGGCGGCGGGTTCTACTTCTTCCTCCAGAAAAAGAAGAAGGAGCAGGCCGCGAAGGAAAGCGTGGATCCGGACGCCGATTACCGGGAAGATGAAGAAGAAATCGTTCTCCCTGACGGCGAACCCGAACCGGATGCGGCGCAGGACGAGGAAGCTGACCGGAAGGCATACCAGACCAGCGACGGCTACGAGGACGTGTAACACAAAAAAGGGCGGCATTGCCGCCCATACATATAATATCAACCTATGATATGAAAGGAGAATTGATTTGCCTAAGTTGATTGTGAGCGAAAAGCCCTCTGTCGCCCATGCCATAGCCAAGGCCCTGGGCATCACCAAACGCCGGACCGGCTACCTGGAGAGTGACGAGTACCTCATCAGCTGGTGTGTCGGACATCTGGTGGAGCTGGCTCCACCCAGTAGTTATGATCCCAAGCTGGTCAAATGGTCCAAGGCAGATCTGCCCATTCTGCCCAAAACATGGCAGTACCTGGTGTCGCCTGGAACCCAGAAGCAGTTTGAAGTCCTGTGCAGCCTCATGGCCCGGCCTGATGTGGACCAGCTTGTCTGTGCCACCGATGCCGGGCGGGAAGGGGAGCTGATTTTCCGGCTTGTCTATCACCAGTGTGGTTGTACGAAACCCTTTACCCGGCTCTGGATCAGCAGCATGGAGGATGCCGCCATCCGGGATGGATTCGCCCACCTCAAACCCTCAACTGAATACGATGCTTTGTACAAAGCAGCCCTTTGCCGGGAGCGTGCCGACTGGTTGGTCGGTATCAACGCCACCCGGCTTTTTTCGTGCCTTTATGGCCAGCCGTTGAACGTGGGCCGGGTCATGACCCCTGCCTTAGCCATGACGGTGACACGGACAGCCGCCATCGAAGCATTCCGCCCGGAATTGTTTTACACGGTTGTTTTGGGCCTATCCAGCGGCGTTACAGCATCCAGCAAGCGGTTTGACAAGAAATCTGAGGCAGAAAAGGTGCTGGCCTCATGCAGAAAGGAGATGGAGCTTACGATTCAAAAAATTAAGCGTGAGGAAAAAACGGAGAACCCGCCGCTGCTTTATGATTTGACAACGTTGCAGCGGGATGCAAACCGGTGGTTGGGTTATTCTGCGCAGCAGACCCTCGACTATGTTCAGTCCCTGTATGAGCAGCAGCTCAGCACCTATCCCCGAACGGATAGTCGCTATGTCACCGATGACATGGAAGACGAGCTGGAAGAGCTGGCCGAAGAGCTGGAAGAAGAACTGGGAATGGATTTGGACTGGGAGGACATTGATGATGACCCGGTTCATATTGCTCGGATTGTGAACAGCCGGAAGGTGAGCGATCACCACGCCATTCTGCCGACGAGAAAGATGCTGCAGATTGACATCGACAGCTTGCCGGAAGGAGAGCGGAATATTCTCCGCTTGATTATCACCCGTCTGATGGTGTCTGTCAGTCCGCCGTACAAGTATGAGGAAACACACCTCGAGACAGAGTGCGCGGGAGAATTTTTCTCCGCGAAAAGCATGGTTGTGCTTCAGGAAGGGTGGAAAAGAACACAGTGGGAGATGTTGAAGGACATCCTTGGAAAGGCCAAGGAACCTCCCCGCTCTCAGCCTGTATTGGAAGAAGGGGAGGTCGCAATCACTTCTGCAGAAATGAAAGAAGGCCAAACATCCCCGCCCAAACCCTATACGGAAGACACTCTGCTCTCGGCTATGGAAACGGCCGGGAAAGATCGTATGCCGGAAGAAGCCGAACGCCGGGGCATTGGAACCCCTGCCACCAGAGCTGCAATCATTGAAAAGCTGGTCAAGAAAGGTTTTCTGACCCGCGAGGGGACCGGCAAAACCAAGAACCTGATCCCTACCCAGAAGGGCCGGGAGCTGATTGCAGTCATGCCCGAGACAATCCAGTCTCCCGATATGACTGCGGACTGGGAGCAGAAGCTCCTGCAGATCGAGCGGGGTGAATTGGCCCCCGAAACCTTTATGCACGAAATCGAACAGATGATCGCCTCCCTGGTCCAGACCAGTGAGGCAGTGAAAGGAGCAAATTTGCTTATGAATTATAATGGTAAGATCGTTGGTATTTGTCCCCACTGTGGTGCCGATGTGGCCGAACGGGATAAGGGCTGGTTCTGTTCCAACCGGGAGTGCCGGTTTGTGCTCTGGAAGGACAACGCCTTCTTTAAGCGACTGGGAAAGCACCTCACTGGCCAGCTGGTGGATAAGCTGCTGCGGGATGGCCGTGCCCGGCTCAAGGACTGCAAGAGCCAGCGCACCGGTAGAACTTATAACGCCTCTGTCCTGATGACCACCGAGGCTGATGGGCGGGCACAGTTCAGCCTGGAGTTTGAGAACGGGGGTGGAAAAGGATGAACTTTTCGTATGAGGAGATTAACCTGATGGCCCTCTACAACACTGGCAGCCGGGAACGGCTGATCGAAGTGCTGACTGAGATGAAGACCTATCTCACTCTTTCCGAAACGGAGCTGCGGGACCTGACCGACGGCACCCTCGATAAGCTGGCCGGCATGACCGATGCCGAGTTCGACGCATTGGAACTGTACCCCGATTTTATCTAAGTAAGGAGGGTCTATGGCAGACGAAAAAGACAGCAAGTGGCAGTGCTATATTATCCCGGACCTTGCCACCTGGACGGGAGCGGCGGGGAGCAAACCCCATACGCCCATCGAGTTCTATGCCAACTACGAGCAGGCTGTGACCCGGTTCCAGGAGCTGCGCTCTGAACCCTATAACAGCGAGGATCTGTCGGCGGCCCGGCTGACTTTTGGTGTTCAGCGGGAGAATCCGCCCGGCGCTGCCGACCTGCTTCAGGTCCGGCAGGGCAAGAACTACCTGGTAGATGATTACACCCGGATGGCGTCAGTGAACCAGAGCCCCGAGGTAATGGACATCCTGAAGCAGATGCGGAAAGACCTGGGCTTTGACCGGGTCCGGGTCTATGAGCAGGACGCCTACGGGGGCTTCACCGGCCCCAAAGATATGGCTTTTGCCCGCTGGAAACACCCTCTCAAACCGATGCTGAGAAAATCGGTGCTGGGAGAATTGACGAAGACGGCAGAACCGAAGAAATCAGAGAAAATGAATCGAAGTCAGATAAGCGAAAGAGACAAGTAAAACCCTATATTTTCAGCAGGTGCCAAGTGTGATATAATAAAACATCTCGAAAAGATACCCGATGCGGATGGCTGAAAGGAAGATTGCAATGTCGAGTTATATCATGGACCTGCGTAAAATAGTTGGCCATCGCCCTTTGTTACAGGTGGGAGCGAGCGTGATTGTGGAAGATGCGCAGGGACGCATCTTGCTGCAATTACGAAAGGACAACCACCTTTGGGGTTATGCCGGCGGTTCGGTGGAACTGGACGAAGTGGTGGAAGAAGCTGCCAAACGAGAACTGAAAGAAGAAACCGGATTAACCGCCCTCAGCTTGGAACTGTTTGGCATTTTTTCGGGAAAAGACACCCACTACGTCTATCCGAACGGGGACGAAGTGTCCAATGTGGACATTGTCTTTCTATGCAAAGAATACTCTGGGGATTTGATCTGCCAGGAAGATGAAGTGGAGACGCTTCAATTCTTTGCGCCAGACCAAATTCCTGATAAGATTTCACCCCCAGTCCTTACCCCTATCCTGAAATGGGTTGCATCCAAAAAATAAATTTGCAGTCGGTCTATCTTGGCGGGAAGCGTTTGGGCTTCCCGTCATTCTTTTGGCCGAATTTTTGAGATCCAGCACAAAATGGTTAAAAGGCAGAGATTCATTCTCTGCCTTTTCTTTTTACTCGAAAAGGAGGAACTATGGGAGATGCGAAAAAGGCTCTGAAGCAAGATGGCTGAAAACATCTTTGCAACCGTCCGGCAATCCATCCTGGTGCGGGAGGCGGCGGAACTCTACGGAATTGAGGTCAACCGAAACGGTATGGCCTGTTGTCCGTTTCACGATGACCATACCCCCAGCATGAAAGTAAATGAGGATTACTTCTACTGCTTTGGCTGCGGGGCTACCGGCGATGTGATTGACTTCACGGCCCGCCTCTATGACCTGTCCCCGAGGGAAGCTGCAGAAAAACTGGCCCAGGACTTTGGGCTGAACCATGACAGACAGACTTCCCCCGGAAAAAAGTATGTCCGGCAAAAAACGGAGGGGCAGAAATTCAGGGAGGCCCGGAACCACAGTGTTCGTATCCTGACCGACTACTACCAGCTGCTTCAAAGGTGGGAAAGAGACTATCCGCCCAAAACACCGGAGGAGCGGCTGCATCCCCGCTTCACGGAAGCCATTCAGAAGAAAAGCTATGTAGGTTATCTGCTGGATACCTTTCAGGCGTACAGCAAAGAAGAACAAAAGCTGTGGATTGCTGAACACCAGTCAGAAATCACAGCTATGGAAAGGAGCGTGGAAATCATGGCCGACAAACCCACCAGCCGGGAGAGGCTGCAGGAAATCACGGCAGGCATCGAGCAGGGCATCAAGAACCTGTTCGAGAGTGAGAAATATGCGCACTATCTGTCTGTCATGTCCAAGTTTCACCGCTATTCCGTCAACAACACCATGCTGATTTATATGCAGCGCCCTGATGCCACTCTGGTGGCAGGGTACAACAAATGGAAAAACCAGTTTGGCCGCCATGTGAAAAAGGGAGAGCATGGCATTACCATCATTGCTCCCACGCCGTATAAAAAGAAGATCGAGGAGATGAAGAGGGACCCGGACACCCAGGCTCCGATCCTGGATGCAGACGGCAAGGCAGTCATGGAGGAAAAAGAAATCGAAATCCCCATGTTCCGCCCGGTCAAGGTGTTCGATGTGAGCCAGACAGACGGCAAGCCCCTGCCGGAACTGGCATCCAAACTTTCCGGCACAGTGCCGCACTATGAGGCATTTCTGGAAGCCTTGCGGCGCTCCGCCCCGGTCCCCATTGAGTTTGAGGCGCTGAATGCCAATCTGGACGGCTATTTCTCCTCCGATCAGCAGCGAATCGCCATTCGGGAAGGGATGAGCGAGGTGCAGACCATCTCTGCCGCCGTCCATGAGGTGGCACACAGCAAGCTCCATGACCCCAAAAAGTATGAGGCAGAACCTGCCTGGAAGATTGTCATGGTGAGCGAGGGCGGCACCAAAAAGGACTATCGTTTGGACTTTGCCACCGAAGCAGAGGCAGAACAGGCCGCCGCCGAAGATGGCTGGCGCTTTGTGGACGAGAATCGGTTTGAGTGGCGGTTGGAAGTGGAGGAAGATCGGACGGCGGCAAAGCAGGCCGCCAAGAACCGCAACACCGAGGAAGTGGAGGCAGAAAGCATCTCCTATGCGGTCTGTCAGTATTTCGGCATCCAGACCGGCGAAAACAGCTTTGGCTATATTGCATCCTGGTCCGAGGGCAAGGAGCTGAAAGAGCTGCGGGCCAGCCTGGAGACCATCAACAAGACTTCCGGCGAGCTGATTGACAACATCGAGCGCAACTACAAGGAGATCTGCAAGGAGCGCGGCATTGACCTGACTGCCGCGCCGAAGCAGGAGCGTGACCCCATCGAAGTGCTGGCTGAGGACATCGACGAGTTTGCCTTTGACTACGATCCGTATGAGTATCATGACACCGTGGATGACCGTGAGGATGCGCTGAAAGAATTGACAATCACACTGCGCAGCGGCGAAGCCGGCGGAACGCGAAACTGGCTCCAGAACATCGTCGATGAGGACGATCCCGGGGAAATGACCGAAAAGGCCGCCCAGCTGCTGGACCGTTTGAACCAGCTGGTGCCGGAAACAAAAGCAGAGCAGATTGCCCACAGCGTCCAAAACGCCCCGTCTGGGGCTGAACGCCGTGAGGCTCTGTTGATCCTGGATGATGCGGCGTATCTCCATGTTCAGTCCCACGGTGCCGGATGGGACTACACGCTCTACGATGCGGCGACCATGGAGCCGATGAACAGCGGCCAGCTGGATAGCCCCAGTATGGGCCGGGCCGAAGCCATCGGTCATATCTGCGATAACCTCGGAGTGGGCGATAAGTCCATCCGGTATGCACCGCTATCCATGATCGAAACGCTGCAGGAGGCTGCCAGCCAGCAGAGTGCGGCCCAGTTTCCCGGTGCCAAGGAACAGGCACTGGACGAGTATCCCATGCCGGACCCAGCACTGTCCGAGGAAGAACTGGCAAAGTGCAGCTGCCTGGACAGCGACCTTCTGCCCCTGTCCAAAGAGCGGGCCAACGAGCTGATGGAGCGGGACCTGACCGTGTATATCATCCAGGACGGAGAAAAGCCGGAGATGGCCTTTGATGTTGCCGAACTGGACGCCCATGACGGCATCTTTGCACTGTCCCGCGATGAATGGGAGCGAACTTCGGAATTTCATGACCGGGTTCAAGACCGAATGAACCATCAGGAAGAACGGGAGCGGGCCTTCCTCGACTTTGGGGGCGACTGTTTTGCCATCTATCAACTCAAACAAACGGACGATCTAAGGGACATCCGCTATGAAGGGCTGGAACGGCTCAAGGCCAGCGGGCAGGAAGTGGAGCACAGCAACTATGACCTGGTTTACACGGCTCCGCTGACCAGTCCCGGCAGTACGCCGGAGCAGCTGGGCAGGCTGTACGAGCAGTTCAATTTGCAAAAGCCGGCAGACTTTCACAGTCCGTCCATGAGTGTCAGCGACATCGTTGCAATCAGGCAGGGCGGCAGGTTATCATGTTATTACTGTGACAGCATTGGCTTTGAGCAGATCCCCGGATTCCTTCCGGGCAATCCGCTGAAAAATGCGGAGATGTCGGTGGAAGATGATTACGGCATGATTGACGGCATCATCAACAACGGCCCCAAAGAGCCGCAGGAACAGGAAAAGAAGAAATCCGTAAGGGAACAGCTGCAGGCCAAACCCAGAACCAAACACAAAAAGACAGCGCCCAAAAAGAGCGCAGAAAGGGAGATGTGATATGCAGGATTTCACCTTTGACGAGACCAATCTCATGTGCATTTACAACGGAGGCAACAGGGAACTGCTGATCCAGGTCCTGACCGAGATGCGCGGCCATCTTACACCGGAGGAAACGGAGCTGCGGGAACTGACAGATCACACCCTCGAAAAACTTCGTGCTATGACTGACGAGGAGTTTGCAGAACTGGAGCTGTACCCGGATTTCGATGAGTAGCAAACAACGAGATGGAGCGGCTATATGGCCGCTCCATTTTTTATGAAACAGGAAAGGAGGCCCAAAACCCATGCCGACCAAAGCGGAAATGTATGCGCAGATGGCCGAACAGGTAGCAGCCAAGCTCACCGATAGCTGGCAGGAGTGGACGGGGTTTCTTACCACGGCTGCCCGCCTTTACAAGTACACGTTCCAGGATCAAATGATGATCTATGCCCAGAGGCCGGACGCTACCGCCTGTGCCGAGTACGACCTCTGGAATGACAAGATGGGGCGGTATGTGCGGCGCGGGTCCAAGGGCATTGCCCTGGTGGACGATACCGACGACCGTCCCCGGCTGCGCTATGTGTTCGACATTTCGGACACCGGAACCCGTGAGCATTCCCGCACCCCCTGGCTGTGGCAGCTGGAGGAACAGCATAAAGGACCGGTATCCGCCATGCTGGAGCACAGCTATGGAGCATCTGGAGACGATCTTCCTCAGCAGATCATCGACGTGGCCGGAAAGCTGGCCGGGGCGTATTGGGAAGATCATCGGCGGGACTTCTTCCACATCGTTGACGATTCGTTCCTGGAGGAGTACGATGATTATAACATCGAGATGCAATTCAAGGCCGCCGCTACCGTCAGCATCTCCTACGCCCTGATGTCCCGTTGTGGCCTGGAACTGGAACGCTACTTTGACCACGAAGATTTCATCACAATCTCCGACTTCAATAGTCCGGCCACCATTGGTGCCCTGGGAGAGGCAGTCAGCCAGTCCAGCGAGCAGGTGCTGCGGCAGATTGGCGTCACCATCCGAAACTATGAGCGAGAGCATACCGCAGAAAGGAGCATGAACCATGGAGAACAATCTGACTTACACCCGCAACGGCGACTACCTGATTCCGAACCTGACCTTGAGCGAACAGCCGTCGGAGCCCCTGGGCAAGTACGGACGGATGCGGAAAGCGTACCTGAAGGAGCACCGGCCCCTGATTTACAATCAGCTGCTGATGAGCGAGAAGCTGTACCCGCACCTGCTGGAGATCGACAAGACAGCGAACAGCCGTCTGGAACAGATGATGCCTCAGCTGACGAAGGACGCGGGAGCGACGGAGGAGCTGAAAGCCCGCGACCCGATGCAGTGGGTAGGCCTGATGAACACTTGCAAGGCACAAGCGGAAGAAATGCTGATGGCGGAACTCATCAACAACTGAGTTTCTTCCCCAGTGAAGCAGAGCAAATCGAACAGATCGACCGACGAGCGGAGACCGAAAAAGTCTCCGCTTTTTCTTTTTCCGGGGAAGATATCGCATTGGCCCTGGCCAGCGGCAGCGGCTTTGCCCAGGGCAAAGAGCGGATTGCGGCTTTCTTCCAGGAGAACCACACTCCCAAAGAACGGGCCGAGTTCTTGAAAAACGAGTACGGTATCGGAGGGCAGACCTGGACTTTCCTGGATGGCAGCCACGGTTTCCTGGAATACAATGCCCGCGGCATCCAGCTGCGCTCTTATCCCGAGGGGCAGGAGCAGAGGTTTTCATGGTCTGATGCGGCAAAGAGGATCGGGGTTCTGATTGCCACCGGCAAGTATCTGGACGAGTCGAGCAAGGAAGAACCCATTTGGGAGTACAACGGCGTCAAGGAACGCCACCCGGATAACCTCGTCCTTTACCAGATGGGGGATTTTTTCGAGCTGTACGGCGAAGATGCCCGTATCGCCGCTGCCGAGCTGAACCTGAACCTTTTCAGCCGCTCCATTCCGGGCGGAGGCCGGGTGGAGATGTGCGGATTTCCGGCGACCCAGCTGGAACAGACTGTAGAACGGCTGCGCGACAAGCACGATGTGACGGTTTCCACCCAGCAGAAGGGCAGCGCCCAGCGCCGGGAATATACCATCCTCTCCATCGACCACGAAGCAGAGCAGGCCATTGATGCCCACGAGGCTGAGTTTGGCGCAGATGGATTCCGGGCGTTCCCGGATGAGGAAGCAATTCAAAATGCCACCATCCGGGAATTACACGAGCGATACAAGCCCATTGTGCTGGAGGCGGTCGCCCGGGATGCCAGATACGGGAATGTTTGCAGCGACGGCGACCGAGAACGCGCGGTGATTGAAGGCCGGGCGGCCATCCAGCGGGCTGTTTTGTCATCTGGCAACCGGGAACTGCTCCATCTCTATTCCCACATCCCCGAGTTCCGGCAGCGCTTGACCCGGGAAGTCATTGACGAGACCTATCCCAAGCTCTATGAGCTGCTGCACCCCTTTTCGGATGCAGACATCGACAAGGCCATCCAGAGCTGGAATGGCAAAATCGAGAGCAAGCACGCTGTTGTCCGCTATATGAAAAACCATGCACGGGAGAAAGACACCGCTGCATGGCTGGCCCATGAGTATGACGGCAGTAATGGTAAAACCCCGTTTACAGTCCGTCCTGGAAGTCCGGTCAGGACAGAGCTGCCCTGGCCCAAAGTTCAGCGGCGGATTGCACAGCTCATCAAAGAGAACCGTTTTTACACCCAGATCGAGCAGGACCGCTTAGATGATGTGGACCCTGTTTCGATCCGGGAAACCCTGGCTGATCGAGGTATCGTAAACGGCCAGGTGGTGGAACCTGAAAAGCTGGACAACGATCCCTTTATTCGGCAGGTGGTCGAGGACGCCGAGCAGGCAGCCGTAGAACCTGTCGTTGATGCACCGGAGGAGCCGGAACCGGAAGCCCTGTCCGATGCAGAGTATGCCAGACGGAGTCTGATCCCGGGCGAAACCGCCTTTGACCTGGATGACCGCCGGTTCGTGGTGGACCAGGTGGACCTGGAGTCAGAGCGGGTCAGCCTGCGGGATGTGACCTTTGCCCAGGCCACCGGTTTTCCTATCTTCCGCTCGGAGCCGATTTGGGTGATTCGTCAGTACCTGGAGCAGAATCAGCCGGGGTCTGAAAAGCCGCAGCCCACCTTTGCGACGGAACCGGTGGCAGCCTACCCGGCAGAGGAAACGCACCTGCCCTACGATGTGGTGGTCGAAAAACTCCACATCGAACCTCCTGAACAGGAAACACCCGCGCCTCCCGCCCGGAACTTCCGCATCTCCGACAGCCATCTGGGCGAGGGCGGACCGAAACAGAAGTTTGCCCGCAACGTGGAAGCTATCCGCATCCTGCAAACTCTGGAGAACGAAAACCGAAACGCCACCCCGGAAGAACAGGAAATTCTGTCCCAGTACGTTGGCTGGGGCGGTCTGGCAGATGCCTTTGACCCGGACAAAGACAGCTGGTCCAAGGAATACACGCAGCTGAAGGAACTGCTGACCCCGGAGGAATACGCTGCCGCCCGGGCCAGCACCTTGAATGCCCACTACACCAGCCCCACCGTCATTCATGCCATCTATGATGCAGTGGAGAAGATGGGCTTCCAGACTGGCAACATCCTGGAACCCTCCTGCGGCGTGGGCAACTTCTTCGGGATGCTCCCCGAGAGTATGGCAGGAAGCAAGCTGTATGGCGTGGAGCTGGACAGCATTTCGGGCCGTATCGCCCAAAAACTCTACCCGGAAGCCAACATCACGGTGGCGGGCTTTGAAACCACCAAGCAGCAAGACTTCTACGATCTTGCCATCGGCAATGTGCCCTTCGGCAACTACAAGGTCAACGACAAAGCCTACAACAACCTCGGTTTCTCCATCCACAACTATTTCTTTGCCAAAGCTCTTGACCAGGTGAGGCCGGGCGGCGTGGTGGCCTTTGTCACCAGCCGGTACACGATGGATTCCAAGGATTCCACCGCCCGCAAGCATTTGGCCGAGCGGGCCGACCTGTTGGGGGCCATCCGGCTGCCCAACAATGCGTTCCGCGCCAATGCCGGCACCGATGTGGTGTCCGACATCATCTTCCTGCAGAAACGTGACCGCCCCATCGACCGGGAACCCGACTGGGTGCAGCTGGGCCAGACCGAGAGCGGTATCTCCATCAACCAGTACTTTGTAGATCACCCGGAAATGATTTTGGGCGAGCTTTCCACCGAGAGTACCCAGTATGGCCGGGAAGAAAGCACTGTCCTGCCCCTGGAAGGTGCAGACCTGGAAGAACAGCTGAAGGAGGCTGTGAATCAGATTCACGGCACCTACCAGGAGGCAGAGCTGCCGGACCTGGGGGAGGGAGAAGCCATTGAAACCTCCATCCCGGCTGACCCCAGCGTGAAAAACTATTCCTACGCGGTGGTGGACGGAACGGTCTATTTCCGGGAGAACAGCCGGATGGTGCGCCCGGAACTGAACGCCACCGCCGAAGCCCGTGTGAAGGGAATGGTTGGTCTGCGGGGTTGTGTCCAGGAGCTGATCGAACTGCAGATGGATGCCGCTGTACCGGACAGCGACATTCAGGAGAAGCAAGCAGAGCTGAACCGGCTCTACGATGATTTCTCTGCCAAGTACGGTCTAATCAATGACCGGGCAAACCGGCTGGCCTTTGCCGATGATTCCAGCTACTACCTGCTCTGCGCACTGGAAGTGATCGACGAGAACGGCAAGCTGAAGAGCAAGGCCGATATGTTCTCCAAGCGTACCATCAAGCCCCACAAGGCCGTAACATCTGTGGACACGGCCAGCGAGGCGCTGGCGGTATCCATTTCCGAAAAAGCCTGTGTGGATATGGAGTATATGGAGCAGCTCACCGGCAAGCCCCGTGAGGAGCTGGCTGAGGAACTGAAAGGCGTGATCTTCCGTCTGCCCGAGCCGGTGCCGGAGGGAGAGCAGCCCCGCTATGTGACCGCTGACGAGTATCTGTCCGGCAATGTGCGCAAGAAACTGCGGCAGGCGCAGCTGGCAGCACAGCAGGACCCGTCCTTTGCAATCAACGTGGAAGCCCTGGCCGCTGCCCAGCCCAAGGACCTGGATGCCTCGGAGATCGAGGTGCGCCTGGGCGCTACCTGGATCGACAAAAAGTATATCCAGCAGTTCATGTACGAGACGTTTGACACACCGTTTTATATGCGGCACGGTAGTATTCAGGTGAACTATTCTTCGTACACCGCAGAGTGGCAGATCACGGGGAAAACCTACCTGTCCAAGAATGATGTGGCAGCCTACACCACCTACGGCACCGACCGGGCCAATGCTTATCGGCTGCTGGAGGATGCGCTGAATCTGCGGGACATCCGTATCTACGACACCATTGAGGATGTGGACGGCAGAGAGAAACGTGTGCTGAATGCCAAGGAAACCACCCTGGCCGCGCAAAAGCAGCAGGCCATCCGGGATGCCTTCAAGGACTGGATTTGGCAGGACCCGACCCGCCGCCAGGCCCTGGTGCGGCAGTACAACGAGGAGATGAACGCCACCCGTCCCCGTGAATATGACGGCTCCCATATCACTTTCGGCGGCATGAACCCTGCCATCACCCTGCGGGAACACCAGCTGGGGGCGATTGCCCATGTGTTGTACGGCGGGAACACCCTGCTGGCCCACGAAGTGGGTGCGGGCAAGACCTTCGAGATGGTGGCCGCCGCAATGGAATCCAAGCGTCTGGGCCTGTGTCAGAAGTCCCTCTTTGTGGTGCCCAACCACCTGACGGAACAGTGGGCATCCGAGTTCCTGCGGCTCTATCCCTCGGCAAAGATTCTGGTGACAACCAAGAAGGATTTTGAATCCCACAACCGGAAAAAGTTTTGCAGCCGGATTGCCACCGGCGACTACGATGCCGTCATCATCGGCCACAGCCAGTTTGAGCGTATTCCCATCAGCCAGGAGCGGCAGGAGCGGCTGCTTCAGGAGCAGATTGATGAGATCACCGAGGGCATCGCAGAGGTGAAGTCCAACGGCGGCGAGCGTTTCACCATCAAGCAGCTGGAACGTACCAGAAAATCTCTGGAAGCCCGGCTGGAAAAACTCCAGGCCGAGGGCCGCAAGGATGATGTGGTGACCTTTGAACAGCTGGGCGTGGACCGACTATTCGTCGATGAGGCGCACAATTATAAGAACCTCTTTTTATACACGAAAATGCGGAATGTAGCCGGCCTTTCCACCAGTGACGCCCAGAAATCCAGCGATATGTTTGCCAAATGCCGCTATATGGATGAAATCACAGGCAGCCGGGGCGTGGTCTTTGCCACCGGCACCCCTGTGTCCAACAGCATGACGGAGCTCTACACCATGCAGCGGTATCTCCAGTATGACCGCCTGCAGGAACTGAACATGACCCACTTCGACTGTTGGGCCAGCCGGTTTGGGGAGACAGTCACGGCTTTGGAGCTTGCCCCAGAAGGAACTGGATATCGAGCGAGAACGAGATTCAGCAAGTTCTTCAATCTTCCCGAGCTGATGAACCTGTTCCGGGAAGTTGCCGATATCAAGACCGCCGATCAGCTCCATCTGCCCACGCCGGAAGTAGAGTACCACAACGTGGTGGCCCAGCCCACCGAGCAGCAGCAGGAAATGGTGAAGGCACTTTCCGAACGTGCCTCTCTGGTTCACAGCGGTACGGTGGACCCCTCCCAGGACAATATGCTCAAGATCACCAGCGATGGCCGGAAGCTGGGGCTGGACCAGCGAATCATCAACCAGCTGCTGCCGGACGAACCCGGCACCAAGGTCAACCAGTGCGTGGACAACATCATGCAGATCTGGCAGGATGGCCAGGCCGACAAGCTGACCCAGCTGGTGTTCTGCGATATCTCGACGCCCCAGGCAGCCCCGTCCAAAAAGGCAGCCAAGGCGGTGGACAATCCTGTCCTTCACTCGCTGGAGCAGGCAGTGCCGCTGACTGATGCTAAGCAGGCCTTCACGGTCTATGAGGATATCCGGCAAAAGCTGATCGCCCGCGGGATGCCCGCTGAACAGATTGCCTTTATTCACGATGCCAACACCGAGGTGCGGAAAAAGGAACTGTTCGCCAAGGTGCGCACCGGTCAGGTGCGTGTCCTGCTGGGCAGTACCGCCAAAATGGGAGCAGGAACCAACGTACAGGACCGGCTGGTGGCTCTGCATGACCTGGATTGCCCGTGGCGTCCGGGAGACCTTGCCCAGCGCAAGGGCCGCATTGAACGTCAGGGCAACAAGAATCCGCTTGTCCATGTGTACCGCTATGTGACAGAGGGAACCTTTGACGCTTACCTCTGGCAGACGGTGGAGAACAAGCAGAAGTTCATCAGTCAGATCATGAGCAGTAAAAGTCCGGTGCGTTCCTGCGATGATGTGGATGAAACGGCGCTCTCCTTTGCAGAGATCAAGGCCCTGTGTGCCGGCGATCCCCGGATCAAAGAACGGATGGACCTGGATGTGGAGGTCTCCAAGCTCAAGCTGATGAAGGCCGATCACAAGAGCAAGCAGTATCGGCTGGAGGATCACCTGCTGAAATTCTATCCCCAGGAGATTGAGAAGCACAAGGGATTCATCCAGGGGTTTGAGGCAGATATGGAAACGCTGGCCGCTCACCCTCACCCGAAGGATGGGTTTGCCGGAATGGAAATTCGGGGCACTGTGCTGAATGACAAGGAGAAGGCGGGCGCTGCTCTGCTGGATTTCTGCAAGGAGCTGAAGGGCACCGACCCGGTGCAGCTCGGCAGCTACCGGGGTTTTGCCATGTCGGCAGCGTTTGATGCGTGGAAGCAGGAAGTTACCCTGATGCTGAAAGGCCAAATGACCCATCGGGTAAGTCTTGGGACCGACCCCCGCGGCAATCTTACCCGTATCGAGAACGCACTTGCCCAGATGCCCTATCGTCTGGAAGCGACCCAAGCGAAGCTGGACAATTTGTATCAGCAGCAGGCCGCAGCCAAGGAGGAAGCGGGAAAGGTTTTCCCCTATGAGGATGACCTGCGGGTCAAATCGGCCCGCCTTGTGGAACTGGATACCGCCCTGAATCTGGACGGCAAGGGGCAGCCCCAGCCCGAACAGGTAATGGCCAAGAGTACCCGGCCTTCGGTGTTGGCCGAACTGAAAGCGGCTGCCACCAGCAAGCCCTCTGTCACCAAACCCAAAACCCATGAAAAGGAGGCGGATGCCCGATGACCAACGAAGAACTGAACACAGCCCTCTACAAGAAGATGTTTGCCGAGCAGGAGAAGTTCGAGGACTGGCTGTTGTCTCAGTCTCCTCGGGAGATCCTGAATCATGCCTATGAATACACGATGCGGGAAGATATCCTGCTTTCGTTGGAGTACAATGACCTGACCAGCGACCAGGCCGCCGCCCTGCTGGCCTCTCCCACGCCGCTGGATGATCTCTACCATCAGTATGAGAAGATGGAAACCAGCCACATGGAGGAAATCTGGTCTTGCTTTGAAAACAGGGCAGAACAGGTGAAAGCTGCCCAGGCCGTGCAGGAGAAACGGCTCAATATTTCCTGCAAGGAAGCCATTGAGGAAGCCATCAACGGCAACTATCAGGGGAACAGCCTGGACGCCAAAGCAGCGGCACAGGAAGTTCTGGACAAGTTTGGACCCGATCGGGTCCAGACTGTCCTTGCTGCAACGGTGCAGGACAAGGACTGGGATGTCAGGTTCTCCCGTGAGAACAAAGCGTGGGCCCAGACGGTGCCCATGTCGGAGGGCAGCGAGGATGGAAACCGGCGCTCCCATTGGGTGGTGGACAGCCATCCCGGACTGGTCAATCTGTTTGTGGATCAGGTCCGGGACCTGGTTCAGGAACGGGAGAAGGAAAAGCCGTCGGTGATTCAGCAGCTCAAGCAGGAGCCTGCCGCCAGTAAGACCAAGGCATCGCCTCCCAAGAAGCGGGAGCCGGAAAGATGACTACCCCCAAGCGGAAACGGAACATCCAGCTCAACTTTCGGGTGACAGCCGAGGAACTGAAACAGATCGAGGAAAAGATGGGACAGCTGGGTGTTTTCAACCGGGAAGCCTACCTGCGGAAGATGGCTTTGGACGGCTATGCCGTCAAGCTCGATCTGCCGGAGCTGAAAGAACTGCTGTCTCTCCTGCGGCGCAGCAGCAACAACCTCAATCAGCTCGTCCGAAGGGTTAATTCCACCGGCCGCGTCTATCAGGAAGATTTAGCTGACCTCTCCAGGCGTCAGGAGGAGATTTGGGAAGGAGTGCATACAATCCTGACACAGCTGGCAAATATCTCATAAGAATAGGGGAGAGGCGGTGCTTCTGCATCGTCTCTCCCTATTTTTCTTTTATCCGCTTCTTGCAATCTGGGCAAGGATGGACGATAATAAAATACGACAGTCAATACAATTCTGTAATGGAGTCATCCTATGAAGAAGCATGGACATTATTGCAAGGTTTGTGGAGAATATAAGGCAAACGAAAAATTCACTGGCAAGGGTCATGCAGCCCATATCTGCAAAGCTTGTGCTTCGCTGCCGCCTGAAAAGAAGTCTGAAATGATGACCATCAACCGGCTGCTGAACCTGCCGTGGCGGTTATCCAGAGATCAGCTGTCCTGGCTCAAAAACAGAACGAAGGACCGCCGGCCAGAGGTTCGTGCCCTCGCACAGCATATATATGAAATGCGTTTCCCCCCAAGAGAAATGTTCGCAGCTGAAGATGAGGAGGCTGAATTCAGCTTTCTGGATGGTATGCCTGGTGAAGAAATAGAATAGACACCGTACTGTAGTGAGATGGACTTTTTTGAAAAGGAGGCCATCTCATTTTTGTTAAAACCGGATTTTGACATCCTTGCCTTTTGGGCAGGGATTTGAGACAATCAATACAGAAAACAACGAAGGAGGCCCTGAAAATGACTGCTCTGTTCTCGATCTTTAAACTTCTGCTGAAAATTGCAGCAGCCCCTATTGTAGCCATCCTGGCCTTGTTGGTCTGGTTTTGCACCTGGCTGGTGTATGTCTCCGGCGCGGTTCTGGGACTGGTCAGCCTGCTCCTTTGTGTTTGTTCGGTGCTCCTGTTCCTCAGTTCATCTGTAACAGGCGGCATCATTTACCTGATTCTGGCCTTTTTGGCAAGTCCTTTTGGGCTGCCTACCGCCGCGCTATGGCTGTTGGACAGGATTCAAGGACTTCGGTATTGGATTCAGGAAAGCGTTTATGAATAAACCAAGGCGGCCTGCAAGTTCAGGCCGCCTCTTTTAGTAGGAGGAATGTTATGGCCACCACCCGCATCATGCCGCTGCATACCGGGAAAGGCCGAACCGTGAGACGTGCCATCCGGGATATCATAGGGTATGTAAAGAACCCGGAAAAGACGGATGATGGCAGGCTTGTCACCAGCTATGCCTGTGACAGCCGGACTGCGGACGCCGAATTCCTGTTGGCCAAGCGGCAGTATATCGCGGCCACGGGCCGGGTACGGGGCAAGGATGATGTGATTGCCTATCACCTGCGGCAATCCTTTGTGCCGGGAGAGATCACAGCGGAGGAGGCAAACCGCCTCGGCGTGGAGATGGCGCGGCGGTTCACCAAAGGCAATCACGCTTTTATCGTCTGCACCCATATCGACAAGGCTCATATTCACAATCATATCATTTGGAGCGCAGTCAACCTGGACTGCGACCGGAAGTTTCGCAATTTCTGGGGCAGCACCCGGGCGGTGCGGCGGCTCAGCGACACCATCTGCATTGAGAACGGATACTCCATTGTGGAGAATCCCAAGCCCCATGGAAAGAGCTACAACAAATGGCTGGGCGATCAGGCCAAGCCGTCTCACCGGGAGCTGCTGCGCACTGCAATCGACGAGGCACTGGCCCGAAAACCAGCGGATATGCCGGCCTTGCTGAAGGAGCTGGAACAGTCTGGCTGCACGGTTGGCCAGCGAGGGAAGAACATCACCCTCTGTGCCCCTGGCTGGAAAAGGCCGGCCCGCATGAGTAGCCTGGGCAAAGGCTACACCCAGGAGGATGTGGCGGCAGTTCTGTCCGGGAAGAAAGAGCACACGCCGCACAAAAAGCCTGTTGCCGCTGTGCCGGCAGCCCCCAAGATCAACCTGCTGGTGGATATTCAGGCAAAGCTCCAGGCAGGGAAGGGGATGGGGTACGCCAACTGGGCCAAGACGTTCAACTTGAAGCAGATGGCTCAGACTATGATGTATCTGTCCGAGCATAACCTGATGGACTATGCGGTCCTGAAAGAAAAGGCGTCCTCTGCCACAGCCCGCTATGATGCGTTGTCTGCCCGGATCAAGGCGGCGGAAAACCGGATGGCTGAGATTGCAGAGTTGCGATCGCAGATCATCAACTACGCCAAGACCCGAGAGGTATATGAGGCTTACCGGAAGGCAGGGTATAGCAAAAAATTCCTGGCCGAGCATGAGGGGGACATCCTGCTCCACAAGGCTGCCAAAGCAGCCTTTGACAAACAGAAGCTGAAGAAGCTGCCCAAGGTCAAGGAGCTGAGTGCAGAGTACCAGGAACTGCTGGCCGAAAAAAGAAAGCTCTACCCGGAGTACCGCCGCGCCCGCGATGAGATGCGGGAACTGCTGACGGTGAAGGCCAACGTGGACCGGATTATGAACCAGGACAAGGAAAAAGAGAAGGAGAAAGATCGGCAGACAGACCGTGACTGAGATCAGAAACAGAAACCGCCGGATGTGGGGGCTGTATGCCTCTGCGTCCGGCGGTTCTTATTGTATGCTTCAGCGGTATAAGAATCCCCAGCTCTGCTGGGGAAAATAAAAAAGCTTTTGTATGAAGTAATTTGAGAGAAGCGAAAAAGAACGATAACTCTCAATCCTCTAAAAAAGGCAGTGCGAGTGATACAAGAGACGGATCGTTCAGTGTCTCTGGAGAGGCTTGCCGGTATAATACCCTTCCAGGGCTTACACAAGCCCTCGGCTTTGCCATAGGTTATGACTTCCGGTGGTTTTATTTAACCCAGAAAGATATTATTCATTGTAAATCCACCTTCACATCGAAGGAGTTGTCCGATTCAAATTCCATGCCCAGGTATTCCTTCGCTTCCTTTATGACAACATCCAGTCCAACTTGATAGCCAATCACCTTACACAGATAATAGGATTGATAGTACAACTCCCGGCTGCTTTTATCGTCACCCATCAAATGTCGGCATTCTGCTTCAATTTCAAGACAATTGGGCAAAAACTGATAATGCCCATATTGAATGCAGGCTTTCCTGCATTCCTGTGCAAGCTCTGCGCCTTCTTGATAGCGTCTGCACAGGTCCAATACCCGAGAATAATTATAAAGGATCAACGGCAGAACCCCAATAGAAGTGATAGTCTCCTGAAAATGTTTGCGCACATACCGCAGCAGCTGGGCGTAAATCTCAGCTGCTTTTTCATTTTGCCCCTCGTCGGAATAGGCGATTCCAATTTGATTAATGATCTTGATCTCATCTCTCGAATACAAAAACTGTTCAATCTGGTCCAGCTCAAAGCGGGGGACCGTCAGTCGAATGGCCTGCATCAGCAGGTTGATTCGTTCCTGCGGTGTGTAGCGTCGGTCCAAACATCCCAAAACCTCTCTGGAACGCAGGATAAACTGCTGCGCGATTGGATCGTCCGGGTCTGCCAGCTTTTCAAACTGCGCAAGCTTCTCAAAGCCCTCCGGCACCTTTTCAGTCACGTTGCAGGCCACAATCTCCTTTTGAAGCGCTTCCGTCTCCAACTCGTTTTTGCTCAGGAGGGCAAAATAGCGGTCATCCGGCAGGCCCAGCCGCTGCAGCAGGGCATTGATCCGGTTGCGGCTGGGTGTCTGCTTGCCGTTTTCCAGCCGGGAGAGGGTCATGGGTTCGCAGATGCCCTCGCAGAGCTGCTCCTGGGTCAGGCCCAGGTCCAGCCGCCGCTGTTTGATGTATTCTCCCAGAAAGACGTTTTTCAAGGCTGTGTGTCCTCCTCCGCTATGAATGATTCCATTATACCATACCTGAGCCTGATTTTGAAAAAAATTGGGCTTGGCAGCTCACTAACACAAAACGATATGGTCTGACCCAGGGTACAGTGATAGAATACAGCCACAGAAGAAAAACGAAATCCGAAATGCTGTGCGATGGGGGCGCGCGATCCAAGTTTCGATTATAAGGAGTGAATCAAAATGAACGCAAAACTGAAAACAGATGCGCTTGATCTTACATCTCTGCTCAACGGGCTGGTATTTTTCTCCCCAGTCTCTTTGCTGGTACGAACCACGGCAGGAATTTCCCTCAGCCAATTCTTCATTCTGCAGGCAATTACAGCCACCATGGTTCTCCTTACAGAGGTCCCTCTCGGGAAACTGACGGATCGCATTGGCTACAAGTCCACGTTGGTCCTGTACCAGATTGCATTGCTCATTTCGAGAACCTGCCTCTTGCTGGCTCATGTAAGCTGCAGTTATAGTCTGTTTGTATTGCAGGCCATCCTGGAAGGCACAGCGGCTTCGTTTTCTTCTGGAACGCAGAGCGGCTATATTTATATTATGTTTTCCAAGGAGCATTACGCCGAGAAATCTGCACACGTCGCCAATTATGGAACATTCGGATTCTTTGCCAGTACCCTGGCGTATGCGGTCCTGTATACGTTGATTGGTATCAAGGGTCTGCTTCTGGCAACGATTGCAGCAAACCTGGCCGGTGTCTTTGTCTCCCTGAGAATCCCCAAAGAAACGTCGCAGCCCAAATGTGAAACGCACCAAAAGAAAAACCTTCCCTATTCACAGCTGTTTCGGCAGAAAAAGATCTGGGTGCTTCTGATGATTTTGGCAGCATTGAGCATTGGCCGCATTCTGATCAATTTCTTCTATGCGGAAAAGCTTCAGCTGTGCGGGATCAATGAAACCTGGCTCACCGGCATTATTATGGGCTATTCTGCAATTCAGCTGTTGTCCGAACGGATTCTCGCTCATACCAAACCGGAACACTACAACCGAATGCTGGCACTGTTTTTTGTCCTGAGCGGGGTCGCCCTTGGAGTGTTGGGTTTGGTGAATGTGCCGGTTTGGACCATTTTGTTTATGCTGGTCCTTCCGCTTTTTCTGGATATTCCCTCCTATCTGCTGGGAGAAGTCCAAAACAGTATTGTGGATGCTGCTGGCCGGGAGGACAATCGAGCCGAGCTGCTTTCTGTCTTCAACATGGGAGTCAATGTTACAGAGATTTTTTATCTGTTTGGTTCCTCGCTACTGGTGAGCGCTGGGTCGGCCGCTTGTTTTGTAATCCTCGGTGTTTTTATGGCGATGGTTGGAATTGGCGTCTGTCTTTCTGTGAAACGAGTGCTGCTGCTTTCAATGCAAGAGAAAAAGAACAACTAATTTTGGCTGTAGCAATAGGGTGTATATTTTGAAAATGCGGTGTGTATTAGCCATCACCTGAGCGATGAGCGCAAAGCTCAGTTCGACCATGTATATCAGCTGATTCCTGCATCTGTCATTGCCTGACAGACCGCAGAAATCAAAGAAAAGCCGGCGGCTTGTGCCCCTCCCTGTGTGCAGACTGCCGGTTATTCTACTTGATTCCTTCAATCTGTTTGCTGTAGCAGTGTAACAATGTTTTGTCCGCCATCAAACCACAGCTCGATATAATCTGCCTCTATTCCATCGACCGATTGATAATCTGCATCGACCCATTCTTCATTCTGTACACAAACCATCTCTACGCTTTCATGTGGCGAGAGGTTCCAATTCATTTCCTCTGAAGGTTGATCGGTTGATTGGAAACTCCCGTCATCTTCAACTACAAAGGGCAACATATAAGATCTATATCCTTCATCAGAAAAAGCAACAGCATAGTTAATATCCAAATCAATTAGGGAATCCATAGAATCAACATTTTCCAACGTGAAGAATAATTCGAGTCTGTCATTTTTTTGGTCAATCTTATGAATGGTCCATTTTTGAGTGCTATCCTGAATGACAATGTTCAGTTCTTTACCAAGCTCATAAGTATATACATTTTCACAGCTTTGTTTGGAATCGGCAGACGAGGTATCTTTTGAAGGCACATTTATAGATGAGGCATTCTGCAAAGGCATACTAGAATTGCCCTCTGTCTTGGCAGAACAGCCCGCCATCGTGATGGCCAAAATCACCATAACTGCAAGGAAACGAACATTTGCAAACATATAAGGTGGCAACCATTTCATCGCTGGTTTCTCCTTTTTAGGTCATTATTATGATACGAACTGAAGAACGGCGGCTTTTATGTTTCTTCTTTCTTCAACGGACCTCCGTCATTGATGCAGCAGGCGGCCTTTGTATTAGCCAAGCTCCGGTGAATGGTACTCATCGATCCGCCAGCCGCTCTCTGTTTTCAGCATTCGGACTGGATATTCAATCTTCTCCATGGCTTCATAGGAATACGTTTCGTGATTGTCATAGGTTTCCTGGGAATCGTAGTAGGCTACCATGACAAAGTCCACTTGGGAAGTGCTGCTATCCAACAAATAATACTGCTGTGGGCAAAAATCGTCGGGATACAAGTCAGACACATATCCGGTATAATAAGGAATCTGTTCTAAATCAAAGTCATCACATACTGCTAGACGGCCATCACTGTCAATGAACTTTTGGGTAAGGGAGTCCTGCGATAGAAAATGGTCTGTAAAAATAGAATGGACAAAATCATCAAATTCCTGATATGTATTTTGATAGAGTTCATAAAGATGTCCATTTTGTTCCACGCAGGAAGGGGTATTCTGGGTCAAGGGAACAAAACTAGGTGCGTCCTCGATCTTGTATTGTAAAGCGCCTAAATTGTCAGATAACCCCCAGAGAGGGTACTCCATATTCTGCGCTTTTTCAAAAAGTGTGTATTGTTCCTCGTCCAAAAATGCAGAAGGAGAGCTGTAAAGCTGGATTTGATCTTCGGATTCGGAAGCGTTCTCGGTTTCTGAGGGTATAGAGGATACTGCTTGTGATGACACATCAGATGCAACTTTTGGAGAACAACCCGCTGTAGTTGCTGCTATTATGCCAACGAGCACAGCACAGACTACTTTTAGAGATTTCATTTCTTATATCCTCCTATTAACGCTGAACAACTTGAGCCAGAAGGTGACGAATGGCATAGAAGTTCATTTGAAACCGATAGAGATGGTCCTGACAGCTGGGGGTTCATCGCCTTCCACGCGGTATTGCTGCGGCGTATCTTCCAGACTGATCTGCTTGAAAGGTGGATTTGATTTTATTATGCCATTTTTTACTTACCTTGTAAATGAAGCAGTGGTATGTTTTTGAACTCGGTCATCATATCTTGCACAAGAGCTGCAGCCTCCGGGCACAGCTCTTATTTTTTTGGCTCCATACGGAAAATTTTCTTGGAACATTTTTCTGCGTATTTCAACGTCTGATAGGCACCTCCATAGTTTCGCCATACCATAGCGACAAGACAGTCCGATTGATCGACCATCCAGCGATTCCGGGCCGGAATGGCCTTCTTGTAGTGGATTCCTGCAAGCTCTGTGGGGATAATGATGTCATCGTATCGTTCTTGATAGTATTCTCTGTGGGTGTTTATGGCCTGCTTCATGTAGGGGAGTACCAGGATCAGCAAAATGTTTTTTTCAGGATGGCGATGCTTGAGAACCCTGACCGCATTGGCACAGAGTGAATCAAATTCTCCCATCCCGCCTACATAACAGATTAGTTCCTGCTCTGATTCCAGGATGCTTTCCAGTATCTCCATGAGGTGGGATCGGTCAAAGCCAAAAATCTCCCGGTGCCCTGCAAATGTACAGATCATAGTGTCCCTCTCATCGGCAAAAGCTGTTATAAGGATAACTCGACCCACAAATTTGAGAAAAATTAAACTGTATAAATGAACTATTTACACAGACTATTATATAACGATGCGGGGTCCTTTACAATAAGAGAAACCAGATCAGCAAACCATACTATGAGGGCTTATAGATGGAGTTGGATTACAAAGCGATTGGAAAGCGGGTCAAGATTGCAAGGATTCGGGCAGATCTGACGCAGGAGGCGCTGGCGGAGAAGGCCGGGCTGTCAGTGACACACATGAGCAACATCGAAACGGGCAATTCCAAATTGAGCCTGCCGATGGCAGTGTCGTTGGCAAACGCCCTGGATGTTTCAGTGGATGAGTTCCTTTGTGATAGTGTGATTCGTTCCAAGGACGTGTTCTCGCATGAAGTCCAGGAGCTTCTGGACGATTGTGATGACTATGAAATTCGGATACTCACGGATTTGTTAAAGGCGGCCAAGACCACAATCCGCAGGGATATGAAGCTGAAACAGCAGGAGTAGTGCAGGAAAAAGAGTTGGATGTTCTGCGTTATGCTCCTATACAAACGATAAAGAGCCGGGTTCAGAGGAAGTGAAACCTCTAAACCCGGCTCTTTTCTTTTGTATGCTTCAGCGATATAAGAACCCCCAGCTCTGCTGGGGAGAGTAAAAAAGCTTTAGCATGAAGTAATTTGAGCGAAGCGAAAAAGAATGATAAATCTCAATTCTCTAAAAAGTCAGTGTTTGAGGATTTGTAGCCCGTTTACGGGTTGCAGTGCGAGTGATGCAAGAGACGGATCATTCAGTGCCTCTTGAGAGGCTTGCCGGTATAATGCCCTTCTAGGGCTTACTCAAGCCCCCGGCTTTGCCGGGGGTCATGACTTTATCTTTCGTACAAGTCCGGCCCTGGACCATACATAAGATAGACGGCGAGGGCCGGAAAAGCGTTTGCAAAACGCGCAGCCGCAGAAGGAACTTCTGCGATCAACAGGGGATTGGGGAATGCCCCAACAAGCCGCTTCTGGCAAAGTGGATAGCCAGAAGCATAGCTTGCCAAGACGTAGGTACCCTAAAGCCGAATAGATCTATCCGTAAGTAAGGATTATACACACACAAAGTAAGCCCAAGATAATCCACACACGTATTTGAATTTTCCGAATTTCATTTTGCAGGAAAAGAAAGACATCCCCCGAGTGATGGGTTTGATTGTGACGTTTGAGGAGGATGAGAAACAGCAGATAGAATACAAAAGTCAAAATCAACGGAACAATCACTACGGTATAACTTGTGATAAAAATGAACCCGATCAACAAAAAGATTGTACCAAGAGTATTGATAATCTTATTGTACCCAGTACCAAAAGCTTCTTCACGCTTGTAGTTTCTGTAGATCAGAATTGCATTATAAATCACAAAAGCGAATAGAATGATGCAATAAATGATGTCTCGGTAAGATGCCATTCGTCATTCACTCCTTATAAGTTCTATCCATGAAAAGCTTCGATGATCTATATCAGCAGCCATAATGCCTGCAGCGGTGCAGTGGCTGATGAGACCTATGAAATTTGCGGCCATCAGATGAATCAGGTGGTATAGCACGAAAGCGTGATGGGATTTAGAGTGTGTCCGCAGAGCGGCGAGGCTCATTCATCTTCAAACTCGATTCCCAAATATTCCTTGGCTTCCTTTTTGGTAATTTCCAGGCCTTCCTGATATTCGATGACCTGGCACAGATAATAGCATTTGCGGTAGAGATTGGCACTCTTTTTGTCCTCTCCCATGAAATGAAGACATTCGGCTTCGATTTCAAGGCAATGTGGCAGATATTGATAATGCCCGTATCTGATACAGGCTTTTCTGCCTTCTGCTGCACATTCTGCAGCTTCCTGATAGCGTTTGCATAAATCCAGAACACGGGCAGCATTGAAATAAACCATGGGCAGGACACCAACGGAGACTATTTCTTGAAAATGCTTTCGGACATACCGCAGCAGCTGGGCGTAAAGTTCGGCTGCTTTTTCATTCTGCCCATCATCGGAATAAGCGATGCCAATCTGATTGATGATCTTGATCTCATCTGTCGAATAGAGAAACGATTCAATTTGATCCAGCTTAAAGCGGGGGACCGTCAGCCGGATGGCCTGCATCAGAAGGTCAATCTGTTCCCGTGGTGCGTAACGATGATCCAAACGCCCCAGCAATACCCGAGAACGCAGAATAAACTGCTGCGCGATTTGGTCGTCAGGGTCTGCGACCTGCTCAAACTTTTTTAAGGTGTCAAAGCCTTCCGCTATGCGGTGATTGGAGTTGCAGGATACAATTTCCTTTTGAAGCGCTTCCATTTCCAGCTCGTTTTTACTCAGCAGGGCAAAATAGCGGTCATCCGGCAGGCCCAGACGCTGCAGTAGGGCGTTGATCCGGTTGCGGCTGGGGGTCTGCCTGCCGTTCTCCAGACGGGAGAGGGTTATGGGTTCGCAGATGCCCTCGCAGAGCTGCTCCTGGGTCAGGCCCAGGTCCAGCCGCCGCTGCTTGATGTATTCTCCCATAAAGATATTTTTCATTATAAATCCACCTTTGTGTCGGAGGCGTCGCCCGATTCAAATTCTACGCCAAGGTATTCCTTCGCTTCCTTTATGACAACATCCAGTCCAACTTGATAGCCAATGACTTTACACAGGTAATAGGATTGATAGTACAACTCCCGGCTGTTTTTGTCGTCACCCATAAAGTGCCGGCATTCTGCCTCAATTTCCAGACATCTGGGCAGTTCCTGATAATGCCCATATTGAATGCAGGCTTTCCTGCATTCTTGTGCAAGCTCTGCGCCTTCTCGATAGCGCCCGCACAGGTCCAATACCCGGGAATAGTTATAAAGAATCAATGGCAGCACACCAATGGAAGTGATAGTCTCCTTAAAGTGCTTGCGCACATACCGCAGCAGCTGAGCGTAAATCTCAGCTGCTTTTTCATTTTGGCCGTCATCGGAATAGGCAAGGCCGATTTGGTTGACCATTGTAATTTCGTCTCTCGAATAAAGAAACTGTTCGATCTGATCCAACTCAAAGCGGGGGACCGTCAGCCGAATGGCCTGCATCAGCAGGTCAATCTGTTCTTTGGGCGTGTATCGACCATCCAGGCGTCCGAGCAAAACTTTAGAACTTAAAATATATTGCCTGGCGATTTGATCGTCCGGGTCTGTCATTTTTTCAAGCTGTGCGAGCTTTTCAAAACCATCGGATGTCTTTGCAGTTACCCCGCAAGCCGAGATCTCCTTTTTCAGCGCTTCCGTCTCCAGCTCGTTTTTGCTCAGCAGGGCAAAATAGCGGTCATCCGGCAGGCCCAGCCGCTGCAGCAGGGCATTGATCCGGTTGCGGCTGGGTGTCTGTTTGCCGTTTTCCAGACGGGAGAGGGTCATGGGTTCGCAGATGCCCTCGCAGAGCTGTTCCTGGGTCAGGCCCAGGTCCAGCCGCCGATGCTTGATATATTCTCCCAGAAAGACGTTTTTCAAGGCTGTGTGTCCTCCTCTGCTAGGAATGATTCTATTATACCATGTCCGCTGGGGCGGACAAAAACCAATCCGCGCATCGCGCGTACTTCTTGGTCAAATAGCTTGTTCAGAGCTATTATACCATACCCGAGTATGATTTTGAAAAAAATTGGGCTTGGCAGCTCACTAACACAAAACGATATGTTCATTCCGAACCCGTCATGTTACACTGTGAACACGGAACAGAACTACCATCCATTTCCAGACAGGAGGAATGTGTTCATGAAAAAATATCTGGAAGAACGAGGAATCTATACTACATTTCCACAGCTGGCCCTGCGGATTCTTTTTGACCTTGTGGGCTTTCTGCTGACGCTGCTGCCTGCGGCGCTGACGCTGTACCTGACGGATGCCTGGATTGGCTCCGGCACCCTGATTCCCTTGTCCTGGATGCTGGGTATCGTCATCTGTGTTTTTGTCATCCACTTCTACCAGTTTTATTTTGTCAATTACAATGCGCAGATGAACGCTGACCGGATGGCCAGCAGCTACCGCCAGCATCTGGCCCGGAAGATTCTTTCCAGCAGCATCCCTGCCTATGAGAGCCAGAACAAGGCGCGTATTCAGTATATGGCCAACGATGTCAGTGCTGTCTACACCATGAGCAGCTATCTGGTTACCGTGCCGTCCAATATCGTCAAGGTTCTGGTAATCATCGGGCTGCTGCTTGTCTGGGCCAGCCCCGCCATCGCCCTGACAGCCATCATCCTGATTCCGCTCTACATGGTGCCCAACTTTCTGAACCGGAGCAGGCTGGAAAAGCTGGTGGCCAAAGAGCGGGCCGCAGGCGATTCCTGGTTTCAGGAATTTGATGTTATCCTGAACGGCAAAGTCAGCATCACGTTGAATAAGGTAGGGGATTATCTGCAGAAACGCCATGATAAAGCCCTTAAAAGCTATCTGGATGCCCGCAATCATCAGCACTTTTTCCTGCTGATTGTGCAGGAATTCCCCCTCTTTGTCACCACGCTGGCCCCGCTTCTCATCCTTACCATCGGAGGCAACCAGGTTGTCCTGCAGAATATGACCATTGGTCAGCTGCTGTTCTCGATCCAGATCATCGGCTATCTGTTCAACCCGCTGTCCGAGGTCTCCATGCTGCACGCCCAGATTGTCAGCCAGAAGCCCACCTTTGACCGTGTGGCCGACTTCCTCGCCCTGCCCGATCAGAAAGTGGAGACCGAAACAGCGGCTTGTCCCAAAATCGAAGCCCGTAATATCGACCTAATGCGCTCGGAAAAGGAAGTGCTCTTTCATGTACCGGAATTCACCGCGCAGGATAGGGGCATTGTGCTGATCCACGGTGAAAACGGCTGCGGCAAATCCTCTCTGTTCAATATTATTTCGGGTGTATTCCCCAGAGACCGCAATCATCTGCAGGTTCATGAAAGCGGCAGCTTTGACTGCGAAAAATCCAAGCTCAGCTATCTTTTCTATCCCAACTTCATCTTCACAGGTACGGTCCGGGAGAATATCGTCTGCGGACGCGCTGTCTCTGATGCACAGTATCAGGAGCTGGATTCCGTTCTTCAGCTTCCGTCCGCCGACAAGCAGGTAACGGTCAAGCCTGAAAACCTGTCCCTTGGCGAAAAGCAGAAAATCTACCTGGCCCGCACCCTGCTGGGTGACGCTTCCTGCATCTTGCTGGATGAACCCGGCAGCAATCTGGATGAAAAGACCGAGCACGCCCTTGTGGACTATCTGGTGAAGCTCCGGGAACAGAAACTGATCCTTGTCATCAGCCACAACGCCTACTATGATGCGGTGGCTGACAAGACCTATGAGATTTGCAGCCATCAGATGCACCAGGTGTGACACAAACAGCCTGTGGAATAGAGTGAATAGCTGAAGAACAGTGACGCATTTTGGTTGGCCGTATCAAGGGGGCTTATAGGATGATGACTGATTCTATCTTGGATTGCCTGGGAGAAAATTCCAGTTGTTTTGAATCTCATTCAATGTCTCCTGAAGCATTCGATGGAGATGTCTTCACGGCAACACTGATCCCCACGGAAGGGTGTAATTTTCGGTGTTTGCACTGCCGTAAAAATCACCCGGCAGCCAGTATGACCCGTGATATGTTGGACCGGATCGAAGCATTTATCGCTGAGCAGGCTCCACGGCACAAGAAGGTTATGCTTGCATGGGGTGGAGGGGAGCCGCTCCTTTGCAAAGATACTGTGCTGGAAGTCTCCAGTATGGTTCAGAATTTGCAGAAACAGTATGGGTTCCAGTATGCTGCCAAAATGACCACCAATGGCTATCTTCTGGATGAAAAAGTGTTTCATCAGACCTATAGAGCAGGGATTACCAGCTATCAAATCACAGTGGATGGCTGGAACCACGATAAGGTCCGGCCCCACGTCTCTGGCAGAGGAACGCTACAGACCATCATAGATCATCTGGTTGCGCTCTCCAAGATGCCGCCGGCAGAGTATTCCTTCCATATCACGCTGCGCCACAATATTCTGGCCGGCGATGAGGATTACAGTTGGTACGATTATCTATACCGGCTGTTTGGGCAGGACAAACGCTTTGATGTGTTGGTTCGTGCGGTTGGAGACTGGGGCAGTGCAGATGTCCACCTTGACCAGGATGCAAAAGAAGTGTTGATTGCAAAGCATATTGCATACCTGGATGAGATCGGGATGGCGTGTCACAATCAGATTCTCTGTTCCTCATGGCCATGCGGCATAATATTCTGGCCTGATGGTAAAATTGAAACCCGTACTGCAATCCCAAAAGCCAGCCGCTTGGTTTCTGAAAAGGCGTTGTGATCGGCTTTATGCTCAACGCCAATGGAGTTTTTTCATAGCTTCTGGAAAATTGATCGCCATTTCCAGACAATCAATGATGGCCGCTCCCAAACAGGAGCGGCCATTTTTCCTTGCAGGCAACATGGAGCTTTAATCTTCAAACTCGATTCCCAGGTATTCCTTGGCTTCTTTTCTTGTGATTTCCAAGTTCATCTTATTCCCGGTAATCTCACAAAGATAATACGACTGACGGTACGCTTTTGCACTTTCTTTTGTCCTGCCAAGAAAGAAACAACATTCTGCGTAAATTTCGAGACATCCAGATAGATATTGATAGTGCCCATATTGAAGACAGGCTTCTTGTCCTTCTTTGGCGAGTGCTGCTCCTTCTTCGTAATGCCCGGATAGATCCAGCACCCGGGCATAATTATAAAGCACTAACGGAAGCATACCGATCGAAGTAATAGTCTCTTGAAAATGCTTGAGTATATATCTAAGCAGCTGATCGTAAATCTCAACCGCTTTTTCATTTTGGCCGTCATCGGAATAGGCGATACTGATCTGGTTGATGATCTTGATTTCGTCTCTCGAATACAGAAACTGCTCGATCTGATCCAGCTCAAAGCGGGGAACCGTCAGCCGGATGGCCTGCATCAGCAGGTCGATTCGTTCCTGCGGTGTGTAGCGTCGGTCCAAACATCCCAAGACTTCTCTGGAACGCAGGATGAACTGCTGCGCGATTGGATCGTCCAGGTCTGACAGCTTTTCAAACTGCGCAAGCTTCTCAAAGCCTTCTGATACCTTTTCGGTCACGTTGCAGGCCACAATCTCCTTTTGCAGCGCTTCCATCTCCAGCTCGTTTTTGCTCAGCAGAGCAAAATAGCGGTCATCCGGCAGGCCCAGCCGCTGCAACAGGGCATTGATCCGGTTGCGGCTGGGTGTCTGTTTGCCGTTTTCCAGTCGGGAGAGGGTCATGGGTTCGCAGATGCCCTCGCAGAGCTGCTCCTGGGTCAGGCCCAGGTCCAGCCGCCGCTGTTTGATGTATTCTCCCAGAAAGACGTTTTTCAAGGCTGTGTGTCCTCCTCCGCTATGAATGACTCCATTATACCATGTCCGCCGGGGCGGACAAAAACCAATCCGCGCATCGCGCACACTTCTTGGTCAATAGCCTGTTCAGGGCTATTATACCATACCCGAGCATGATTTTGAAAAAATTGGGCTTGGCAATTCACTAACACAAAACGATATGTTCATTCCTCATCCCGCGTGCTACAATTTGAACCAGAAAGAGCAAAGAACACAATCCACTGTTCATAGAGACAGATGGAACGATCACAGAAGAGGTGGAAATCATGAAGTATTATCTTAAAAAGTGCTGGCCCGCTGTTACAGCGGCCTCCGTCTGTATGGTAATTGCCTATGGTTTGCAGGTCTGCACCAGTCTGGTACAGATTCAGGTTACCCAGGGCCTGCTGGACGGTGATTTGAAGGCTTTTACCATTCGGATCATTCTTCTTCTGCTGACCTGGCTGGCCGTGGTCCTTTGCCTGGTTGCAGAGACCTTCTTCCAGGGCCGGGCCGTGCGCCGGATGAACAATGCTCTGCGCCGGGATATGGCAGCGGGCCTGCTGCACAAGACCCACCAGGAGTATCATAAGCAGGAGAGCGGCGAGTACCTCTCCCAGTTTACCAACGACGTAAACCAGATTGAGCAGATGGCCTGGACTCCGTTCTTCACCATCATGGGTTCTGCGGCACAGGTGGTGTTCGGCATCGTTGCACTGGCATCCATTCATTGGCTGCTGCTGGTGGTTTCTCTGGTCATTGCATTGGTCATGATCTTCGTTCCTCGTCTGTTCAGCAAACGGCTGGGAACCGTTGGCGCAGCCTGTGCCGCCAGCCAGGCTGACAGCGTCAGCAAAATCAAGGATCTGCTGGCAGGTTACGATGTGCTTCGTTTCTTTGGCAAGGATGAACGGTTTACCAAAGGAGTCGATGCAGCCAGCGACAGCATGGAGCAGGCCAAGTACAAACTGACCATCAACAAGGACAGCATCGGCTGTGGTCTGGCCTATGTCAGCGCCGTCTGCCAGGTGGCAGTTGTCATCCTGCTGGGTGTCCTGATCCTCAATGATATGATTCCTCTGGCTGCCTTTATGGGCACCGGCACCATCTGCGCCGGCGTGTACAATGGACTGAACCAGGTGTCCAAACTGGCAGTGTCCTTCTCGGCCAGCAAGCCCTATTTCGATAAGATTACCGTCCATGCCGGCGAGGCACAGCTTTCTGATTTTGGACTGCCTGCCCTGCAGGAAGGCATTACGGTCAAGGATGTTTCTTTCTGCTACGATGAAAAGAAGCCGATCCTGGTCCACATGAACGCAGAATTCAAGAAGGGCGGCAAATACGCTCTCACCGGCCCCTCTGGCTGCGGCAAGAGCACTCTGCTGAAGATTCTTCTGGGCTGGCTGCCCGGCTACCAGGGCAAGGTCCTTTATGACGAGAGAGATGTGCGGGATTACACGCCCGAGCAGCTCCAGCAGAAAATGAGCTACATCGAGCAGAATGTGTTCCTGTTCAATACCACCATCCGTGAGAACATTACCCTGGGTGAGCATTTTACCGACGAGCAGATGGAAAAGGCTCTGCGTGACAGCGCTCTGGCAGGGGACCTTGTCAATATGCCCCAGGGTCTGGATACGCCGGTGGGCGAGGAAGGCAGCGCCCTTTCGGGAGGCCAGAAACAGCGTGTAGCCATTGCCCGTGCTCTGATCCATAACCGCAGCATCCTGCTGGTGGATGAAGGCACCAGCGCCCTGGACCAGAAGAACGCCGACATCGTGGAGAAGAGCCTGCTGTCCAACCCCGACCTGACCCTGATCCTGATTAGCCATCACCTGAGCGATGAGCGCAAAGCTCAGTTCGACCATGTATATCAGCTGACTCCTGCATCTGTCATTGCCTGACAGACCGCAGAAATCAAAGAAAAGCCGGCAGCTTGTGTCCCTCCCTGTGCACAGACTGTCGGTTCTTCTTATTGCTAGAGCAAATGGTGCTTCCTGTAGAAGCCATGGAACAGCACTCTGTACCAGGGCAGGTTGCAGAAAGTTTGGAACATTCCAGACCCTTTAGGATAAAGGGAGCAACGATACACCGGAAGTCCGGTGCGTTCTGCGAAGCCCCCTTGCAGGGAGCAGATGACCTTCGCAAAGGATTTGCCTCTGTTCATCCAGGAAAAGCTGTGCTTTCCCGTCTGCCGGAAGCCGACCCGGCTCAGAAGCTCTTTGGGGGCGTTTTATTCCTGCTGCCGCTGGTGATTGCCTTTGGGGTGATCTGCGGCCGGATTCGTAAAAATTCGAGCGACATTTAAAGATGTGTTTGCTGTGCCAGCTGCCTTGTGGACTGGGCGCCCGAGAACATCTTGTGTTGATAACTGTTTCTATCTGGTGAGCTTGCAAAATTTATCTATACTTACTTGTTTAAATGATGTATAATTATAATAATAGAAAATGAGCGTTGCTGCGGTTGGTTTCGTGCTGACGGTATTGCCCAACGCGGCTGCATTCGTTTTTCATATTGCAGTCATCAGTACCTGCGAAAAAGTAATCTTGATTGGAAGCTTTGCAAATGGACCGGTTCAATCATAAAGGAGAAACTGCCATGAAAGAGATGATATGCAAAAACTGTGGTTATAAAAACAAACCGGGTGTTCACTATTGCCAGCGATGCGGACAATATATCAAGCCAAAGTGGACCCTGGCACAGGAAATCAAATCATGGGACTTCCGGGGACTGGCCGGTGTTGGGCGCAGGGATGTAAATGTTGCGCCGTTGTTTACTGCACAAAAGCAGGAAACACAAGCGAACAATCAGCCATCACCTTCCTTGGTTGATCCTCTGCCAGATGGTCAATGGTACTGTCCAGACTGCGGAACACTGAATACTTCTTCGGAACGATTCTGCAAAAATTGTGGAAAAGTTCGATGAAAAGGTCCCATAGGCCTGCCGGATTGCTATGAGTAAACCGTGCGGTACACCGCAGGCAAGCCTATTTTATAATGAAGGAATACCCAGTAAAAGGAGGTCGGTTGATCTATGATGACGGCAACGATTACGATTGTGATTGCGCTGATCCTTTTTGTCCTGCTTGCAGTTTATGCTGTTAAGCGAATCCGCAGGTATTTCCACGGCAGGAGATAAAAATAGAGCCGCCGTCTTTCAGCGCGTTGGGCAACCCCCACTGAAAGGCGGCGGCTTTTATGTTTCTTCTGTCAGGCTGGCAGAGCGTCGTGTTTTTGCAGGAACATTTTGATGGACAAACAGGTGATGGGGATTCCCAGCAAAACCATCAGCAGGCCTGCCATGATCCCGAGGGTTCGGTTTGCGGCCAGCAGGGCGTAGAGCGGTTCCGACAGCAGGGAGAAGAAATTGGTGACGCAATGGATCACCATGGCGACTGCGAGATTGTCGGTCCGCCAATAGATCCAGGCCAGCAGAATCCCGATGCCAAGCACCAGGGGCCAGGAAATCATGTGATGTCCGATCAAAAAGGGAACAGTTGACAATACAATTGCTTTGCGATAGGAGAAGGATCTGGAAAAAGACCCGAACAGAATCCCCCGGAACAGCAGTTCCTCTACAACTGGCAGCAGCACCATCGTTGTTGCCATCCAAAGAAAATCATTGGAAATCGATGCTTCAGAAATTGGCGCTCCGCTCAAGACGCTGGCAACAATCGAAATTTTGAAAATCAGACCCAGTCCGAGGCCGATTCCACAACAAAAGAAGAGCTGGGAGCCTTTCAAGTCCCGGCTGCTCAGATGCAGCATCTGCTTTTTGTGCAGCAGGAAGGGCAATACAATCAGTGCAATGATTCCGGCAATGACCGTATAATAAGGTCCTGTGAAACTATAGAGCACGACCTGCAATAGAAGATAACTGATCCAGGCCAGCATTCCCTGGTACGGCTTCATACGGATGCATCCTCCCTTCATCCAATCAATAACCTTTCCATGATGGTACGTTCGAGATTGTCATAACGGCTGGGGAATCATCTTTGTCACCTTCCATACGGTATTGCTGCGGTATTTCTTTCAGGCTAATCTGCTTGAAAGGTAGATTTGATTTTATTATGCCATTTTTTACTTATCTTGTAAATGAAGCGACAGTATGTTTTTGAACTCGGTTATCATACCTTGCACAAGAGCTGCAGCCTCCGGGCACAGCTCTTATTTTTTTGGCTCCATACGGAAAATTTTCCTGGAACATTTTTCTGCGTATTTCAACGTCTGATAGGCGCCTCCATCGTTTCGCCATACCATAGCGACAAGACAGTCCGATTGATCGGCCATCCAGCGATTCCAGGCCGGAATGGCCTTCTTGTAGTGGATTCCTGCAAGCTCAGTGGGGATAATGATGTCATCGTATCGTTCTTGATCGTATTCTCTGTGGATGTTGATGGCCTGCTTCATAGAGGGGAGAACCAGGAGCAGCAACTACCAGGAACAGTAAAAAACACAATCAATTAGAAGTCAACAAACGCTAATTGATTGTGTATAAAAAGGAGTCTGTACGTTATGCTAATAGTGTTGCTTCAACACTATTGTATAAGAGAGGTTGCCATGGAATCGCTATTTGGACAACGAGTGAGGGAACAGCGTAAAGCGAACGGATGGACTCTGGAACAGTTTGCAGAGAAGGCAGGACTTTCTCCAAACTATGTGGGGGATATTGAACGTGGAAAGAAATCTCCCAGCCTGGAGACGTTTATCCGTATCGTTGAAGTTTTGGGTGTTTCGGCAGATGCGTTAATCCGGGATTCTGTTGCATCGGCATCCCATGTTGCTGATGATGAACTGAGCAGCAAGTTGAGCCAGCTCACGCCAAAACAGAAGAAAGCGGCGGTTGACATCCTGAATGCCTATATTGAAAACCTTCCCTATATCACCAACGAATAAATGAAGGTGACAGCAGCTTGGTCTGCTGTCACCCTTTTATTTTGTGCCAATCCTGTATATAATCAACTCTATAAGCGTTTAATAAACTCTGTTAGAATGTGATATAGGAGGCGCAAAATGAAATTCAATGAATGCAATCAGCTATTGCCGGAGTTAGTCGATGACCTGGACTGTGCAAAGATGGGACGTCTTAATTCCTACCTGCAGGGAATGATGCAGCGAGCGTGTTCAGGCATGGAGTTGTCCAGAGAAGAACAGGCGCAGGTGCGGAGAATCCAGGTTGTGCTCCAAAATGTTCCGCAGTGGAGCGATGAAGAAGCAGTTCAGGCGGAAATGGCTGAACAGGGCGGCCAGGTGCTGTTCTGCAAATTCTTTTCGGAGCACAGTTCGTTTGCCCTGCTGACGCAAGATCACAATGGTCTGTACTCCATCGCGTTTGTGCTGGATTGTGAAATCTCCCGTAAAGAGAGAAAAGCCGCCGCACGTCTTGTGCAGCGGCTTTTGAAAGAAAGCAGCAAAAGCTGGGATATTGATCTGTACACGCTCCCTGTGCCTGAAAGGATGAAGTATGCGTCACTGGCTTTGGCGGCGTCTGCTTTGATGCAGGCTTTTGACACACCAGAAAAAATCAAAGGGTGAAGTCAGCGACTATACGAAACAAAGGGTCCCGTGTGAATCTCCAGAATACCCCTAATCGGCTGATTCGAAACGTCCTCATATCAGGTCAACCAGCATCAAATCCTACCGTAGTCGGCGCACCCTGGTAAGAGGTGCCATCGGCGCGGTAGAAAAGGCGGAGGGCAGAACCATCTGAAAGGGCATAGTCCAGGACGAAAACTTGTCCCGGCTGGACCGAGCAGGGATAATTGCTGTAGGGCAATACATCACCTGTGAGAGGCAGATTCTTGACCGCCTCATAGGCGTCCGATACGAGCCAGAAGGTGCGGGACCGATACCCCGGCAGCAAGGCGGACAAATCCTGGTCAGCCAGACACACAGCGGAATAGAGCTGCCCGTTGATGCGGATGGAAGCGGTTTGCCCCGCCCGGCTGTAGTCCAGGGCGGCGGAATAGTTCCAGGCAGTCAGGGCGCTGCCGTAGGCTTGCCGGAGCTGGTTGGCCAGGCAGGGCACCGTCCCGATGACATCCATTCCGTAAAGGTTGGAATGATCTGAACCGGTGATTACCATAATGCTGGTGCCATCTGGCAAAGCCTCAAAGGCACTGATCAGATTGGCAGCCATCTGATTTTCACGGAAAGCGTTGTCCTGCGTCTGGTAGTAGGTCTTGCCCTGGCGGATGGTATCCTGGGTCTGCGCCCAATCTGCTGAACCCAGCTGGCCGGACAGAATCAGTCGGAGCCGATAGCGGTTTCCGGTGGTGTTGTATTGGTGCCCCACATCAAAGCCGTGAAAAACCGTTTCGGGATATTGTTCTTTGATCGTTTGGTAGAACGTGCGGGTGACAGGGCTGTCCATGGCGGTGCCGCTCCAATCCTGATACAGGCGATCCAGGATGGAATCGTCATCGGCTTTCATCCAGAGATTCAAATAGCTTGCAGCATAGGAGGGCAATTCCACAAAAAGATGGCGGACACCCTGCTGGTACAAATCGTTCCAAAGAGAAAGCTCACGCTGAATGTGATCCTCAGAGGCATGGGTTTCTCCGCAGAGATAAATCTGCCCTGTAGGAGATGCCTCGGCAGTTTCTGGTTCTGCTGCCAACGCTGTGGGTGCGGCGAGGCAAAACAGCAGGATGCAAAGGGATAGAATGCCAATCAAACGCTGTTTCATGGAAAATTGAACCTCCTTTTCAGTTGCATCAAATGCCAAAGTGCAAATCCTGGTTTGCACACCGTTCTTTTTGGATTTTCCTTGCAAATCGTTTTACCAGCTCAGATGCAGCACCCGGTCAAGAAAGACTGGCTGGACAGTCACCATCACAGCAAAAGCGTATACCCAGAAAAACCAAATCTCCCGCAGTTCCCGGATGCCGGTGGACTGAAAATGCTGTAAAAAGTCTTTCCGTATCACTTTGGATGCCAGCAGGTAAAGACCATAACCCAGGCAGCAGCCTGTTGTGTTGGTGATGAGGTCATTGATGTCGGTGGTTCCCATATCAAACATCTGAATCAGCTCGATGGATAGGGAAAAGAGAAACCCTGTCCTGGCTGCCCGGCGAATGGAGGCAAATTCCTGGTACAGAAGGGGCAAAAAGAAGCCCAGCGGGACAAACAGCACAACATTCAGGATGGTCTGTTCCGGGCCGACGATCATGTCCAGGAAGGGCACCAGAAACAGCCGGGGAGAAAAGGCCTTGAACTGCCGGATGCCGGTGACCGTCAGCATCCCCATCAGATAGTATCCAAACAGGATGCAGGCTGCCTGATGCAGGGGGGACTGTTTTCTACCCTGTTTGCCTTGAACCCAAAAGTACAGGAGCATCCCGGGGGCCAGAAACAAAAAACCGCTGAGGGAGCGGATGATGATTTGCCGCAGGTACATGGTCGGTTTCTCCTTTCAGACTGTGGGCAATTTTTGAATAGGATAGCGCAGCTTGGGCTGAAATGCCAGCAAAGCGCAACCAACAAGAACATTTTTGTCACGAAACCGGCATCTCCCCCGCAAACTGGAACCAGCCGTCGGCATACTGCATGGCGCAGGTGCCGTGGTATTTTTCCACGATGGCTTTCACGTTGGGCAGGCCGAAGCCATGGAGCCGAGGGTCGGGCTTGGTGGTGGGAATGTGGCCGTCCCGGATGGTTACCGGCAGGGAAGTATTCCGAACCGAAAAGAAGAAATCATCCTCTTTCAGCGCCCGCACCTCGATGGACCGGGGAGAATTACACTTCTCACAGGCCTCGATGGCGTTGTCCAGCAGATTGGCCAGCAGGACCGTCAAGTCGGCCTGGTCAAAGGGGAGGGAGGACAGGTCGTTGACCGCAAAGCGGATCTCGATTTGCTTTCGTGCCGCTGTCTCAGCTTTGGTGTTGAACAGGGCGTTCAGGATGGGGTGATGGCAGTCTACCAGCACCATCCGGTCCGACTGGCGTCCCGACACCGATTCCAGATACTTCCCGGCGGCGTCGTAGTCCTGGTTGCGCAGCAGCTGCCCCAGCACTTCCAGCTGTGCCCGGAAATCATGGGTGGCCTTTCGCTGGGCTTCATAAAGCCCCCGGGCCGACTCCATGTTGGCGGATTGTATCTGCAGCTGCTGGCCCAGGGCCACCAGCTTCTTCTGGCTCTGGGCGGCCTGCTCCATCCGGTGCAGCAGATAAAAGACGGCGGCGTTGGCCAGCAGCAAAGCGCCACAGCAGGCCAGTACAAACCACTCGCTGGTTTCCATGCCGTTGAGAAGCTGCAGAAAAGCCGCCAGAGACATCAGGGAGGCCGCCGGAAAGACAAAGTAAAGAATCAGCTGCCGGGGATGCAGGGCTTGCCCCCTGCGCCGGTAAAACTTCCGAAAGGCAAGGGTAAGGCACCATTCGGAGCCGAAGCACACCGCAGAAGCAAGAATATAATAGCCCGCATAGCGGAAGTCCCGGAATTCCTGATAGGAGATCCCCAGCAAAAAGGCAGGCAGGGTTGTCAGAATGATGGAATAAAGGTAGTGCATCAGATACCAAAGCACCACAAAAAACAGCCGGTAAAGAGGTGCCGGTTCCCTGTACAAGGCAGAGCAGAACAGATAGCATAGCGCAATAACAACCACCATTTTCCAGGTAAAGGAAGGACCTACCAGGTATAAATAGCTGTTGCTCCATAAAAAGGCCAGCAGAGCAAAGAGTGCAGCGATGACTCCATAGGTTTTTCCATGGATGCGGCGGGTGCCGAAGACATCCACAAACAGCAGGAAAAGGGCGGACTCCATGGCAGTAAAAACCACCGAAAAGAAAAGGGAAGCCACCATTTCCAGCGAACTCAGAAAAGTTTCCATGTGGTCTTTCCTTTCCACAGCAGGTACTGCTGTTTGAGCTGGGCATAGTATTTCTCGCTGACGGGAAGCCGCGTGCCGTTCTGCAGTTCCACGGCATCCGACTGAAACCGCCGGATATAGGCCATGTTCACCAGGTAGCTGCGCTGCACCCGCAGAAAACCCACGTCCTCCAGCTCCTTGGCAAGATCGGTCATACTGACGTAAAATCTGTATTCTTTCTGGTCATCCCCGGCCAGATGGGCGGTGGCCGTCCGCTGGTCGGATTGAAAATAAAAAATCTCCCGGAGAGGCAGCTCCACCATCTCCCGGTCGGAACAGACGGTGATGGACTGTCTCCGGGAGAGCAGTTCCTTTACTGCCAGGTCAAAACAGGGGACCAGTTTCTCTTCCAGGGTAGGCTTCAGCAGATAGCGGAAAGCCTGCACTTCGTACCCTTCGGGAGCGTACTGAACAAAGTTTGTCACGAACACGATGACGGCATCGGGCCGGGCAGCCCGGAGCCGTCGTGCTAGAGTCAGCCCGTCCATTTCCTTCATGTCGATATCCAGAAAAGCCAGATCAAAGCCGGACAGATCGTCCAGTTCTTCCGGCCGGCTGGCGGCAGTCATCTGGGCCTGGACCTTCCGGCAGGGTTCTGCCAGCAGGGCGGCAACCCGGTCCAGTTCTTCCTGGCAATCATCACAAACCAATACCTTCATCTGCATCCCTCTTCTGTGATATGATTTATTTCATTATATCAAAATGAAGTGTGCTTTTCTACGAAAATGCAGCGAACTAGGGATCTTGTGTCACCAAAACGGGAACCCGGCACCAGGAAGAAAAGAATGCAGAAATGGGTGGAACGGAAAGAAACATACATTTGGCTGCAAGTTACCCCTCATTTGCTGCAAAAAGATTGCAGAAGGGTTGCCGGTGTGTTTTAATCATCCTGAAGGCAGCCGCAAGAGCTGGAACGGCTGCAAAAATAAGGCGATTCTGATACCTGCTTTGCTGGGTGCAGATACATGGTGAAAAGGAGGCCTTTCTATGGGACCGCTGTCGGAATGGGTTTACAGGGTGTGCCAGGTCCTTTATGGGCTGGTTCTGCTGTTGGGCACTATCTGGAATCTGAAACGGCTCTATGACAATGACCGGGCAGGGCGCTCGTTCCGGAGCGGCCGCAGCAGGACGGCCATCGTGATGGCGGTGTGTGCCATCCTCCTGTTTCCGTTTTTGGTCCCGGGGGCCGTATACCGTTTTTTGGCGCTGGCCCTGTTTCTGGGCCTGCATCTGCTGTTTTTGGTTTGGCTGGACCATCACAACCAAGCGACCCGTACAGGGGATGCTTTCAGGGCCCGCGACCGTGCAATCAAGGGGATGAAACGGCCCATGATCCTGGCGGCCATCCTGCTGGCCCTTTGGATCTTGATCTGGTTCCGGTACGGGAAAGACGCAGGCCAGGCGGCCGGTCTGGTACTCCTGGTGGTCCTCTGGGTGGGGGTCTGGCTTGCGAGAAAGGATTGGGATGGATGAACCCGGCGGTTTGACCCAGCGGGTCTCCATAACAAATAGAGAAAATCAGAAAGGAAGGATCATGTTAATGAAAACGAAATGGGTATCCCGCGTCCTTTGTGGCCTGGTTGCCGCCGGCCTGCTGTGCGGCTTTGCCGCGCTGCCGGCAGAAGAAAACGCCGGCCTTGTACCCCGGCAGTTCCAGACGGCCCAGCAGATCGACCGGATCAGCGTGGAGGATGCGATTTCCAACGTCACCATCCGCACTGCCGACACCGACCACATCACGGTGAACTACGCCGACACCGCCGAAAAGCCCCTCTACACCATTTCGGTGGAGGACGGCCTGCTGCGCATCCAAACAGAGAGCCTGGACAAGATTGGCGGCAGAATTGTTCCTAGGCTGTCAAACCGTGATTTGGTCATCACTCTGCCCCAAAAGCAGTACCAGAATGTTTCGGTGGCATTGACGGTAGGAACCCTTTCGGTGGAGGGGGTAAAGGCTGCCCAGCTCACGACGAAAGGCACGGTCAACTCGGTGGAGCTCAGCGGCATCCAGGCGGATCAGCTGAACGCCGTCAGCGCCATGGGCAAAGTGACCCTGCGGGACTCCCGGATTGGGAACGCTGAGATCGAGGGAAACGTCGGCGGCGTGACAGTCGAGAATGTCACTGCCTCTGAACGGTTGACGGTGAGCAGCGTTGTAGGCAAAATCTCCCTGGAAGATGTGACTGCCTATGAGCTCATCGTCCTGTCTACCCTGGGCCGGATTTCTTGGGAGAATGTGGAAGCTCCCTATTCCACGCAGGCGAGCATCTTCTGACAGACAAAAAGAATCAGAAAGGAAGGATCACATGTTGATGAAAACGAAATGGATATCCCGCGTTCTTTGCGGCCTGGTTGCCGCCGGCCTGCTGTGCGGCTTTGCCGCGCTGCCAGCAGAAGAAAACGCCGACCTTGTGCCCCGGCAGTTCCAGACGGCCCAGCAGATCGACCGCATCAGGGTGGAGGACGCGATTTCCAACGTCACCATCCGCACCGCTGACACCGACCACATCACGGTGGACTACGCTGATACCACCGAAAAGCCCCTCTACACCATTTCGGTGGAGGACGGCCTGCTGAGCATCCAGACAACGACGGAGGAATTTGAGAAGACGAGCATATCTGTGATCAAGATTGGGGGCAAAACCGTTTCGGAACATCCCAATCATGATTTGGTTATTACCCTGCCCCAAAAGCAGTATCAGGAACTCTCGGTGGCATTGGCAGTGGGGACCCTTTCGGTGGAGGGGGTGAAGGCTTCCCAGCTGACGGCGGAAGCCGCAGTCAACGCGGTGGAGCTCAGCGGCATCCAGGCGGATCAGCTGTACGCCGCCAGCGCTGTGGGCAAGATGACCCTGCGGGATTCCCAGATGGGGAACGCTGAGATCGACGCAGCCGTCGGCGGCGTGACGGTCAAGAATGTCACCGCCTCCGGCGAGCTGACGGTGAGCAGCGTTGTAGGCAGCGTCTCCCTGAAAGATGTGACGGCCCATGAACTCATCGTCCAGGCTGCCCTGGGCCATACTTCTTACAAGAATGTGGAGGCCGCCTATTCCAAAGAGGAGGGCATCTTCAATTGGAGCAGCGGAAAAGTTGCCCAGCCGTAACCCGGGAAAAGCAAAGCGCAGGTTTTCGGGCGGAACGGCCCGGCATCGGTTGATCTGTAAGCGTTATCATTGCTCTTTTGTTGTTTGACATTTCCCATAAAACAAGGAGGCGGGCTTTATGAGTTTTGCTGCGGTTGGTTTCGTGCTGACAATATTGTCCAATACGGCCACATTGATTTTTCATATTGCTGTTATTCTAGCGTGTATTAAATACCTGCGGAGCAAGTGAGAACCTTTTTGTCCCGCCTGCGGTCTATGGTATCAAACATTTCCACGGCAGGAGATAAAAAGAAAGTCGCCGTCTTTCAGCGTGTTGGGTAACCCCACTGAAAGGCGGCGGCTTTTATGTTTCTTCTGTCAGACCGGCAAAGTGTCATGCTTTTGCAGGGACATTTTTGTGGACAGGCGGGTGATCGGGATGCCCAGCAAAACCATCAGCAAGGCGTAGAGCAGGAACGATAGCAGGGAAAAGAAATTGATGGTTTTTGCTGTTCAAACACATTCAGAAACCATTTCGGATGGAAAACGGACTGAGAGTGCTGGCGGCGTATTGTTCCACTGTATCAGGTGCATCCGGGAGCTTTTCTTCACCGTCCCAAATCAGGAGCTGACTGGAACCCTGGGTATAATAGACAGGCAGATAACCTGTTCCATCCGCGTTGGGTTCAGGTGTGCGGACAAAGCAATAGATTCGCCCATTGGATGTGCCGGTTTGGCTTTGCCACAAACTCAAAAGAGAATATCCCATCTGAATTTCGCAGCGGGACGGATTCTGGGAAATCTGTTCGTGATAAGAAATACCATTGATGGCGTCTTCTTTGTCTGATGGCACCAGTTCAAAATAGATGGACCCGTCAGCCAGCTGATAAAGATTGTCCACCTGGAAATGGAATGCCTGCTGGCGGAACGCAATCCAATAGAATACCCCCAGAAACAGAACCAGGCAGCAAACCACCGCGGCGAAAATTTTGCGGCGTTCCATCCGCCGTTCTTTCTTTAAAAATTGGATGCCGCCGGCATCATCAGCCTGTTTTGGGGGTTCCAGCGGTGCGGTCATGGATTGATATTTCAGGGTACAGCTTTTGCAATGGGAGAGGTGAGCCTGGATGTCCGCTTCGGTCTGAGGGGCAACCAGATGATCGGCGTACAGCGGCAGCAGATCTTCCACCAAATAGCAGGGCAGTTCATGATGTTTCATAGCTTGTTTTCAACCTCTCTTTCGCTCGATAGTAAGTGACCCTTGCCCAGTTGGCACTTTGGTCCAGAATCTGCCCGATTTCCTCAAAGGTGAGATTGCTGGCAAGGCGAAGGTAAACCACCGTCCTGTAAGGTTCGTCCAACCGGTTGACCTTTTTGTAAAAGGTGATCTTTTCTTCGGACGCATCGACGATCTCATCCATGGGATCAGGGGTGCATTCGCAGGGGGTGTTCTGATGGAAGATGTCACTTTCCCGTTTGGCTTTGGAACATTGTTTCAACCATAGGTTTTTGGCAATCTGAAACAGCCAGGTTTTCAGCTGGCAGCTTCCGTCATAGCGATGGATGCTGCGTATGGCTTGATAAAAGGTCTCTGCGGTCAATTCCTCTGCCATTTCAGGGGAATGGGAAAGACTGAGAAGAAAGTAGTATACGGGTTTTGCATATTGCTGATACATTTCCTCCATATCAACGCATTTCAACAAAGTCACCTCTTTTCAAAACAGAATTGGAGAGTTGGCCTGTCCGGGCTTGCTGTATTTGCTGGTAGAACGATTGCAAAGAAATCAGGCAGACAGCGGACATGAAAATGGATAAAACAGCTGGAGAAATCCAGGCGGGACCAAACAAGAACCGTACCGTCAAACAAAAGGAACAGAAAGGAACCCATAAAATGATTCGGTGTTTTGTTGTTTTTGTCAGCACAAGCAGGAGGGACAAGATATCCGCCAGATAAAAATAGCGTTCGTGCATATGGGGCAGCAGAAATAGGATAACCAAAGCGGATAGGAACGCCAGCTTCAACAGGCTGCTCCCGGTCAAATGTATTTTATATCGGATCGCCAGAAAGGCAAGGCCTGCTGTAAAGATGCCTGCAAGGCAGATTCCCAACATTTCCAGGACTTTGTTTTCGTACTGCCACGGAAACCAGGCATACAAATTTGGAGCATTCATGGATAAGGAAGAATATGTATAAGCTTGGTGAACATAAAGGGTCATCAGTTCGGCCAGAGGCCGGCCAGCACAATAGGCCGGGAAAATGGTCAGCCCATAGATCAGGGGAAAGAAAATCAGGCTGCGTATCCGTATCATTCTCTGGCAGACAGCAATCAGGACGACCGGAGCAAGAAAGACGGTCTGGAGCTTCAAACAAAACGCAATGGACAAAGAAACAGCAGCCCGGTTGGAGTCATTTTCACTGAGAAAATACAAAAAAGCCAAAAGTGCCGCTGTATAGAGAGAATCGCATTGTCCCCAAGCACTGCTGTTCAAAACAACGGTTGGCAAAAATAAAATCATGCCATAAACCTGTTCGGTCCGCCCTGAACCGGGAGTAGCCTTTCCAGCAAGCTTCATACAAAACCAGGCAAGAACCACATCTCCTAGTATGGATACGAGTTTGATGGAAAAAAGATCGGGCAAAGGGAGATACGTTAAAAGGGCCAGCAGATAAATATAGGAAACCATATAGTTTCCGACAGGCATTCCAATGGCGTTTAGTCCTCCGTTTTGCTTGATCTGTTCAAACCATGGGTGAAGGTAGTCTATATAATCGCCAGATTTGAGCCAAAGAAATGGAACTCGAACCATGCAGGCGGCCAGGGTTATCCAAAGAATGGGGCGTTTTAGAGAGTAAGCTTGAGACCACAGGGTTGTCCACAGATGCGGTTTCATGGAGAAGCTCCTTCCCGTCATTTTATTACTATATGCCGGAAAAGCACTTTTTGTTACATGGAATCGGACAAATCTCTGTTTTGCTCAAAATTCACGGGATTTTTTGTATATTATAAAAGGATAATGATACCTTATTGCAAGCCGTTACTTATTTTATCGTCCTGATTCACGGACATCAAAAACTGAGGCTTTTCGATCCTATAGACCATTGCTTAATGGTCGATTAAGCCAGTAAAGTATGGGAAACATTCAAGGTTCTTAATTTTTTTTAGAGAAATTAAAAATAATTTAAAAAAATTTTCCGACATCGTGTTTTTTCGACAAATTATCTCTTGATGATAATTTTGATTTTAGGTATAATAGTCACTAATTTACGATAGAAAGAACAATCATCAAGAAAAGGGGGGCCCTATGACTTCAGACCAACGAATGAATTTGAATATTTCCAACTGTCCAAAGTGCGGCACACGGCTTATGTGTGGAATAATCATTGTCACAGGGTACCATCAATGCCCCAAATGCAGGCGGCACTGGGTGATTGAAATGGAACGAAACAAGGTGACAGTAACCCAGGCAGAATTTTATTTTGAAGAGCTGGGGTAAGACTTTTTCCTTCATCATACATAAAACTGAATATAGAAACGAGACATACTGTAGAGGTGTTGAACTGGGTATAAGCCCTTAAGAACACAAGTCAGGAGTCCGCGTTTGTTAGATAGGACTGAACCGGCTATAGGCCGGACGAGCCGGCAGACGGAAGCAATTCCCTCGTGGAATTGTGGCTGTCTGTCGGCTTTTTTTATTTTTTCCTATCTCAACAGCCACCACAGGGAGGTGCATCCGTCTCGCCACACAGGAGTGACGGATGCGCCAGAACTGGGAGACGTACATCGCCAAATATCCCTGACCTTCAGATTTTGCACGTCAACACACGCTTCAAAATCTGGAGGATATCCTTATGCGCTTTGATCCTGTTGAATGTGGAAAGAGAATTGTCAAACTTCGTTTGGAGCAGAGAGAAACTCAACAACAGATATCCGATAAACTGAATATCAGTTTAGATCACTACCGGGCAATAGAAGCAGGAAGACGAGTAGGATCTCTTGATTTACTGATTGAGATTGCTTTCATTTTTGGTGTTTCTTTAGACTACTTAATTCTGGGACAGGACAAACTTCTGGCTAATCACCGTGTCCAGGGAGAGCTGAAGAACATTATTGAACAACTAGACCATTTATTGTTATCAATTTAACAAAGCGTGACAAACACGCCCGGTACCGTGACAACCAGTCACTCCCGCAGCGAAGATTTCTAAGGTATCATAGAGTCACAGCAAGGGCCTCCCCCCAAAGGGGCGGACAAGCCCGAAGCCTGTGGACCTTGAAAGGTGAATAAGCAGCCTCCTGGTACTTCCAGACAATGATACTTCCGTAACTCGCGGCCCGGCCACAAAGAAGGCGGGGCGGCCGAAAGGCCGATGGAGCGGTGCAAATCCGCCGCCAGAAGGTTCCCAACCCTCCCCGGGGCGTCGAGGACAAATGGGGGAGGAAGCCCAAAAACAAGTTCAGCCCACCGCCCGGGATCTCAGAACTCCAGACGGTGGGCTTTTTACATACCCGATCTTTTTAACAATCAAAAGGAGGAAAAGCTTATGAGCCGTAGTTATGCACGCAATGCCAACACTGCATCCCTCATCACCCTGTGCCCGGTTTGCCTGCACTCGTTCCAGGACGCCAAGAAAGCATTTCTGCGTCGGGCGGACGTTCACCAGCAGATCAAAGATGTCTGTACTTACTGCCAGACCCGCTATGGTTTCGACTACTACGTCCAGCCTGCTGCGGCTCACCGGGATAACACCCGTCGAAAGGTAAGAACCTATGTCCCTGCATCTAACCATTGACCCGGAGTTTGCGAGCATAATCCCTCCCCTTCGGGAAGAGGAGCAGAAGCAGCTGGAGGAAAACATCCTGGCTGATGGTGTGGTTATCAATCCGTTGATCGTCTGGAACGGCGTCATCGTGGATGGACACAACCGCTACCGCATCCTTCAGCAGCACCCGGAACTCCAGTTCACCACCTATGAGAAGGCGTTTTCTGACCGGTACGAAGCCATCGCATGGATCTGCAAAAATCAGCTGGGACGGCGAAACCTGACGCTCCAGCAGTTCAAGTATCTGATGGGTCACCAGTACAAGGCGGAAAAGACGGCATACGGTGGAGATCGAAAAAACAATGCACCAAGATCAAGTTACCAAAATGGTAACTTGATCTTGAAAGAAAAAACCTGTGAACGCATTGCAGCCGAGAATGGCGTAGCCAGAAATACTGTTATCCGTGCAGAGCAATTCGCCAACGGCGTAGATGCCGCTGAGGAGGCCGTTCCCGGCATCAAACAGGAAATCCTGACCGGCAGCATCAAACCCGCCGAGAAAGCCGTGGCGGCCATCGCCAAGGCCCCGCCGGAGGAAAGGCCCGCGCTGGTCCAGCAGCTCCGGCAGACCAAAGAACCCGAAAAGCCTGAAGAAAAGCCGAAACCCAAACGCAGCGCTGCAGAAACCCTGCAAGCTATCCGGGATATCTCAGACAACATGCTGCAGTCCAACGGGGAAATCGACGCAGACGATATCTGCGCAGAACTGGAAGACGCCCTGGACACCATGATTTTTCGCTGGGATACCTGCCTGGAAAACAATAGGGAACAACGCAGTGCCTGCCGGGACGGAATCAGAAGCCTTACAGAGAAGGGTATTCAGTACCTGCAAAAGATGAGGAGGACTACATGAGAACCAGTCACACCAGTGCCTACCAGGAAATGATGATCAACAGCAAGCTGCTGGAGGTTCCCCGCGGCAGCTACCAGCGGGAGCTGAACGCCAAGCGGGTTCGCAAGATTGCAGCGAAGTTTGACCCCCGTCTGGTCAACCCCCGAAGGTCAGCTACCGCAACGGCCACTATTATGTGTTCGATGGACAGCACACCATCGCAGTCCTCAAGCTGCTCAATGGTGGCAGGGACCTGATGATCCGCTGCATCGTGTATACGGGCATGACCGAGAGCGAAGAAGCCCTGCTCTTTGCCCAGCAGGCTGGCGAGGCTGCCAAGCTGACACCCGGCGATAAGATGCGTGCCATGATCTACGGCGGCGACCCCGAGTGCATGGCCTTCCTGAAGGCCACTGAATCGGTTGGCCTGCGTCTGGATTACGCACAGCGCCGCGGGAAGCACCGAATCGGCTGCATCGGCACCGCTTTTGAAGAATTCAAGCGGGTGGGAGCCGACCTTTACAAAGAGGCTCTGTCCCTGATCGTGGCCGCCTGGCATGGGGACCCCGAGTCCCTGCGGGCCGAAACCATCCAGAGCGTGACCCGCTTCATCGAGCTGTACCGCCAGGAATACGATCCCAGGCGTCTTGTGAGCCGCCTGCACAAGACCGACCCCCTGACCATCTACCGGGAAGGCCGGGCCATGGGCGTCAACATGGCCGGGTATAAGAAGTATCTCTACCAGGTCTTCTGTATCTACAACGGAAGCAGCAAGAAGAAGGTCCTGCCCATGAAGTTCTAACCTGTCATCCGCCCCCCTTTTTGCACAGATACCGCTCGCGGTTTGCGGGCGGTGTCTTACATAATAAAGCACGAGGGGGTGCATAGCCTATGATTTCTAAAAACTGGCAATACAGCCGGGGAGACATCTACTACGCCAATATGGAACCCCATGTTGGCTCGGAGCAAGGCGGGGAACGGCCGGTGGTGGTTCTGCAGAATGATACGGGCAACAAATATTCGCCCACGCTCATCATTGCCACCCTTACATCCAGGGTGGATAAGAAACGCCATCTGCCTACCCACGTCCTGCTTGACCACAACCCGGGACTAAAAGTCCCATCTATCGTACAACTAGAACAGATTTTCACCCTCGACAAACAACGTGTTCAGCGGTTTGTTGGGCAGGCCAGTGAGGATGAGATGAACCAGATTGAGATGGCAATCAAGATCAGTCTGGGAATCACCTGAACGTCAGACAAGTGGTGCCGCATCCTTGCAGAACGAGCAAATGGTACAGTAGAATGGAGTCGATGAGTAGACACTTCTTTACGAAAGGGGAGGACACCAATCGAAAAAACAATCCTGCGATGTACCATGCAGCACTGTATATCAGAAGGAGGAAAAACGATGGCAAGAGCATTTAGAAAACTGCGCTGCAAACTGGTGGAGATGGATATTCAGCAGAAAGAACTGGCTGACCGGCTGGGCGTATCGCCGTCCACGATTTCGACGCGCTTGTCCGGGCATCTGCCGTGGTCTGTTCCCGAGGCGGTCCAGGTTGCAGAAATCCTGGGCATCCCTCTGGATCAGCTGAGTGTATTTTTCTACGACGATGGCCCCGAGAGCCTGGCTGCACGAAAGAAAGCGCTCTGCCGTGCCACCTGATCGGGGCAGGATGGAGGTCTTAGTATGCGTACATTTTGGAAGAATGTGCCCATGAAACGGGCCGGTGCCGCGATGGCGGCAGCCGGCTCGGGCGGACACTGGGCAGATTGGAAGGAGGTGTGAATCATGGGTGCCCGCGTCAACACTGCGATATGGATGGAGTCCTCTCAGCGCTGGCGGATCGACGTGCAAAAGGACGGGGTCCGGCGCAGCTTTTACAGCTCCAAACCTGGCCGGAACGGGCAGCGGGAAGCAAACCGCAAGGCGGACGCCTGGCTGGATGATGGAATAGAGGACCAGCGCATGAAAGTCGGTACCGCATACCTCAAATTTTTGGAGGGGAAGCGGCAGACTACAAGCCGGTCCAACTGGGCACCGATGATGAGCCGCTGGAACAATCATATTTCATCGGTGATTGCCCGCAAACAAGTCAGTGCATTGACCGAACAGGATCTGCAGGATGTACTGGATCGAGCCTATGCGCGGTCCAAACTGTCCAGAAAGACATTGATATGCCTGCGGGCTGACCTGTGCAGCTTTCTGAAATACTGCCGCAAGGCCAAGCTGACGACGATGTTCCCGGAAGACCTGACCATTCCAACAGCGGCGGCCCGGGGAGAAAGGACGGTACTGCAGCCACGGGACTTTGTGGTACTGTTCAACAGCGATCGTACCAGGTACTATGGAAAAGTGGTACAGGATGACATGATTCACGCCTACAGACTCGCGGTTTTGACCGGTCTACGGCCGGGAGAACTGCGGGGTCTGCGCTGGCAGGATGTAAAAAGGGACCGCCTGGAATTGCACCAGTCCACCAACTGCTACAACGAAATCACCGACGGCAAGAACCAGAACGCCCGCCGGTGTGTGGAGTTGTCCGACCTGGCCCGCATGGAGCTGGAAGCACAGCGCCGCGAGTCGGGGAAGGTGACCCGGGGCACCCTGGTCTTTGATATCCCGACGGCGAAACAATTTGAGCAGCATCTTGCGCGGTACTGTGAGTACAATAACATTCCGGTCTGTACTCCCTACGAGCTGCGGCATACGTTTGTCAGCATTGCAAAGGTGCTGCCCGCGGGACTTGTCAAGTCCCTGGTGGGACATTCCGAAGATATGGATACGTTCGGCGTTTACGGCCATGAGCTGAATGGGGACGCACAGCAGCAGGTGAACGCGCTAAATTCCGTTTTTTCGAGGCTGCTTGCGCACGGATAAACTGGAGGTGCGGTCAAAAGTGCGGTCAAAACCAAAAAAACAGCCCAGAAACTTGCGTTCCTAGGCTGTTTTTCGTGGTGGAGGCGATGGGAGTCGAACCCATGTCCGAAAAGAGTTCAGCGTGAGTATCTCCGGGTGCAGGCGATCAACAGCATTCCCTCCGCGTCACGCCGGTCGCCAGGCTAACGCTTCAGTAGCTTCATGAGGTCATGACGGTCCGCAAAGCTTAGGTCCGTTCACGTGCTGTGTCTAAAGGACGCCCCGGCCCCACACGACACAAATGTGGGCGGAACGAGGCAGCACTCAGGCTGCCTGGAGCTGATAACGATTGTTGTCAGTTATTGTTTTGGAGGCTTTTAAAGCAGGGCCCCCGCTGCTACCCGCTGCCCAGGCCTCGCTCCCCCCGTCGAAACCTTTACGCCCCCATGA
>ERZ1090881.53-NODE-53-length-56349-cov-59.552652_pt1 | contig 56349 bp, 89 predicted proteins | sample MGYA00478470_ERZ1090881 | MGnify/ENA primary metagenome ERZ1090881 (study PRJEB33644, sample SAMEA5815736) | chicken gut metagenome | biome: Chicken; feature: Gastrointestinal Tract; material: Caecum | place: Ireland | collected 2019-01-01 | study: A study of the...
TACGGTTATACAAATGCTCAGATAGCGAAAGATCTGGGTATCTCAGCAAGTACAGTTAACAAATATTTGAAGTAGGAAAGGAGATAGAGGACATGACACAATATGCGTTAACTACATTTGACAATCCTTATGATCCTTTTGATGACTTCGATAGATGGATGCTGTTCGATGATGAGAAAGGCTATGGTACCATGTCATACCTTGGAAGGATAGCTCGAACATCTGATGAATTAACTGATGAAGAGAACAATAAAGAAGTCGAAAGAGCAATTGATGAGATTATCTCAATGCATAAGATCATAGAAAATGATCAAGGAATTGTAAATGTTTACAAAAAAGTATCAAAAGAAATTGATGATAATGAGTAAACAGAAGAAAAAAAAGAAAATAATAGTAATATTTTGTCAGCACATACCGGGGGGAGGGTGTCTAAATCGGCACCCCCTCCTCAAATCGCGCTGGTCTTTTATTTTTCTCTGCGGGAAGATTTTATATTTATGCTTCGGGGGAAATTTTAACTTCGTACGTGCATGTTAAGGAGATGATAATGAGATGGAACAATGGGCAGATATCGGGAATGGTTATAATTACTCAGTGTCTTCTAACGGTCATGTTCGAAGACATGGTGCCAAATCAAATCACAGTGTCCGTGATGACGCAAAAGGATATCTGTGTGTAGATCTGTACCAGAATGGAACCCGATCTACAAAAAAAGTTCATAGATTGGTTGCTGAGGCATTTATTCCAAACCCAGAAGGGAAACCGCAGATAAACCATAAAGATGGTAACAAGAAAAATAATAGTGTTGAAAATTTAGAGTGGGTAACCGCTAAAGAAAATTGTCAACATGCATGGCGTACCGGCATTGCACTTCCATCCTATGGGATGAAAGGAAAGCAAAATCCGAACGCCGGGAGAAAAGGTATCCCATTTAAGATAATTGAAACCGGGAAAATTTACAATACTATGGCGGAATGTGCGGACGATATAGGCGCTAATCCAAGGCATATACATGATTGTCTTAAAGGTCGTCAAAAAACACATAAGGGATATCACTTTCAATATATTTAAGAATATTTTATGGTATCTATAAAGAGCTTACGGGGTTGGACATGCCTAGTGTCTTTCGGATTCTCCTTTCGTCACTTTTGGCTGAAAATGTTGGCTTCGTGAGTTCTTTATAGGTGCCGTAAAATTATGTAATACATGTATGGGAGGAGAGCAAAGTGGGTAGAAAGCATATAGTAAGTGACAAAAACATTACAGAATCTATTCGACCGGCTCTCACTCCAGAGGCCAGGGAGAATCAATTAATCGCCTTAGCAGTAAATCTTGCCGAAAAGCAGCTACGAGAGGGAACTGCATCTTCTCAGGTGATTACACATTACTTGAAGAGAGATGCTGAGAGAAAGAAAAATGAGGTAGAGCTTCAGATTCTTGAGAAACAGAAAGAATTAGTGGAAGCTAAAACAGAATCCTTACGAGCAGCACAGTCAAACGAAGAATTATATAAGAATGCCATTAATGCTATGCGAGAGTATGCAGGTGGTAGCGATGATGAATATGAATATGAATAATAAATTACGATCTTACACGGAGCTTTCAAAACTGAAAACATTTGAAGAACGTTTCCAATATGTATCTTTAAAAGGAACTGTTGGAGAGGAGACCTTCGGATCTAACAGATGGATTAATCAGAGATTTTACACATCATCAGAATGGCGTCGTGTAAGGAATAAGGTAATTGTCAGAGATATGGGCTGCGATTTAGGAGTCCTCGGGTATGAAATACATGGAAAGATCATTGTTCATCATATGAACCCGATAACTGTTGATGACATCATTTATAAAACAGAGTATTTATTAAATCCGGAGTTTTTAGTATGTGTAAGTTTTGATACACATGAATTACTCACATTTTCGGATACGGCACGCAATTTATGTCACTTAAGTACAGAAAGAAAACCTTATGATACCTGCCCATGGAGGTGAAACATGGAAGAAAGTATTCTCAAAACAATTAAATCAATGCACGGAGGGCCTGTTGAGGGTACAGATGCGTTTGATACAGACATCATAATTGGAATAAACGCTGCTTTAATGACATTAAATCAGTTGGGTGTTGTATCAGACGATGCGATGAAAATTTCAGATGAAAATAGTACATGGTCTGAAATATTGGTCAGCAACAATAAATTAGAAACAGCAAAAGAGTATGTATATCTGAGGACAAAACTTTTGATCGATCCTCCGACAGGAACAGTCCTCGATTCGATGAAACAATTAATAAAAGAGGACGAATGGCGTTTGAATGTGCAGGTCGAAACCTCTGACGACATGATGACATAGGAGAGGTGAAAATCAAAATGGAAAATACAATTCAACATCATGGTATAAAAGGTATGAAGTGGGGTGTCCGACGATACCAGAACAGAGATGGAAGCTTAACTGTCGAAGGAAAGAAACGGTATTCTGATGGAGTGTCTTCTCATATTAAGAGTATGAGCGATCAAGAATTACGTGATAAAATTAATCGTTTACAACTCGAAAAACAATACAAAAGTTTACTCGAACCAGACGGGCAGAAAAAAGTAAATAAAGGAAAAGCTTTCGTTGAAAACGTATTAGAAACGTCAGGAAAAAATATTGCAACACAATTAGCAACATATGCCATGGGAACTTTGGTGAACAAATACATAGGAAAAGGAAAGCAGATTGTAAATCCAAAGAAAGGGCAGAAGGATAAATAATGCCATTATCAAATACTGCAGTCCCCAAATATTATGGCATGTTTCGTGAAGCAGTTATTCGTGGCGATATTCCCATCAATGAAATGATATCATTGGAAATGAACCGGATAGATGACTTAATAGATAATCCTGGAGTTTATTATGATGATAAAGCTGTAGAAGGTTGGATAAAATTCTGTGAGAACGAACTTACTTTAACAGATGGATCGGATTTTCATATGCTGTTTTCCTTTAAACTCTGGGGCGAACAAGTCTGGGGCTGGTATTATTTCGTAGAAAAAGAAGTTTATGAGCCTTACGAAGATGGACATTCCGGACACTATGTAAAAAAGAGAATCAAAAAAAGACTGACCCATAAACAGTATCTGATTGTTGGAAGAGGAGCTGCGAAAAGCTTATATGATACAAGCATTCATGGATATGGATTGTGTGTAGATACTTCTACTACGGATCAGATTACAACTGCTCCGACCATGAAGCAGGCTGACGAAGTTCTTGGCCCGTTCCGTACTGCGATTACAAGATCGAGAGGTCCGCTGTTTAAATTTTTAACTTATGGATCTTTGCAGAACACAACTGGATCTAAAGCAAATCGTGTAAAATTAGCTTCTACCAAAGAAGGCATACAGAATTTCCTGACCGGATCGATTCTGCGAATACGACCAATGTCTATAGCAAAGCTTCAGGGTCTCCGTGTAAAATATTCCACTGTGGACGAGTGGCTATCCGGTGACATTAGAGAAGATCCTATAGGTGCTATTGAGCAGGGTGGATCCAAACTGGACGATTACCTTATTATTGCTACCAGCTCCGAGGGAACTGTGCGGAATGGCAGTGGCGATACAATCAAAATGGAATTATTAGACATTCTTAAAGGAAATTATGTTAATCCCCACGTATCCATCTGGTGGTATCGTCTGGACGATATCAAAGAAGTTAATAATCCAGATTTATGGTGTAAGGCCAACCCGAATATTGGAAAAACCGTAAGCTACGAGGCGTACCAGCTAGACGTAGAGAGAGCTGAAAAAAGTCCATCAGCTCGGAACGATATTATCGCTAAGAGATTCGGCATTCCTATGGAAGGATACACATATTTCTTTACCTATGAAGAAACCTTAATTCATAAAAAACAGAATTTTAAAGGAATGCTTTGCTCCTTGGGTATTGACTTATCTCAGGGAGATGATTTCTGTTCATTTACATTTCTATTTCCATTATCAAATGGGTGCTTTGGAATAAAGACTCGTAATTACATTTCTTCATTAACTTTAATGAAACTACCAGGCGCTATGCGAACAAAATATGAAGAATTCCTAAGTGAAGGAAGTTTGGTCGTATTAGAAGGAAACATCTTAGACATGATAGATGTTTATGATGACTTGGACAACTTTATTATAAAAAATGAATACGACGTCCAATGTGTAGGATATGATCCATACAATTCGAAAGATTTCATAGAACGCTGGACTATGGAGAATGGTCCGTTCGGCGTATCAAAAGTAATACAGGGGTCTAAGACAGAATCTGTACCTTTGGGGGAACTGAAAAAACTATCAGAGGAAAGAATGCTTTTGTTTGATGAAGAAATTATGAAATTCGCTATGGGAAATTGCATTGTGATGGAGGACACAAATGGAAATAGGAAACTATTAAAGCGCAGATACGAAGCCAAAATAGACTGCGTTGCAGCTATGATGGACGGATTTGTAGCTTATAAATTGAACAGAGAATTGTTTGAATAGGAGAAATTTCAAAATGGAATTAAATATTGGTCCCAGGATAAAACGTGCCTGGAATGCTTTCTTTAGTAGGGATCCCACTCCTTATAGAGATATGGGATATGGTTATTCATACCGGCCAGACCGGCCAAGATTAAGCAGAGGCGGAGAGAAATCTATTGTAAATTCTATTTACAACCGGATTTCTTTGGACGCTTCCTCTTTTTCTTTACAGCATGTGAAAACGGACACTGATGGAAGGTATTTAAGTACCTATGTAAATTCGGAACTTAATCAGAGATTCAATTCCCATGCGAACAAGGACCAAACAGGAAGAGCTTTTTTACAGGACGCCGTATTATCCCTTCTTGACGAAGGTGTCATTGCGATCGTCCCGATAGATTTATCGGATAACCCATACTTAACAAGTTCTGTTGACATATTAAGTATGCGGGTTGGAGAAATCCTGGAATGGCGTCCCGATGATGTTTATGTCCGTGTGTATAACGATAAAACAGGACAGAAGGAAAATATGTGGTTCCCGAAGTCTTTTGTAACAATCGTTGAAAATCCTTTTTACACGATTATGAACGAGGCAAACTCCACTATGCAGAGGTTAATTCATAAATACAGCATGTTGGACGCCATAGATGAGCAGTCCAGTTCTGGAAAATTGGACATCATCATTCAGGTTCCTTATACAGTGAAATCGCCGGCTCGTAAGAAATACGCACAGGAAAGACGTCAGGAAATCGCAGACCAATTAGAAAATTCAAAGTATGGAATTGCGTACATTGATAGTACAGAGCATGTCATACAGTTGAACCGAGCTGTAGAAAACAACCTGTTGAAGCAGATTGAAAACCTGACAAACGAAGTGTTCTCGCAGCTTGGCATGACATTGGAAATTCTTAATGGTACTGCTGATGAAAAAACTATGCAGAACTATTATGTCCGGATAATTGAGCCTATTTTGTCCGCAATCGTAGATGGAATGAGATGGAAGTTCCTTACAAAGACCGCCAGATCACAGGGACAATCTATTATGTTCTTCCGTGATCCATTTAAGCTCATACCGCTCAATGCTTTGGGCGATATTGTGAATTCCTTGGAACGTAATGAAGTGGTGACAACCAATGAAATACGTCAGGGCATTGGTATGAAACCATCTACAGATCCGAAGGCAGACAGATTAGAGAATAGCAATATGCCACGTACAGGATCTGAAATTAACACCGACAAAAAGGAGGAAACAAATCAAAATGGAAACTAAGAAATGGGATTTTAGTGGCTGGGCCACTAGAAATGATCTCCATTGCAGTGATGGAAGAACTATCCGCCGAGATGCTTTCAAAGACTGTGATGGAAAAACAGTACCGATCTTTTGGAATCATCAGCATGACAGTGTAGATAACGTCCTTGGTCATGGTTTATTAGAGAACCGACCGGAGGGCGTTTATTTTTATGGTGCTTTTAATGATGACGAAGAAGGCGTAAAGGCCAAAAAGAGGGTACGGCACGGCGATATCCGTTCCTTATCCATTATGGCGAATCAGTTAAAACAGGTTGGCTCTGATGTGATCCATGGAATTATCCGTGAGGTAAGCCTAGTACCCGCTGGTGCTAATCCGGGAGCCTTTATTGACACTGTAATGGCACATGGGGAAGAAGTTGGCGATGCCATGATTCTTGGTTATGACGAGAATATTGTCATTTATCATGCCGATGAGTTAGATGAGGATGATAAAGGGAAAATTACAGAGGACGACAAAAAGTTGGAAGACATTATTGCCTCTATGAGTGATGAACAGAGAACCGTTATGTACGGACTCATTGGAGAGGCGCTCGGAACCGTTCCAGAAGATGAATCATTAGAACAGTCTGAAAAATTAGGAGGAAATGACATGAAATATAACGTGTTTGAAAATCGTGACAAAGACCGGATCAAGACAGGCGTGCTTATGCATTCCGATGGATCTGATGTTACGGTTGATGAAATTAGTGAAATCTTTAAAGATGCCAAACGTCTGGGAAGCTTAAAAGATGCTGTTCTCCAGCATGGCATTGATCAGGTAGATTACCTGTTCCCGGATGACCGGACAATTACCACACAGCCGACCTTTATCCAGAGAGATATGGGCTGGGTATCTGACATCATGGGATCTGTGCACCATACCCCATTCGCTCGTGTGAAATCTGTATTTGCAGATATTACCGAAGATGACGCCAGTGCAAAAGGTTACATCAAAGGAAAAATGAAGAAAGAAGAGTTCTTCGGCTTAATCAAGAGACGTACAGAACCGACTACTGTATATAAGAAACAGAAGATGGATCGGGACGACATGATCGATATTACAGATTTCGACGTAGCAGCCTGGTTGAAAACAGAAATGCGTATGATGCTGAATGAGGAACTCGCAAGAGCATACCTGATTGGAGACGGACGCCCAGCTTCCAGTGATGATCACATCAATGACCAGAATATTCGTCCGGTAGCTTTTGACGACGATCTGTTTACTGTACATGTAAATGTGACTGTTGAAAATTCCGCTACGGAGGATGACAAGGCAAAGGAATTCATCCGCACCGTCATTAAGAACCGTAAAAATTATAAGGGCTCTGGAAATCCGACCTTATATACCACAGAAGATATGCTGACCGATATGCTTCTTCTGGAAGATACACTGGGTCATGCGCTTTATGCCGACGAGGCAGCTCTTGCCCGTAAGCTCCGTGTGAAGAAAATCGTAACTGTTCCGGTTATGGAAGGTGTGAACGGCAAAGGCGGTAATCCGCTGGTTGGCGTAGTGGTTAACATGAACGACTACAATGTCGGCGCCGATCGTGGCGGTGCAGTCAATATGTTTGATGACTTCGATATTGACTACAACCAGCAGAAATACCTGATTGAAACAAGATGTTCTGGTGCTATGACGGTTCCCTATGGAGCAATGGCATTTGAAATGAAAACTAATGCATAACAGGAGGACTAAACCATGATGGATTACAGAGGTTATGATGTAGTCTATGCAGATGCAGAGGAGAAATTTGCAAAGACTATTATTCTTTATGGAAAGACCGGTAATAACTACTTAAATAAAACTTCCGCTTGCGAGGAAGAGGATCGTATCGATAAGGACATTTTACTTGAACTTCTCAAGAAAGGCGTCCTTATTTCATACGATGGAACTTTCTACACACCATTATTCTTCAAAGAAAATTCTGGCGCTGTAGAAGTTACGTTTGCAACAGCTATTTCTGCTTCAGCATCTGCAGCAACAGTTCTTTATTCAAAAGAACATGCCGAAGAGTAGGAGAAAATCGAAATGGCAAAATTTTATGGCAATATCGGATTTGTAAAGACAGAAGAAAAAGCTCCAGGGGTATACAGACCAGTGGAGACTTTAAGAGCATACAAAGGAGATTTGCTGAACAACGTAAAACGTTGGGAATCTACAGAATATGTGAACGACGATTTAAGTTTAAATAATCGAATAAGCATCCTAGCGGATTCTTTTGCTTACGAAAATTTTGGGGCTATGAAATTTGTCGAACAGTATGGAACAAGATGGAAAATCACAGCGGCTGAAGTACAACGGCCCAGAATTATTCTATCAGTCGGGGGTGTATATAATGGGCAGTCGAATTGATTTACATAATATTCTTTGTTCAATTATGGAACAACTTGGATATTCGAAAAAGAGTGTCTATTATCAGCCCCCGGAATCTTTGAAACTTAGTTACCCTTGCATTGTCTATTCCGGAAATGGTGGCGACACAGCGTTTGCTGACAACGTTCCTTACATAAAAAAGAAACGATATACGGTGACTGTAATCGACGAAAATCCGGATTCCACAATACCAGAGAAAATAGGAGATTTACCAACTTCTAAGTACGATCGAGACTACGCAACGGATAACTTAAACCATTTTGTATACAGTATTTATTTTTAGGAGGATAAGACTATGGCAGCTTTAACATGGGGTGGCACGGGCGAAAGACGATATGAGTCTGGTACCGACCATGGTGTTTTATACCCACAGGATGTGGGCGGATATGGTAATGGAATTGCCTGGAATGGATTAACCGCAGTAACTTTAAGCCCTTCCGGAGCAGAGGCAACCGATCTGTATGCGGACAATATTAAGTATGGTTCTATGAGGTCAGCAGAAACCTTTGGTTTCACAATCGAAGCATACACTTGCCCAAAAGAATTTTATGAGTGTGATGGAACTGTAGCTGCGGCAGACGGAGTCTATATCGGTCAGCAGAAACGTAAAACCTTTGGTTTTAGTTATCGTTCAAAAATCGGCGATGATACCAGTGACGATAAAGGCTATAAACTTCATCTGATTTATGGAGCTACAGCATCTCCATCAGAGAAAGCTTATCAGACAATCAACGACAACCCCGAGGCAATTACCTTCAGTTGGGAATGCGAGACAACCCCCGCATCCGTAACTGGTCATCAGCCAACCGCACATATTGAGATTGACTCAACAGTAGCCGATAGAACAAAGCTCACAGAACTTGAGAAGAAACTTTATGGCGATACTTCTACAGAGGCGGAATTGCCTACTCCGGATGAAGTGATCGCTATTTTTAGCGGGGAATAATACTGCATAACGAAAGGAGAACATTGCGATGTTAAAAAAAGAAATTACATATACCGATTATAACGGTGTGAAAAGAACAGGAACTTTTTACTTCAACTTATCCAGACCGGAACTTCTCCGGATGGAGATGACTACGGAATCTTCTCTCGAAGAAAAGTTAAAAGCCATGGTGAAAGAAAAGAACAAAGTAAAACTGTATGAATACTTTGAGTGGCTTGTACTGAAATCCTATGGAGAAAAGAGCGAAGACGGAATACACTTCCATAAGTCTGAAGAGCTTTCAAAAGCATTCTCAGAAACAGAAGCTTATGCAGAGTTGCTTATGGAACTTTGCAGTGGTGAGGATAAGGTACTGGATTTTGTAAATGGTATTATGCCTACACCAGTTCCAAAAGAGGTAGAAAAACAGGCATTGGAAATGGCTTCCGCCGTTGATGCTTAAATTAAAAATCGAAGGAAAAGAATATTATAACGAGATCACCAATGAATTTATTGATCTTCCGGGCGGGGAGTTACAATTAGAGCATTCGCTCTACGCATTAGCTGCATGGGAATCAAAATGGAAAAAACCATTCTTGACGGATAAGCCAAAGACTCTGGATGAGACCATATCATACATAAAATGTATGACGTTAAATCCGGAGTCTGTTTCGCCCCTTTTGTATTCGTTAATTTCACAGAAAAATCTGGATGAAATTTATGAATATATGGGTTCCACACAAACAGCCACCTGGTTCACTGAACATGGACCTAAACAACCGAAAAGCCGAAAAGTAATCACCGCAGAGATCATCTACTATTGGATGGTCTCGTTTAATATTCCGTTTGAATGCCAGTATTGGCATTTAGATCGACTAATCACCCTTATTCGAGTCTGCGATATTAACAGTAAACCACCGAAGAAAATGTCTAAGCAGGAGGCCGCTAGACAGCGTATGGCTTTAAATAATCAAAGACTGAAACGGGGTAAACATAGATAAATGAGTTTCCATAAAGGCTGGGTTTTACATGATTAAATTTGTACAAAAAGGAAACTTCAATCATACAGAAAAGTTTCTAAAAAAAGTTTCGTCAAAGCAATTTTTTCGAAATTTAGAAAGATACGCGCAAAAAGGTGTGGATGCTCTTGCGTCAGCAACACCAATTGATTCTGGAAAAACTGCCAGTTCCTGGAGCTATGAGATAAGGACTGGGAGAAATTCAGTCGAAATTTATTGGACAAACTCAAACATAAACAAAGGTGTGAACATTGCTGTAATTATACAGTATGGACACGGAACACGAAACGGCGGCTATGTCCAGGGGAGAGATTATATCAACCCTGCCATGCGGCCGATTTTTGATGAAATAGCAAACAACGTTTGGAGAGAGGTGACATCAGCGTGAGTAGCATCGATCAAAGAATTGTACAGATGCAATTCGATAATGCAAAATTTGAGCAGGGTGCAAAAACGTCAATGAGCACCATCGAAAAACTTAAATCGGCTTTGAATTTTGATAAGAGTGTACAGAGTTTATCGAAACTTCAAAATACCGGAAATAAAATAAACTTTTCGGGTCTTGCAGCAGGTGTGGAAACCATAGCTGGAAGATTTACAAACTTAGGAATTGTAGGCGTTACAGCGCTTACCAATATTACAAATGCGGCCATTAATGCTGGAACACAGATGGTGAAATCTTTGACGTTAGATCCTGTTTTGAGTGGATTTAATGAATATGAAACAAAGATGAATTCCATTACTACGATTCTTACGAATACTGCTAGTAAAGGTACTACACTGGATGATGTAAATAAAGCTTTGAATGAGCTGAATACATATGCGGACCAGACGATATACAACTTTGCAGAGATGACTCGAAATATCGGTACCTTTACCGCAGCAGGAGTGGATCTGGATTCTTCGGTAAAGGCTATTAAAGGTATTGCAAACTTGGCAGCAGGTTCCGGTTCAACATCAGCTCAGGCATCAACCGCCATGTACCAGTTATCACAGGCACTTGCAGCCGGAAGAGTTAGTCTTCAGGACTGGAACTCAGTTGTAAACGCTGGCATGGGTGGTGAATTATTTCAGAACGCTTTAAAAGAAACCGCAAAGCAGATGGGAATTGTGGTTGATGAATCTGTAAGTTTCCGAGATTCATTAAGCACTGCTGGGGGAAAAGAAAGTTGGCTTACCTCAGATGTACTTATCAAAACTCTTGAAAAATTTGCAGATGATGAGACTCTTGTAAAGGCAGCTACGCAGGTAAAAACTGTTACACAGCTTTTCGATACAATGGGTGAATCCGTACAATCTGGATGGGCTCAGTCTTGGGAATATATTATTGGTAATCGTGAACAAGCTGCGGCTGCTTTGACGGCGGTAAGCGATGCCTTTAATAATCTTATTCAACCTTCCACAGATGCCAGAAATGCAATGCTGAAATTCTGGAATGAAAACGGTGGAAGAGACGCTATTATAGAGGCTATCTCAAATGCGTTTAATGGTTTAATGGACATATTAGGTCCGATTCGTAATGCTTTTCAAGATGTATTTCCTCCGATGACCGGAGAAAAACTTGTTAAGATTTCCGAAAGCATTCGAGACCTGACTGAAAATTTCAAAATAAGTGAAAAAACTGCCACAAACTTAAGCCGTACATTTAAAGGAGTATTCTCTCTATTTGATATCGGGGCTAAGGCGGCGTCAGCTTTCGCCAAAGGATTCCTAGATATCATCGGGTATATTCTTCCAGTGGGCGATGGAATTTTAGCTGTCACTGCCAGCATTGGCGATTTCATCACGGGTATCGATCAACTTATTGGAAAGTATGATATTTTTGATTCTGCAGTTGGAACAGTTACCGGTGTCATCAAAGGTTTCATAGATATTATAAAAGGTGGGGTCTCAGAACTAAAAAGTTTCGGAGAAGCTATATCCGCTCATATTTCTATCCCATGGTTGGAGGATCCTATCACATCGATTGAAAAACTTATCCAGAAATTTATTGAATTGAAAAATAATGCAAAAGATTCTTTTGATTCTTTACGTTCTGGAGCAGGAACAATTTCCGATTATGTATCTACAGTATTTGATAAGATAACTACATTTACAGTTAAAGTCATAGATTCTATGAAAGAACTGGCAAGAGAAATACGTTCTGTAACCGGCCCCATTGGTGACAACATCAAAGAAGCATTTGACGGAGTTACTATTACAGACGCCATCGGAACAGGATTACTAGCAGGTGTCGCTCTTATGATTAAAAGAGTGTTTGACACAATCGGTGACGCTTTTGATGATGTAAGTAGTTTAACTGACAAAATTTCGGATACGTTGGATAGCGTGAGAAGCGCTTTGGAAGCTTATCAGAATCAGTTGAACGCAGGTACCTTACTAAGAATAGCAGGTGCGGTTGCTTTATTGGCTGGTTCACTGTTTATATTAACAAAAGTAGATTCTGATAAACTCGCCACAGGATTAGCGGGTGTATCGGTTCTATTAGCAGAAGTTTTAGCAGCTATGGCGGTTATAAGTAAGTTTAATATAACTGGAATCGCTGGGGCTGCTACAGCTATGATTATCATGTCAATAGCAGTTGGAATGCTGGCGTCTGCTATGTCGAAATTTAAGGAATTTCAGGATTGGGATTCTACATGGCCAGCACTGGTTTCCATGGTTGGACTGATGACTGGATTAACTGCGTCCGCAAAGATATTATCCAAAAATGTCAATGGTATGGAGCTTATAAAGGCTTCTGCAGGACTATTGATATTTTCAGCGGCAGTCAGTCAATTGGCAAAATCTATGCAGACATTCTCGCAGTTGGATACCGGACAGATTATAAAATCCTTAACTGCTATTGGTGTTTTGTTAGCGGAGATCGGAGCGTTTATCCAATTATCAAAGATTGATAAACTGAAAGGTGGAAAACAGACAATCATTGAAATTGCAGCGGCTATGCTGGTGTTATATTATGCTGTTGAAAAGCTTGGAAATCTCGATTTCAACACATTAGTTCAGGGAATGAGTGCTGTATCTATTCTCATGCTTGAGTTATCAGTGGCAATCATGGCCATGAATCGTGTCAATATGAAAGGAGTTTCTACTTCTGTAATAGCAATAGCGGCAGCTCTGAATTTACTGATTATTCCTATAGAGTTATTGGGAAGGATGAAGCTGTCTTCCCTGGCTAAGGGATTAGTAGCAGTTGGGGTTGCCTTAGGAGCAATGACTCTATCTTTAGGCGCCTTATCTGGAAACTCTGGAGGATTAATAGCTGCTTCGTCAGCCATGATATTAATGGCTACAGCTATGACTTTACTTGTAGTGCCAATCGCTGCTTTGGGTTCTTTGCCTATTTCTACATTGGCAGTAGGTATAGGAGCTTTAGCGATTGTTTTAGTCGGGCTTGGTGCGGCAGGAGTAGCATTAGCACCATTGGGACCAGCATTGTTGACAGTAGCTGGAGCTTTTACACTGTTTGGCATTGCAGCGGCTTCTATTGGAGCAGGTTTAGTCCTTGTATCCACAGGGTTAGCGACTCTTGCAGTCAGTGGTGTTGCAGGAGCTACAGCTTTGGCAGGCGCATTAACAATTATCGTAAATACTCTTGTTGCATTGATTCCACAAATCGCAGCGGGTGTTGTGACAGGAATTGCTACGTTCGTAAGTACCTTGGCGTCTCAAGCAGTTGTTATCGAAGAAGCGCTGGAAACCTTGATTTTAACAGCGGCAAAAGCACTTACGAATACGGCACCAGCTTTGGCAGAATCGTTTGTGATTATGTTGGATGCCATGCTGGGAATTGTAGAGGAATATGGCCCAGAATTGGCAGATAAGCTATTTAACATACTTATCGGGTTCTTGGAAGTATTTGAGCAGAGAATGCCAGAATTGGTAGCAGTCGGATCACGGTTAATCGGGAAATTCTTAGATGAAGTATTTAAAGCATTCGACAATTACCAGCCAGAAAATCTGTTGACAATGATTGGAGCTATATCCGCTTTAGTTGGAATTTTCGCACTACTATCAAAAATGTCAGGAATGATAAAAGGAGCGATAAAGACAACTGCCGCTATGATGGTTGTTATGGGTATGATCACAACCATATTCGTCATTTTAGGTCAGTTTGATGCAGAAGAATCTGTTCAAAATGCAGAAGCATTATCCATGCTATTAACATCCTTATCTGCAAGTATGTTTATCATTAGTAAAGTTCCGATACAAGGGGCCTTAACTGGCATTGCCGGACTTGGAATAGTCATAGCGGGGTTAACTGTAATATTAACAGCCCTTGGAGGCTTATCTCAGATACCAGGGCTCACCTGGTTGAGTGATGAAGGAACAGCCTTCTTAAGTCAGATAGGTACTGCTATCGGTTCTTTCGTTGGTAGTATTATTGGTGGTTTTGCAGCAGGAGTGACAAATTCATTTCCGCAGATAGGCCAGAACCTGTCCGATTTTATGGATAATGCAAGACCGTTTTTCGATGGGATTAGTTCTATAGATTCCAGTGCTTTGACGGGTGTTGGTACATTAGCTTCCGCAATATTGGTATTGACGGCTGCCAATGTCATAGATGGATTAACAAGTTGGCTCACCGGAGGTAACGCATTAGTTCAGTTTGGACAGGAACTATCAGAGTTTGCGCCGTACTTTAATACTTATTACGAGTCCATAAAGGGTGTAGATGGATCGGTAGTAGAAGCGTCCGCAAATGCAGCTTTGGCGCTTGCCGAATTTGCGAATAAAGTTCCCAATATGGGCGGCTTAGCAAGTGTGTTTGCTGGAGAAAATAGTTTAGTTGCATTCGCAGAACAGCTAACCAAATTTGGTCCAGCACTGAAGAAATATGCAGATAGCGTATCAGGGCTTGATCCGAATGTTGTAACCAACACAGCAAATGCAGCAAAAACATTAGCAGAATTCGCTGCGAATGTCCCGAATACTGGAGGCTTAGTTTCTCTATTTACCGGAGATAACAGTCTATCGGTATTTGCAGATCAGTTATCGGAATTCGGTCCTAAATTAAAGGCATACGCAACAAGTATTACCGGATTAGATCCAAATGTGGTAGTTAATTCCGCAAATGCGGCTAAAGCATTATCTGAGTTGGCATCCAACCTTCCGAATACCGGTGGTTTGGTATCATTCTTTACCGGTGATAATGGACTTGGAGCTTTTGGAAGCCAACTTGTTAAGTTCGGAAACTCTATGTCATCTTATTACACAGTTATTAGTGGTATAGAGTTTTCTGTGGTTGACATAGCCACCTCGTCCATAAAGAAACTGGCGAATATGGCTACGGAAATTGCAGGTCAAGATTTTTCAGGACTTTCCAATTTTTCAATGAATCTTGGAGCGCTTGGTAGCAGCGGTGTTCAGAGTTTTCTTGATGCCTTTAGAAATGCTACTCCGGAAGCGGTATCTGTCGGAACTAATCTGGCAACAACAATCGTTAATTCTATAAGCGAGACTATCAATGCAAATGTCGGAACACTTTCCGCAAGCGGACTGGCTGCCGGACAAGGTCTAATTAATTCGATTTCTTCAAGTATAAATTCTGGATCTCCAGTTATAAGAGCAACTGCTGTTTCGGCAGTTCAAAACATGGTTAGTGGAATGATGGGGCAATTATCTGTTTCATCTTCTTTACTCCAAAACAACGCAAGACAAATGACGACATCCATGTGTAATGTTATAGTTACCGTAATAACCACCAACATATCCAGGGCGCAAAATGCTATGCACCAGTTAGCTACAGCTATCATAAATAAAGCTCAGGAGATTTTCACATCCTCTTATCCGAAATTCAGACGGTTCGGGGAAACTATGATGCGAAATCTCGAAGAAGGAGCCAACGCAAACAAAGCAGGTGTTGAGGACTCCTTTGAAAGTGCGATGTCGAGCGCCGCGAATGCCGTTTCGGGATATTATAGCGAGTTTTACAGTGCAGGATCCTACGCTATGGATGGACTTGCAGATGGCATATGGGCGAATCGTTCTGCAGCTATTAATGCGGCTGCCAGTGCAGCAGCTTCCGCTTATGCCGCCGCATGTAGAGAGCTTGACATTAATTCACCGTCAAAGAAATTTGAATGGATTGGACAAATGTCAGATGAAGGTCTTGAAATAGGTTTTATCAAATATGCCGGGATAATTCAAAGAGGAGCTTCCAGAGCAGCGGATGTTGCATACAGCGGAATGGAGTCTGCTTTGACAAAAATTACTTCTATATTAAATGACAATATAGATGCTTCTCCTGTAATTCGACCAGTGATGGATTTGTCCGACGTTTCCAGAGGAGTAAGTCTGCTTGACTCTTTGATGATGAATCAAAATGGAACGTATTTCGGAGAAATTTATTCTGGAAATATTGGGAGAAACTTACAAGCTGTTGGCACCATGTCCGAAACAAAAATGATAAGAGCACAAACAAATAACCGCGATGTGGTAGAGGCTGTAAATACCTTAGGCGAAAGAATGGATCTCATTGCGTCAGAAATCCGAAATATGCAAGTAGTTCTTGATACAGGAGCAACGGTTGGCGGTATTAGTAACAAGATGGATCAAGACTTTGGTAAAAAAGAGGTCTATAGAAGGAGGAATATTTGATGTATCACTCGATAACTTTTATTAATTCTTCGAATAAAGAAAAAAACACTTGGGATGATTGGTATTTGATTCCTTCTTCCAGACCCGTCTTCAATCCGCCAAGTGTAAAAACACAATATATAGACATTCCAGGTGCAAATGGGCAAATTGACCTCACGGAGAGTTTAACTGGTTATCCGGTGTACAAGAATAGGGAAGGCTCTTTGGAATTTTATGTGGAGAACGGTCATAAAGATTGGAGTGTTTTGTATTCGGAAGTAATGGATTTTTTGCATGGTCAATATTTAACCGCTTATTTAGAGGATGAACCGAGTTATGTTTATGAAGGAAGATTTGTTGTTAATGAATGGAAATCTGACAAATGGTGGTCTTCTATCGTAATTGGATATAATCTATATCCATATAAAAAAGAGAGAATCGGATCATTGGAAGACTGGTTATGGGATCCGTTTGATTTCGAAACGGGCGTTATTCGTGAATACAAGAATCTGACAGTAGATGGAAGCCTATCGCTGGTTATCGATGCAACTTCTGAACCGATATCACCCACAGTCATCGTTTCAAACAAAGGAGATGGGGACCTTACAGTTAAAGTGCTCGGAAAAACTTATACACTTCAAAATGGTAAGAATTACTTGTTCGAAACAGTTATAAGAAATACCAACGCCACAATGGTATTTACAGGAAATGGAACGGTCAGTGTTGACTATAGAGGAGGAGAATTATAATGTATGTCGTTTATGCTGATGATAAGGTTATTTATTCTCCTTTAATGGTCCAACAAAAAATAGTTTCTTCTGAAGCAAAGATTACTTACGAATTTAATAAGGCTGGTAGTTTTTCGATTATAATTCCTGTATCTCATCCGGAATACAGTAATATTAAAAAACTAAAATCTATTATTACTGTTAAAGATGACAATAAAGAGATCTGGAGAGGTAGAGTTATCGATACCACCAGAGATTTTTACAACAATAAAAAAATAGTGTGCGAAGGGGAATTGGCTTTTTTTAATGACGCGTTAATTCCACCATACGATTATAGCGAAAAAGGCATAACTGTTGGAGAAATGCTTAATCGATACATAACACTTTACCGGACAAATTGCCCGGTAGAGCGGGATATTCAACTAGGCATGATCACGGCAGTGAATTCTTCAACTGTCATTTATCCAAAATTGGAGTCTTATGCTAATGTCCTGACAGATATGTTATCTACATTAGTTAACACATGTGGTGGACATTTTAAAATCCGTAGAAGCAATGGAATTTCATATTTGGATTATTTGAATACGGAAATTAATCTAGCTGATCAACAGATAACATTCGGTGTCAATTTATTGGATCTTGAAGAATACGTGAACGCCGCTGATGTATACACGTATTTAATACCTCTTGGAAAAAAAGATGACGACGGGAATCCGTTGACTATAGAATCTGTCAACGGAGGTTCCAATTATATAAAATCTGTTGACGGAGAAAAGCTGTACGGAAAAATCGAAAGATGCGTTACTTGGGACAATATTACGGATCCGAATCTTTTAAAATCCACTGCTCAAGAAGAGCTAGGAAAGGCGATTCAAGAGGTTACTTCTATAGAGATAACTGCTGTTGATCTCAAATTGTTGGGGGCAAATGTCGACTCTATCGAAGTTGGACAATACGTTACTGTGATATCGCCTCCGCATGATATTCGTGATAATTTTCTATGCTCCAAAATAGAACTTAGTTTGCATCAACCGGCAAATTCCGTATATACATTTGGTGTTACACGGACTTCTATAACTGAAACCCAAGCAGGATATAGCGCATCTATTGAGAACGTTCATATAACCACAGATTGGTTGCAAGCAGCTATAGATAATGCTACAGCTATGATGACCGGTTCCAAAGGAGGGTATAAGGTCACAGAGTATGATGAGCATGGACGTTGGCTGCGTGACTTATATATGAATGCACCGAATAAAGAAGATGCGACATTGGTTATGCAGATTAATATGAATGGCATTGGGTTCTCAAGAGATGGATTCGACGGTCCATATAAAAATGCCTGGACTATCGATGGAACATTTCTTGGGGAATTTATAAAAGCTGGATCAGTACAGGCAGAGGCTCTATCGGCAGAGTATAAGAAATCAGTGACGAATGATATTAATACTGCGGTAACTTCTAAATTTCAAGTAGCGGAAAACTTAATCTCAGCAGAAGTCACTAGAGCCACCAACCAGGAAATAGAATTAGCGGCAGCCATACAGGTTACATCAGAGCAGATTAATCAAAAAGTAAGTAAGGGAGACGTGTCATCCCAGCTTTCAATTGAGTCCGGGCAGATCACATTGTCTGGACCGAGGCTGAAGATTGATACAGAAAAATTTAAGCTGGACGTGGACGGAGCGTGTCGGATCATAGATGGGTATTTGGAGACATCTGATAACACCAGACTTGCATCTATGTGGGGCGGATGTGTCTATTTTGGAGATAAAATAGATGGTGCAGACGCCGGTTTGTTATCATTCCAGAGATCAAGCCGAATGTTATGTATTGGAGGATATGGATCATACGGAAAGTTAGGTCTGGGATATTGGGCAGGCAATGATCAATTTTCGCCATTTATAACTATGGAAAGCGGATATGATAGACCAGGTATTCAATTAAATACTGCATTTTCGGTAATCGGAAAAGAAGGAATTACCGAAAACGTGGAATATATGAAACCGGATGGATCCAAAGGCTGGCTTCATATATGGCACGGAATTGTTATTCAAAATGAATAGGAGAACCGATATGGAAAATAAGAAAGTAACCCGGCCGGTGACGGTAAGAGTGAATCAACTGAAGTCAGATATACAGACATCTGTCTTGAAATCTGAGTTGCCGCCGTTTATGATCGAGATGATTCTGAGCGAATACTTGGCGGGAATTAAGATAGTGGCACAGAAGGAATACGCACAGGATCAGGCGGAGTGGGAGAAGGCATGTAAGGAAGGTGAAAACAATGGCTAGTAATATCGAACAGAACTTAACGAAAATTTTAAGCAGCAGATATGGAAAAAATGTCCGTCAGGCAATTTACGACAGCATTCATGACTGCTATGAAGATGGAAAAGCTGGCTCTACCGACCTTATTGCCAGAGAACAGATTGCAAATCTGGTATCAGAGAACAATCCGACGGAAGGAAATTCGGAACTGCAGGACATCCGAGTCGGACATGATGGAACTACATATACCAGTGCCGGAGAAGCGGTTAGGCAACAGGTTGGTTCACTTTCTGAGGATTTTAGAAATAGATCCGAGGAATTAAAAAGTGCCATATATTATAAAGAACCAACAGAAAATTTATTTGCTCGTCCTGTTTTTAAAAATTTAACAGTGGACGGTGACGTTTTTGTTAATGCTAGCACTTTAAAGGGATTTTTTGTAAAAATAGAACCGAATAAAAACATAACTATTAAAAGAGATAACAAAGGGCAAAGGTTTAGATTTTTTGTGTCTAATAATGCTCCAGAAGTGGGGGAGAGTGTAGACACCGAAAGAATAGTGTATATAGATAATACAAGCAATACTGGAAGTATATATACAGGAGATAATCAGTATCTATATATTGTCTACTACTCAACAACATTAGATGCATTAACCGAAACTGAGTTGTTAGAGGGATTAAAAATTTACTACGGGGAAACATGGGAAGAGGGAACAACATATGCAGAATATTATAGATCGTATGTAAATGTAAAGGATTTTGGGGCATTAGGTAATGGAGCACACGATGATAGCGACGCTATTCAGAATGCACTTAATTATTGTGCAACAACTTCTGCATATAGAACGTTATTTTTTCCATCAGGGACATATATGATTTCAAAGACCATTACCATCCCAACGCAGATCAAAGTGATCGGAGTTGGTAACTTATCAATTTTGAAATTAATGAACAACCATAATCTGACACGATATGTATGGAGAGAAAACGCAAAAGAAACCGATCTGTCGCATAGGTACAGATCTGCTATGTTTTGCACAAATACTGACGCCATCTCCGTCAATATTGAAAATATAGTATTTTCAGGAGACAACACTATTGAAGATTTCGCCGAAGAATGTCAAACAGGGTTATTGTTGCAAGGTATAAATCATAATATTCAAAACTGCTATTTTATAGATTTTAATTATATAAATGATACAGAAAAATGGAATAGCAGAGATACAACGACAACCAATTCACCGGGGTTTGGTCTGCATATCTTTAATTGCGATATAATAGCAATACATCATTGCTATTTTAACAGAAATGGTTATCAGGGCGTGGGCGTAGATAAAAGTAAAAGCATATCATTTGATTGTTGCTTTTTTGGAGATGGAAACAGAACAGCATTTCAGTTACATCAAGGAGCAAAAAATATATCTGTATGTAATTCTGTTTTTGACAATCAATGTCAAAACTCTTACATTCAGTTAACATTTCATGGGGCGCCTGGTGAATTGATTATTGATGGATTTAAAGCAACAAACTGCCAAATTAACGGAAACATTGTTGATGTAATGGGGTATGAATATAATTTTCAGTTTGCTAATTGCCGTTTTGCAAGTAGCACGACTTTTACGTCTGGGCCTACAGAATCAGGGGACATTTACGGGAATCCGCAGGGAACCCCTAAAAATTGGATTTTTAATTCCAATATTTTCGAAAATGTGCCTGGATATTATCCTAAAATGTCACTTAAATGCGACAGATTACTTATTGTTGGCAACGTTTTTTCGTCCCCAAATCGAAACCCTATATTAATAACGGGCGGAGACGTTATTACAATTAGTAATAACACATTGTACATCGAAAGGGACAATGACGGCACAGAAGCCATAAACGTAGAAGAAGCAACAAACACTTCTGTTAATAATAACAATATTTTATATGCAAGCTAATTTTCTAGGGCGAAAGTGAACTAACTAATCACGAAAGGAGAATCTATTATGAGTAATAATCCATTTTTTAACAACCAAAACCAATGGGATGGAAATTATATGCCAGGTACCTCATATACTCCGCAAACTGGCGGATATGTAGCAGGTAACCGATCATCGATACCACTTCGATTTTCTTCCATTCCTGGAAGAACAGTAAACAATCTTGATGAAATCACGCCACAGGAAGTCCCTATGGATGGATCCGTTTCGCTGTTTCCGCAGCAAGACTATTCTGCCATCTATGCGAAAACTTGGACAAAAGACGGGACTATTGCTACCGTGAAATATATTCCGGAACAGCCACAAATGACACCACAGAAATCCCCGATTGAGGAGCGGCTGGACAAAATCGACCAGAAATTTGATCGATTGGAAAAGATGCTTTCTGATAGGCATAAACCTCGAAAACCCTATAACAAACCACATCAGGTAAAGGAGGAACCGACCAATGTGTGATGTAAGACCTATGGAATTAAAAGACACCATCGAAATGATGACAAGTAATGACTATAAAGAACGATTTATAGCAGAATATTGTCAGACAAAAATTCGATATAGTAAACTCAAGTATATGTTGGAAAAATGGGATGAAGATATCCTTGAATTTACTCCAACATGTCCGAGAAGTACCTATGATCTTCAGATTTCTGCAATGAAAGATTACATTGCTATCCTTGAAGCAAGAGCGGTCATGGAAGGTATTGCGCTTCCGAAATAAGGAGGATAAACTCATGAATAATCAGATGTTAAATTTTGCACAGCGGTTAGTTAAAACTAATCAGAGCAATATTCCCGATGCGCCATGGAGAGATGCTGCGATTAATGCAATTCTTTCCGGGGATGCGCAGGCTGGTCAGCAGATGGCTCAGAACCTGATGCAGTCTATGGGAATGACAAAAGAACAAATTATCCAGACAGCAAGACAGAGAATGAATTTGCCGTTCTGAGATAATCAAAATGGACTTTGAGGCCTTAATTGGTTAGGGTCTCTTTTTTTTTTATTTCTGATGCAAATGGAGATCTTTTTGGAATTTGCGCGCACTCTGAAAAGATTCTCGTTTGTAAATAATTTTTATAAGGAGGAATTAAGTATGTTTAATTCCAATAATGCAGTACCAAGTGTGGCAGACATTGCAGCCGTAACTAACTGTAACAATCGTAACGATGGCTGGGCAAATGATTGGTGGCCGATTATTCTGCTGATCGCTCTCTTCGGAGGATTTGGGAGAGGTGGATTATTCGGTGGTGGTTATGGCGGAGGTTCTGGATCAAGCTGTGGATGCTGTGCACCAGCAACTTGCGCAGACCTTCAGGCCGGATTTAACAACCAGGCAGTTACCAACAAACTCAACGGTCTGGAAAATGGTCTCTGCTCTCTGGGTTATGATCAGCTTGCTCAGATGAACGGCATCGCCAATACCATCCAGCAGGGTAACTTCGCTCTGCAGCAGGCCCTGAATAATAACGCCATTGCTCAGATGCAGGATACAAACTCTGTATCTCGTCAGCTCGCAGATTGTTGCTGTGAAAATCGGGCAGCTATTAAAGATGTACAGTACACAGCTGCGATGAACAATAACGCAGTTCTCCAGGCAATCAACAACCAGACCCAGTCTATTATGCAGAACGACAATGCAAATTATCGCGCTCTGCATGATGAACTTGTAAGCTATCAGATGCAGCAGAAAGATGATGTAATCGCAGAACTGAGATCTCAGGTACAGGCTCTGAACCTTGGTGTATCTCAGAGAAATCAGAACGATTACCTGATTGATCGACTGCAGCCTTGCGCGAAACCAGCTTACTTCGTTCCGAATCCAAATTGCTGTTATACACCTCAACAGTATGCTCAGTTTACCGGAGCTTCCTGCGGTGGTTGCTGCTAAATAAATCTATTTAAGGGGAGGATTTCAAAATGGATTCTCCCCTTATTATTTTATACATGGAGGTATAAATATGATTGTTTTATCAAATTCTGCAACACAGACATTACAGCCGGGCGAGTCTATCACATTTGACCTGACGAAGCTTCACACGGGTTGTGGCGAATACCATCGGGAAGGAAGCTCTGCAGTTAAGCTGCGTTGTAAAGGTATTTATGAACTGGAGTTTCATGCGAACGCCGGCGGAGCGGCAGTAGGAACTGTGCAGCTACAGATGGCAGTTGGGGGAGAAGTTCTTCCGGAAACAACTATGATATTTGTAGAAGATACGGTCGGATCCTTAACAAACATTTCCGCTGGAACATTGATCAGAAACTGCTGTGGAGATTATGACCGTGTAACTGTTACAAACACAGGAACCAATGCAGCAGTTATTGCGCCTAATTCCGCTTTCATTGTGAAGCGAGTAGCATAAGGAGGTACTATCTATGGGACATAAAATGGAAGAGATGAAAAAAAGTGCCTCTTTTGAGGAAATCTGCGCATTAAAGAAAGACTTTATCAAGTTAGTAGATAATGAACTTCATAGCAAAGGCGTTGATGACATCAATGCCAAGGACTGCGGAGAAGTTGTTGACATGATCAAAGACTTGGCAGAAGCTGAGAAAAACTGTATGGAAGCCTGCTATTACCAGTCCATCGTGAAAACAATGGCAGACGCTGAAGAAGATGACAAAGATGGCTATAACCGTAACCGCTATGCAAACGGACAGTATGCTCCTAAAGGAAGAGGAAGTCGTTCCATGGGGTTTATGCCGTACCTTGACAAAGACCCATGGGTGCCTGACTGGACGTATAATCCGGATTATGACCCTGTGGTAAATACCATGGGTTATGCTGGACCAAGAAGAAATCAGTCCGGTTCCACTAGTACCTATGGTGATATGGGGCCCGCCAGCCAATCCGGATCACGTAGAGGTTACGATGACTGGGATCCTGATCGAGATCCGCAGCACAGTATGTCTTATAACGAGTATCGAAAGGCAAAAAGACACTACACGGAAACAAAATCCCCGTCTGATAAACAGATGATGGACGAAAAGAGTCGAAGACATATCCACGAAGCTTTGGATACGTTTAAAGACATCTGGAAAGACGCGGACCCGGCGATGCGAAAAGAACTGAAAGCTAGTATGCAGCAGGCAATCAATGAAATGCCGGCTTAATTCAAAATGATTACTTTTTACATGAACGGGTATCTCTGGCATGTGAAATATGTAAAACCATTTAGTCCAAAACTTGTGGATCGGACACGGAATCTATGTGTGGCTACGACGGATCCGAATACAAAATGTATTTATCTGTCTAGTAATCTAACAGGGGATTTCCTGAATCGTGTTCTGATCCATGAGTTGGGACATGCTACAATGATTAGTTATAACCTATTAGACGATATTCACCAGATGGTTTATCCGGAATATTGGATTGAAGCAGAAGAATGGGTATGTAATTTCATTGCAGATTATGGTTTAAAAATATTTCGAAGTGCTTATGAGATATTGGGCGATCAAGCATGGCTATACGTTCCTTATGAATTGGGACGACTCGTAGCGTAGGGGGTGATCATTTTGGAATCATATGTTCAAATGTTTATCACGATTGCTTGCTCAGTTTTAGCATCTTCCGGTTTTTGGGCGTTTATTCAAAAACGTTCAGACAAAAATAGTGTAGAAACAGAATTACTGATTGGGCTAGGACATGATCGAATCGTTTATCTTGGTATGAGCTATATTGAAAGAGGCTGGCTTACAGAAGATGAGTATGAGAATTTAAATGATTACTTATACATTCCGTATCGAAAGGCTGGCGGAAATGGCTCTGCAGAAAAAGTCATGAACGATGTTAAAAACCTTCCTATTTATAAGACATATCTTCACGCAAAGGAAGCACAGAAAAATGAAGCAGATTCTCAGCGATAAAGTATATGACATCTTGTTTTGGATTGTAGTCATTGTAATTCCGGCACTTAGTGTTTTATGGACTGCTTTATCCCAGATCTGGGGATTCCCATACGGAACAGAAATCGGAGGCACAATTGATGCTGTCGCAGTATTTCTGGGTGTCGTGATGGGAGTTAGTAAGGTACAGTACAAGAAAAACAATACAAGTACGGATACTACTACAACTTCAAAATAGACGTAGAAAGTAGGAGTGGTGAAAAGTACGAAAATGTAGGTAGTTCCTATACCACTCCTACATTATTCCTACGCCAAAAATACATATTATTTTATTTTTTCAAGGTCGGATCGCAGCCATTCTAGGTCTCGAACAGTATGAACAGATTCGGTGATATCCTGAATAGAATGCCCCGAGATTTAAACATCCTGAACCAATGGATTGGAGGTGACCGCACAATAAACATCTCCTTTAATGAAAAATAGAAAAGGAGGAGTACAAAAATGATTCTATTTATAACATTATTTATTACATTAGCAATTTTGTTAGCATGTGTTATGATTATCACGATTGTGGGAGGCGTAACGACATTGCTGGCATTTGGCGATGTGATTATATTTTGTATTATCGTATGGTTTATTGTACGACACTTTTTGAGAAAAAAGAAAAAATGATGGAGGAGTTCTACACGGACTCTTCTTTTTTACGCTGCATAAACAACCTCTTTAATGAAAGAACTTTAAGGAGGATTTTATTATGTATCAGAGAAACGAACAAAAACATTTGGAGACAAAAATACGAATATTTGAAGATATGATGCTTCGAACTAAAAACGTATATGAGGCTCAAAAGATTCGAAATGAAATTAATGGCATGAGAAGAAAATTCCAAAAGTTAAGTTATGAGTCCTGAACAAGGGCTCTTTTCTTTTTCACCGTGGCTGCTTTTTCAAAATGTCGTAAAATGTATATCCTCTTACTTGAAAGGAGGTAATACTGGGTTGTATGAAGAAACTGGATACATATAGAAAGGAGAACGTAAATGGGATATTTAATTTGCATATTGATCGGGGGATTATGTGGTGCTATTCTTACGAACCTACTGCTTAGGAGTAGATGCACAGGAACCTTAATTGTTAATCGTGAAGATCCTGAAAAACCAGAAGTATATGCAGAATTTACGAACCTGGAAAAACTGGAAAGAAAAGGCGTATATGTTACCTTTCGGGTAAAAGAGCTTCGTACGCAGAAAAAACAGTGACTTTTATGAAAAACTGCGAAAGGAGTTAAAAGCATGAAAAGAGAAATCAAGGAAAAAATGGAGGATATTATATTAACTAAGCTCGAAGAGTTGAAGGACACAGAAGATCCGAAAAAACGTAAAGAGCTGATAGCGGAGATTTCAAATATGTGTGACATGAAAAATGAAGAGGAGAAAATTGACTTACAGTGGGACAATAGTTACCGTGACAGCGGAACCAAAGTCGAAGAGCTGGAAGACAAGAAGAAAGACCGATTCGTAAAAATAGGAATTACACTATTGGAGGTTGTGCCGCCATTGATATTTTACGGAAAATGGATGACAAGAGGATTCAAATTCGAAGAGACTGGAACATATTCATCTCCAACATTTCGAGGATTGATCAAATTCTTTAAACCCACAAAGCGGTAATAAGAAGGAAGGGTGTGTGAATTACATACACTCTTCTTTTTACGCTTGATCGACAAGGCCTTTAATGAATAAAACAGAGGAGGAATGTGTGATGGTAACATGTTATACAAAACTATTAGTATTGGAAACGGTAACAGGGAGATTTATAAAAATTTCGGTTGATGAACTTAAGAAAACCATGCGACTCTTGAACAATATTAAGAAACATAGGGAAAATAAAACAATAACCTTATTGGATTATTGCGAAGTTATGGGTATGTTTCCGATTGCTTCAGGAGATATGATTGGATGGGACAAAAGTGTAAAAAGAATTGACTGGAATTTGAACTTATCTATACGTAACGACATGCTAATATTTAATTTGAATGTTACAGATCCCAGATTATTTATCTAACAGAAACTATTTTGAATAGCCCTAAAACATGGGCTATTCTTCTTATTACGCATAATCGACAACGCCTTTAATGAATAAAATAGAGGAGGTTGATTTTATGTCAATATTACAAAAAATAAGGGATTTTAATGATACCAAAGTTTGTATGGTAATCTTGGTAGATGACATCGTAGGGTTAGGTATTCTTACGGAAGTTATTGTATCTATAGGTCGTGAAAGATGTAATTACGAATTGTATAAAGACGATATCACTGCCTATATGGTGGAAATACGAATGCCGTACAATCGATACTTAGCGATGATGAAGGGATTACAGAAACGAGGGTGGAACTTGAAAATGGAATCAAAAGTTGGCATATTTAACAGGCTGTATAAGGAAAGTTGAGTCCAACACGGACTCTTCTTTTTTGCGCCACATAAACATAACGAGGAGTCCTGAACAAGGGCTCTTTTCTTTTACCTTCGCAAAATTTACATACTGTATTATGAAAAGATAATCAAATTTTTAGGAGGTAGTTATTATGTTAAGAAAAACAAAAGAAGCGTGGAAAGAATTATGGGTATTAAATAAGGAATCTTTCAAGTGGATTAGAAAACACTGGAAAGGATATTCTGTAGTATTAGTAGTGGCATTCTTTCTGCCGTGGATTGTAATGGGAACGGTTGACTACATTTCAGAAAGAAGATACAGGAAGAATATCAAAGTAAATAGAGATATAGAGCCTTAACAAGGGCTCTTCTCTTTTGCAGTCATGAAAGGAGAATCTTATGAAACAATCTACAATACTTGGGATTTTATCATCGGCAGGAGTTATTGGAACATCAATCTTGGCCGGGTATGGTGCCATTAAAGCTTATAAAAAACACGAGACATTCAAAGAAACACATGAAAGAGATCCAAGTAAAAAGGAAATCTTTATATTTTCTGTTAAGGATTTTCTTCCTGCAGTGCTTGCCGGAACAGGGACCATTATTTGCATTTTGGGAGGAACGACGTTCAACAAGCAGACACAAGCCAGTATCGTCAGCGCTTATGGTCTTCTGGATCGGTCGTATAAAGCGTATCGAAAGAAGATAGCTGAGAAATATGGGAAAGATACGGACATTGATATTTACAATTCGATTGTTCGGGAATACCATAACGTATCTATTCCACATGACGAAAGTGCTCCAGGACAGCTATTATTTTACGACGAATACTCCGACCGGTGGTTCCGAAGAACTATGTTAGAAATTGCAGATGCGGAATACCATTTTAATCGGAATCTGGCTCTTAGAGGTTATGCAAATCTAAATGAGCTGTACAAATTCCTGGGATTAGAACCGACGGAATATGGAGAACATGTCGGCTGGAATTTATATTTAGGAGAAACAGACTATGGATACCAGTGGGTAGACTTTGAACATCAATATTGTGAAGAACCAGTAGATGAGCCAGACTCACCGTCGTTTTATGTTCTTTATATTTTACAGCCACCGCATGAAGATTATTTGGAAGAATATGAATACACGAATGATCCGGATTTTGGATAATCGCAAAATTTACACGGTGTATTATGAGAAAGGAGGTAAGCTTGATGAATCCGAAACTTGTAAAAATTTTAGGAATGGCAGCAACCGTAATTGGATGTGGAGTGACACTCGTATCCAATTGGGTTAGTGAACAGAATATGAAACAAGAAGTTAAGGATGAAGTAGAGAAAGCTTTATCTGAAAGAGAAACGGAACAGGAGTCCTGAACAAGGGCTCTTTTCTTTTTATTTATGAGAGGGCGTGATTATGAAATCGAATGAATCTGTAAAAAACATGATCCGTTGGTATATCCGAGAGAATGAAAACCATCAATATTTATGGCAAACGGACGAATATAAGCAGGAAACGTATTCTTTATGGGCTGCAAGAGAATTATTGAATGAGTTGAGAAAGAATAGATCCAAGCCGCCATTAATCGTTATGGAAAACTTCCGAGATAAGATGGATCGATATTCCTGTGTAAATCCGTCCACGAGTTTTATATTTTCAGTGGCAAAGGACACTACAGAAATATTTATTGACATGATAATCAAGTAAAGGAGAATCATAAAAATGGCTAAATTTAACATGAATGCAATTGTGAAAAATGTTTCCGGAACGGTGCAAAAACGATTGCCGGAAATTTTAATAGGTCTAGGTGTTATTGGTATGGGTAGTGCTATTGTCTTAACAGCGAAAGCTGCGCCAAAAGCTACAGAAAGCATTGAGAAGAAAAAGAAAGAACTGAATAAAGAGAAACTTACGGTAGCAGAGACTATAGAAGCTACGTGGAAATATTATACTCCAGTTGCAGCAACCGCTATTGTATCCGCTGCATGTATTATAGGAGCTGACGCTGTACATATGAGACGAAATGCGGCTTTAGCGGCAGCGTATACGTTATCCGAGACTACACTAAAGGAATATAAAAGCAAAGTGATAGAGACTATCGGAGAGAAGAAAGAAAAAGATATTCGGGATTCTATTGCAAAAGATAAGTTGGAGAAGAATCCGGTATCCGAGGTAGGTGTTTACATTACCGGTGCTGGGAATACCTTATTCTATGATAGTGTATCCGGTAGATATTTCCGATCAGACATTGGTGTTGTGCAGAAAGCAGAGCAGATGTTGAATCGTCAATTACGCGATGAGATATTTGTATCTTACGATGAACTGTGTTATCAGATCGGCTTACCGGAACTACCTATTATTGGAGATGCACTCGGGTGGAATGTAGATGATGGTTGGGTAAATCTGGAGTTTAGTTCTCAATTAACATCAGACAACACACCATGTGTGGTACTGGATTACCTTATCGGACCAAAGCCAAATTACCGTAACATCTATTAGTTCGCACAATTTACAAGTTGTGTTATGAAAGATAAATCGAAAGGAGATTAAAATCATGAATGAAGAATTGAAAACTGTAGAAGGAACTGAGGTATCAACAGAGGTTGAAGAAACAAATGCCGGTGTATCCGGTGGTACAGTAGCAGCTATCGGAGGTTTATGCGTACTTGGAGGAGTATTACTTCACAAGTATGTAATCTCTCCGGTTGTAGAAAACTGGAAGAATCGGAAAACATCGAAGTTTGTGGAAAACGAACCTATTGATGTGGATTTCGAAGATGAGTTTGAAGAAGATTCAGAAGAAACAAAGAAATGATTTATCAAAGGGAAGGAGTCCTGAACAAGGGCTCTTTTCTTTTTTTATGAAAGGAGAATTTCTATGAATAAAGTAATTGGTATTGCAAGTTTTCTGGGAGGCTGTTCCTTTGGTGCGGGGGTTGTTATTTATGGAATCGTGAAAGTGATTGCAAAAAATTCTAAAATACGCAAAGCAGTAGCGGACACTATATATGAAAAAGTAGATCAGGCAGTGTTTGGAGAAAAGAAAGTAGTCTATGAGGAGGGCTGATAATGGAGGAATATAAAACAAATTCACATAAATCTAAGGAAGTTGCAAAGCAGCATGCCGTTAAAAAAGTAGTATCCGGGAAAGTCCGAGTGAAAAGACAGAGAAAAGGAAATCTGGAAAAAGCAGCAGAAATATTCACCGGACAAGATCTGAATAGTGTAAAAGAGCATCTTATCAAAGATGTATTATTTCCGAATGTTCGGAAATTGCTTTATGATATTATCACTAATGGTGCTGATACCATCATTTATGGTGGCAAAGGAAAAAACGAACAGTCTGATGGCACACGGGTATCCTATTGGAGGTCTTATGTTTCTGGATCCGGATCAAATAACGAAAAACCGACATACAGCGGGAGGGGGATCTATAACTTCGAAAATTTATTGTTTGAAAAAAAACAGGATGCAGAAGCTGTATTAGATTCCATGCAGGAAATTATTGATCAGTTCGGTGTAGTGAGTGTCGCTGACTTATACGATCTGGCAGATGTCACAATCGACAATACGACTGCTTCAAATTACGGTTGGAAATCTATCGCTTCTGCAAAAAGTGTGCCAACACCGGATGGCTGGATACTAAGTTTATCCAAACCAATTTATTTGAATTGAGGTGGTGACTGTGAAAGGTTATGTAACCAGCTATGGATATTTAGGCTGGATTGGACATCGGTATATGCTATTTTCCACAGAATCAGAATATGTGGAGTATGTGAAAGGAGAATGAAAATGACGAAATATACCAGTTTACGTTTCTATCAAACAAGAGTTATTGCTGAGGATATTTTGGCACATATGATGGATTTGGCAGCGAAGAAGGGCTATGTGACTGTAAATGAATATTTTGAAATATCCGGACTTGACGATGCTGCAAACGAAGGAGATAAATGGTGTTGGCGATATGATAAATTAGATGGCGCAGAAATTTTGAAGGCTTATTGCGGATGGTTTATCAATTTAGGAGATCCGATTCCCATAGAAAAACCAATAGATATTTCTAATATAACCCAAAAAAATAAGAGACATTGTGGCAAGTACCCATTTGGATATGATCCAAATACAGAATCTGCTATTCTTATAAATCATGTCGCAGAGTCTATCCAGAATTACATTAAATATGGAAACCTGAACAATTTGAAAGCAGCCAGAGATATATTGATTACCGCTATTATAGAACTCGAAGATGAAGAAAGTGAGGAAAAATAATATGAAAAACGCATTATTGAATAAAATTGGAGAGTCCTTTCAGAAAGTTGGATTAAAAGCACAGAAACACAGTCCGGAAATTTTCCTAATTGCAGGAATTGGTTTGGGAATTGGAGCCGCTGTATCCGCCTGTATAGCATCCATGAAAATAACTGATGTACTGGATGAAACAAAAGAAAAAGTAGATAACATTCACGAGCAGGCAGAACTGAACGACCTTCCAACTAAAGAAGTAAATGCGCAGCTTACAGGCGCTTATCTTCAGACAGGTATGGCATTTGTAAAACTTTATGGTCCATCTGTTATGCTGGGAACTTTATCTGTTACTTGTATTTTGGTTTCCAATAACATTCTGAAAAAGAGAAATGTGGCTTTAGGAGCAGCTTATGCAGCTGTTGATAAAGGATTTAAGGAATACCGCAGTCGTGTGGTATCTCGATTTGGCGAAGAAGTGGACAAAGAACTTCGGTATAACATGACTACCAAAAAAGAGGACACGGTGGAAGTTGATCCGGAGACTGGAAAGGAAAAGAAAGTCAAAAAAGAAGTAAAAGTCATTGATCCGAAAGCGATCAGCGATTATGCAGATGTGTTCTACAAATACCAGGAAGATGAATACGGAAACAGCCTTCCGAACCCATATTGGGAAGCCAATAATGATTACAATCTGATGTTCTTACGAGCACAGGAAAAGTATGCGAATGACTTGCTGAGATCCAAGAGACGAGTATTCCTGAATGATGTTCGGAAAGCGATCGGCCTTCCGGAAACCAAGGCAGGTCAGATGGTAGGCTGGGTGTATGATCCTGAAAATCCGGATATTGACAACTGTATCGATTTTGGAATCGACTGGGATCACATCTATCGCTACAGTGAAGATGGCATTGACAGTCCGATTCTTCTGGATTTCAATGTGGATGGAAATATTTGGGAACTTATGTAAGGAGATTTGCCGGTTTAGCAATTACAGTTATGACTATCAAGAAGGAGGAACCAAATCGTGAACAGTAAATTGATATTTACTTTTGGATTAGGAGCGGCTGCAGGTGCAGTCGTTACCTATTTTTTTATGAAGCGTAAAAAAAAAGATGATTTTATGTGGGCAGATGATTGGGAAGAAGAAACCGAGGAAAATACCACGAAAGAATCATCTGAGAAAGTAACCTGTTTCGACAATAAATGGAAATCGGATCGTCCAAGAACAGCATACAATGATATCTATCGGAAAAAGTATGGAACTGATGATGCATCACCAACAGAAGAAGATTACCCTATGTACATCATCACACCGGAAGAGTATGCTTCCCGGGAAGGCTATGAGGCAGAGTCTTTATATTATTACAAAAATGGTGTATTGACAGATGAGGACGACAATGTAATTCCTAGCATGGAAGAACTGGTAGGGGAAGATGCCGTTAATCATTTTGGAGAGTACGAAGAGGATGTAATTCATATCCGAAATGATGATCTGGAAACCGATTATGAAATCCAGTATGTGGATGAGGATTTTGAACCTATTGAGACAGTAAGGAAGGAAGACGTATGACAGAAAATTTGTTGCGAAAGAAATACTTCATTTGGATGTGTCAGATTGTTGATACTAATCGCAAAATTAATGTCGGGTCATACCGAAGTTTATTAGAAGAATTAAATAACATCGATTTTTACGCAATACTTCCTATGGACGAAAATCGGGCAGATGATGGTATCGAACTGAGATACCAATTTGGACGAGACTGTGGATATCCTGCAAGTATGATTGCCTCCATGTTAGATGTAACACCTTGCAGTGTTCTGGAAATGATGGTTGCTTTAGCACTTCGAGGCGAACATCATGTGGCAGAAGATACGATATATGGCGACCGAACAGGAAGATGGTTCTGGAGCATGATTAAAAGTATGGCTCTTACAGACCAGTACGATGGTATATTCGATCCGGTTATTGTGCGCGACTCTGTACACCGAATGCTGGAAAGAAACTACGCAGCCAATGGAAGAGGGGGTTTGTTTACCCTGAAAAATCCAAGGGAAGATCTCCGGTATGTGGAGATATGGTACCAGATGATGTGGTACTTGAATGAAGTGCTATAAACATAATAAGAAAGGAGCTTTGCAATGTGCTAGATTTTATGATGGTTTCTACCCGGAGCGGTCAAAAGAAAGGAACCATAGAAATATATCCGAAATTTATTCTTAAAAAAAGTTCCGATCTTATGATCCGTGGTAGTGATTTTTATGCGATATGGTTGGAGGACCAAAACCGATGGTCTACAGACGAACAGGACGCTATTCGGTTAATTGATAAGGAAGTAGATGCCTATTATCAATCCCACAAAACGGAGTTCTCGGAGTTTGATGTAAAAGTCAGACATATGTGGGACTCCGACACAGGGATTATAGATAAGTGGCATAAATACTGCCAGAAACAGATGCGTGACAACTTCCATATGTTGGACGAGCGATTGATATTTTCTAATACGGAAACAGCAAAGGAAAGTTATGCAAGCAAAAGACTTCCATATCCATTAGAGGCTGGAGATATTTCGGCATATGAGAAACTAATGAATACTCTGTACGATCCGGAAGAGCGAAAAAAGATTGAATGGGCAATCGGGTGTATCGTATCCGGAGACTCTCAAAAGGTGCAGAAGTTTATGGTTCTTTACGGTGCAGCCGGAACGGGAAAATCCACTGTCTTGAATATTATACAGGATTTATTTGAGGGCTATTGTGCGGTTTTTGATGCAAAGGCATTAGGATCTAGCAATAGCTCTTTTGCGTTGGAGCCTTTCCGAAAGAATCCCATGGTGGCGATTCAACATGATGGCGACCTTTCCCGGATTGAGGACAACACTAGGTTGAACAGTTTGGTGTCTCATGAAGCTATGACAGTGAATGAGAAATTCAAATCTGCTTATGAAAATAAATTCCGAGCATTCCTGATCATGGGAACTAATAAACCAGTGCGAATTACCGATGCCAAATCGGGTCTTATACGAAGGTTAATCGACGTAACTCCTTCTGGTAATAAACTTCCAGGCAGAGAGTACAAGAAATTAATGGCCGAAATTAAATTTGAGTTGGGAGCCATTGCCAAACACTGTTTGGATTTTTATGAGGAGAATCCGGATCGGTATGACACTTACATTCCGATTCACATGATGGGAGCGTCTAATGATTTCTATAACTACATGATCGATTCCTACTCTGTATTCAAAAGAGAAGATGGAACGACTTTAAAATCTGCATGGGAAATGTATAAGACCTATTGTGAAGAAGCCAATGTTGGATACCCCATGAGTCAGAGAGCGTTTAAGGAAGAGCTTAAGAATTACTTTAAGGAGTTCCATGAAAGGTTCGATACTGGGGACGGAACCAGAGTAAGGAGTTACTACTCCGGATTCAGATCAGAGCAATTTGGTCGAGAACTGGCACCAGAGAAGATCAATGTTCCTGAAAAAGAATCAGAGATGTGGATTGAACTAAGAGAGCAACCGTCACTCTTTGACAAAGTATGTATGGGATGTCCTGCCCAATATGCCTCGGAAGAAGAAACACCTAAGAAACCATGGGATAAGGTAAAAACGATCTTACGGGATTTGATCACTTCCAAGGTACATTACGTGATGCCACCTTTAAATCATATTGTGATTGATTTTGATTTAAAAGATGAGAACGGAAATAAATCTTTAGACTTAAATCTTAAAGCAGCTTCCAAGTGGCCGAAAACTTATGTGGAAGTTAGCAAAGGCGGCCAAGGATTACATCTTCATTATCTTTATACAGGCGATCCGACAAGACTGGAAAAACTCTTTGACCAGGATATTGAGATCAAAGTATTTAATGGGAAAAGTTCTCTTCGGAGAAGATTATCCCTCTGCAATGATTTACCTATTGCAACTATTAGTTCAGGTTTGCCAACGAAAGGAGAAAAAGTGGTAGATTTTGACAAAATTGAAAATGAACAACATTTGAGGAATCTTATAAAAAAGAACCTCAATAAAGAAATTTTACCAAACACACGGCCAAGTATTGACTTGATTTATAAGGATTTGAAAAACGCCTATGATAGTGGAATGGATTATGATGTATCTGATATGCATGATGAGATCTTTCATTTTGCCATGAACAGCAGCCATCAGGCCGATACTTGTTTAAAGATTGTGAAAGATATGCCGTTTAGAGGGAAAGAAGAATGTACACTACAACGTGTCGCACAAGCCGTAGTCGCTATTCACGATGTTGTATCAGAGGATCCAATATTCGATACCGAAGACGATTTATATTTCTACGATATCGAATGCTTCCCGAATCTGTTCTTTATATCTTTGAAAAAGAGGGGGTCAAAAGAACATCAACATTTCTTCAACCCAACTCCCTCTGAGATTTCTTCCATATTACGAAAGAAATTGATCGGATTCAACTGCCGGAAATATGACAACCATATGCTATATGGCTGTCTGATTGGATATAACAATTTACAGTTATTTGATCTTTCTCAGAAGCTGGTTGATGACGATCTTGAGAGAGACAAAAAACCCTTCTTCCGGCAGGCGTACAATATCTCTTATACAGATGTTCACGATTATTGTGCTAAGAAGCAATCTTTGAAAAAGTGGGAAATCGAGTTAGGCATTCACCATCAAGAACTGGGTCTTCCTTGGGATCAACCAGTACCAAAAGACAAGTGGGAACAGGTAGCAACTTACTGTGACTATGACGTAGACGCAACAGAAGCTACTTTTGATCACACCCAAGCAGATTTTCTGGCAAGACAGATTCTAGCGGATTTGGCTGGAGGAACCGTAAATGATACCACCAATAGTCTGACTGGAAAAATTATATTTGGAAATGACCAGAATCCTCAGAAGGAATTCCATTACCGTAATTTGGCGGAGCCTGTGAAATTCTTATCCGAAGAGGATATGGAATTTCTGAAGGAAGCCTGCCCGGAGATGATGGCGGAACCTCATGGAGAAGCAAAGAGTCTCCTTCCATATTTTCCTGGATACACATTCGATAAATATCGACGTTTATCGATGTATTGCTACGAAGAAGTCGGGGAAGGCGGTTATGTGTATTCTGAAGAAGGTATCCATTATTGGGACGCATTACTGGATGTAGCTTCGGAGCACCCGCACAGCGCTATCGCAGAAATTATATTTGGTGTTCGGTATACAAAAGTCTTTCGAGATGTCGTGGAAGGGCGTGTGTCTATTAAACATGAAGCCTGGTCCGAACTGGATCGTATTCTTGGAGGCAGATTAAAGCCTTATATTCAATGGGTTCTGGACGGCAAAATTACTTCCAAAGATTTGGCGTATGCTATTAAGATTGCCATCAACGCTGTATACGGCCAGACCGCTGCAACCTATCCGAATCGTTTCAAAGATGAACGGAACATAGACAATATCGTAGCAAAACGCGGAGCACTCTTTATGATCGACCTGAAGAAGGCGGTACAAGAAAGAGGTTTCACAGTCGCACATATCAAAACCGATTCTATTAAGATCCCAAATGCAACTCCAGAAATCATTCAGTTTGTTATGAGCTTTGGAAGAAGATATGGCTACACATTTGAACATGAGGCAACTTACGAAAGAATGTGTCTGGTCAACGATGCAGTGTATATTGCCAAATATGCGACGGCAGAAGATTGTCAAGCTCTGTACGGATATGTTCCCGGTGACAATCAGAAGCATGGAGGCGAATGGACTGCGACAGGCACACAGTTTCAGGTACCATATGTTTTCAAATCTCTCTTTAGTAAAGAACCGATTGAGTTCAAAGACCTCTGTGAGACAAAATCTGTGAAAACTCTTATCTATCTGGATATGAACGAAAGCCTTCCCGATGTATCTGGTTTAGAAAAAGAACTTTCCAAAGCAGAACAGAAATACAAAAAAGGTGAACTTTCCGATACTCTGATTGAAGAAACCAGAAAACGTTTGGAACCAGAGATTGAGAAAGGTCATCATTATCACTTTGTCGGAAAGGTTGGTTTATTCTGTCCAATGAAATTTGGAGCTGGCGGAGGTTTGTTGGTTCGGGAGGGCGTAGACAATTACGGAAGGAAAAAATACGACGCTGTAACTGGAACCAAAGGATTCCGCTGGATGGAATCTGAAATGGTGCAGGAGCTTGGAAAGGAAGACCAGATCGATCGTGGATATTATAATGATTTGGTAAATCAGGCAGTTGCAACGATTGAGAAGTATGGAGACTTTGAACAATTTGTATCAGACGATCCTATACCAAAACCTCAGTCTTCTGTAAACGGGTTTATGAATATACCAGAGGATGCTGGTGATGAAATGCCATTTGATTGATATTTGAAAGGAGAACCAAAATGAAAAACTATACTTTTGTGATCAAGGTAAGAAGCATACTCAATGATAAGACTTATAAAAGGCATTACACTACGAAGGCAAAACACCTGAATGGAGCAGTTAGTAAAGTATACCAGGAAGTATCGAATCTTGTTGATATTGTAGCACTCGCATAAAAGAAAGGAGAACAAAAATCATGAATAACGAAATGATGAAAGTAACAATCTTAGACAATGGAGTATTGCAGTTAGATAACTGCAGAATCCGCTTCCGGAACTTCTCAGGAAGACAGACAGAGTTTAATCGGGAGGGTGATCGGAACTTTGAACTGATTATCCCAGATATGGAGATGGCGGAACTACTTCAGAATGAAAAGAATGAGTACGGAGTGGGTTGGAATATCCGAATTAAGGAAAATGAAGACGGAAATCCATATATCGGCATGAAAGTTAAGGTGAAATTCAATGACTGGTCACCGAAAATCTTTGTGCGGTCCGGCGCTGCTCGGAGAAAACTGACCGAAGAAACTGTCGGCGAACTGGATAACATTTCCATCAGCCATATTGACATGGATATTCGTCCGTATGATGGAGTTGCAAATGGAAAGCCGTTCCGCTCTGCATATCTTAATGCCATGGAAGTCACGCAGAACATTGACCGTTTCACAGCACGCTATATGGAAGAAGAAAATGAGAGGTACGAATAATAAAACATGGCTATAGAACTCAGAGATTATCAGATAGCTGCAATAAAGAAGATGAGGAACGGCTGTATTTTAAATGGTGGTGTAGGATCAGGTAAATCCCGGACAGCTTTGGCTTATTACTATTTAGAAAATGAGGGGGATTTGTCATTTGCTGATACAGAATATATACCCATGGGCGATCCGCCTGAGGACTTGTATATTATCACAACTGCCAGAAAGAGGGACACCCATGAATGGGAGGGGGAACTTTCTCCCTTCCTTCTTTCTACAGATCCGGAGATCAATTTATATTCCAATAAAGTAATTATAGACAGTTGGAATAATATAAAGAAGTATCAGGACGTAAAAGGAGCATTCTTTATATTTGATGAGCAGCGTGTCATAGGCTCTGGTGTTTGGGTGAAAGCATTCCTAAAAATTACAAAGTCGAATAAATGGATACTACTGTCTGCAACACCCGGTGATACTTGGACAGATTATATTCCAGTGTTTGTAGCAAATGGATTATACAAAAACCGGACAGAATTTGTCCGAGAGCATGTGATATATAGTCGGTTTTCTAAATTTCCTAAAGTTGATCGGTATATAAACACGGGGAAACTTATCCGATTGCGCAACAAAGTATTAGTGGATATGGATTTTGAAAGACCAACCACCCAGTATCATGCAGATTTTTGGTGTAAATATGATGTGGCTGCCTATAAAGAGATTGGAAAGACCCGGTGGAATCCCTATAAGAACCAACCAATTATAAATTCCGGAGAACTCTGTTATGTTTGGCGTAGAGTAGTAAACTCTGATATATCAAGGCAAAGTGCTGTTTTGGATATTCTGGAAGATCACCCAAGGGTTATTATCTTTTACAATTTCGACTATGAACGTGACATTCTGCTGAATCTATTTAACGGTATACCCACGAATATTGCGGAATGGAATGGCCATAAACATCAGGAAATCCCGGACACGGACAACTGGATATATTTAGTGCAATATACCGCTGGGTGTGAAGGTTGGAATTGTATCAAGACGGACACTATTATATTTTATTCCCAAAACTACAGTTATAAAGTCATGGAGCAGGCTTGCGGAAGAATTGACCGTATGAATACCCCTTATAAAAAACTCTATTATTACCATTTAAAAAGTCATGCGCCGATTGATATGGCCATTTCCAAAGCAGTTAAAGCAAAGAAAAAGTTCAATGAAAGGAGATTTGTAGATGGAAAATGAGCTTTATGAAGCATTAAACAAATGCGGTATAACGGTAACCGAGTGTGCGAAGGCACTTAATAACTTGTTCAGTGTCTTACAAAATGTTGGTTTGAAGATTACTAACAATTACTTAAAAATGCATGGTTATACTATCCGCCGGGGTAGAGCATTAAAGACTTTTGAAAGAAGGCATCGAAGTGGATAAGAAACAACTCACGCCAGGAAAGACTTATCTTTGCAAACGCAAGACCATAATAGATGGGATTGAAAGAGAAGCAGAACGTTATATGACCTGCGCTGAAATCACCAGAGATGGAGCTTGGTTTAAAAGATGTTTTGAAGAACCTATATTCCTGGATAATACAAAAATTAAGGAGGATTTATATGACGGCAATTAAAGTGAATCCTATTACAAATATTGTAGATAATGTTCATGAGAGAATAGACGAATTAGTTCTTCAACAGTATGAGAAATATGAATATTCACGGGAATATATACAAGAACATCCCGATTTCTTTTCCATGAGCGTTTCGCCTGTACCGGGGTATGCACCGTTAACCGAGTTAACTTTTTATGTAAACACCACCCCTTTATTTGCTATAAGACAAACCATATCAAATGACTATACCATTACATATATAGCGGAGGTTGCTAACAATGCATGAATTGACAAAAGAAGTATACTTCGACCGATACTGTCCAACTTGTAAATACAAGGATGTACCAGAAGAAGACGATCCATGCAGGGAATGCTTGACTTATCCTTCTAATGTGGAATCTCATAAACCTGTCAATTGGAAATCCGCAGAATGAACATGGTGTTTAATGAAAAACAGATATAGGAGGTATCTAATATGAAGATCAAAGAAAAAGCAAGTAACTTTATGGAAGAGCATGGCGGTGAGTTAATTGTATGTGGAGGAATGATTTTAGCCTATGGTATTGGTATAACTGTGGGTACAAAAATGACCACATTGAAATTCAACGCTGGTATGGCTACTCTACTTAAAGAGAAACCAGAGTTAGAAGGACTAATGTTAGATGCTATAAAAACTATTACTGAAAAGAAAAACAAATAAAGAATCAGGCTCAGTGGAAACACTGGGTCTTTTCTTTTTCGTGAAAGGAGAAATTTATGAGCGCAGAATACGACAAATATTTAGAAAATCACATAGCAAACGTGAAACGAGGATTTGAATGGATCAAGAAGAATATTCCATTGGAGGACAATATTCTTTCCAAAGCAGAATGGTTAGTCGATAATCATGACAGATCCAAATACGATCCCGAAGAGTATGAGGCATACGATAATTATTTTTATGGTAGAAACAGATCCTATTCCGTAGTTAAGGATTTCAATCGGGCCTGGTTACTTCATATCCATAAGAATCCACATCATTGGCAGCACTGGGTGCTTATCCATGATGAACCGGAAGAAGCGGACACAGCGATTGATATGCCACAAGAGTACATCATCGAGATGATTTGTGATTGGTGGTCATTTAGCTGGAGCACTGGGGGTCTTTATGAGATCTTTGATTGGTACGAAAAACATAAAGATCATATTTTAGTTTCCGATGAAACAAATCAGTATATACGGTACCTGTTGAATGCCATAAAAGAAAAATTGGAGGAGTCAAATGAAACAGCCTAAGAAATTAACCAGAAACCAGAAAGAAATCCTTTCGAAGAAGGGATACGATTGGACGAAGTATATGTTTGACAGTGAGGATAATATGTGCATGTACTTTGTAGAAAAGGCAACAAACGAGACAGTTGCATTGATAAAGGAGTGAAATATTTATGATTGGTGGTATTATTGGATTTATATTAGGAGCTTTATGTGGAATAGGATTCATGTGTATATTTCAGATAAATGCCTCAGAGGAGGACCAAAATGAAAATATGTAAAGTATTACCAGATTGCGAGAATTGCATCGTATATGCTGACAAAGACTATGGTGTATTTTTGCATGATACATGTAAATATTGTCAACGTGATCTCAGAGAGTATGAAATTCTAGGAGTATGTTCTGTGGGCTTCTTTCGAAAACCAATGGCATTTTTGGTAAACCCATCTAGCGGAGATCTGGAAAAAGTTCCTGTAGATTTAATTTACGACATTAAAAATGTAGAAAATAATTATTTTAATAAGAATGAGGAGGAATAATAGCATGTTAAGAGTTATTGATGCAGCAAGTTACCAGGGAAATATGAATTTGAAAGCAATGGATTTTGACGCCCTTATTGTAAAGGCAACTGAAGGAGTGAGTTACACAAATCCCTATTGTGATGGGGAATTCCAGGAAGCGTTTAATCTTAAAAAAAAACTTGGTGTTTATCATTTTGCCAGAAATACGAAAAATACTGCAGAAGCAGAAGCAGACTTTTTCATCCAGAATACAAAAGGTTATATCGGGAAAGCAATTCCAGTTCTGGACTGGGAAGATTCTGATACTTCGAATGTAGCTTGGGCGCTTAAATGGCTGCAGCTTGTAGAAAAAGCATATGGATGCAAACCACTTTTATATACATCCGAATCTGTAGTAAACTCATATGATTGGTCTTCTGTAGCAAACGCCGATTATGGGTTATGGTGTGCTAAATATGCGAATTATATTCCTGATTATGATTTTAACATGGCAGGAGCGGGACCAGCGCCTTCCATTAAATACTGGAAAACGATGGCTTTATGGCAGTGGACTTCTGTTGGAAGAATTGATGGATATGGGGGAAATTTAGATTGCTCTATCTTCTACGGAGATGCATCTGCATGGGATAGTTATGTAGGAAAACAGACATCAAATACCCCATCGAATGCTACCCCAAAACAGAATCCAGGTGATCGAGCTTACAAGGAAAATCGAATTAACTACAGAGTGCATCAGCAGAGTTATGGGTGGCTTCCGCACGTAGAAGACGGACAGGTAGCAGGCATTACAGGCCATGCAAAGAGAATTGAAGCAATTAAGATCGACTGCAAAATGTCTGGTGTTAAAATTCATGCCAAAGGACACATTCAGGGAATTGGTTGGAAAGATTATGGCATTATTACATCAGACACCGTAATCGGAACCACTGGTCAGGAAAGGCGCTTGGAGGCAATTAGTCTGGAGGCAGAAGGACTACCAGAAGGTATGGATATTTATGTTCGTTACCACATTGAAACTGATGGATGGAGCGACTGGATTAAAGGCGGTATTCTTGCGGGTACTGTTGGATTAGGCAAGCGTCTGGAAGCAATCCAGATAAAAATTCAGTAGGGGGTTACTTATGTCATATATTATAGCAGTAGATTTTGATGGGACTCTGTGTAGAAATCAATATCCAGAAATCGGAGAGCCAAATAATGCCCTTATAGAATACTTAAAAATGCGACAACAGAAAATGGGCCATAAATTAATCTTATGGACTTGTCGTGTGGGCGATCGGTTGGAGCAAGCTGTTGACTGGTGCCAGGATAGAGGCTTGATATTTGATGCAGTGAATCAGAATCTGCCAGAGATTGTGGAAAGCTTTGGCGGTGATTGTCGTAAGGTATTTGCACATGAATATATTGATGACCGGAATTCTGGAATGGGTAACTCACTTATCCGATGTGTTTGCGACAGTAGTAAATCGGATACATTCGATCTGAAACTTAACGAGTATGAGCGTATGATTGTAATATCCGCTATGTTGGAAATACTAACACACCCACCCGCATGATGTACATCTCCTATAATGAAGAATATATAGGAGGTAGAAGACATGACAATAAAAGATGGAATTAAATTAGGGATTGGGCAAAAAGAGAAATTGAACTAGCTTGTAAGAGAGAGAATCCAGATAGAAAGCCAGGAGAATGGGATTATGGGTGTGCTTGTTATGAAAGCGCACTGAAAGCTTTAAAATCTCTTCTTGAAGATGGCCATTCAGTATTTAGTATAAGCCTGACAAAACAAATCCTGAATCGACTTATTGATGGAAAACCGCTTACTCCGATTGAGGATACGGATGATGTTTAGGAGTATTCCTGTGAGAATATAGACGGAACTAAGGTATATCAGTGCAATCGGATGTCTTCCCTCTTCAAAGATGTTCACCCGGACGGTTCTATTTCTTATCATGATAATGACCGTTTTGTGGGGATTGACATTAAGAGCGGGCTTTCATGGCATAGCGGAACTATCAATCGAATTATGGAAGAGATTATAGGGCCAATCACCATGCCGTATATGCCACAGGACAAACCTTATCGTGTATATCAAGAGGACTTTCTTTATGATCCTGAAAATGGTGATTATGATACCGCAGGTTTACTGTATTATAAGACTCCAGATGGGGAACGGAAGGAACTTAACATTTATTTGGCAGAAAAAGATGGAGAATTAGTCCGTATAACAAAAGAGGAATATGACACACGTAAGACGGAAAGCGAAAGGAGACTAACTGAATGAGAAAGAAAATACTAGCGGGATTGGCCGCTTTCACATTGATAATTGGAACAGCAGGCTGTCAGAGTGCTGCAAAAAACTTTGGAGGAGATTATACTTTAAAACTTCCAAAGAATGAAAAACTGGTGATGATTACATGGAAAGGCGGTAGTCTGTGGTATCTTACAAAACCCATGACAGAAGATGACGTTGCGGAGACTTATAAGTTCCTCAGATTATAAATAAGAAAGAAGGTATGAATATGAAATTAAATGTTGCTTTATGCGATGGAAGACATCCTATTCCACAAGCTATAGATGGGGCAATTTTCCGTGGAGAAATCCAGAATATGACTGACGTTGCATACCTGGAAGAAAGTGCTTTCTATGGTCTCTGGAATGCAGCCTATAGACATTATAAGGGAAAAGAAGAAGGGTTTTTATATACTTCTCCAGAATGGAACGGAGAAGATGCAGAACCACTTGCTTTCTGTCCAAATCTGGAAATCAATATCTATGTGACAGGTTTGACAGTAGCACTCATTGCAGCTCTTAACGTTTGTAAAAGAGAACATCTCAATGTTACTCTTTGGCACTTTAATAGGGAAACAGGAAATTATTTTCCCCAATCTGTAGTTTAAAAACGGAAACTAACAATCAAGGCGTGATTTCTCACGTCTTTTTTTATTGCCTAAAAGGAGAAGAAAAATGACAGATAAAAAAAGAAAACGATTAATCCGGGAAATTAAGGACTGTGGCCAGGATTTAATGACTCGTCCAGAGGATTTTAACATCAATATTCACTTTAGTATCAGCGGAGATACACTACCATAGATTACCGTAACCCGGGAATACATTATCCAAAATCCGTCGTGTGTTCAGAATGTATAGATTACAGTGAATGGGAGGCTGAATGATGAAAGTAAAAGTAATCTCTTCTAATGTAAGACGTGAATTTGAGACAGCAATTAACCTGTTTATATCTGGTAAGAAAGTTGAAGATATAAAATATCAGGTAGTGTATCAAGGAGATAAATTGGGTATTTTGTATACTGCATTAATTATGTATGAAGGAGGTCAGAACAATGATTAAATTTGAAAACACAGAAGTAATGGGTTGGGAAGCTGTTATCCGCGGGATGCGGAATCCGATGAATTCTTGGGAGAAAAGTGATAGTGGTCAAGGTTGCAGCGTAGATTTTGTAGATCGTAGATGTGTTGACTGTGATCGATATGACAATGAGTATGAATACGGTTTGTGTAGACATAATAAATACGTTATTGGTCCCAACGATCTTGATTTGATGAGACGACTTGCTTCTGGTGGTCCAGTTCATGCAAAGTATAGACGGATGATTACCGTGTATGTGGATATCACAGCGCCTTTATATTGGTGGAAGGAGTTTGATACGTACAAGGTTGGGACTGTTGCGAATAGCTGCTCGACAATGCATAAGATTGGAGATAAGGAGTTTACACTGGAGGATTTCTCGTGTGAGCATTTAATAGATAATAACGCTTTGTTCATTCATAACAAAGGAGATTTTCGCAGTATTAGTAATTTGCAGTTTCTTATGTGGACGATCGATTTCCTTAACGAGAATCGTCGATTATATCTTGAAACATCAGACGAATTAAAGAAAACACAGGAATCCTATATTGTGGTTGCTCTTGACGCTGAAGAAAAATCGCTGAAAATTCGAGACCTGCAGAAAAAGAAGAAACAATACTGGTGGCAAATGATTCAGTTGCTTCCAAGCTCTTATAATCAGAAAAGAACTATTATGCTGAACTATGAAGTTCTGGCACATATCTATAAGGATCGGAAGTATCACAAGCTGGATGAGTGGAGAGAACATTCTGTAACCATGGGGGTAGACCTAGATTATAGAAACTATTCAAATATGGGTTTCTGTGACTGGATCAAAACTCTTCCTTATCCAGAACTTATTTGTGGAGAGCATATAAATAAGGAAAAAACTACCCCAGATTGCTTCGTACCCATACCAGAAGACAAGTGACCGCATCATAAACATCCCCTATAGTGAAAAGAATACATATAGGAGGTAAAAAATGGCAGCAAATATGTTTATTATGGGAGTGTTCTTATTTACGATTCTATTTCCGGGAATGGTGGTGTTTGGAATAACACTGCAGCTCCTGACATCGGAGAGTAAATTAAGTAAAAAGCTCGATAAAGCGATTGCAAAACTTATTACCCGAATCAATGATTCTAAGACGGAGGAGTCCTGAAACACGGACTCTTCTTTTTTATCTAAATGGGGAAGGGGATAACATACTAATGATGTCGTTGATTTTTGTATTATTATATTTGGTAATTGGGTTCGGAATAGGAATTCGGATAGGGCCTGATAAGAGCAAAAATGCTTGGGGTCGATTTCTGGGTTTGGTTGCTTTGGCAATTATGTGGTTACCGATTGTCCTATTAGCATTTATATATGTAATTTTTGAGGCTATTAAAAACTATTTATTTTCAAAGTAATGGAGTAATTGGTATGAGTAGATATTTATCACCAAAAGAAAAGCGAATAAAAAAACAGGAGGATACGAACCGCCAAAATAGTTTCCGGGATTATATGTCGCATACGAAACCGGATAAAAAGGCAGAAGAAAACTTTCGTAGAAAGCCGTATCATGTGGGAGGTGACAGAGAAAATGATTGAAATACTTGTATTATATATTACCATAGGGGTTATATATGGGTTGTTGAATTGGATAGTAGATATGTTTCTGCTGACCCCGAATGCTCCGTTAACGACGGGCCTTCTTATAATGATCATCTTATTATGGCCATATTCAATATACACATATGTGAAACTATTTCTATATTTTTACAGGAGGAACCGCCATGATAGAACTTGAATTAAAACCGTATTGTCAAGATTGTATGATGTTTGAATCCTGCGATAATGTGTTATATGCAGGGGATGAAAAATATACCACTGTAACCTGTGAACATATGGACCTGTGTGATCGAATTGAGCAGTATTTAAAGTCTGTAAAGGAGGAAATAGAAAGATGAGTGATGTAGGAAAGCGAATACCGAAGGAGTATTCTGATCAGTTTGATAAGCTTCGCCAGAATCGTGTAGAGGTATCCTATCACAAATACGGACCGGCAGAAATCAATTACAAAGAAAAGCTGGTAGACGCATTAAAATCCGCAGAGTTGTGTGTAGACAAGTACCGAAAAACCGGGAACACGGAATATTTGTGTGATGCGGCCAACTATCTGATGTTTGAATTTATGTATCCACAGGTTCCTGGCACTTATTTCAAAGCTACAGATTCTAAAGACAGTGCAGGTGTTGCCGGAAAGCCAATCGGTTCGCTTCATGAACATTTTCTGTAATGAAAAGACTATGAAGGAGGTACTGTGTATGAAACGCAAAAATAATGGTACAATGCGAGAGGTATTACTTTGGATTGGGCATGTGATTGTACCCGGTGTGGCTACAGTCGGAGCAGCTATGCAAATTCCACAAGTGAGAGACTCGGTTGTTAATGCAAGTATAAAAAGCGAAAGACAAAGCAGTAGAAACCAAAGGCAAAATAGTACATAAATTTAAGAAGGAGTCCTGAACAAGGGCTCTTTTCTTTTTCATGAAAGGAGAATCAAAATTATGAAACTGGCAGAATTTCTTTTAAATCTTACGAATTTGGGAGTGAGTGTTCTTGTTTATTCACCAGATTCAGGTTTTTGGATTATATGCCTTAGGTATGAAATGTACCGGATAAAAAGAATGGTTGCAAGATACGAACTATCTGATAACAAATTAAGTCTGGACGGCAGCTTATTGATGGAACTTAAACTATGTGCAGAACATTTGTCTAATCTACTTTGCACATCAAAGACAGAAGCAAACCATGTAGTTGGGAATCGTATAGTGGAATTACTATCCAAGGAGGATTAATTATGAACATTAAATCAAAACTTATTACAGGGTTACTATCCGTAGTGTTGCAGAAAGTAATCAAAAAGAAACTGGGTACCGATATTACATTGGAAATTAACGGTGTAGACATCTATGATGTGGACGAAGGAGCGGTAGGGGTTCATCTGGATATGGATGCACTTATTGACAGAACCGAACTGCAGAAACTCGTGGATAACGGATTGAAGAATATTTGAGAGGATGGGTAATTATGGATAACTATAGAGATTTACAAAAAGATATAGGTGACAATATGAATGAGATGCTTGATGATCTAACAGAAATTCAGGTGAATGTGCTGACTAAAGGAAGTTTGGAAGATAAACTCAATTTTCTTATTACGCTAGAGATGGATCGGCTTAGAACAGAGACCATACATAGCTCATATACGCAGCAGCTTCTAGTGTCACAAGTACAGGTATATAAATCTTGGGCTAAACAACTTTCTAAAGGAAGGAGTCCTGAATAAGGATTCTTTTCTTTTTAACCGAAAAGATCTTCAGAAGCTTGTAGATAACGGATCGAAGAATATTTGAGAGGAGAATAAGTATGGGAAGTATATTCACTAATATATTTACACCAGATGCGGAGATCGATGTAATGACATACAGACATAATAATGAATATTACATGAAATGGATCATTGAGAATAAAACTCAGCGAACAGTTATTCCAATGATCGGACCAATTGCTCCAGCGCATCCCGAATATGATATTTATTTGGAACCTACACTGGTAAATGAATGCGGAGAACCGTTGAAACTTATATTGCATACTCCATGTGGGATTTATAATGTGTACCCAACTGATCTTTATATAACCGACTGGGACAATAAACAGCATTTTGTAGAAAATAGTCCGTTGGCTACTGTTGTTAGAAAACCACCGAAGAAAAAGATGACTCTCAAAGATATTGAAAAAGAGTTAGGGTATGAGATTGAGCTAACGGAGGAACAGAAATGAATCTTGAAATAGGAAAAATCTACAAAAGAAAAATGGAGTTGGCTAAGGGGGTTCATCTTGTTACCTATGTAGAGATCCAGGAGAAGACAGAAGATGGGTATTTAGGAATCAGTATCCCGGGAGATTCTCCAGTATTAATTAAGGATAACTGTAAAGATATTTTTGAGGAGGTAGAAGAATGTTATCCAGAGAAGAAGCAGTAAGGAAACATAGAGCTATGTGGAACTGGATTGGAAGTATGCTGAAAAGTGGGTTATGGAGGAATGTTATTGATACGAGTATGAGCGATCCGGGGTTAATCTTTGAGGACCCTAATGCCTTGTCCGTAGGTGAGGTCGTGATACTTCTGAAATATGCTTATATCCATATGATTGGGGACGGCCATGTCTGTAGTAGTTGTTACGTATGTGATTATACGGTTCATACTTTCGGATTGTGTCGGTACGGAACATTATGTCCTATTATCTGGCCAAATATTGCTAAATCTAGCCTGTGTTCTTACTCTTTGTATTATTTAATTAGATATGAGGCCACAAGTTTTAAAGAAGCTGGTGATATTGCATTCGAAATTGCGAATTTACCAGAGAGGAGGGTAATGCATGAAAAGGGAATTACTAAAAAATAAAATATATGCAATCATTCTTATATTATTTGGAGTCTTCATGACTTTTTTATTAGAAGGAGACGCAACTTTTCTTTTACTGGCAGTCCTGATGGGGGCTGTCGTTTTTGTTTCCAAAGAACCTTGGATTGTAGATGACGAGTGGGAGGATTGAGGATATGAATATATACAAAGACGAAGCTATAAGAAAACACCGGGAAATGTGGAATTGGATCGCAGAGCAGTATGAGAATGAACTTGACGGACTTGATGTGCCAGTAAACCATTTAAAAGCAAAGTTTGTAAAAGAACATTACCCAAATGATGATCCAAATTCTATGTGTTATTGCTGCGAATATGCGGGGAGAGTGTGGAATCCAGAAATTGGAAGGTCTAAATACAACTGTGAACGGTGTCCGCTCGAATGGCCTTCTACTTGTTGCGAACTTATGTGCTTGCACAAAACTGATGAGCTGGACTCTGATGGATTGTACGAGCAATGCATATATCAGTCTCATCCATATATAGCGAACTATAAAAAAGCCGCTATTATCGCTAGAGAAATCGCCAATTTACCAGAAAGAAAAATTGAGGAGGAATAACATTATGAGAAAAAAATTATTAGCAACTATGTTAACTGCAGCTATTTGTTTTGGAATGATCGGGTGTTCTCCGGACAATTCTGTAGAAGGATTAGGCTCGGACTCGAAACAAAAGAGCGCATCATCCATGTTTGTTGCGATAGAATACAATGATCTTAATGGTGTAGTATGTTATCAAAAAGATACCAAAGTCATGTACTGGGTGAGTCGTGGGAGTTATACCTACGGGAATCTTACCATGTTGGTGAATCCAGACGGTTCTCCAATGGTGTATGGGGTGGATTATTGTGAAGATGAATAAGAAAAATAATTTTAAATCGGTAAGATTTTCCAATGAAGACATTAAAAAGATTCAGGAAATATCCGAGATGAAAGGTCTATCCGAGTCGGAATCCATAAGAAAAGCCGTGGAAATATATCATTCTATATGTAAATATGCACCGGAAAGAAGCTAAAAATGTAACACATTTGTAACACATTTTCTGGTCACTTTTGTTTTTAAAACCGGGCGCAAAGCCCACTTTTTATAAAAAATTACAAAATGTGTTACATTTGTGTTACAAAAAATGTTGAAAAATGTAACACAAAATAAAAATGTGTTACAAAAATCTGGCCATTTGGCCACTTTTCGCCCACTTTTGAAAAAATATTTGGCCAAAAATGTGTTACATTCGTGTTACAAAAACCACGAAAAATAGGTCATTTTTAGGTGATTTTGGGTCAAAAACAGCCATTTTTGGCTATTTTTTCAAAATGTGTTACATTTGTGTTACATTTTTGGCCACTTTCCCACTTTTTTTCTTTATTTAATGTGAAAAAAAATATAGGTATTATATAGTAATTTAGAAAAAAAAAGTGGGTTTTTGGCCAGAAAGTGTGTTACAAAAATTTTTTACGGATATTTTTAGAGTTTTCATTTTTGGTAAAGTATGGTATATTTTAAGAAATATAAAGTTGCATGGGAGGGAAGATTTTTATGAGGAAAAAATTGATTACAATGTTATTGTCACTAGTACTTGCGATGATTATGCTGACGGGATGTAATGAAAAAACAGAGAACACAAATAACACAAATAACGGTGGTTCGGAAAATACAAATAGTGACGAAGTTATTTCTGAAGAAGCACCGGAGGAACCAACACGAAAGTCAGAAACAGAAACAAATCAATCACAAGAATCTATCACGACTAATGAAACAACAGAATCTACGGATCTAAACGTAAACGGTGATTTTAAGGCAATTATGGATTCCTATGAGTCATTTATGAACGAATATGTGGCCTTTATGAAAAAGTATGAGAATGCCAGTGATGACGAATATTTAAGCATGCTACAGGAATACACTGAAATGATGACCCAATATGCCGATACGACAGAAAAAATGAATTCTATTGACACCAGTACACTAAGTCCTGACGATCTAGCATATTATACAGCGGTTATGGGAAGAGTTACTCAAAAACTTGATGAATTAAATTGAATTTTATTTTTTTTTATAAAAAGGCTATACCTTGTTTGGTGTAGTCTTTTTTTTATTACATTCAAAATATATGCCGCGCGAAATTTACATGGACTGTTATGAAGAGAGAGGGTATAAACGCCACTTTCTTCTTTTGTTTGCTGAGAGGGCGAACTCTGTCTTTTCGATTTCATGATCTGCCTTCTAAAAGTTATCATATATGTTTATGTCCGTGTAGTCCTCTCAGTGAACAGGAAAAGGAGAATACAATGCTGGAAAGCGAATATCAGGCAAAACTGATTAAACGAATTAAAAAGAGATTTCCGAACTGTATTGTTATGAAAACGGATCCTGATTACATACAGGGAATTCCGGATCTATTAATTCTCCATGAAAATCATTGGGCGGCATTAGAATGCAAAAGAAGCGAAAGAGCTCCGAAAAGACCGAATCAGGAATATTATGTATCGGTCATGAATGGGATGTCTTTCGCTTCTTTTATTTACCCAGAAAATGAGGAGGATATTTTAAATGAACTTCAACAAGCATTTGGAAATTAAAGGGACACATGCAGCGTTTAGTCCAAGCCAGAGTGCATGGCTTCGATACGATGATGACAAAATTGTGGAAAAGTTAACATCATTGGATGCTGCGACAATCGGTACGGAACTTCATGAATTTGCCAATCTACAGATCATACTTCGTATGAAGTATAGCAGTATAAAAGATCTGACCCATTCTTTATTAACAAGAATTGGGGAAAAGTATTGGGACAGAGAACATGAAGAAATTACAGAATATGGGAAAAAGTTGATAAGGCTTATCAGTAATATTCCAAAAGAAGTTTTATCAACAGTACGTCTGCATATTAACGATGCAATAGGATTTCGTATGGAGCCTGAACAGAGACTATATTATTCAGAGTATATATATGGAACTGCAGACGCGATATCGTTTCGAGATGGAACCCTCAGGATTCATGACCTGAAAACAGGCAGGCTTCCTGTTCATATGGAGCAATTAATGATTTATGCAGCAATCTTCTGTCTGGAGTACAATGTAAATCCTTCCAAGATATCTACGCATTTAAGAATTTATCAGAATGATGATATTTTATTATGCGATCCAGAACCGGAAGAAGTGCAGGAGATCATTGATCGGCTAAAGTATATCAAAGATATTTCAAAGAAAATTAGTCTGGAGGCTTAACATGAAAGAAGCGGTCTTATTACATTATGGGACACCTCGACATTCAGGTAGGTATCCATGGGGTTCAGGAGAGAATCCTTATCAAAGAACTGGAGACTTCTTATCCAGGGTAGACGAACTAAAGAAGCAGGGTCTTTCCGATACGGAGATTGCAAAAGCTATGGAGTTGACCACCACACAGTATCGTGTCCAGCGTGCTTTGGCAAATGAAGAACGCAGAGGTCTGCTGGTTGATCGGGCAAGGTCATTAAGAGAAGATGAATTGAGTTTAAATGAGATCGCTAGGGAGATGGGTTTTAACAACGATTCTTCTGTGCGGTCTCTTTTAAATGAAAATGCGGAAGCTCGAATGAACCAGGCGAAGAAGACTGCGGACTTTCTGAAAGAACAGATTGACAAAAGAGGTATGATCGACGTTGGTGCTGGTGTAGAAAAGGAGCTTGGGGTTTCTAAAGAAAAGTTAAATGAAGCCCTGTATATTTTGGAGCTTGAAGGTTACCCGACATACGGCGGTAGAGTGGCACAGGCAACAAATGCTGGAAAGAAAACTACTTTAAAAGTAGTATGCCCTCCAGGAACCGAACATAAAGAAATTTATGACTTCGACAAGATCAATTCTGTAAGAGATTATACTTCCCATGACGACGGAGAAACCTTCGATCCAAAATATGTGTACCCAAAATCTATGAATTCCAAGCGCCTGGCAATCCGGTATGCAGAAGATGGTGGGATTGATAAAGATGGAGTTATTGAAATCCGTAGAGGAGTCGATGATTTGTCTTTAGGGAAATCCCACTATGCCCAGGTCAGGATCTTGGTAGATGGTACCCATTATATCAAAGGAATGGCCGTTTATTCAGACGACCTTCCGGATGGTGTGGACATAATGTTTAACACCAACAAGAAAAAGGGTACTCCAAAAATGGAGGTTTTAAAGCCAATTAAAAAAGACCCTGACAATCCTTTTGGGTCATTGATTAAAGAAGGTATTAATGATCCTGACGACCCCACTCAAGGTGGTAGAGGTGGACAATCTTACTATTACGATAAGAATGGTAAGAAACAGCTATCCTTAATCAACAAGAGATCCGAAGAAGGAGACTGGGGCGATTGGGCCGATAAACTTCCATCACAGTTCTTAGGAAAACAGAGTTTGAAATTGATACGCTCACAGTTGGGAATCACCCTTTCTGATAAAGAAGCAGAGTTTTCGGACATCAAAGAAATTACGAATCCGACTGTAAAGAAACGATTGCTCCAATCCTTCGCAGATGATTGTGATTCATCAGCAGTCCATCTGAAAGCAGCAGCTTTGCCTAGACAAAAGTACCAAGTAATACTTCCCCTCACTTCAATTAAAGACAATGAAATTTATGCACCTAACTATGAAGATGGTGAAACGGTAGCCCTCATTCGTTTCCCACATGGAGGTACTTTTGAAATCCCTATTCTTAAAGTGAATAATAAAAATGGAGAAGGCAAGAAAGTTATGGGCACCAATCCTTTAGACGCAGTTGGAATCAACAAAGCAGTTGCAGACAGATTGTCTGGGGCAGACTTTGACGGTGATACTGTAATGGTAGTTCCCTGCAATTCTTCAAGAAGTAAAGTACGGATCACATCTTCCGATGAATTAAAAGGACTGAAAGGATTCGACCCGAAGATCGAATATGGTACCGTCAAGAAAGATGATGGGTACTATAACCAGGACGGAAAGAAGATTCGTGTCATGAGGAATACCCAGACAGAGATGGGTAAGATCTCAAATCTTATTACCGATATGACATTGAAGGGTGCCACTGAAGATGAGCTGGCTCGTGCGGTTCGACATAGCATGGTCGTTATTGATGCCGAGAAACACAAGCTCGACTGGAAGACCAGTGAAGAACAGAACGGTATTAAAGCACTGAAACAGAAATACCAGAAGCATGAAGACGACGACGGATATGGTGGAGCATCTACATTATTATCAAAGGCAAAATCACAGAAAACTGTGCCAAAAAGAAAAGGAAGCCCCCGTATTGATCCAGAGACAGGGGAACTTGTTTGGAAGACTTCTGGAGAAACCTATGTCAATGCAAAAGGGGAAACCGTGGAAAGAACCCAGCGTTCTACAAAGATGGCCGAGACAAAAGATGCACGTACACTTTCTTCCGGTACGCCACAAGAAGAAGCCTATGCTGAATACGCCAACCGTATGAAAGCCATGGCAAATGAAGCCCGGCTTCTTATGATTAATACCGGTCGTATTGCATATAACCGATCTGCAAGAGAGACGTATAAGGACGAAGTAACCCACCTTGAATCTCAACTTAAAGTAACACAAATGAACGCACCCCGAGAAAGGAAGGCCCAACTTCTAGCGAATTCTGTAGTAGAGGCTAAGAAGAAGGACAATCCGGATATGACAAAGGCTGAGGTTCGTAAGGAATCCCAGAGAGCTTTATCAGCGGCCCGTGTGCAAGTAGGTGCCGAGCGTCATACAATAAGTATCAGCGATAAAGAATGGGAAGCTATACAGGCTGGCGCTATTAGTGAGAATACACTTAGTCAGATACTGAACTATGCAGACATCGATCAGGTTCGTAAGCTTGCTACACCAAGAAATACAAAAACGCTTAGCCAAGCAAAGATCAACCGCATCAAGATGTTAAGTGACTACGGTTATACAAATGCTCAGATAGCGAAAGATCTGGGTATCTCAGCAAGTACAG
>ERZ1090881.55-NODE-55-length-55021-cov-17.254667_pt1 | contig 55021 bp, 42 predicted proteins | sample MGYA00478470_ERZ1090881 | MGnify/ENA primary metagenome ERZ1090881 (study PRJEB33644, sample SAMEA5815736) | chicken gut metagenome | biome: Chicken; feature: Gastrointestinal Tract; material: Caecum | place: Ireland | collected 2019-01-01 | study: A study of the...
GGTAATTCTAGGAAAGATAAAAATTAATTTGCAGAGCGGGGACGCCTTGCTAGAAAAATAGAATAAGTTTTACATTTAATTTTTTATATTTTATCTTTAAGAGATATCGCTGTCGGCTTAAGGTGTCGATTACTTTTCTTTTGTTTAAATAAATGATATAATATCATCTGATTATAATTTTATGAAGGTAACATAAATGCAAATTAAGCAAATAAAATTCAGTAATTATAGAAATTTGAACAATTTGGAAGTAAAATTTTCACCTGATGTAAGTTTCATAATTGGTGAAAATGGTATTGGTAAATCAAATATTCTCAATGCTTTAAGTAAAGTTTTTGTCTATAATAAGTTTTCTGATTCGGATTTTGCAGAGAAGGATAAAGAAATTCAAATTGATTTGAGTTTATCTTTATCAAGCGAGGAAATAGGTGCTTTTGACGAGTATACTGATCCGTCAAATCCAAATCTTATAAATTTAATAATTAAGCAAGGAATAGATGATATAACTCTTAAAGTATTTCATGTAGAAACGGAAGAGGAAATCTCGCCCAAGTTGCTAAAAAATGTTTTCTATATTTATTATGACTCATTAAGGAATCCCAAAACAGAGCTCTCTTTTGAGAAGGAGAAAGGTGGAGGGAGTTTCCTGAATTTTTTAATAAAATATTATCTAGGTAAACATGAGGAGGCGGATGAGGCTTATGTTGATAAGACAAAGTTATCTCAAGTGCTCGCATTTGTTAATGAAAAGATAAATCAAATACAAACAGTAAGGCGTAGCAATGTTAGTGTTAATATGGATTCCAGCAACATAATCTTTTTGAATAGTATATTTCAGCTGTATGATGGCAAAAAAATTGAACTCAAAAAATCCGGATACGGGATTCAATTTAGCTTATTGGTAATTTTTTCTTTATTTGAAAGGCTAATTGATATTACTGCTAAAGCACAGAAACAAGGACGACCGTTAAAAGAGGTTAATTGCGTAATGGCTTTTGATGAGCCAGAAATACATTTACATCCATTCGCGCAAAGAGCTCTTGTAAAGGATCTTTTGAATATTGCGGCAGGCAAAGATGAGGGGTTCAATAAAGTAATTAAAGAGCTTTTAGGAATAGAGACCTTCACGGCCCAATTATTAATCGTTTCGCATTCGGATAGAATTATTGTAGGAGGCTACGAAAATATAGTGCGTATATATTCGCAAGAGCGCGAAATTAAAGCTATTTCTGGGCATACAATTAAAACTATTAATGCAGGTCAATTAAAAAAATATGAGAAACATTTGCAAAAACAATTTCCTTATTTTTGTGAAGCGATGTTTGCTAAAAAAGTTCTTTTTGTTGAAGGTGAATGCGAATTGGGCGCTCTAAACGTTTTTGCTAAAACTATGGGTATTGATATAGATAACTTTGGCATATCAATTATCAATGCCTATGGGGGCGAGTCTGTAAATCCATTAATAAAGATTTTTTCTTTTTTCAAAATAGAGTGTCTTGGTTTAAAAGATAGAGACGTGTATGATAAGAATAAAAGAGATGGTAAAAGTACGGCAGAAGATGACCAATTAATCAAAGAGGGCAAACTTGTTTTAACGCACGAACTAAATTTTGAGTTTGAAATAGTTAAAGCTTTTGGGAATATGAATGACTTGTATTCTTATTTAAAGAAGTGGGATGCATCATACGTTGAGCCGAAACAGAAGGAGAACGTAAATAAGTTTATTAGTAAATTTAATTTAACTGTCTCTCCTATAAGTAATGATCTCAAGTGGGAAGATTGCGATGAAAAATATAAAAAAATATTTTTATTAGTTGCATTATCAAACATAAAGAGCATCGCTGCTGGGGCGATATTAGCAGAAGGACTAACGATAGATAACATACCTCAAATATATAAAGAAATATTAGGGGGAGTCGTATAAAATGGTTAACGAGCAACTTAGTTTAATTAAAGAGATGTTCTCAAAAATGCATAGCCATGACCAAGAACATTTGGCTGCTATATTTTCTGAAAGCAGTCGGCTAATTGTAGAAGCTCCGGCGGGCAGTGGAAAAACAAAAATCCTAATTAGCAAAATTGCATATAATATAGCGACCAATCAAATACCCTTACACAAAAAGATACTTGCCCTTACGTTTAGTGTAAATGCAGCATATAAAGTAAAAAAGGATGTTGCGAACAATATACCGGAATTAACCGAAGACTTTAATTCGAATCCAAGCCTTCTTAATAATCTAATTACCGTGACCAACTTTCACGGGTTTTCTCGCAGGGTTTTGAAAAAATACGGACGGTTATTGAATGTTACCCTAAAGAATATTGATTCGCTTGAGGGTGTGTCTGATAACTCTATGGACGAATTAAATAGGTTGAACTTGGGACTAAGCGAACCTGATATGCAGTGGATTACAGATTTTAATAGTGCTATAGTTTCGAATCGAATAAACTTTAGAAGAAATCATGAAATTTTTTTAAAATATTTAAGCTATGTGGATGAATTTTTTCTTCCTCAAAACAAAATACCCTTTAATGGTTATTTGGTTTATTTGCTTGAGCTATTTAAAATTCAACCACAACTCAAAAGCTTTTATAATTTACTTTATCCAATCATTATTGTTGATGAATTTCAAGATACCAATTCTCTTGCGTGGGAAATAATTAAAAATCTAGTTACGGATAAATCGAAACTTTGGCTCTTTGGAGATTCCTTACAACGAATCTATGGTTTTATCGGAGCTATAGAGGATTTAATGTCAATAGCACAAAAGGAATTTTCTATGGAAAAAATTGAGTTGCGCACGAATTACAGATTTAAGGATAATCCTAATCTATTGCATTTTGATAAGAACATTCGCGAATGTGCAAAGCATATCTCTAATCCACAGCCTAAGACAGAAGCAAGTGTTTTGACATATGCTTTTAGTAATATTGCTGAAGAGAATGAATGGTGTATACATTATATTCAAAAATTCCTAAGTGATAATGAAAATTTTCATAAAACGGCCTTAGAGGTATTTATAAAATTACTACAAGAAAAATATCCTAGGAACATATCTAAGCAGTTTTTGGAATCATATTTTCATGTGATTGAAGACCGATATAGAGATGGCTCTCCTACGGAGAAGTCGTTGTTGGTTTTATTGTCAGCATTTATCAATAATTTGCAGACTGAGTACCTGTTTCTAGACCGTGATGAGAAAATTTTGTATATAAAAGATATATTATCTAATAGATCTTTAAAACAAAGCATGGAATATATTGATGCTAAAGTCATATTATCGACGGTTCATGGCGCAAAAGGATTGGAGTGGGATCATGTGATAGTCAGAGGTATGAAGAATTATAGTTTTCCATCCTTTACTCTATGTGGAAAGTGTTCAAGGCACAAATATGTTCGTAGCGAATGTCGTTTAAATACAGGATCCATAGCACAAGATCAAGAAGCAACGAAGTATTTTTTAGAAGAACTAAGCGTATTTTATGTGGCAGCTACTCGAGCAAGAAAAACTTTATGTATGACAACAAATAATGAACGTATCAATAATAGTGGAATCTCATATAATAGTCAATTAAGTTGTTTTCTTAGAATGCCAGGTATTGTTGTCGATTTAAGGTAGAATTTGTCGCATATTTAGTTCCTTATTTTAATCAGATTTTTCGATAATCGATAGAGATAATAGACTATAGTCATAAGTTTTTCGACTAATAATTGTTTGTCGAAAATTTGTCCTAAATTAAGATTTGATTTTGTGAAGAGATTTACTGGAATTGGGGTGTCGGGCTAATAAAGCACCTATTGCAATCTGCCCCCCTGTGGGGTGTTTTTGTTTAAGCAATAAAACTTTGAAAACGAGTATTAATTACTAATAATAACAAAGGTAGCATTTTTATCCACTAAACCCATCTTTGTTAGACGAAAAGGCTGTCTAACACAAAAACTACGAGATACGGTAAGTTTCTCGTGGTTTTTTGCTATATATTGTGTTTTTCAGGGGAAATGGGGACGAAAAAACATTTTTGATTTTGACGGCTGCATTTTGGCTGATTTTTAGCAAAACAGGATTTGAACCTTTGCGATTTGATCGGATTGGAATTTAACTCGGGATAGGGCGCGTTTATATGCGTCCTTTCTGTATCTAAGAGGGGCGAATGGAGAGGAAATCACCTCTAATGAAAGTTTAGAATCGGAATTTCGGTAGTGAAGTTCCGGTTTTTTATTTATCACGAAATTCGCTTGGCGTTCGTCCTGTGTATGTTTTGAACATTTTTAAGAAATGGTTTTGCGACGAGAAACTATGACAAGCATATATCGCGTTAAGCGGTTTATCGGAGAAGCTTTCCGGTTTCTTTTTTCTTTTAGGATACAGTGGAAAAACATAACATAAACGGGAAAAGAGAATTAACGACACAGTAAAAAAGCTCGTAAAAACAATGAAATAGAGCCAAAAAAATAAAGAAAGAATGAGAAATAATCACAAAACAGGCAAAGAAAAAGTTTTTTAAGAAATTTTTCTAAAACCTATTTACATTAAAAAGACCTTGGTTCGATAAATATAAAAATGTAGTTTGGTTGAAGCCCGAGCTTATGGGAACGGCGCACTTTATGCACGAAACCGAAAGCGGCGGTATGCGCCAATCTGTGTGGAAAGGCTTGAGGGATGATAAATAATTATTGGCTTTAATACTATTTTTTTTGCTAAAATAAAAAAACCAAACTAAAATTGCATAAGATTTTCTTGTATGAGTATAGAGTAGAACTATACTCAGTAATCGTTTACAAAACTCATACGAGAATTGTAATTTTAGTTTGGCGACTGACGAAGAACGGTATATTCTACGGTGCCGTTCTCGAAAGGAAGCGGCATCTTTTATATGTACGATTTTCTATTGTTTGTTCGCAAAATATCATTTGTTCCCTATACCATCTATTCCCCTTACGGTTTACATTAAATTTAATGTAAACCGTAAGGGGAATGGCCATTGATTTTTTGATCGTTAAATGATATAATTTAATAGGTTTATACGGTAATTAAATTTTATTTGAAGGAGCTGATAAAATGGGCGTAGTAGAATGGTTAAAATTTTATTTTCTCGGTTTTTTTTCGGAAAAGCAAGCGAGAAAATCCAATAGGACGGGGGCGTTAACGATTATTTTTTCTGCCGTTCTTGCGTTTTTATTATTTTTTATCGGCTTTTACGCGGCGGATATCGTTCCGTTTTCAACCCATTATAATAATGCCGCACAGTATTGCCGATTTGTGGAAAACGCATTCGATAACGGTAAAGCTCCCGTTAAAATTAATGCCGAAAAAGCCGTGTACCCCGTTAAGATAAATACCTATACAAGCGAAGCGGATAAAGAAAAATATTGCTTGGACGGCTACAATCTGATAGTAGACACACGCCCTTCTGATACGCTTATACGTTTTACTCAATATGCGTTAAAGGAAGAAGAGGAAATCGGTTACGAAACGTATCTTGCGCTCAACGAAGAGGATAAAAAGCAATATTCGCTTAGAATACGCTACTTTGACGAAGAGCTTGTTTTAACCGCCGAAGACACTGAGCGTCATATAGGTTTTTTGGAACGGGCAAGCGTAGAAGGGGGCGAAAATTTTAATAAATCCGCCGCCGAAGACTACAAAAAGTTAAACGGCGACAAACAAACTATGAACGACGAAGAGTACGCAGAGCAGCTTTATTATTTGTTTATAAAATACTATTACGTGGGTGCGGGCTCGCTGTTGCAAGGTGCGAAAGCGCCTGTTTTATGCGACTATTATTATGTAAACTATTTGATAGGCGGCAAATCCGATTATCTGTATATATTCGATACGCTGTGCACGGGTTCGTTCACTTCGGACAGGGGAGTGCCCGTGGTGTTCGGCGGATATTACGACGGACAGCCCGACGGCGAAGTCACCGATATAAACGGATTTATAAAGCAAATATTCTACGCCTCGGCAGGCGCGGCGGTAACGTCGTACTTTTATACGGTAATCTTGCAGATACCTTTTATACTGATTATCCCGATAGTTTTGGCGCTGTTTTTGTGGCTTATAGGCAAGGCGACGAAAGCGAAAAATAAGCAAAGTTTTACGAATTATTATAAAACGGTAAATTGTTTTGTGTTATTTTCTGCCATTTTTACGGCGGTATTAACATTCGTTTGCGGGTTCTTTTTTTCGGCGCGCAGCGTGGCAAAATTTATGCCGCTCATCTTCGGTATTATATTAGTGGTAAGAACATTCGTATCTTTTTCAATGCAATTAGCGGCGTCAAAACGCTCCGCCGATAGCGAGGATAACGGCGCCGACGGGCTCGCTTAGCGAATGTTACATTAAACTTAATGATTGCATTTCCCTTATCGGTGATGTATAATGAAACTACAAATCAAGGCATAAACGCCGAATATAAATTTTTGTCAAGAGATCAGGGAGGTTATTATGAAAAGAAAAAAGTTTTGGCTCATTTTTGCCGTACTGACCGTAATGTGCGTGCTCGCTATGGGCGCATTGGTCGGTTGTGGCGAAAAGCATGAACACACTTACACCAAATGGGCAAACGACGAGGCGCAGCATTGGCTTGTCTGCCCCGACGATAACGCGAAAGACGAAAACTCCGTTTCGGATCACGAGTTCGGGACTGACGGCAAGTGCGTGGAATGCGGTTACGAAAAGCCCCACACTCACGCATATACCAAGTGGAGAACGAGCGACACCGAGCATTGGAAGGTATGCCCCGAGGACAATCAGGAGCAAGCGGGCTCCCGTGCGCCGCACAATTTTGTAAACGGCGAGTGCGAATGCGGCAAAAAGGATGGCTTCACGGGCGAAGTTACCGTGGACGAAAAGTACAACGGCAAGACCGTAACCTTGAAAAGAGAAGGTCAGACCGACGCTTTACTCACAATTGCAAACGGCAAAGTTACCTTGACTAATGTTAAATTCGGCGAGTGGTCGGCGGTTTGCAACTTTATGAATATAGACCTTAAAACTGCGGTAACCATAGAAGAAGGCATGAAGGAGCTTGACCTTTCCGGATTTTGGGCGAACGAAGGCGATAAGAACACGGCGGATATAAATTTTGCTACCGGCGAGTTAAAGTGGTATAGGCTCTCCCATAAAACCGCAAAAGTCGAACTCGCGCAAGAGGCTACGGGCAACCAATTCGTATCGGTAAAGATTACTACAGCCAATGACTTCCTCGATTGGGCAAACAAATACGACGAGATGAATTTCGGCATTGCGATGACCGTGAACGGAACGACACACTCCGTAAACTTCAATTGGCGCAATTGGCAGCACGACCAAATCGGCTTCTCGACCGACGTAAAAACGGGCGATTTCGATTCCCGCGACAGATATCGCGGATGTGCGGCAGTGACAGAGCATCTATTCAAGCCTAAATTCAGCGGCTTCGGAAACGGTTGGGAGTTCGGAACATACGGCGGCGCGATTATAGACGGCGGTTTATATTTCGTTTTACAATACGAAGCGGCGACGGGTAACGCAAAAGTCTATCTCTCCGACGGTGAAACCTATATGCTTGTACACACCGAAGAGGAATTATTCGAAAAGAACGGTAAACTCCAAGGGTTCGGATTAGTGGAAGGCGACAAAGATAACGGTTGGTCGGGCGGCGAGTATCCAGGCACGGCGGACAGAGAGTTTACGTTTACCCTCGGCTACGGCGCGACAATGAATGCGGCGGTTAGCGACGATGTTTCCGAGTGGAAGTCCGTCGTAAATATCACGGGTAATAAAGCGGACTTCGAAGGCGCGGAAGTTACGGCAGACAAAACGGCTTACGGATACGGCGAAACGGCGACGATTACCGTAACCGTACCCGCAAACAAGATTGCAACCGTCACCGTTGACAATGGAACTCCCGTTGTTTTGGAGGAGTCGGGCGAAGTTACTATAAATGCGATTAACAAATTGCAGTATACTGTAAACGTAGTATTTGCGAACGACAAATTTACGGGCGAAGTTGCCGTAGATACTGCCTATAACGGGAAGACGCTCACTCTCAAAAAGGACGGACAAAGCGACATTAATCTCACCGTAGCAGACGGCAAAGTTACTTTGACGAACGTCAAGCTCGGCGAGTGGACGGCGATTTGCAATCTTTTGGGTATGAACCTTAAAACTACGGTAACCCTTAACGACGGTATGACTTCTCTTGACCTGTCCGGATTCTTAGCGGGCACGGCTAATATAAATATCGATACTGGTGCGTTCGTATATCAACAGAATAAAGAAAACTCCCCTAATGTTGACGTCAATCTTGCTGAGGGGGTAAGCGGCGATGCGTATGTATCCTTGAAGCTTTCTACGGACAGTGCGAAAGGCGGTTGGACTAACGAGCAGTTCGAAGAAATTCACTTGGGCGTGTGGATGACTGTCGGCGGCGCTAAACATTGGGTAGAGTTACATTGGCGAAATTGGGAAAACGCACACTTCGGAATTCACAGCGATACCGATCATGGCAATAAAGGTGAAGACGTTTTAAAAGCGAATTTATGGCAGCCTATCGAAGGTTTCAGTTTTGAGAATCACGGTTGGGATATGAACGCTTACGGCGAGGCGTTTATGGCGGACGGAATTTATCTGGTTATGAAATACGACTCCGCTACGGGCAACGTAGACGTTCTGCTTGCAAAGTCGGACGGTTACGTCAAAGTTTGCACGTTTGAGGGCATGTTCGAGGCGGGGCAACAGCTCACCGCATTTGGCGTAGGCACGATAGGCGAAGATTACGGCTACCATAACTGTCCAGGCGGTTTCAAAATCGACTGCGTATTAAATTACGGTACGACTCTCGGCGGAGCGACGGGCGAGCAGATAACCGAAGAGCCTAAGGCATAACAAAATAAAAATGAGTCTAACCGCTTTCCCTGCGGGGAAAGCGGTTAGAAGCTTATAAGCAATTAGGAGAATTTTATGCATAAAAAAATTAAGATCATTTCTCTGATACTATGCTTTGTGATGGCGTTTTCCGTCATATCACTTGCGGCGTGCTCGAACTCGGGCGAAAAGGTAAACGTGGTTTATCATTTGAATTACGAGGGCGCGGAGAACAGAACGGTGCAGGTTTATACCGGCACTTTCGCATTGGATTGGAAAGCCCCGCGCGAGGGGTTCAAGCTTACGGGTTGGTATTCGGACGCGAATTGCAAAAACAAATACGACTTTTCGCAGCGCATAAAAAAGGATACGAATCTCTATGCTGCGTGGAAGGCATCCGAGGGCAGGGCTATAGTTACGTTTGATTACAACTACCCCGGCAGTCGCATAGGCGTTACTTCGAGCGTGGAAAGGGACGAGCTTATTGCGGAAAAGTATATTCCCGCAAATGTTGAGCGCAACTTTATGAAGCATACGGGCTGGTACAAGGACGCGGCGGCTACCCAAAAGTGGGATTTTGCCGCAGACAAGCCCGAGGGCGATATCACTCTGTACGCAGGGTGGGAGCACGACGATACTATCCGCCGTGACGCAAACGGTAACGTAATTTACGACAATGTTCAGGTAAACGTATGGCTTTCGGGCAACGGACAGAATACCGATACCTATCAAAAAATCGCAGAGGAGTTCAATAAGGAATATCAGGGCAAGATAAAGGTCAACGCAACCGAAGCGCTCACCGACCAAGGGACTTTTTCCCTGCGTTCGCAGAACACCCCCGAAAAGAGCGTTAACGAAAACACGTATTATTCGGTGAACGATATTTTTGCTATGGCGGGATTGGAGCTCGACTACGAAGATTGGTACGCGGGGGCTGTAAAGGACAGCATTTACGGCGGTGCAATGACTTCCGTGCCGATGTTTGCAAACGTGCCTTATCTTGTGTATAACAAAGCACTTTTGCAAAAATACAATAACGGCGTGTTGCCCAAAAACTACACCGAATTTTCCGCACTGTGCAAAAAGGCTTACGAGGGCGAAGCTTCCGAGGAATTTACTTCCGTGTATACCAACCGCGACTGGTCGTTCAGAGAGGGCGCAGTGCATACCGCTTTTCTGCAAAACGGCGCAGAATATTATTCCTATTCTGACGGCTTTTATAAAAACCATTGGGCGAATGACAGAAATAACGCGCTCACCGCGCTTAAAAACACATATAACGTTTTTTCGCCTTACGGCGAATTGCACGGTGCAAATACGGGCAACGACGATTTCGGCGAAGTATTGACTCCGCTCAACCGAGTGGTTGCGGGAAAATCGCTCTTCGGAATGGTTACCTGGAACAAAGAACCCGCAAGTGTAGTAAAGAGTAATCTTTCCACGGTGGGAATAGTCCCCCTTTCTGGACTGTTCTCCGACGCGGACACTCCCGAAGCGGCGCGCATACCGGTAAACACGTTCGGACTTGCGTTCTACAAGGCGCAAAACTGTACGGATACGCAGCTCGCGGCTGCGGCGGTGTTTGTGGACTATTGCAGTAAGCATTCCTACGAGTTTACCGAAAAGGGTTGGGCACCCGTAAGGAAGTCGGCTTACGACGCGGAAAAAATGAACGCGGAATATAAGGATATGGTTCTTGCTATGGGCAAACCCGAAAACTTCTATACGTACGACGGATACAAGAACGGGAAAAAGATTTATAACTCCGTGGCTTCGGGAACATATTTAGTGCCGTTGTTTGCGGAAGCTAATCCGGACTTCGACAAAATATTAACCGACTTAACCGCCGCAATCTGCGCGGAAGTACAGTAAGGGAGGTGTATAATGAGAAGGAAAATTTTAAACGTTTTATTAGGTATAATGTTCGTCGGAAGTCTTTTGGGCGGAATTGCACTGCTTGGCGGTTGCGCGGAGGAAGTGGATACTTCCTCGCTTGAAAACAAGGGCAGTTGGTTAACTTCTTCCCCCGACGGCAAAATTAAAGCCGAAGTGGTAATGGACTATGCAGGCGAATTGAGCTATACGGTAAAACGCAACAACGTAACCGTTATAGAAAAATCCGCGCTCGGTATAGACATAGCCGAGGACGACTTGCGCCTTCTCTCCGTTGAAAATGTTGAAACGGAGAGGGTTAAGGGTTCGTACGACAATATCACCGGTAAGCACAAAACGGTAGAGTACGACTGTAATCAGACAACAATAACTTTAAAGGGTTGGACGTTCGAGTACGATTTGATAATGCGCTCCTACGATGACGGCTACGCTTTCCGTTACAACGTGAGAAAGTGCGACGGAACCTCGGGCGTTATGGTTTGGAATGAGGAAAAAACCGAGTTCGCTTTGCCCGAGGGAAGTACAACCTGGGTACAGCCGTTTACCCCCATAAACAGCGACGGCAATTTCTTCGCCTATGAGAACGGCTTCCAGAATCTACGTACGGAAGAGCTTGCCGGCACTTACGTTTCTATGCCTATGCTTTACAGGGTGAAAGGTACGCAAGTGTATTCGCTTATCACCGAGTCCGATTTAATCGGCAGCGGCTTTTACGGTACTTTCTTAAAAGAATCCGCCGACAAGGAGGGTTCGGGCATATTGCAAACCGTTCAAACGCCTGCGGGATATTTGTTTGATGACAATAAAATAAGTTATCCCTTTAAGTCACCCTGGCGCGTCGGCATAGTCGGCGACCTTAAAACGGTTGAAGAGAGCGAACTCGTGGAAAAGGTGTTTGACGACGTTCAGCCCTGGCGCCCCGACAACTACGATTCTCTTTCCGCGGAGGAGAAAAAGACTTACGACTACGAGTGGGTAGAACCGGGCGTTGCCGCCTGGAACTGGCTTGTATATCTCAATATTTCCGGGCAGGGCGATTATGCATTGCACAGACGGTATGTAAACCTTGCAGCGGAAATGGGTTGGAAATACGTATTGCTTGACGGCGGCTGGGACGACGGTTTAAACGTAAACGATTTTAAAAACTTTGTAAAAGAGGCAAACGACAAGGGCGTTAAAATTTTGGTATGGTGTCACTCGTTCAACGATTTTGCTTCGGGCAACGTATCAACCTTACAGCAAGGACTCGACCTCTGGAAGAGTTGGGGCATAAGCGGCATAAAAATCGACTTCTTTGACGGACAGTCGTCGGATAATCCCAAGTTCTTCGGCGAGGATACGGGAACTATAGATTGGTACGAGAAAATCTACCAAGAGTGTGCAAAGCGAGAAATGTTAGTCAACTGCCACGGTTGTAACAAGCCTACGGGCGAACGAAGAATTTATCCCAACGTAATCAACCGCGAGGCGATAAAGGGCAACGAAATGAAAGCCGTTTGTACGGCTTCCGAAACCGTGAACGAGCTGTTTGTTCGCAGGGTTGTAGGACCTAGCGATTTCACACCCGTGGTAAATCCTATCGGGTCGAATATGACTATGGCTTACCAAATGGCGCTTGCGGTGCTTTTGGAGAGCGGTACGCCTTCAATGGCGGATTTTGAATATGTTTATACTGATAGGCTCATAAAGGAATTCTATAAACATATTCCCTCCGTGTGCGACGACACTCTGTTCTTGGGCGGCGAACCCGACAAATATTATGTGGGCGCGGTGCGTTCCGGCGACGAGTGGTTCGTGGCGGGTGTTAACTCCATATTGCCCACTACGGCAAAGGTCGACTTCTCGTTCCTCGAAGACGGCGTGACGTACGAAGCGGAAATTTTTACCAACCACGCGACAGATATTAAAAAAGTCGAAAAGAAGATGATGCAAATTACCAAAGACGATATTGAATTTTTCAATATGATTAAAAACGGCGGTTTTGCAATTCGCCTTACCCCCGTTAAATAAAAAATATAAGGAAGGAAAATAGCATGAAAAAGAAATTTTTAGGTATTTTAAGCGCGGCGCTTGCGCTGACTATGCTCTTTACGATGACGGCCTGCGGCGACAAGAACGACGGCGGAGATTGGTGGAAAACCACCGGTACGCTTGAAAAAAACGGCGACGAAATAGTGTTCAACGACGTGGGCTTGCGTCTGGCTTCTATAGTCGCGGGCGAAGATAAGGGCGCTTTAAGCCAAATCGTTGCTCAATTCAACGCCGAATATTCGGGAAAAATAAGGGTATCCATAACAACAGTCGGATATCAAAGCTTTGAAGATTATATCGCCCGCACCGTTACGCAGGGGGATAAATCTGCGCCCGATATAGTTATGGGGCACCAAAGTTCGGTTAAATCTTTCCTGGATTATAAAGTTATCCAACCCATAGACGTAGCTATGCAGGAAACGGGCGTTGAGTTCGACTTAAATGCCTTTTCCGCAGGCATCAACCAATATGCCGACGCAGGCACGGGCGACCATAATTTCGGCGTTACGGTAGACGCGGCGAGCATGGTTGTTTTCTACAATAAAGAATTGCTTAGCCGCTATTCCGAAACCGTTCCTTCCACCCGCGAAGAGCTCTTTGAAGTGTGCGAAGCATACGCAAAGGACACGGGCAATATCCCCATTACCTGGGATACGGGCAGCGACTTCTTTAACGAATTCGTTATGGATACGGCGGTGTTGCAAAACGGCGGTACGCTCTATAAGGACGATTACCGCGTGGATTGGTACGATAATACCGCCCAGCGCGAAATATACAAAAAAGCTCTGTCGTCTGTGCGAGAGTTCGTTACACATACGCCCAAGCTTGCAGAAGTAGGCGGCTCGGACGGTAGCGGATTGGGTAAATTCCGTGAAAACAAGACGCTGTTCTATATGACAGTGCCCTGGTATTTCGAAACCGTATGTCAGGGCTATGCAGCGCAAAACGGCTGTACGGAAGAGGTCGCAATGACAGAAAAATTAGGCGCAACCTCCATAGCGGGTTGGTTTGCGTTGGATTCCACCAAGGATTATGCAAAGAAAATATATTGCGACGCTCATATGTTTAACCTCAGCAACAAGGTTACGGATATCACTCAAAAGGCGGCCTGCCTCGAATTTATGAAGTGGTTCACCTCCAATGCGAGCGCGGGTGCGCAGTGGGCGCGCGCGGGGCACGTAAGCATTTCTAACGTTATTAATGCGAGCGACGAATACAAAAACGACGTTGTGGTTGCTAACTTTATAAGCAAGTGGTATCCCGATATCGATATGCTCAACACCGTAGGCATAAACCCCTATTATCAGGAGCTTGTAAAGCAAATCCGCGCAATGATGAGCGAAGGGCTTTTGAAGAGCGATAACACGGGCGACGAGGAGCTTATCCGCACAAAACAAAACGAGTATAATTCCAACATAGCTTTGTGGGGCGGCGATTTATAAGGGGAGTCGGTATGGAAAAATATTTTATCGGGAACGGTGAAGATATAATAGCTGAACGAAAACGCGCAAAGCGGCGCGAACAGGGATTTGCATTGGCAATGTTAAGCCCGTTCGTAATAATTTTCGTGCTGTTTACCGTAATACCGTTCATAATGGGTTTCGCTTATTCGTTTATGCGCTATAACCCTTATGACTCCGGATACACGGCTTTCAACGGCTTTAAAAACTATGCTAACCTGTTCGATAACGATATCAATGTTTCCATGCAGTTTTGGAATTCGTTTGCACCCATGCTCGTTTTCGACTTGGTTACCGTGCCGTTGATGATGGTCATTCCGTTTATTCTCGCTTATTTCATAAATAAGCGCCCGCCTTGCTATAAATTTTTCAGGGCGTGCATATATCTCCCTTGCGTAGTTTCCATCTCCATAGTGGGAATTATGTTCGGCGAAATTTTTGCAAGTGACGCAACGGGACTTATCAACAGTTGGTTGGGAACGAATATCGACTGGTTGGGCGGCAAACCGTTCGAAAACGATATTTTGCGATGGGTGATAATTCTGCTTGCAAGTATTTGGGGTGGTGTGGGTAGCAATTTCGTAATTTTTTCGGGTGCGCTCAGGGACATTCCCCAATCCCTGTACGAAGCGTGTGAAATGGACGGCGGCGGGAAGTGGCAAAGTATTATCCGTGTAACTATCCCAAATATTCGCCCCGCAATTAATATCACGCTGTTTAACACGTTGATAGCCTTTTTAAACCTCTACGGTCAGCCGTTTGTATTGAATACTGTCGAAAATCAGGATATTTTCGTCTCGCCGATGATGTTTATACAAAGTTATCTTTCCAACGGACTTGCTTATGCAAGGCAGACGGGGTATATCTGTGCAAGTGCGATAGTTTTCGGCTTGATTATTATGGTAATAAGTTTTGTTGAAAGGATGGCAATGGAGGAAAGACATCCTGCGGCAAAACACGTTGCCGCGTACAAGCGGTACAGCGATTTCAAGGTGCAGAGTTTAAAAGCTGCAAAAGGAGGCAGCAAATGAATTTCGTTAAAGCCAAAAGAATGTTAACAAAGTCGGAAAAAACCGCCCGTCGCGAAAAGACGATTTCGTTTATAGTTCTTTCAATAGCGTCCGTGTTTTTTCTGTTCCCGCTGATATATATGCTGGGCAATTCCTTTAAAACCGATCTGGATTTACAAATGAATCCCGGTGGAATATTTCCTTCGCCCGGACAGTGGACCATAGAACATTACTTGGGCTTCATCTCGAGCGACGGCGGGTTGGATCTGCTTCCCGCCTGGATGATCAATTCACTGTGGAGTTCGCTGGCAACGGTGGGCGTTACTCTGCTTTTGGATTTAATTACGGCCTATGCGGTGGTTTTTCTCAAATTCAAGGGCAAAAAAGTGTTTATGAATTTGTTGCTCGCTTGGATGGCTATACCCGGCGTTATAACTACCGCACCGTCGCTTACTTTGTTCAATATGCTCAGCAGCAACTTGCACATAGAGGGTTTTACGGCAACTTATGCGTATATTTATTTTTGGCTTATAATTCCCGGCTGTACGGGCATATACAATATGCTTTTAATGCGCAATTTCTTTCTGTCTATACCCAACGATATTATAGACAGCGCTAAGAGCGACGGGGCGGGACATTTCATTATTTTCAGAAAAATAGTCTGTCCGCTTGCAAAATCGACCATGATGCTCATAGTGCTGTTTACGTTTACGGGAGCTTGGAACAACTTAGTCTGGCCGCAGCTTTTAATGACGGGAAAAGATCCGTTTTACCAAACTATAACGGTTGCGCTTACGGGTTACACCGGCGGCAACGGGGTGAGCGCAAAGGGTGTAGAAATGGCTACGGGCGTGTTCGCATTGATACCCATATTCATAATTTTCCTTATTACGCAAAACAAAATGATAGACGGACTCGCGTCTACGGGAGTTAAGGGGTGATTTTATGAACGAAAATACTTCAAACGGCGAAACTTTTTTGTCTTTAAGACATCTTGAAAAGGTTTATCCCAACGGCGAAAAAGCGGTATACGATTTTAATCTCGATATCGCCAAAAACGAATTCATGGTAATTGTCGGACCTTCGGGCTGCGGCAAGTCAACCACGCTAAGAATGGTTGCGGGGCTTGAAGATATAACGTCGGGCGAAATATATCTCGGCGACGAACTTTTGAACTATAAGCCGAGCAAGGACAGACATATGGCGATAGTTTTCCAAAGCTACGCGCTCTATCCCCAGATGACCGTGTTCGACAACATAGCCTTTCCGCTGACGATAAATACTTACCCTGCGCCCGTTGTGAATACAGTGTTGTTAAGCTGTGCGCAGGCGAGGGAAATTATCGAGAGATTCGGGCTTGCGGGCATAAATGAAGCAATCGCTAAGGTAGACGCACAAAAGCCTAAGTTCGGCGAAAGAGCTGAAAATCTTGCAACGCTGTTAAACGTAGTACTCGAAACCGCAAAACTAATTTTAAAGCTACACGGTTCGGTATCTGCGGACGATAGGAAAAACGTAGCGGATAAAGAGGACGGAATTCTTTCCGATTGGGACGCAAAACTTTCCGAGACGGAGAGTGCGGAGCAGACAAAAATTAACGAAAGCGGCAAAAAACTCGACGGCGAGTTCTGCGAACTTTCCGAGGACGGCACGCGAAAGATTGTTCAGCGCAAGCTTACGCATTACGAAATAAAAACGCGCGTCTACGAAACGGCGGAGAAACTCGACCTTGCGCCTTATCTCGATAAGCTTCCTAAGGAGCTTTCCGGCGGGCAGATGCAAAGGGTTGCGCTCGGCAGGGCTATCGTTAAAAACGTTCCCATATTTATGATGGACGAACCGCTGTCCAACCTCGACGCGAAGCTTAGGCTCACCATGCGCAGCGAGATAGTAAAGCTCCACAACAAGATAAACGCGACTACAATTTACGTAACGCACGATCAGACCGAGGCGATGACGATGGCATCGCGCATAGTTGTTATGAGTCGTGGATTTATACAGCAAGTGGGTACACCCGAAGAGGTTTACAATGCCCCCGCAAATATTTTCGTCGCAAGGTTTATCGGGTCGCCTACTATGAATATGTTCGAAATGGAATTCGATAGAAGCAAAAAAATGCTCGTGTTTGGGGATTTCCGTTTGCCTGTTGAGAATGGATTCGAAGAGATATTCGATAAATTTTACGAATGCAAGTGCGCGGAGTTTTCGGCGATCAACGAAAATTTCGATAGCGCCGCACGTGAAAAAATTCTCAAATTACTTTCCGTAACGGGCGAGGGGAAAGGCGTAAAGAACAATTCCGCAAAAAAGAAAAACTTTGTCGTGCGCATGATAGAGTTTTTTAAAAACCTTGCCGCCAAGAAAACCGAGGAAGATCCCTGGCTTCAAGAACGTACGGTTGCGGCGGAAAAATTTGCTGCGCTGAAAGCCTATAAAGAAGACGGCAGAAAAGTATTTGTTGGTATCCGTCCCGAAAGAATAAAGATAGAAAAAGCTGAAGAGGGTAAAACCTATAAGAGCGCATACATCGTGCAGCCGGAGCTTACCGAGCTTTTGGGCGGGGAGTATAACGTCTATTTCGAATTTTGCGGCAAAAACATGATAGGTAAAATCGATGCGAAAGACAAGCTCGGGCAAAACGATAAAATTGCCGTCAGTTTTTCGGCGGACGATTTGTTCATATTCGACCCGATAACGGGCGACGTTATAAAATGAGAGTAAATATATGAGCCTTAAAAACGTAAGTCTTAAAAGTATAGCTTCTGAATTGGGTGTTTCCGTAAATACGGTTTCGCACGCTTTGCGCGATATGGACGACATTTCGGCTGAAATGAAGGAAAAAGTCGTAAGGAAAGCTATGGAACTCGGCTATATGCCCAATCGTGTAGCACAAAAAATGCACAAAGACGAAAGACCGTTGATCGCGATTTTGATAGATTCGTTGAGTAATCTGTATTTCAATACGTTTATCAACGAATTTATCAAGCTATTGCACCTAAAAAGCGAATATGATTTTATGCTTTTATATGCTTCTGAGCTAAATAAGGATACGATAAAGCAATGTATTTTGCAACGTGCCGATTTGCTCATTACGCATATGCCGTTTAAGAATGAAGTGTATGAATTTGCTAAATTGAATAACATTGTTATATTATTTGTCGGTAGCAGTATGAAAGAGGATGTGGTAGATAACGTAACGGTAGATAATTTTAAGGGTTGTATCCTTGCGGCGCATCATTTGGAAAGTTTTAAGGACGGAAACAAATATATCTACGTGGGTATCGATTACTTTCTTTCCGCACACCGCTATTCCATATTCAAAACGGAGTTACAGGAATTTGCGGGAGAAAATGACGTGCGTATGTTTAATTACAGTAAAGAAGACATCTCCGTCCTCTATAAATATATAGAGGACGGTTTCCGTAAAATCTTTTTTTATAATGATATGCTCGCATACGAAGTAATGTCGAAGCTTGACAAAATTGTCGGAAGGGGTGGGATACGCAAGCTGTATCCCGATATACACATTGTGGGGTTCGATAAATTAAGCGGTTATGTATTTGGTTTTGAGGACATTGACAGTGTAAAAATCAACTTTTCCAAATTAGCCGAAGCGACTTTTAACGTTATGGAAAACCGTCTTGAAAAACCGGACAGTAAAATACAAAGGATTGTTTTACCCGTATCGTTACATTCAAAAAAGGAAACGTGATAAATACAATATTTTTTAGCAAAGAAGGAGAAATATATGAAACTTAAAAGAAAATTACCCGCCTATCCGATTTTTTTAAAAGACCCGAATTTTTCGCTTTGGAGCGTAACAGAAAGGCTCAATGCCGCAAACCTTCAAACCTGGTACGGAGAAGAGAAAAAAATTTACGGCTTTATCAAAACCGACGGCAAAATATATTGCTTTATGGGTGACGCCGCCAAATGGTACGGCTGCGTTAAAAATGCCGAACAAACTTACATAAACGTGACGGCGTTTTCTACTGAATACGAATTTGAAGTCGGCTCGGCTAAATTAAAGGTACGCTTTGTTTCGCCCCTTCCGCCCGACGATTTGGCTTTACTTTCCATGCCCGTTTGCTATATGGAGTATGAAGTAGAGGGAGGAAAAGACGTAAGCGTATACCTTTTCGCAGGCAGGGAGCTTGCGTGCAATAAGTCTCATCCGGATAAACGTATACGCAGTATTGCGGTAGCGTCGGACGGATTCGAATACGCGGTGTTCGGATTGAAAAAGCAGCTTCCGTTGTCGAATAACGACGATGCGATAGGCGCCGACTGGGGCTATTGGTATCTTGCGGGCGAAAAAGCGTATGCGCTTGACGGAGACGATTTAAGAAATTTTGTTTCTACCGGAAAAACGCAGTTTGTCAATAACGGCGAGGACAGGTACATAGGCGCATCTGCAAGCAAGCCGCAGGGGCGGATTGCGCTTGGATATGACGATATTGTTTCCATAGATTATTTCGGGGATTTTTTAAAGGGGTACTATCTTAAACGTTATAAGATAACCGACGCCCTTAAATACGTATGGGATAACGGCGACAAAATCAATGCCGAACTTTCAAAGTTCGAAAACGGATTAAAAGCCCGCACCGAAAAGTACGGGACGGAATATCTTAATATTTTATATGCTTCTTTAAGACAGAGCGTGGCGGGGCATAAACTCGTTGAAGATAACGCGGGGAACGTTTTGTTTCTTTCCAAGGAGTGTTATTCCAACGGCTGTATGGCTACGGTAGACGTAAGCTATCCGTCTATGCCGCTCTATCTTGTTTACAATGCGGAGCTGGTAAAAGGTATGCTTCGTCCTATTTTCGCGTTTGCAAAAATGCCGATCTGGAACTGCGATTTCGCCCCGCACGACGTAGGCACTTATCCCGCTTGCTGCGGACAGATTTACGGGTTGAAAAATCTGGGCAGCCTTACCTATCGCATATACGGCGACGGCGACACGCGTTTCCCGTTTTATATGTTGCCTGCAAGCGCCGATATATATGATTTCGAATTTCAGATGCCGGTCGAAGAGTGCGCGAATATGATTATAATGTTGCTTGCATGCTTCCGCGCGGACGGCGATTTGTCGTTGTATAAAGAAAATAGCGGACTTACCGCAAAATGGGTGGAGTATCTCGTGAAATACGGTTTGAAACCCGAAAACCAGCTTTGCACGGACGATTTTGCGGGGCATCTGGCAGACAATATCAATCTTGCCGTAAAGGCTACGGTAGGCATTGCGGCGTATGCCGAATTATGTCTTGCCGCAGGAAAGCAGACGGAGTATAAAAAATACCGTAAAATTGCCGAATCTTATGCGGCGGAAATTATTGAGTTCGGCAACGGGTTTACCCACTTGCCGCTTACCTGGAATTCGGGCGAGCAGACTTTTTCCTTAAAATACAATCTTGCGTTCGATAAGATTTTGAAACTCGGACTTTTCCCGCAGAGCTTTTTGGAAAGGGAAATAGACTATTATCTCACAAAAATCGAAAAATTCGGCGTGCCTCTCGACTCGCGCGAGGATTATTCCAAGAGCGACTGGATTATGTGGGTGGCAAGCCTGACGGACGACGAAAATGAGCGTTTGGTATTTATAAAGTGCATAAGCGATTTCCTCGAGCAGTCGCCCGGGCGGGTTGCTTTCAGCGACTGGTTCGACGTAAAAAGCGGAGAATTTTTCCAGTTCCGCGCACGCACCGTGCAGGGCGGCAACTTCATTTTGCTTTTAAACGAAGGACTTTGATATGGAAAAAATCACGGTTAAAGATCTATCATATAAAGAAAAACTGCGGCTTTTGTGCGGCGACGGATTTTGGCATACCTCGGATTTGGACGGGAAACTGCCAAAAATCAGGGTGACCGACGCTTCTATGGGTGTAAGAATGCCCGATGAAAACGGTAAGGATATTCCTTCGGTTGCGTATCCGTCGCTGCAAGTGCTTGCAAATACCTGGAATACGGACGTTGTACGCAAATATGCCGAGTGTGTTGCGGACGATTGTCTTGACGCAGGCGCTGACGTATTGCTTGGTCCCGGGGTAAATATCAAACGCAGTCCGCTATGCGGGCGCAACTTCGAATATTTTTCGGAGGACCCTTATCTTGCGGGTATAATGGCAAGGGAATACGTTTCCGCGTTGCAGTCGGAGGGCGCGGCGGCTTGCGTAAAGCATTTTTGCTGTAATAACCTCGAATATAACCGTATGCGTCAATCGAGCGAAGTGGACGAGCGCGCTCTGCGCGAAATTTACTTAACGCCTTTTGAAATCGCAATGCAGGCGAGACCTAAGTCGGTTATGTGCTGTTACAATAAAATCAACGGAGTGCAGGGCTCGGAAAATGCGTTCGGGTTTAAAATCCTGCGCGAAGAGTTCGGGTTCGAAGGACTTATCATGTCCGACTGGGATGCTGTGTACGATCGTGCCAAAGCTGCAAAGGCGGGGCTCGACCTTGAAATGCCCTTTTCCGAAAAGAACTATCAAAAGCTCGTTTCCGACTTTGAAAACGGGATTATTTCCGAGCAGGAAATCGATGCCTGCGCTCAGAGAGTGTTAGACTATATCTACGGTGTAAAAGAGCTTTCAAAGGAAAAAAAGCGTAAGTATACGCTTGAAGAACGCATTTCCTTTACGCAGACGGTTGCGGAAGAGGGAGTTGTGCTGTTGAAAAATAACGGCGTCCTGCCCGTAAAGAAAGGGCTTAGTGTGTCTTTGTGCGGACAGTTTGCCAGACCAAACGGCGAAATCGACGTTTGCGGAGGCGGTTCAGGGCGGGTTACGCCTTTAAGTCTTCCTTACGATATCCCTAAAATTTTCAAAGAAATTCACGACGGGAAGTCGATATATGAACCTGCGTTTATCTACGGCGTATCGCACGCGGGGCACAATCCCGGGCGTGCCGCAGACAATGCCGCCGCGTGCGACGTGAATATAGTGTTTGCCGGTACGGGCGCCGCCGTTGAGGGCGAGAACGGCGACAGGGCGTATATGGGGCTTCACCCCGTGCAGATACGCGCCATAAAAGATACGGCGCGCATCAACCCGAATACGGTAGTCGTGCTTTTTGCGGGTTCGCCCGTGGATATGAGCGAGTGGATAGACGACGTAGCCGCCGTAGTATATGCGGGTTTCTTGGGTGAACGTTGTGGTGAAACCGTCGTAAACGTTTTAACGGGCAGGGTAAATCCGTCGGGAAAACTCACCGAAACATTCCCCGTCCGCTATGAGGATACCCCGGCGGCAAATTCCTATACAGACTGTAAAGTTACAGTTTACGAAGAGGGGATTTTCGCTGGATACCGTTATTACGACGAATACGGAGTTCCCGTGCTGTTTCCGTTCGGACACGGTCTGTCCTATTCCGAATTTAAGTACAAAAACTTAAATATTGCAGCAGACGGAGAAAAGGTAACGGTTTCGTTCGAACTCGGAAATACTTCGGCGACAGACGGAAAGGAAGTCGTTCAGGTTTACGTCGGTGCTAAAAGCTCGTGCGCAAGCCGCCCCGTAAAGGGATTAAAGGCTTTTGCCAAATACTCAATAAAGGCGGGCGAAAGTGTAAAAGCTAAGCTCGAACTCGATAAATCGGCGTTTTCCTACTGGTCTTATCAAAGCGGGAAAAGGCAAACGGAGGACGGAATCTACGAAATTCTCGTAGGCGCTTCGTCCGCGGATATCCGCCTTACGGGAAAAATCAAAATTGAAAACGGAGAATTAAAAGAGATTTAAACCCTATGAACAAAAATATTTTAATTTTCGAAAATTTCAAAACCAACTCCGCGGGAATATGGTATTTCGTGCCGGAAGGCGTATTTAAAAAGGGTAAGCCCTGCAAGGGCTTCGGCAGCATAAAATACGTCGAGGGCTCGGTATACTCGGGCGATATATATTACGACGGGAAAAACTTCGAAAAACTCGGGTACGGTCAGCAGGATTTTACGCTGTCGACGCTGAGCTCTTGCGGGGCGGTATCCTCAGACGTGCTCTATAAGTACGTCGGGAAATTCGATTACAGAAAAACGGACTGGATTTACGGAAACGGCGTAATGTATTATAAGGGCGCTGACGGTAAACCCACGCATTTCAGAAAAGCTTTCTTTTCGGGGTTGTCGGTCATAGGCGAATACAGGGGCGAGTTTAAAGAGCCGCTTTTGGAGGGATACACTCCCGAAATGGAATTTTTCTGCGATTGGAAAAATATGAACGCGGAAACGACAATAAAGAGAGTATGCGAAAGGTATACAAACGCCGAAAACGCGGACGTGCTGTTTATAGGGGATTCTTATTTCGAGCTTGCCGAAGCGCAGGACTATGCGGGCGGCAACAAGTTTTCAGCCTTTTTCCCCGAAAGCTATGCAAACGCGGGCATAGGCGGTTCTACTTTCAGAGATTGGCTCGGTTATCTGCCGCGCTTAAAGGGGTTGCCGCAGTTTAAAAAAATAGTAGTCAACCTCGGCTTTAACGATTTGCACTCGACCGGAAGCGATGAAAAAACGGTTTATTATTATACTGAATTTTTGAAGCTTACAAAAAAAATTTTTCCGAAAGCGCAGATATATATTATTAAAACGGTACATGCGCCGAATTTCGGCGAGCATAAAGGATTGGAAGACGCGTTTAACGAAGCGCTTGAAAATTCGGCGGAACGGTTCGGGGTTAAAGTCGTGGATTGGAACGGGTTGATTGCGGAAAGCGGCGAAAGCTGTTTTCATAGCGACGGCGTTCACCCAAACGAACACGGGTACGGTATCTTTCGCGAATTTTTAAAGAGTTTTCTTAAATAGGACGTTCTGCGGCTTCCCCGTGTAATTCGGGAAGCCGTTTGTAATCGAAACAATGCAAATAAAAATTTAAAGGACAAAAAACATGGAACAAATTATTTCGGGCAACATTCGGGTACAGCTGTTAAGCGGGAATATTATCCGTATAGAATACGGCAAAGACGGTAAATTTTGTAACGAAAACACTTTTTTCATCCCCGAAAGGGAACAGTATGCAGATACTTGCGTAGCTTACTCGGAGAACGAGAACTTAGTTTGCTTCGGCGACTACGAATTGTACATACCGGAAAACGCAAAAACTCTTTCGGGCGTAAGGCTTAAAAAGAACGGAAAAAGGGTGTATACTTATAAAAAGATAAAAAACAGCGGCGAGCTGCCGCCTCTATATAAAACTCCCGAAGTGTTCGCGATATCGGATACCCCGCGAATCACCTTCCCCGAGGGCGGATATTCGTCGGAAAGAAAGGGCGAATATACCGTTGAAGAAAACGTAGAAGATATATATTTATTGCTTTGCGAAAAGGACGCAAAGCTTTTGAGAAAACTGTACGTAGAATTAACGGGTAAACCTGAGCTCGTTCGCCTTTCCACGCTCGGCGGGTGGAACAGCAAATACTACGCGTACACCGAAGAGGAGGCGAAACAGCTTATATTAGATTACGAAAAGCACGACGTGCCTTTGGACGTAATGGTTATAGACACCGACTGGCGCTCCTGCGAAAACGGCTGGGGCTACGATATAAACACAAAGCTTTTCCCCGATATGAAAAGGTTTTTCGACTTTGCGCATTCGCACGGCGTGGAGGTAATGTTCAACGACCACCCCGAGCCCGTAAACGGCGCGCAGGTTTTCGCGCCCGAGGAAATAGAGTACAGAGAAAGAAATTTGCAGTCTTTAATGCAAAAAGGGCTGGATATATGGTGGTACGACAGAAATTGGGTCACCCGTCTTATACCCCCTACCGAAAGCGTGCGGTGGGAAACCTTCGGGCTGTATCTGTTTGAAGATATTACGAGGCATTATTACCAGGACGCAGCCAGGGATAAAGCAGTTTACCGTCGTCCCGTAATAATGGGCAACATTGTTAATATCCTCAACGGAACGTATGCGGGCATAACCGACAGCGCAAGCCATAGGTATTCCATACAGTGGACGGGGGATATAGACAGTTTGCCTAATTTCCTTGCACAGGAGATAGACAGCCTGATTAAGTGCGGAGACAACGCTATCCCCTATATGAATTCGGATTGCGGCGGCCATTTGGGCAATCCCGATAAAGAGCTGTTTGTCCGTTGGATGCAGTACGGCGCGTTATCCCCCGTATTCCGTCCGCACTGTACTAATACGGTCGAACGCACGCGCGAGCCGTGGGCGTACGATGACGAAACGCTTGATATAGTTCGCGATTACAATAATTTAAGGTACAGGCTGTTGCCCGTAATTTACAAAAGCGCCTATAACGCATACGAAACGGGCGAGCCGATTTTCAAAGCGTTGGGCTGGGAGTATCCCGAAGATAAAAAAGCGTTAAAAATTAACGACGAGTATATGCTCGGCAACGATATATTAATCAAACCCGTTGTCGGTGCTTTGTTCGTCGTAATCGAAGAAAAATATTTTACGAGTCCCATATCAGCCGTTTACTATAACGGCAGAGAGCTGAAAGGCGAACCGATAGCAACGGCAGAGTATCAAAAACTCGATATCAATCTTGCGCACGTTTCGCCTGAAAAGGGCGTGCCCGTGTACGATTTTTCAGCGAGATTTAAAACAAGCGTCAAATTCGGCAAAGACAAAAAACTTTTCTTGCGGAGCGACGACGGGGCTACGGTATGGATTGACGGCGTAAAGGTGCACGAGGATAAAACTACCCACCCCGCAATGTTTTTTTCGCTGGGGACTGTTCGAAAGGATATAGAGCACTTTATCGAAATAGAATATTTTCAGGCGGACGGCGAAGCTGCCATAGGGCTTTATTGCGATACGGATTGTAGCGATAAAACCGAAATTTATCTGCCCGAGGGAAGGTGGTTGGACGCGTTCGGCGGAAAAATTTATGACGGCGGGAAAAGCGTTCGACGGGCGTACGGCTTGTACGAAATGCCGCTCTTTGTTCGGTCGGGCGCGCTTATTCCGCTTGCTTATGAGGCGAAGAACACAAAAGAACAAAAATGGGATAAGCTCGTTTACGATTTCTATCCCGATAAACAGTCAACCGACAGAGGATATTTATACGAGGATGACGGTGAAACTACGGCTTACAAACTCGGGCGGTTCAGAAAGAGCGCATACGAGGCGCGTTACAGTTCAAGCGAGAATGCCTTTATAATTAAACTTTGCGCCGCAGAGGGTGAATTTTCGGGCGAAAGAGCCTGCATTATGCGCGAAATCACGCTCAAATATCATTTGTTAAAAGGCGTCGACGACGTTAAAAAAGTCACCGTAAACGGTGAAGAGTACGGATTTAAAAAATTTAAAAAGAGCGCGGCATTCCCGCTTAACACAGGCGAAACCGCACCGGACGGCGGCGTAATTTCGCTTTCCTTACAAATGCATTTAAAAAAAGACTGCATAATCGTATTTTATTTGTAAGCGTTCGGTTAACGGTGACAACAGGAGTTGACGTATGATTACTTTTGATAAAAAACAAAGCGTCGCCGCGTTACGATTTTCGACGATAAAGATATCATCGTTAAAAATTTTGAAATAATCAATAAAACGGGTCGGGATGCGGTAATAAAACGGGCTATGTCCATGCAGCTCGATTTGCCGAGAAGAAATTTTACTATAAATCATTTCTGCGGCCGTTGGGCGGAAGAACGTACTCGCGTGGAAAATGCGGTTACGGACGGTGTGTTTGAAATTTATTCGAATTTGGGAACTTCCTCTGCCGAGGAGAATCCGTTCGTATTTTTAAAAGGCGAAAACGCCGATTACGACCACGGAGAGGTAATAGGGTTTAATCTCATATACAGCGGAAATTTCAAATTCAGACTTCTTTCCGATTGGTATAAAGGCACGCATATCACCTACGGCGTAAACGACGAAGATTTCGGGTGGATTTTAGGAGACGGCGAAAGTTTTGTTTGCTCGCAGGCGCTTATTTCGTACTCGTATTGCGGCATAGATAAAATGAGTCAGAATTTTCATTCGTTCGTTAGGGAAAATCTTATAACTTATCAGTTTGATAAAGAATATAAACCCGTGCTTTTTAATTCGTGGGAAGGCTGTTTGTTCGATTTCACTACTGAAAGTATTATTTCGTATATAGACGATTCGGCAAAGGCGGGCGCGGAACTGTTTGTCCTGGACGACGGCTGGTTCGGACGGCGTGACGACGATACGGACGGATGGAGATTGGACGGTAAATAAAAGCAAACTCGATTTACATCGCATAATAAAACACTGCCATAATTTGGGAATAAAATTCGGTATTTGGTTCGAGTCGGAAATGGTAAACTACAATTCCGATTTGTACAAAGCTCACCCCGAATACGCGCTGTGCGACGACGGTGAAGATATTCACGTTATGCGGCATCAATTTCATTTGGATTTTTCCAACCCTCAGGCGATTGACGCAATTTATAAACAGATAAAGACCTTTTTGAAAGAATATGAAATCGATTATATCAAATGGGATTATAACAGACGCGTTTACGAACATTCTTCAACCCGATTGGGCGAAAAGCGGCAGGGAGAAGTGTACCACAGAATAACGCTCGGATATTATTCGCTCATTTCCCGCATTGCAAAAGATAACCCGAAGATAATGATCGAGGGCTGTGCGGGCGGAGGTTCGCGGTTCGATTTGGGCACGCTTTATTATTGCCCGCAGATTTGGACGAGCGATGAAAGCAATCCTGTAAGGCGAAGCGTTATCAATTACAATACTTCGTTGGGCTATCCGCTCTCATGTATGGCTACGCACGTCAACGACTGTAAATTGATGAATTACGAGCAGAAAAGTCTGTTTGCGTTGTTCGGAACGTACGGTCTCGAAATGAATCCCAGCCTGTTGACGGATGATGAAAAAAGAACGCTTTCAAACACGGCAGAGCTATATAAAAAGTACCATAAGGACGTAATAGAAAACGGAACGCTGTATCATCTCGCGTCGCCTCAGACGGATAACTGGTATATTATGCAATGCGTAAATTCTTCAAAAACCTGTTCGCTTGTTTTGTTGATGAATTTATTACACGAAAAAGAGTGTTTCCGATATCTGAAACTTAAAGGACTCGATCCGGATAAAAGATATAAGAACAATTTTGATGGTTGCGCTTTTTACGGAGAATATTATATGAACGTCGAATTTAATTTTTCGGGCGTTTGGCGCGATGAGTTTGACTGTAAGTTGCTCATATTGGAAGAAGTCGAAACCGAGGAGTGATATACGGAGGCTGTTAAATGCAGGCGGAAAGAATAGATTTATATAGGTATTTTAATTTGAAGCGCATAAGCGGGCACGGCGGATATTTAGACATCTATGCGCCGTTTGAAGTTTCGGAGATAAAGCCCAAGCTTCGTCCGGCTATGCTGGTAATGGCGGGCGGTGGGTACTCCTTTGTTTCCCGTCGGGAAAGCGCGCCCGTCGCTTTTAAATACGTCGCAAACGGATATTGTGCGTTCGTGCTGGATTACAGCGTAAATACGGCGTATCCCGTACCGCTCGTCGAAGCGTGTATGGCGATAGCGTATATACGCGACAACGCTTCAAAGTACCGCGTGGATAAAAATTTAGTAGCGGCAGTAGGCTTTTCTGCAGGGGGACATCTTGCGGCTATGCTTGCAAATATCTGTGACGAAAAGGAAGTAGTCGAAATATTGGGCGATAGAGCTCAAACGGCAAAATTAAACGCCGTAGTGCTGTCCTATCCCGTCGTTACCATGGGGCGGTTCGCGAACGAATTCAGTCGCAATATTATTACGGGCAACAATCCCGATTTGTATGAAAAACTTTCTATGGAAAAACGCGTAACGGCAGACAGCGTTCCCGCATTCATCTGGCATACGTTCGAAGACGACTGCGTGCCCGTCGAAAATTCTTTCATGCTTGCGGAGGCATACAGACGGGCTAACGTGCCGATATCGCTGCATATTTTCGAAAAAGGTTGGCACGGATTAAGTTTGTGTAGTGAAGAGGTAAACGATCAAACCGCAGCTGAAATTCAACTTGAATATATCGGAAAATGGTTTGAATTGTCTTTGGATTGGTTAAAAGCGCGAGGTTTTTGCGTAAAAACAGCGGAAAAATAATAAACAATAAGTGCAGCAGGTGCGGAGATGACTACCGAGATAACGTATTGCAACCGCCGGGCCATAATTATTTGACGAGTACAGTGCCGCCGACGTGTACGGAAAGCGGAAAAACGGTATACAGCTGTCAGGTGTGCGGTTACGAACGCTCCGACAGCGACGGCGTATATCCTACGGGACACGATTATACAACGACAATCGTCAGAGCGGCTGCTTGTACGGCGGACGGTTTACGCCGCAATAGTTGCGATACTTGCGGATATTCGTATGAAACCGCTATCGCGGCGACAGGGCATTCTTACACGATTACAAGCGTTACGTCATCGGGCGGAATTACGACAAGGACATATTCCTGCAATGTGTGCGGTCATGTTTATACGCAGGAACTCGGCAATCAGTACGAGGAAGTATCCAACTATGTTGAATATCTGTTTGCGCAATACAGTCCGTATATGTGGTGGATTTTACTTGCCGCAGCAGGGGTGTGGAGCATTGGCATCGGTGTTGCAATCGCCGTTGCGCATAAGAACGAGGAGAAAGAAAAGGCAAAGAAAATGCTCGTCAACTACGTTATCGGTCTGGTCGTCATTGCCGTCATTGTCGTGGTTTGTCCGTATCTCATTCGCGGGATAGCCGCACTCGTAACCTGAAAGCAAAAAAATTTGTAAATTTTTCGAGAAACATTGTTTTACGGCGAAATTTTACTTGACTCTCCATAAAAAATGTGGTATCGTATCAATACGATACAAGGAGGTAATCGATATGACGAAGAAAGAGCAAGTGGTTTTGAAAGCGGAACGCGGCGAAGGCTTGACGGTAGAGGAAATTAAGATCTATCAAAGCGCAGTAAAGCCTGTAAAGCATACCTATGGAAAGTACGGTGCTTTGAAGAAAAAGTATTTAGAGGAAACAGGTATAGATTGGACGATTGCCGATTTGCCTTCGTATCTCCACAAAGTGGACGAGCAGGCGGACGAACTCTATGAAGTAATGCGCGAGCGGTTGAGCAAGGACGAACGGTACAGGCGCACGGGGGATTTTATGGAGGACTTGCGCAGGCAGACGGAAATGCAGCGGCTCATCGAAGAAGAAATCTTAAACGAAATCGTGTACGTTGCGTAAGAGGAGAAAATGCCATGAGAAAGGTATTCGGTTTTGGGAAAGGCGTTTTGAAAGTATTGTTTTTAGGAGCGGTGCTTGCAGGAGCGTTTGTGATGAACAGTATCGGCGCGATTATCTGCGCAATTACTTCTCATTAAGAGGTTTGAAATGGAAAGGAAAGAAACAACGCCGCATCGTGCTGCACGCAGGAAGTACGAGGAAAAGCATAAGGATGAGCGAAAGAAAGCCAATAAAGTATGGGGAACGAGTATCGGCAGAGAGGTTGCCGAAGAAATAGACGAGTTCCTTATAAAGCACAGACTGACAAAGGTCGATCTGATTTATGCGGGGTTTATCGCCCTGCAAAATCAGTACGGCCCGAATAAAACTCAATAACAAAGTAAGAAGCGAGGACTATGGCCCTCGCTTCTTCATTATATCTATGCCGCAGGGCATAACGAAGAAAGACGAACGTCGGAAGATGTAACGTATCGGAGTTATGCCCCTATGCTTGCATCTTCCAAAGGAGGGAGATTGGTAAGCGCAAAGCAGAAACAAAGGAATCTTATTGTCTATCTTGCAGCGCGTGACGTGCTAAAACGATTATACGCGACGGGAGAAATCGGTTTGGAGGTATTGGAGCGATTGAACCGCATAAATGCGGAGAAAACGGACTGCCCGGCAATCGCTATAATTTAAGTGAGCAATGGAAAACACGGTCAGACAAGTCATCGTCATTAAACCTACGAAAACGGAAGAAAAGTTAATACGGGTTGCTGCCTACTGCCGCGTGAGTACGGATTCGGCAGACCAAATCAACTCTTTTTTTGCACAGGTCAGGTATTATAACGATTATATCCGTCAGCACGAGAGCATGACGCTTGCGGATCTCTATGCGGACGAAGGGATTACGGGTACGGCTATCGAGAAGCGCGACGAGTTTAAGCGCATGATGAAAGACGCGCAAAACAGAAAAATAGACAGGATCGTCGTCAAAAGCGTGACGAGATTTGCCCGTAACGCTTTGGAGTGTATTGAATCGGTAAGAAAGCTTAAATCCTACGGTGTGAGCGTACTGTTCGAGAATGACCATATCGACACGGCAGGCATGAGTTCGGAAATGGTGCTGTATATCAAGAGTGCATTTGCAGAGAAAGAAGCATTGTCCGCGTCCAAGCGTATGGCAACGTCAAACCGTATGCGAATGGAAATGGGCGCGTATATTACGCCGACCGTGCCGTATGGATATGTTCTTGCAGACTGCGTTTTGACCGTGGTCGAAAGTCAAGCGAAAAAGGTGCGGGATATATTTTCCCTATACCTGAACGGTTACGGAGTAAGTTCGATTACCAGAATCATGCGAGAGCGCGAGGATACGGATATGGTGTGGAAAAGAGGTTTGGTGCAGTATATCTTATCCAATGAAAAGTATATCGGCGACAGCCTGATGCAAAAGAGTTATACGCCGACAATGCTGCCGCTGAGAAGCCGTAAAAACAAAGGCCAAATGCCGATGTACTATGCCGAGAACACGCACGAAGCGATTATTTCAAAAGAGGTGTTCGAGCAGGTAAAGGAAATCCGCGCAAACAGGGCAAAGAAATATTATATCCCGTCTGAGAAGAACCCGCTGTTTTTTCAAGGGAAAATATATTGCCGTAAATGCGGTTGGTCGTATAAGAAACGTATGCGCGACGACGGTGTCTATTGGACTTGCACGAAAAGAAGTGCGGTCGGGGTTGAGTGCCATTCGTTCACATATTCCAATGCGGAGTTGGAAAGGGCGTTTGTCCAAATGTATAACACCTTAAAGCAAAACAGCAGGGCGGTTGTAGACGAAACGCTTGCGCGGCTCACAGCTTTGAAAACGCGGGTCAACAGCGGCAACAACGCTATCAGCGAGATAGACGAAGAAATTGCATCGCTCGGGGAGAGAACGAAGAGACGTACAACGAAATTGTCGACAGGATTTATGTGGAAGAGGATGGCGCATTGACCTTCCGGTTGAAATGCGAACTTGAATTAAAGGTATATGTGAGGAAATAAACATGGCAAACAGAATGATAGCGTATGGGTACGGGATACAAAACAACGCGATTGTCGTGATAGCGCAGGAAGCGGAAACGGTGCGAGGAATTTTTAAGGATTATCTTGACGGCAGCCCGTTGAAAAAGATTGCGGTTGACCTTGAAGAACGAGGTATTCCGTTCTATGAAGATATTTGCGTATGGAACAAAGCTAAAATTCTGCGCGTCATAGAGAACGATAAGTATATCGGCGCAAACGGGTATCATGCAATCATAGACAGGGAAACGTATCGCCTTGCCAACGAAAAAAAGAATGAAAAAGGTTATACGGCAAACGCGCCGGATGCAATGGTTGAATATATAAAGACTTCATTGGTTTGCAGTAGGTGCGGAGAGCGGTTGTATAAGAAAGGCTGTATAGGCGACAGCGACAGGTGGCGTTGCCCGAATAAGTGCGGCAGTACGATTTCCAAGGTTAAGGCGTTGGAGATATTTGAAAGGATTGTCGTTGCGGCAAAAGATAATCAGGAGTTGCTTGCAGTGAGCGAGGACGAGCCGCATTATGTGAAAACACAGGAATTATGCGCTACGCAAATGAAATCGGCAGACAAATCAATGACAGACAGCCGAGCTTTGCGGCGGTAAAGAAACTGATTTTGGAAAGCGCCGCGGTTAAGTTTACGGTTTGCCGGGAGAACAGAGCGGAGGCTTATACCGATTATGTATGCGACCTTCTGGAAGGCGTTGACGAGTCTGAAATCATGAGCGTGCCGTTCTTGCGAAAGATTGTCGGGGAGTTAAGGCTAAACGGAAAAAACAAACTGTCGGTCGTATTTGTCAACGGCGCGGAAATAGGATCAGGAGAGATACGTTAAATGCAGCGGACGGCAAAAGTAGTAACGAAAATTGAAGCAAACCCTTTGCTGTTAAAGCATAATAACGAGAATGCGCTGTTGCGTGTCGCCGCATATTGCCGCGTATCGACGGACAGCGAGGATCAGCTTGAAAGCTATAAAGCGCAGGTTGCCAACTATACAGACGTTATTGCGAAAAACCCGAAGTGGCGGTTTGTCGATATCTATGCCGATGAGGGAATCACGGGAACGCAAACCAAGAAACGCGAGAATTTTATGCGCATGATTAAGGACTGCGAGAAAGGAAAAATAGACCTGATACTCACCAAGTCGGTCGCGCGTTTCGCTCGTAATACGATAGACAGCTTAAAGTATGTCCGTAAACTCAAAGCAATGGGAATCGGCGTGTATTTTGAAGAACAAAATCTTGATTCGCTCAAAGCGGACAGCGAAATGTTTATCGGGCTGCACAGCGTTGTGGCACAGGCGGAGAGCGAAAATATCAGTATGAATGTGCGCTGGGGAATCCAACAGCGCATGAAATCGGAAACGTTCGCTTTCCGGTATAATCTGTTAGGCTATCGGAAAGGCGCGGACGGACAACCTGAAATCGTACCCGAAGACGCCGGGCATATCCGCACGATTTATCGGATGTATCTGAACGGCAACAGTCTTGACCAAATCAAAGAGTATTTGGAGTCGAACGGAATATCGACGATGCAGGGAAAACGCGAATGGCGCAAGCAAGCCATTGTAAATATCCTGACGAATGAGAGATATTGCGGCGATATGTTGTTGCAAAAAACCTATACGGAGAACTGTATTACGAAAAAGGTGCGGAAGAACAGGGGTGAAATGGCAAAATATCTTGTCAGCAACAATCATCCCGCTATCGTTGATAGGGAAACCTACCGTATGGTGCAGATGGAAATGGCGCGGCGAGGCAGTAAACGAAAAACTGCCGATAAGACGATTACAGGTTTGGGAAAGTACAGCGGCAAATACGCACTGACGGAGCTGCTTGTTTGCGGGGAATGCGGCAGTCCGTATCGCAGAAGAACGTGGACGAGAAACGGGCAGTCGAAAAGGGTGTGGCGGTGTTTGAGCAGAGTGGAACACGGCACGATGTACTGTAAAGACTCGATAGCGGTAGAGGAGGAACAATTAAAGCGGGCGATATGCCGGGGATTAAGCAAGGCAATTGCGGATAAGCAGGAAGTATACGATTTGATTTTATCGAACCTTGCATACGCATTTACAGGCGAAGAAGATACGTTGGATATTTGTGCGATCGAACAGCAGATCAAAAAGTATGATGAAGAAATAGATGATACCGTAAAGCTGAGCAAGCGCAGCGAGGGAGATCCGAAAAAGTTTCGGGAAACGATACAGCGACTATGCGAGTAGATTATTATTTTACGGCAGCAGCTTGAAATCGCAAAAGCCAAGATAGCGTCTAACGAAAGGTTGAGTTGGGAGATTGAGCGACTGAAAGCTATGCTTGCGGAGCAGGAGATCGGATTTCATCAGTTTGACGACGTAACCGTCCGATTGTTGGTGGAATACATACGGGTGATGTCGGACGGTAAAATCATCATCGTACTAAAAGGCGGCATACAAGTTGAGGAAGAAATAGGGGAAAATTCTGGGTCATAATTTGACTTAGACTTTCTTTCTCTATAATTAAACAAGGTATTATAATCGTTGTACTGAAAGGCGGTATGTCGATAGAAGAATCAATAGACGAAAAGTCCGAGTGATTTACTCGGACTTTTTTAATGCAAAAGGCTTGTAAAAATTCTTCCAATGTGCTATTATAACAATAAGAAACGAAAAATGGCTCTAAACGGTCAAAATGGTGGGTAGTCTTTTCGTCTATTAAAGACAAACAAAAAACGGAGCAGTAAGCTCCGTTTTTTTGTTTGGTATAAAGTAGACTCACGAAGGGACTTGAGGGTGGAGGCGCGAGCGTCCGACATGAGCAAGGAATACCTGCTTGCAGCAGTATTCCGCTGCCATGGCGCACGAGGGCGTAGCCCGAAGTAGAGCGAGCGGTTTGCATGACGGAGCAATAAAAAGACAGGCAGGAATGCAAACCGCATCAGCCCGGTGGGCTGTGCGCCGGGGCGCGCCGCTAAAGGCGCAAGTCCCTTCGTCCGCACCAGAAAGGCTGAAAATGAGCTGAAAATGCTTGTTTTCAGCCTTTTATTTTGATGAAAAAAACAGTATCATTTGGCAGAAATATGCCAAAATATGCGTCATGTCCTGTGTTAGAGTAAGGGTGCAGGCAAATCGCCTGAAATATATGACAAGGGAGGCACTATGCAGACAAGACAAGAGAAGCCCTGGACGGACGCAGTTTCGGAGTCGGAGAGCGCACGGTCTGCGCCTGTCGCGAACGACGGCACGGGCGATACGGGAGAGGATATGTCCTTTTCGGATACGCTGTACGCCAAGATCGAAGAGGTCATCGGCGGGGATAATCCCAATCAGTTCCTCTGCCTGACCATTCCGGGACAGGCGTTATCGGCGTCCGACTACAGCTACGACTATGAAACGGGCGTCAAGGGTCGGAACGTGGAGGCGCGGGAATCCAAGCTCGCCAACAAACAGCTCGATGCCTGCCGCATGACGGGCGGAGACAGCGGACTTACGCTGCCGAACCAATACAAAAGTGCGCTCAACATGCTCGTTCCCAAGCTCAACGGGAAGGTCATGGAGGCAAAGAACGACCTTCGCCACCTGCTGATGAACACGACGGCGATGCTGATCGCGCGGGACATCTCCATCCGCTTTCATTCCGCGACCAGCCTTTCCGATGAGTTTTCAAGCGCGGTCACGCAGCATGCCTCATCGGGCGGCGGATTTCTCTTTTTCAGCGGCTCGCACAGCAGCTCGCAGTCCTCGGCCCAATCGGGCGTGCACTCCAAGGCAACGGACAACTCCGTCACGCTGCGCTTTGATACGCCGCAGATCATCGGCTACTATCTGGAGTGCGTCCACGCCGACGAGAGCTCGTATATCGACGACGTGGAGAAGGACAAGGCGGCGGGCTATGTGACGATCTCTGAGTTTGCGTCCACCTATCGCAAGCTGCTGCAGGAATTTCAGCAGACAAGACAATAAAAATAGGAGGTCTGATAACATGTTAAAACTATTGCGTCATATGCCGCGCCGCGACGGGGCGGTGCCCGAACTTGCAAAGGAGCAGGCGTCGCTGTTTCTTGTATACCGCCGCAGCGAGGCGGGGGATGGGTATGAGCTCTATGCACTGTACGACGAAAAGACGGACCAAGGCACCTCGCTGCACGGAAAGGCGGCGGAATTTGAGGGCGACTGCGTGGGCATCCCCGCAACGACGGCGGTGACCTATCTGACGGTTGCCGAGGGGACGGCGTTCAAAAACGTCTCCGGAAGCTCGGATGGCCCCATGCCTGCGGGCAGCTCCACCTGGCTTTCGCTGCTCGTCGGACATTCGGAGACTGCGTGCTGCTGCACGGACGGGTATTTCTATATCGACGGACTGTATTTTCCGGGCGAAAAGGGGGATCCGGTATTGAAAAATGACAAGCCGAAGTTCTGCGATCATATCAATCCCGCCTTTGGCGGCACCGTCGTCGGCGGGCACGTTCTTGGACGAGGATGCAGATCCGCTTGTCGGAACAGGCGGAGACGTGTATTTGCTGCCCATTTGCCAGACGCACAACATCTCCCGGTATAATCCCGATCGTAACGCTAATATCGGAGCAGGCATGGGATTTTATATGGTGACGTCCAAAGAAGTGGGTGCGGCAAAACTCGTAGGGTACCTGCGTGCCTCTGTCGTTGCGGCGGCGCTCGCCCGCGAAGAGGAACGCGCCCGCGGCGATCAATAGTTTCTCAAAAGAGGCCTCAGGCAGTTGCTTGCAAGAACCGCGCGCCGATCAAAAATTTTTTTTGAGAAGGCGCGGCGGATGGGCGCGGAACGATTGACGAAGGGGGCGCAATCGTGTATAATGGTAATTAAGCGCATTCGATGAAGAGGGGGACTTGCCGTCGGCTATCAAGCGGGCGGCGCAGCATCGGTGCGGGCTGGTACCGGAATAGCGCGTTCATTTCACGCAGAAGATAACACTGAGGAGAAGGCATGATCACACACGGTAACGAAATCAAGCTGTTTGCAGGCAACTCCAACAGACCCCTCGCAGAGGCGATCGCCGCGCGGCTCAACACGACGCTGGGCGATATCGAGGTGAGCAAGTTCTCGGACGGCGAGACCAGCGTCCATCTGGGCGAGACGGTCCGCGGCCGCGACCTGTTCATCATTCAGTCCACGTCCGCGCCGGTCAATGACAACCTGATGGAGCTGCTCATCATGATCGACGCGGCAAAGCGCGCGTCGGCAGGGCGAATCACCGCCGTCATGCCCTATTTCGGCTATGCGCGGCAGGACAGAAAGGCGCGCTCGCGCGACCCGATCACGGCAAAACTTGTCGCCGACCTTCTGACGTCCGCAGGCGCAGACCGTATCCTGACGATGGACCTGCACGCGGCGCAGATCCAGGGCTTTTTCAACATTCCCGTGGACAACCTGCTGGGCGGTCCCACGCTGTATAACTATTTCGCCGAGCGCATGGACGAAAATTTCATCGTCGTATCGCCCGACGTCGGCAGCGTCAACCGCGCGCGCAAGGTTGCAGAAAGGCTCAACTGTCCGATGGCGATCATCGATAAGCGCCGTCCCCGCGCAAACGTCATGGAAGTCATGAACATCATCGGCAACGTGGAGGGCAAGAAGTGCCTGCTGGTCGACGACATGATCGATACGGGCGGCACCATCGTACAGGGCGCGCAGGCGCTCGTGGATGCGGGCGCGACCAATATCTACGCCTGCTGCACGCATGCGGTGCTCTCAGGTCCTGCCATCGAGCGCATCAAGAATTCTCCCATCGAGGAACTCGTGATGCTGGATACCATTCATCTGCCCGAGGAAAAGATGCTTCCCAAGATGAAGATCCTCTCCGTTGCGGACATCTTCGCTGCCGCGATCGAGAACGTCTACCTCGATAAACCCATGAGCAAGATCTACGACTGAAATCTCCGCCGCGCCCGAGCGCGGCGGCATCTTTGTAAGGAAAAACTATGTTTCTCATTGTCGGACTCGGCAATCCCGAGGAAAAATACGCCAAGACCTTTCATAATATGGGCTTTCTCGCCGCAGGGGACGCTGCGGCGATTTTGGGTACCAAATTCCGCAAAAAGGAGTGCGAGGCGAGCGTCGCCGAGGCATACGTCGGCGGGGAGAAGATCGTCATCGCGCGCCCGCTCACCTATATGAATGCCTCCGGAAGAGCAGTCAGGCAGCTCATGGCGCGCTATAAGGTCTCGCCCGCCGAGCTTGTCGTCATCTACGACGACTACGACCTGCCCAAGGGACACGTGCGCATCCGCCCCTCGGGCAGCGCCGGCACGCACAACGGCATGCGCTCGGTCATTGCGGAGACGGGACTGACGGAGTTTGCGCGCATCCGCATCGGCATCCGCGATCCCGAGGTCAACATTCCCATCATCAACTATGTGCTCTCCGAGGTGAAAAAGGAGGACTACGAGCTATTTTCGTCGGCTTGCAGGCGCGCAGCGGAGGCTGCCGTCTCGCTCGCGGGCGGGGAGCGCATCGACCTCGTGATGGGCAAGTATAACGGATAACATGAAGGGCTTTTTCTCCTTTGACGTCCTGAACGGCGACTATCCGCTGCTGGGCGCGACGATAAAAAACGGCGTTCCCACGGCGGTGTTCGGCATTTCGGACGCGCAAAAACATCTGATCGCCTCTCTTATGGAGGGGCGCATCGTCTATCTGACGGCGGACGCACTCACCGCGAAGCGCGCGGCGGAGGATATCCGCGCGCTCTCCGGAAAGAAGGTCGCCCTGCTCGCGGCAAAGGACGAAGTGCTCACCTACCGCAAGGCGGGCAGCCGCGACGCGCTCTATCGCCGTCTGACGGCGCTGTATGAGTGGCAGGCGGGGGCGGAGGTGCTCGTCGCCGATATCGAGGCGGCGGCGCAGCTCGTGCCCCAAAAGCTCATCTGTTTTCACCTGGAGGCGGGCGCAGAGTACGACATGCGCGGGCTCATCGACGGGCTCGTGCGCGCGGGCTATACGCGCGAGTACAGTCCCGAGCAGCGCGGTACCTTTGCCGTCCGCGGCGACGTGCTGGACGTCTATCCCGTCAACCTGGAGCACCCCGTGCGCATCGACTTCTTCGGCGACGAGGTGGAGAGCATCAAGCCCTATGACGAGGTGACGGGGGAGCGCTACGAAAAGCTGAACTGCGTCGACCTCGTCGCGGCGACGGACGCAGCCGCCTCGGAGGAGGAGTGGGTGCGCGTCACGCAGACGCTGCATGCTGAGTGCAAGAAGGCGTCCTCCTCGGCGGCGTACGCCAGGAGGCAGCAGATCGTCTCCGATCTGGAAGCGGGCGGCGCAAACGATTTCGTCCTGCCGCTTTTGGAAAATTCCTCCGATCTGTTCTCCACGCTGCCCGAAGGCACACTGCTCGTCTTTGACGAATGTAAACTCATCCACGATAAGCTCGTCGGCATGTACAAAGAGCACGTCGAGCGCTTCTCCGAGCTGGAGAAGGGGGGCGAGGTCATGTCCTTCTCCCTGAATCAGTACGCGCCCGCGCAGCGCATGGAGCGCTTTTCAGACTTCCGCACCGTCGCCCTGCAGGCCTTTGCGGGCAATACTTATTTCTTTGAACCGCTCAAGCTGTTCAACTTTACCTCGACGCCGGCGCGGCGGTATCTCGGGTCGCTGCCCGATCTCATGACGGACATCAAGGCGTGGCGCAGGACGGGGTACCGCGTCATGCTTTGGTGCGGAACGGCGGAGCGCGCAGGCAAGATGCGCGAGGCTCTTGCGGAGGAGTATCTGCCCGTGCAGCCGCTGCCCGCGCGGCTCTCCGACCTCAGGGACATCGCCGTGCTCGAAGAGACGCTGGAGAACGGCTTCCTGCTGCACGAGAACAAGCTCGCCGTCATCGGGACGAACGATCTCTTTCCCAAGGCGGCGGGGACACGGCGGTTAAAGCGCAAGCGCGGAGACCTGTTCTTCGCGCCCGAGATCGGCGACTATGCCGTGCATGAGACGTACGGCGTGGGTAAAGTCACGGGCATCGAGCGCATTGAGACGACGGACGGCACCAAGGAGTATGTCTCCCTCGTCTATAAGGACGGCGACATGCTGCACGTCCCCGTCGAGCAGATGGATGTCCTGTCCAAATATATGGGCGGAGACGACCCGACGCTCTCTAAGATCGGCGGCGGCGAGTTCGAGCGCGTCAAGGCGCGCGTCCGGGCGTCGCTCAAAAAGCTCGCCTTTGACTTAAAGGCGCTCTATGCCGAACGGCAGGAGCAGGTCGGCTACGTCTTTCCCGACTGCTGCGAGGAGATGGACGAGTTCATTGCCGCCTTCCCGTACGAGGACACGCCCGATCAGACGGCGTCCACCGAGGAGATCCTCGCCGACATGCGCTCGCCCAAGGTCATGGACCGGCTGCTGTGCGGGGATGTCGGCTTCGGCAAGACGGAAGTCGCCCTGCGCGCCGCGTATCTTTGCGTGCTTGCGGGCAGACAGGCAGTTCTGATGTGTCCGAGCACCGTGCTCAGCGAGCAGCACTACAAGACGGCGAAAGAGCGCATGGAGCCGTTCGGCGTGCGCGTCGCGTGTCTCAACCGCTTCCGCACCGACAAAGAAGCGGCGGGAATCCTTGCCGATCTGCAGGCGGGGAGGGTGGACCTGATCATCGGCACCCACCGTCTGCTCTCCTCCGACGTCAAATTCCACGATCTGGGGCTTCTCATTCTGGACGAGGAGCAGCGCTTCGGCGTCGAGCACAAGGAGAAGATCAAAACATATAAGCGCGACGTGGACTGCCTCACGATGACCGCAACGCCCATCCCGCGGACGCTGCATCTCTCCCTTTCGGGCATCCGCGATATCTCGACCATCCAGACGCCGCCCGGCGCCCGCCTGCCCGTACAGACGTACGTCGCCGAGGAGACGGAGACGCTCGTCCGTGACGCCATTGTAAGGGAGATCGCGCGCGACGGGCAGGTGTTTGTGCTCTATAACCGCGTGGAGAGCATCGGGACGTACGCAAGGCGGCTCACCGAGTTCGTGCCCGAGGCGCGCGTCTGCATCGCGCACGGCAGGATGGACAAGGCGACGCTGGAGAAGAACGTCTTCGGCTTTTACCGCGGCGAATACGACGTGCTCGTCACGACGACCATCATCGAAAACGGCATCGATCTGCCCAATGCGAATACGCTCATCGTCATCGACGCAGACCGTCTGGGCATCTCCCAGCTCTATCAGCTGCGCGGCAGAGTTGGGAGGGGGTCGCGCCTCGCGCACGCCTACCTCACCTACAAGCCCGAGCGCATCATGACGCAGACCGCCGCCGAGCGGTTAAAGGCGATCATGCAGTTCACCGAACTGGGCTCCGGCTTCAAGATTGCCATGCGCGATCTGGAGATCCGCGGCGCAGGCAACGTTCTGGGCGCCGAGCAGCACGGGCATATGGACAAGGTGGGCTACGAGCTGTACGCCAAGATCTTAAAAGAGGAACTCACGGGCGAGCGGCAGGAGACCATCGATCTGGACATCAAGGCGACGGCTTACATCCCCGAGCGCTACGTCGAGTCGAGCGCGGGGCGGATGGACTGCTACAAGCAGATCGCGGACATCCGCTCGCTCGCGGACTACAAGCGCGTCTGCCGCTCGATGGAGGAGACGTACGGCCCGCTTCCCGAGGAGTCGCTAAACCTCGTAGTCATCGCGCTGATGAAGAGCTACGCCGCGGGAATGGACGTGAAAAAGATCTCCGTGGGCAGGAAGGGGGGCGCGCTGGAGTTTGCCTCGCTCAACGCGCTCGCGGGCGAGGGGCTGAACGCCGCCATGGAGAAGTACGCGGCAGCCGTGGGGCTGGATATGACCAGTGCGCCCGTCGTCACCTTCCGTCCGCAGGCGAGCAGCGCAAAGACGATGATCCTCATGACAAATTTTTTAAAGTTTGCACGAACTTTTGCATGATTTTCATTGCGAAATCATTGCGAAAATCATTGAAATACGCTATAATAGACAAGAATTGCAAGAATGCGGGGGTTATCGTCCCGCATCGGCACAACCAGTTTCGGAGTATACAATGAAGAAGACGACGAAAGTAGCGGCAGTTGCGCTTGCCGCGGCACTGAGCAGCACGCTCCTCGCGGGCTGTGACATTACCACCGATGTCAGCAAGGACTATGCGCAGGTCATCGCGGAAGTCAACATTACGGACAGCGCGAATTTTGAAAGCAGTTCCTATGCGGAATACGGCGACGTGATCGGCACGACGGAGATCACCAAGCGCGACATGGTCGCCTATTTCATTTCGACCGGTTATTCCATGATGCAGTCCTACGGCTGGACGTATTACGATACGTTCAATATGATCAGCGAGACGCTCGTCAACCGTCAGATCTATATTCAGTACGCGATGCTCTATCTCCTCGATGACGAGAGCGAGTCCGATATTACCGTTGCAGGCTATGAGGCGGCAGTGGAAGGTCAGACGGGCATCGACCGCCGCCTTGCAGCCCTTGCCTACTTCCTTGACGAAGAGGAGGAGGCGCAGGCGCTGTACTCCACCCGCCAGCTCGTCAACAACACGCTGGATTCCCAGGAAGAGACCTACCTGGATCACGATCATTCGCATGACGATAGCGCCTCCACCGCCCGCACGACGCCCACGGGCATCGATACGGAGACGGAGGACTACTACAACGAGGCATACCGCATCTACACCGGTTCCAACGCGCTTGCGGACTGCCCCGGCTATGAGGCGCCGGAGGGCTCCACGCCCACGACCCGCCGCAAGGCATACAGCTCCTTCCTTGCAAGCCTTCGCGCCAATTCGCTCATCGAGTCGGGCGAGGATCTGAGCGATGTCGAGAGCCTGACCTATTTCAAGACGGAGCTTGCGAGCGCCTATGAGACGGCGATCATCAACAAGCTCACCGATAAGTTTGAAGACACCATCCGCGCGACGGTCAACGAGCAGTACGCGCAGGAGATCTACGACACCACCTATTCGCGTCAGGAGACGACGTTCGCAAACGATACGGACAGCTTTGAAACCGCGCTGGACGGCGTGTCCGATACCTCCTTTGTGCTCACCGCGCCCGAGGCAAACTACGGCTACGTCATCAACATTCTCATTCCCTTCTCCACCTCGCAGAGCCTGGAGCTGGAGAATGCGCCCGCGGACCTCGGTGACACCAAGGGCAACAACTTCCTGCAGCGCGCGGCGCTCCTGAAAAACGTGCGCGGCACCGATCAGCGCGGCACCTGGTTTGACGAGGACTACGCCTTCGACGGCGCGGAAGTTGAGAACGCCTATACGGGCGGCAATGCGGCGAGAAGCTATCTCTTCTTTGAGGACAGCCTGGGCGGCAACGAGCAGTACGAGCGCGTTCCCAACTACCTCGGCTACTACACCTATAACGGCACGGTCCGTCAGAACGATGACGAATCGTACACCGTAAGACCCAACCGCATCACGATCGATGAGTTCATCGCCGAGATGGAGGGATATCTCACGCAGGCAGCTAACGAGGTCAGCGTCGAGGGCGACGGGTATACCGTTTCTGAGGGCGTCTATGTGAACGGCATCGTTGCGGACGATACGATCAACGCGGTCGCCGATAACACGACCTACTACAACCGTTCGGTGTCCGATTACTACACCGAGAGCGGCGCGGTCGACTACAGCAAATTTGTCTACTATGCGGGCCAAGTGAACTTCACGAACGGCTTTGACGCCAACCAGTTCTTCCTTGCCGGCAGCGCGGAAAACGTTGCGTACTCCGTCATGAACGAACTTTCCTTCGCGTATAATACCGATACGGCGGGGCTGAATGATTACTTCGGCTACGTCATCTCCACGGGCGCGACCGACTATGTCCCCGAATTCGAGTATGCGGCGCAGTACGTCTGCCGCCAGGGCGCGGGCAGCTACGTCGTCGTTCCCTCGGACTACGGCTGGCACGTCATCTACTGCACCTTCTCCTTTGTCGCGGACGAGGAGGGCAACGTCATTGCTCCCTACACCTTCAACTGGGACGACAGAGCGACGGAGGGGACCTTCTCCTACCTGTTCTATGAAGCGCTGTGCGCGGATCTCGTGAGCGAGTACGCATCCATCCGTCAGTCCAACGCCATTGAGGATTTCAAGGACTGCGCCGTTGTCTATGAAGATCGCTATGCCGATCTGAGCGGACTGGACACGGCAAACTAAAAGAGGACCTTTTATGGGACTTTGGGAAGCGATCTGGAAATCAAGTATTTTAGGAGTGGTGCAGGGACTCACGGAGTTCCTGCCCGTTTCTTCCAGCGGGCATCTGACCCTTTTGCAGCGCGTGCTCGGGTTTGACATGGGGGACGGCACGATGACCCTCATCAATATCATGATGCACCTGGGTACGCTCATTGCCGTCATCGTCGTATTTTGGAGAGACATCCTCGACCTCTTCAAAAAGCCCTTCAAGACGCTCTTGATGCTGATCGTGGCGACCATTCCCGCTGGCGTGATCGGCCTTATCTTCAGCGATCAGATCGATATGCTCTTCTCGGGCGAAGACGGTATCTTATATCTCTCCGTCTGCTTTGCCCTGACGGCATTGCTTCTTGTGGTGTGCGAAATGATCGCCAAGCGGCAGAAGGTGCAAAAACCGCTCGGCTGGGGGTCGTCCGTTGCGATGGGCGTCATGCAGGCGGTCGCGCTCTTCCCGGGCATCTCGCGCAGCGGTTCGACCATCGTTGCAGGGACGATCGCGGGGACCAAACGCGAGGAGGTCGCCAAGTTTTCCTTCCTGATGAGCATCCCCGTCATCCTCGGCAGCTTTGCGGTGGAAGTGCTGGGCATCATCCGCGAGCCAGAGAGCGTCGCGGGGTTCGGGACCAACGGCATCGTTGGCATGATCGTCGGAATTTTGCTCGCCATGGTGTTCGGCTTCCTTGCGATCAAACTCATGCTCAAGGTTATCCGCAAGGCAAACTATGTCTGGTTCAGCGTCTACCTTGTGGCGCTGTCCGTCGTCTGTTTCTCGCTCTGCGCGGCAGGCGTCATCGTATAACGCATGCAAGGGCGTCCGTAGGGGCGTCCTTTTTTCATGCATAAAATCTCCGTGCCCGCACAAGATAGGAGTATCGGAGGTGAACTATGAGATTGAATTGCGGTGATACCTGCCCCAAGACCGGCTCTTACAAGGTCATGGACGCGCAGGGCAATGTCATCAACACCATCTACGTGGGCGAAGGCGAGACGATGCCTCCCACGCAGCGTTCGGACTGCCACTACGAGTCCGAGGACTAAAACAAAGGACAAAGGGGAGCGGGATGCGGAAGCATCCCGCTTTTCATCTGTCCGCTTGTGCGCCGTGAGGCGTGCGGCGCGGAAGTGAACGGGGCGCGGCATACAGGCATGCCACGCCCCGCGTCCGCATAGAATAGTATGTGAAAAAGTACCGTTCCCGCACCAATCGCATCGTGCGTCGCATTGTCTTTGCCGCGCTTGCCGTCATCCTCGTCGTCTGCGCCGTTCTTTTCTATCGCAATGTGACGGCGACCATTCTCTCCGCCGTGGAGGAGGTCATGCGCGCCCGCACGACGGAGGCCGTCAACGAGGCGATCTACGAGACGCTCGCAAGCGAAGTGCGCTACGACGACCTCGTCGAGGTCGTATATAACAGCGCCGGGGAGATCCGCGCGCTCACGGCAAACAGCTACGAGATCAACCGCATCGCCCGTGACTGCGCCTACCTCTCCCAGAAAAAGCTGCAGGAGCGCAGCGAGGAGGGGGTCACTATCCCGCTCGGCGCCTTCTTCGGCATCGATGCCTTAGTCGGCACGGGGCCGGGCGTGACCATCTCCATGATCCCCGTCGCCGTCGTCACCAGCCGTTTCACCGCCGATTTTGACAGCGCGGGCATCAACCAGACCCGCCACAGCATCTATCTTGAAGTGGCGTCCGATCTCTCCGTCGTCCTGCCCGGCAGGACCAACCGCTTTACCGTCACGACGCAGGTCCTCATTGCCGAGAGTGTGCTCGTCGGCGACGTGCCCGATACCTATCTGCATGCCAATATCTTCGGCGGCGGCTACGTCGCGGGGGCTACGCAGTGACGGATCGGATGACCTCGGCGATCATCTCTGTCCCGCTGACGGTATGATCTCTTTGCAGCGCGTCGCGGATGCTCGCGTTGCCGTACAGGCACAGGAGCGCGGAGGGGAGGGTGTCCAGCTTCTCCTCCTCCAGCACGGCGCACAGGTCTTTTTTGGCGAAGTAGGCGGCGTTCTGCGTCTGATCGCCGCGCGAGGCGTGCGCCAGCGGCACGAGCAGCGCGGGTTTTTTGAGCGCAATGAGCTCAAACACCGCGTTGCTGCCCGCCCGCGAGAGCGCAATGTCGCAGCAGGCATAGGCGGCGCCCATGTCTTGTTCGTATTCCAGCTGTACATATCCGCGCGGCGTACGGTCGATGCAGTTGCCTCTGCCGCACAGATGCAGGATGTCAAAGCGCAGCAGGAGCGTGGCGAGGTGTTTTCGTACTGCACCGTTGAGGGCGCGGCTGCCGCTCCCGCCGCCCAGCACGAGCAGCACGGGCTTGCTTCCCGAAAATCCGTACTTTTTGCACGCGGACGCCCTCTCGCCGCTGAACAGCTCGCGGCGCATGGGGGAGCCGACGCATTTCCCGTTGCGGAATTTTCCTGCGGTCTCAGGGAAAGAGGTGAGGACATAGCGGCACTTTTTTGCGATCATGCGCGTGCAGAGCCCGGGCGTGAGGTCGCTCTCGTGCGTCATGACGGGCACTTTCAGCCGTTGCGCCGCCCATACGGCGGGGAAGCTGACGTACCCGCCCTTGGAAAAGACGAGGTCAAATTTCTCGCGCTGCAGGATTTCGAGCGCCTGCCGCTGCGCCGCGGCGAGGCGAAAGGGCACGGTCAGATTTTTTGGCGTCAGCGTACGCACAAGCTTGGGGCAGTTGACGCAGTAGTATGGACAGCCGAAGGCGCGCACAAGCCCGCGTTCCATGCCGTCCGTGCCCATATATGCAATGTCGTAGGAGCCTTTGAGTTCCTGCATAACGGCGAGGTTGGGGACGACGTGTCCCGCGCTCCCGCCGCCTGTAAAGAGCAAGCGTTTCACGTCATCAGTATATGCTTTCGCGCGTTTTTTAGGCAATGCCGGGCAGGCGCAGCAAATGATAAAAATTTTTATATCAGATTTTGCGGAATATGGAAAAAACGCTTGACGAAACGGGCGTGTTTGAGTATACTAAATGAGCGTGTTTGTGTGACGGAAACGCATTTACACGGCGCAAAAACTTCATATGCTGATATGGCTCAGCAGGTAGAGCACGTCCTTGGTAAGGACGAGGTCGCGGGTTCAAATCCCGCTATCAGCTCCATACAATAAGGGGATCCTGATTGGGTCCCCTTATTGTATATTGTACGGGTTTAGCGGGATTTGAGGGTACATTAAGCCTTCTTGTCGCTTTCATCCGGGGGAAGGGCGTCTGAGAAGGCGCGATACAACACCTCGTTGAGAGAGCGCATCTGCGCTTCGTCCACTTTGAGTTTCCAGTCGGCGGTAAAGATTCCGTTGACTTCCGTCTCCACGTCGGAGAGCTGCGTATAGACGATCGCGCACAGTCCGTCCTTCTTTACGGCGGGGACGATCTGTCGAAGATAGAGCTGATTGAGCCCTCGCATGAATGCCTGCTGCGTCCGGAATTTACGGTAGCTGAAGATGCTGCGGCGCTTTCTCTCGGCGAGGAAGGCATATCCGCCAAACTCCGTCAGGGCAAGGATGCGCTTTTTGTCGTTCTTTAATCGGACCTTTCTGAAATAGATGTGGCGGCTTAGCAGGTCGCCTCCGCCCATGTCCTGCCAGCCGCTCGCATGGTCGTACAGCCGCGTATCGTCCAGCGCTTTCAGCTTCTGCCAGACGGCATTGGCGTCGAACTGTCCCCACGCCTCATTGAAGGGCGTCCAGAGGCAGAGCGAGACGCAGTTGAAGAGCAGATCGATCGTGCCGACCGCCTCACGCAGATATTGTTCGCGTGAGCGTGCATCGCTGCGCCGCATCTTTTTGTAGTCGCGGTCATTGAGGTGCAGGTCGATGAAGGGACACACATGCATGCGCAGCTGCGAATACGCCTCGCCGCCGTTCACCATGTCCTGCCAGACGAGAATGCCGAGGATATCGCAGTAGTAGTACCAGAGCAGGGGCTCGATCTTGATATGCTTGCGCAGCATGTTGAAGCCGAGCGCCTTGACGTGCTTCAGACAGTCATACATCTCCTGATTGCTGCGCGGCGTATAGATGCCCTCGCCCCAATAGCCCTGATCGAGCAGACCGCTCTGAAAGACGGGCTGCCCGTTCAGCGTGAAATAGTGCATCCCGCCCCGCTGCGTGCGCGAAAAGCTGCGCAGTCCGAAGTAGCTCTCCACGCGGTCCTCGCCCGCCGTGATGACGATGCGGTACAGCTCGGGTGCATCCGGGGACCATGGCTTGCAGGAGGAGGCGTCCATGCGCACCTCCTCACCCGGGGTGCCCTGCGCCTCCCCCAACAGCGTTTCGCCGTCGTAGATCGCATAGGAGATGACGCCGCCGTCCGCCTCGCAGGAGATCGTAAGCGTTCTGCTCTCGTAATCGGGGCGAAGTTTTAAGTCGTGAAGATAGACCTGCGGCACGCTCTCCAACCAGACGGACTGCCACAGCCCGCTCGTCGCCGTGTACCAGATCCCGCCGCTATGGTACTGCTGTTTGCCTCTGCCGTATATGGGGGACGCGGCGTCGTCCGTGACCACAAAACAAAGTTCGTTTGCGCCCTCTACTAAGGCGTCCGTCAGTTCCAGCGTGAAGGGGAGATAGCCGCCTTCATGTCCGCCGATCTCCCTGCCGTTACAATAGACTTTACAGATCTGATCGCACGCGCCGACGTTGAGCAGCACTCTGCCCCGATCAAAGCCCTCGGGAAGGGTGAGCGTGCGCCGATAGTGCAGGAATTCATCGGGGCCGAGTTGCCGCCCGACGCCCGATAAGCTGCTCTCGGGCGAGTATGGCACGAGGATGGTCCCGTCATACCGCGCGGGAGGCTGGGGCGAGGAGATGATTGCATACTCCCACGTTCCGTTCAGGGAGAGATAACTGTCCCTTTGAAACTGCGGGCGAGGGTACTCCTGCAGCGTGCCCTCCGCTGTAAACTTTGGCGTGAAGATCATGGCGTTTTCCCTTGGACAAAATTTTATCCTGTGGTTATTATAATACATATTTTGTTGCGTTGCAAGAGGCTTTGCAAAATTCTTTATTATTCTGATATCACCGGGAGGGCATGATCAGTTTACAGGGGCGAGTGCGACGGTGGAAGAGGGGGTCTGTGACCGGGAAAAGGGTGCATTGTTAAAAAATTCTCAGAAAAAGTGCAAGAAATTTTCTTGTTACCTATTGTATTTTTGTGAGAATTATTTTATAATAGGCGTGTAATTTTGTCATGGGGGTTATTATGCAGGAAAAGGCAAAACTTTGCATCGAAAAAGGTGCAACCGCGCTCGGCATCGAGTTCGGCTCGACGCGCATCAAGGCGATCCTGGTGGATGAGGACAATACGCCCATCGCATCGGGCAGCCATGAGTGGGAGAACCAGCACATCAACGGCATCTGGACCTATTCGCTGGATGCCATCCGCGAGGGCTTGCAGGATTGCTACGCAAAGCTCGCGGAGGACGTCAAAGAAAAGTACGGCGTGACGCTCACGACGGTCGGCGCAATGGGCTTCTCCGCGATGATGCACGGCTACATGGTGTTCGATAAGGACGATCGTCTGCTCGTTCCCTTCCGCACCTGGCGCAACAACACGGCGGCAGAGGCGGGCAAGAAGCTCACGGAGCTCTTTAACTATCACATTCCCGCACGCTGGTCGGTCGCGCATCTCTATCAGGCGATCCTGAACGGCGAGGAGCACGTCAAGGACATCGTGTTCCAGACGACGCTGGAGGGGTATGTGCACTGGATGCTCACGGGCAAAAAAGTCATCGGCATCGGCGAGGCGTCCGGCATGTTCCCCGTCGATCCTGCGACCCGTCAGTACGACAAGGGCATGCTGAAAAAGTTCAACGACCTCGTCGCGGACAAAGTTCCCTTCAAGGTGGAAGATATTCTGCCCGAGATCCTCGTCGCGGGCGAAGATGCGGGCAAATTGACGCCCGAGGGCGCAAAGTTCCTCGATCCCACGGGCAATCTGCAGCCGGGTATCCCGCTCTGCCCGCCCGAAGGCGACGCAGGCACGGGCATGGTCGCGACCAATTCCATCCGCGTCCGTACGGGCAACGTCTCCGCAGGCACGTCCGTCTTTGCAATGATCGTGCTCGAGAAGCCGCTCTCCAAACCGCATGACGAGATTGACCTCGTCACGACGCCCGTCGGCGACCTCGTCGGCATGGTCCACTGCAACAACTGCACGTCGGATATCAACGGCTGGGTGAATATGTTTGGCGAGTTTGCACAGCTTGCAGGCGTGGACATTCCCAAGTGGAAGCTCTACGATATGCTCTATTTCAAGTCGGAGGAGGGCGACAAGGACTGCGGCGGACTTCTGTCCTATAACTATGTCTCCAATGAGCACGTCACGCAGGTCGAGAAGGGCAGACCGCTCTTTGTGAGAACCGCAGAGGGCAAATTCAATCTTGCAAACTTCATGCGTACGCACCTTTATTCCGCGTTCGGCGCGCTCAAGGTGGGCTGCGATATCATGCTCAAGGAGGAGGGTGTCAAGCTCGACCGCATCACCGGTCACGGCGGACTCTTCAAGACCGAGCGCGTCGGGCAGAGCTATCTTGCCGCGGCGATCAACGCGCCCGTCACCGTCATGAAGACGGCAGGCGAGGGCGGCGCATGGGGCATGGCGATCCTTGCGAACTACCTCGTCACAAAGAAGGAGGGCGAGACGCTGGAGAGCTATCTCGATAACCGCGTCTTTGCGGGGCAGGAGGGCGTCACGCTCGCACCCGATCCCGAGAACGTTGCGGGATTCGAGGAATTCGGCAAGCGCTACGTCGAGGGACTTCCCATCGTCCGCGAGGCGACCCGTTCGCTCAAATATTGACAGGTAACGTTATTCGGAGGAATTGAAAATATGTTGGAAGCATTGAAGGAAAAGGTCTTAAAGGCCAATCTTGATCTCGTCAAAAACAAGCTCGTCCTGTTTACCTGGGGCAACGTCTCTGAGATCGACAGAGAGTCGGGGCTTGTCGTCATCAAGCCCTCGGGCGTCGAGTACGACGAGATGAAGGCAGAGGACATGGTGGTCGTCGACCTCAACGGCAAGGTGGTCGAAGGCGATCTGCGCCCCTCGTCCGATACGCCCACGCACATTGAATTTTATAAGGCGTTCCCCGAGATCGGCGGCGTCACACACACCCATTCCACCTTTGCGACGGCATGGGCGCAGGCGGGGCGCAGCATTCCCTTCTACGGCACGACGCACGCGGACTATTTCTACGGCGATATCCCCTGCGCGCGCTCGCTGACCAAGGAGGAGATCGAGGGCGAGTACGAAAAGAACACCGGGCTTGCCATCATCGAGAAGTTCAAGGGGGACAATATCAAGCCCCTGGAAGTTCCCGGCGTGCTCATCAAGAGCCACGGCGTGTTCTCCTTCGGCAAGGACGGCGATAACGCCGTCTACAATGCGACGGTCATTGAAGAGGTCGCCAAGATGGCGTTCCTCACCGAGCATATCAACCCCGAAGTCACCCGTGCCGATCAGTTCATGATGGACAAGCACTATATGCGCAAGCACGGCAAGAACGCCTACTACGGGCAGACAAAAAAGAAATAAGGTGGCAGGATATGATCGAGACGGAAGTGATCGAATACACACCCAACCCCAACAAGCGCGCAGAACGTATCGCGGCGATCGCCAATGCGCGGGAAGCAAAAGGGGACCGGCTCGTCTCCGTCCTGTCTACGCCCAATTGCGGGGCGATCCTTGTGTTCCGTACTCCGACGGCTTCGGAGAAATGATAAAAAAATTCAACGAGGTATAATTGTTATGAAAGAGAAAGTTGTATACTGGCTGACCGGTTCCCAGACGCTGTATGGCGATGACGTGCTCGAGCACGTTGCGCAGCACTCCGAGGAGATGGCGAACTACGTCAATGAAAGAATGCCCGTCACCGTCAAATATCTGACGACGTGCAAGAGCTCGGATGAAGTCATCGCTGCCGTCAAGCAGGTCAACGCAGACGACAACTGCATCGGTATCATCACCTGGTGCCATACCTTCTCGCCCGCAAAGATGTGGATCAAGGGTCTGAAGATGTTGCAAAAGCCCATGTGCCACTTCGCGACGCAGTACAACGAGAAGCTTCCTTACGACACCATCGACATGGACTTCATGAACGAAAATCAGGCTGCGCACGGCGACAGAGAGTTCGGCTATATCGTCACAAGGCTGAGAATGGACAACAAGGTCATCGTCGGCTACTACAAGGATGAAGAGGCATTGAAGCAGCTCGCTTCCTGGTGCAAGGTTGCCGCGGGCTATGCGTTCTCCAAGACGGTCAAGGTCTGCCGCTTCTCGGACAACATGCGCGACGTTGCCGTCACCGAAGGCGACAAGGTCGAGGCGCACATCGACCTCGGCTGGCAGGTGGACTACTATCCCATCGGCGATCTTGTCGAGTATATCGAGAAGGTCACGGATGCGGAAGTGGACGCGCTTATGGCGGAGTACGATGAAAAGTACACGATGGGCACCAAGCGCATCGACGTCGTGAGAGAGCAGGCGAAGTATGAGATCGCGATCGACAAGTTCTGCAAGGAGAAGGGCGGCTATATCGGCATCGTCGACCACTTCGGCGCGCTGCACGGGCTCAACCAGCTTCCCGGCCTCGCCATTCAGGATCTGCAGGGCAAGGGCTACGGCTTCGGCGCAGAGGGCGACTGGAAGATCGCGGCGCTCGGCGCCGTCATGCAGTACATGGCGGGTCAGACGGGCACGGGCCTCATGGAGGACTACACCTATGACCTTGCGGACGGGCTCTGCCTCGGCGCACACATGCTTGAGGTCTCGCCTCAGTTCGCGGCAACCAAGCCTCAGATCCAGGTGCATCCTCTGGGTATCGGCGGCAAATCCGATCCCGCGCGCCTCGTGTTCGAGGGGATCGATGCGCCTGAAGCGGTCGCTGTCTCTATGATCGACATGGGCGACAGGCTGCGCCTCATCATCCAGAAGATCGAGCTGGTCAAGTATCCTCATAAGATGCCCAACCTGCCGGTCGGCGGTCTGATGTGGAAGTATCAGCCCAATTTCAAGGACGGCGTTGCCGCCTGGATCTATGCGGGCGGCGCCCACCACACGGTCGTCTCTTCCAAGCTCTCCGTGCAGGAGATGGCGGACCTGGGCAACATGTGGGGCATTGAAGTTGTCGTCATCGACGAGAATACCAAGCTCGAGCAGTTCAAGAAGGATCTGATGTGGGCAGATCAGGTCTGGAAGCTCAAGTAAAACGCGAACATGGCGGGGCGGTACGGCGTACCGCCCCGCACTTTATGAGGTAGTATGTTTTTCAAAAAGTATGTCTTCGGCGACACCGCCGTCTACTATATCGAAACGCCCGTCGAGGGTCACGAAGGAAAGACAATGATCGGGCTTGCGGCGTATCCCGCCGACTGGGCGCTGGGCGAGGCTGCAAACCTGTGCTGTGACAGCCTCGTGCAGGTCGCCTTCACAGGGGACGAGGGGCTCATCGACTATACGCAGGGCGTCACGATGCGCAACCGCGAAGGGACGCTCCTCAACGTGGAGTCGCAGGCGGCGGACGAAAATGGGGTCGTTACCCTGCTTTCGGATGTGCGCGGCAACCTCTATACGCATATTCTCACTTACTCCGCAAATACGGGCGTCTTTACCGTGCAGATCGTCTATGAGAACGCCTCGGAGGAGGCACGCACGCTGGAGATGCTGGAGAGCCTCTCATTAAGCGGCATCATTGCGCCGTCCGTTGGCGTCAATTCGACGATCGGGCTGCGGCTGCACCGCATGACGAGCGCCTGGTCGCGCGAATGCCGCCTGAAAACGGACGACTTTGCCCACCTCGGGCTGGACATGAGCTGGGCGCGCTACGGCGTCAAGGCGGAGAAGTGGGGGCAGGTAGGCAGTATGCCCAACCGCGGCTACTTCCCATTTGCCGCCATCGAGGAGATGGACGCGGATATCACCTGGGGCGTCATGCTGGATGCGCCCTATTCCTGGCAGATGGAAGTCTACGAGGAGAAGGAGAGCTGCTCCGTCTCTGCCGGCATGGGGGACTATGAGTTCGCGCACTGGAGAAAGGTGATCCCCGCGGGCGGGACGTTTGCATCGCCCAAGGCGTATTTTACCGTCAAGCGGGGCGGGCTGAATGCCGTCTGCAACGCTTTCGTGCATGAACAGGACGCCCGTCTTGCCGCCCCCGGGAGCGAGCAGTCGATGCCCGTTCTCTTCAATGAGTACTGCACGACCTGGGGCTGCCCGTCCGAGGAGAATATCAAGGCGATCTTACAGGCGATCAGGCCCTTTCCCATTGACTATTTTGTCATCGACTGCGGCTGGTATAAGCCGGATGACAAGGGCTGGTGCAACGCCATCGGCGACTGGCAGCAGAGCAAACTTCTCTTTC